>OGYI01003121.1_pt1 | contig 10827 bp, 8 predicted proteins | sample 1576521 | NCBI WGS metagenome assembly OGYI01 (sample SAMEA3541484, study PRJEB24748) | human gut metagenome | biome: human gut; feature: human-associated habitat; material: faeces | place: China | collected 2012
AGGGGCGTATAAACTCGCCGGTCCTTAGGCCGCGTATTTTGCGGCCTTAGTACCGTTGCGTGTTTATTCGAGCGAGAGCGTCCCCTTTAAGGATCCCTGCATAGCCGGCAGAGGGAGGGGAGGGAGCCGAACCGGATGGCAGTCCCGAAATCAACAGCCGCAGGGGAGAGGGGAAGAGACAAAGGCTGAGTGCAGCATCGGTAATAATGAATGCGATAAAAACAAGTGTGTAAAAGGAGTATCCTATGTATGAAATACTGATTGTTGATGATTCTGTTCTGGACATTGACTGTATTCTTTTTCTGATTGACAAATATAAGCTTCCCCTCCATGCCACCACGGCAGTCAACGGCCAGGAGGCGCTCCGGCAGCTGCAGGCCGGGGAGAGACATTTTGATATTCTTTTTACGGACATCAAAATGCCGCTCATGGACGGGCTGGAGCTTTCCCGGGAAACACGCAGGCTTTCCCCTGACACCAGAATCATCATTTTCAGCGGCTATAATGACTTTGAATATGCCAAAACCGCTATCACAATCGGCGTGCAGGATTATCTGATGAAACCAATTGTGCCCGCTGACTTTGCAGCCACCGTAAGCAGGCTCATCTCCGCGATCGAAGAAGACGGCAGACTGGCGGAACAAATGCAGAAGCGGACACGGCTGCTGAAAAGCCACCGGCTTCTGCTCTCTGTGAATAATTGTCTGTCTAAGGAGGAAATGGACGCCATATCCGACGAATACAGCCATCTGATGCTGCTGGAATGCGAAGAAGAATTTTTCAGCCAGGAGGCGCTGGATTTTCAGGATAAGCTGGAAGAACTGCTGCCGTTCACCTTTGACTACCTGAATCTCTATCCCACACGCAGCCTTATCTTCATACGGCAGGATAACGAAGCCCGTTTTAAAAAAGAATCCTATCTTCTGTCCGCCGCGCAGACCATCAGCCTGTCTGCCGGAGAGGAATACGGAAGGAAATGCTATATCACTTTCGGAAGCCTTCAGGGACGTGCTTCCATCAGCCAGGTTTACCAGCGTCTGGAGAAAAAAATAGAGACTCGTTTTTTCTTTCCGGAACGCACCTGCCTGCTGCCGGATAATTCCATGCAGTCTCAGAGCGTATCAGGCCACATCTCCATGGATATGATTACCGATGACCTGAAGCTGAAGGATTACGGCTCTCTGAAGCAGCATATGGAAGAAATTTTTGACTCCCTGAAAGATGAAAAGACCCATTCCCTGATTTATGTAAAATATTGTTTTACAGAACTGATGAAAGAGCTGACTGCATCCCTGCCTCCCACCGCCCGGCCGGACCTGGTCAGCCTGGCGGAACAGATCTATACCTCCTCCAACATCACACAGCTCATTGATATGGCCCGGACTCTTATGGAACAGCTGACCTCCGTTTCGGAAGCGTCGGATAAGGATAACCTTAAGATCGAAAAAATAAAGCAGTACATTTACCAAAACTATGCGAGTCCCCTCACCCTGGACGATATCGCCGCAGCCTTTTACATAAGCCCTAATTACCTCTGTTCCGTTTTTAAGAAGGAAACGGGATGTAATCTCATCAAGTTCATTAATGATTACCGGCTGCAGCGGGCCAGACAGCTGCTGCTCACAACGGAAATGAAGGTCCATATGATTGCGGAAACAGTGGGATTTAAAAACACCTCCTATTTTTGTCAGCGTTTCCGGGATTATTACGGGGAAAGCCCGGAAAGCTGCCGCCAAAAGGAGACACGTATATGAATAAGCTCTCTTCCCTGAAAAAATATGTGATCAACATGAAAATACGCAGGAAAGTCCTCCTGATTTTTCTTCTGGTGGGAGTCCTGCCCTTTCTCTGCTATATTATTTTTTCCAACCGCTATACGAACCAAATCATGCTGGAAAGGGAAACCAGCCTGACCGAAAGCGCTCTCCAGCAGGCCGTGCAGTCTGTGGAAAACAAGCTGGAAACCTATAACAATCTGTCAAATTATATGTTCAACAATACCTCCATCCTCCAGGCACTGAATACGGAATACAGCAAGGACTATTTCCGTATGTACAAGGCTTACCAGGATACCATAGAGCCTTTGTTCCAGACCTATTACGCACTGCATCCGGGGCTGGAGAACATCACCATTTATTCTTCCTGTGATCTTCATCCCTACAACGGTTATGTAGTATCTCTGGACAAGCTGAAGGAGAAGGAATATTACCCGGCTGTGCGCAACAATTATATCCCTGTCTGGATCGTATATGAGGAAGAGGACAGCCGACATTTATATTCCATCCGCCAGATAGGGGATACCGGACGCTACAAAAGTGTGAACTATCTTTCCCTGAAGCTGGACTATGATGACCTGTTCGCGCCCCTGCTGAGCGTTTCGGAGGACGATTATGCCATCCTTGTATCAGATGAAAACGGCGGAGAGATTTTTTCTGCGGGAGCGTCTTCCGACAACTCCACGGACAATCCCCGGTGTATCCAGCTCACCTCCAGGCTTTCCGCCACAGGCTGGACTGTAACCTATTTCAAAAGCTACCGGGTACTGCTGGAATATGTGAATGGAATCACCCGCCGGATCTATGCCTTCGGCTGGATAATCCTGCTCTTTCTGGGAGCCATGGTCCTCATTCTCTCCGCCTCCATCATATCGCCGATAGAGAGCCTTACCACAAAGATACGCGAGGTAAGGGATGCCGGTTTCCAGACCTTTTCCATCCAGCTGGATAACGAAAGGAAGGATGAGATCGGAATCCTGTTCGAGAATTTTTCCCGAATGATGGAAGAAATCCACCATTATATCCAGGTAAACCTGAAAAATGAGCTGGAGAAAAAGACGTACCAGCAGAAAATCCTGTACGCACAGATCAATCCGCATTTTCTCTATAATTCCCTGTCGCTGATCAACAGCAAAGCCATAATCTCCGGCCAGGATGAAATCAGCAATATGGTTCTTCTGCTGTCTACCTTTTACCGGACCGCGCTGAACAAGGGAAAGGATATGACCACCCTGGAAAATGAACTCCTGAATATCCAGTCCTATGTGCAGATACAGCTTCTGTCCTATAGCGAACCCATTCATGTTTCCTATGACATCGACTACTCCCTGCCGGGGATGCCTTTCCCTAATTTTATTCTCCAGCCTCTTGTGGAAAATGCACTGGATCACGGACTGAAAAGCAGTTCCCGGCCGGATAAAAGCCTGCATCTTTCCGCAGACAGGGATAAGGGCTGTCTGGACGGCGATGAAAAGGAATATATCGTCATCCGTATCCGGGATAACGGTGTGGGGATGGAAGAAGAAACCGTGCGGCTTCTGTTTGAGGTACAGACGAACGGGTACGGTATGAAAAATGTGAATGACAGACTGCGTCTGCTCTATGGATCGGATTATTCCCTGGTGATTCGGAGCACGCCGGGGGAAGGGACACTCGCGGTACTCATGGTGCCGGTTTCGGGGGCGATGGACTGATAAAAATATATTCCATATATATCGTATGTGCTCAAAACGAAAAGGAGTCTTCGTTGTAATAACGCAAAGACTCCTTTTTTATCCTCCCTGACAGGCATTCCTGAGACGTAATCCCTCTTTTTACAGCCTGATACGGATCACGTTCCACGAATAAGCCGCCAGTTTCACAGTCAGCCTCCCGTCCTCCAGTTTATAGTCGCTGCTGGTATGAGGAACCACTCTGTCAGGACAGTCCGCGGAATTGGACAGCTTCAGATCCGGACTGGTATATGCCAGCATTTCCTCCACATGGCATCCCTGGTAATCCCGCAGATCGCAGTCGGTTACCAAATCCTGCGTTCCCTTATTGAGGGCGAAAATGGTGAGATAATCCTTCTCTTCACTCTCCACTGCCACAGCATCCAATACCGGAACATCTGTAAAGTCCTTACTGTCGTATTTAGGGGAATCCACGAGAACATCCAGCGCGGTTCCTCTTCCGTAAACAGATGCATGAAGGTACGGATAATAAATGGTCTGTTTCCAGATGCGGCCTCCGTTTTCCGTCATGATAGGGGCGATGACATTTACAAGCTGGGCCTGGCAGGCTACCTTCACACGGTTCGCATGGCGCAGGAGCGAAATCAGCATTCCTCCTACAAGCAGCGCATCCTCAAAGTTATAGATATCTTCGTTAAAGGAAGGCCCTTCCTGCCATTTTACCGCCTTTTCATTTTCCGGGAACGCATGGTACCATACATTCCATTCATCAAAGGATATGTTGATTTTCTTTTTGGAACGCTTCTTGGCCTGAATATAATCACAGGTGGCAATTATGTTTTCAATAAAATGATCCATGTCCATCGTATTGGCAAGGAAGTTGGGGGTATCGTCCTCCTGATTTCCATAGTACTGGTGCATGGAAATATAGTCTACGAAGTCATAGGCATGATCCAGAACCGTTGTTTCCCAGTCATAGCAGGTATTCATTCCTGAATTGGAGCTTCCGCAGGCAACCAGTTCAATCGTGGGATCCACCCATTTCATGACCTTGGCGGTCTCGCTGGCAAGCCTTCCGTACTCCTGGGCCGTTTTATGTCCGATCTGCCAGGGGCCATCCATCTCATTTCCCAGATTCCACAGCCTGACATTGTGAGGCTCCTTATATCCGTTCTGAATCCGCAGATCACTCCAGTAAGTGCCGGATGAAAAATTGCAGTATTCCACCAGATTCCGGGCGGCGTCCGCTCCCCTGGTTCCCAGATTTACCGCCATCATCACATCCGTGCCTGCCCTGCGGCTCCATTCACAGAATTCATCCGTGCCCATCTGGTTGTTTTCCACGGCAAACCAGGCGAGTTCCGTACGCTTCGGCCTTTTATCCTTCGGCCCGATTCCGTCCTCCCAATTGTATCCGGAAACAAAATTACCGCCCGGATAACGTACAATAGGAACCTGCAGTTCCCTGGTCAGCTCAATGACATCCCTGCGGAATCCGCAGTCGTCTGCAAGCGGATGGCCGGGATCATAAATGCCTCCGTAAACCGCTCTGCCGATATGCTCGATGAACGATCCGTAAATCCTCTTGTCAATTTCCCCGATCTGAAAATCCCTGTCCAGTTTCATGACAGCATTTCCCGGATCCCCCTCGTGCTTCTTTGCCTTATTCTGTTCCATGTTTTTGTCCTCCTCCATGAAATTCCTTATATTATCGTTACCATTAACGTTAACATAGCATTGTAAAAGAAAACCGCCCTCAGGCGGGTTCCTTAACAGCCTTTTTTCGTAATTATTCTAACAGCTACGAACCGTTACCTTTTTTCATTCAGTACGGCTACCGTTCCCCCTTCCACCACATCGGTTTCGAGGACAACGCATTCCTCTCCTGCTCCCTTCTGTCCCTCCAGCTTTTTAAGCAGGATCTCCACGCTTCTTTTCGCCATGGTGGTTTTGGATGAAGAAACGGACGTCAGATGAACGGGATAGGGGTATTTTATATTATCAAAGCCTACCACAGAGCATTGCTCCGGTACCTTTCTTCCCAGTTCACCCAGGATACAGATCACCTGCCAGGCGAGGATATCATTGAACACCAGAACCGCTGTGCATTCGGCTCTCTGAGACAGGATATCCCGCATTTTTTCCGTTCCCCTGCGGGAAGTGACCGGCACCGTCTGTACCAGCTCGCTGCGGTATGCAATCCCTTTTTCCTCCAGCGCTGCCCGGTATCCTTCCAGACGTTCTGCGGAGCTGGATATTCCCCTGGGGCCATTAAGGAATAAAATATCCTTATGTCCCCGGTCCAGCAGATAGCGGGCTGCCGCGTATCCGCCGTGCACATCATCACAAATCACAAAGCTGGCATCCTCACCGGAAAAATGCCTTCCAATCATGACAAACGGCTTTCCATGCATCTGAAGGAAACGGATATTTTCCTCCCCTCCCGGAGCCGGACAAAGAATAATGCCGTCCACATTCTGGCTCAGGGATGTGGTAATCGCCTGTTTTTCCACGGCTGCCTTTTCTTCGGTATTGAAAATGATGGAATTATAACCCCTTCGCTGAAGCAGCGTCTGCATTTCCTTTACCATCACACTGAAATGAGGGTTGGATATATCTCCTACAAGGATAGCTATATTCCGGCTCACTCCTGACCTGAGAAAGCTGGCAAGAGCATTGGCAATATAACCCATCTGGGATGCTTTTTCCCGGATAACCGCTTTTGTTTCCTCCGAAATATCCGGCTTGTCGGCAAGAGCCCGGGAAACCGTATTGGCTGAAAAGCCCGTAGCCTGGGCGATATCCTTTAATGTCACATTTCCTGTCTTTCTTCTGGCTGCCATATATTCTCCTTTGTCCCAGTGCAGCATTGTATTCCTGTGATATTCATGCAATGCTGTACCAGCTGCTCCGTAACACCTTACGCCGGCATAACCGGTCTTGCGTTCCGGATTGGTTTTAGTTTATCACAGAATGAAAATAAGTCAATTCCGTAATACCCACTATTTTTTATATGTATTTTTTGTGCAAATTGTCGTTACATTAACGTTGACATAGACTTACTTTTAGTCCATACTTCAATTATCGATAATGTTAACGTTAATGCAAAGTAGGATTTGAATTTATTCAGAATACACGCATAACAAAAGAAAAGAGAAGCTTATGGAAAAAGGAACCATATTCGACATAAAAGAATTTGCCGTCCATGACGGGCCGGGGGTACGTCAGACCGTATTCCTGAAGGGCTGCCCTCTGCGCTGCCAATGGTGTCATAATCCGGAAGGCCTGGAAGCCCGCCCTCAGCTCATGTTCAGCCGCAGCTCCTGCATCCGGTGCGGGAAATGTATGGAGGTCTGCCCGTTCGGAGCAGCAGACGGACAGAAAACATCCGGAAGCCCGGATGAAAGCGGTATGAAAGAAACCGGCGCTTTTTTCCCCGGATCCGCCTGTACCGCATGCGGGGCCTGTGTTTCGGTCTGTCCCATGGGTCTGAGGCAGATCAGCGGTAAGGTCATGACTTCCGTGCAGCTGGTGAAGGCCATACGGGAAAACAGCGATTATTATGCCGCTCTGGGTGGGGGAGTCACCTTCTCCGGGGGCGAGCCTCTGATGCAGGGAGCCTTCCTGCTGGAGGTGCTTGAGCAGATCTCTGATTTACATACAGCCATCGAAACCTCCGCTTATGCCTCACCGCAGCTGTTTGGCCGGATTACAGAACGCCTTTCCTTTATCATGATGGATGTCAAGCTCATGGATGCCGGGCTTCATAAGCACTATACCGGAGTTGACAACACCGTAATTCTGGAAAACCTACGCAGTCTGTGCCGGGGCCGCAAGCCTTTTGTCGTGCGTATTCCGCTGATTCCCGGCGTGAATGATACCCGGGAAAACCTGGAAGCCACAGCCGCTTTCCTGGCCGGTTCCGATTCCCTTCTGCGGGTGGAGATCCTGCCTTACCACAAAACCGCCGGCGCCAAGTACAGTATGCTGGGTATGGAATACCGTCCGGGCTTTGATGTGGAGGCGCCTCTTCGGATGCCTCAGTCTGTCTTTGAAAAATATAAGATAAGGAGTGAAATATTATGACAGAACGAATCCGTAATTTAAGAAAATTTTTTATTGAGGAACACCAGCACAGGGCGCACCGTAAAGCTCCCGTCGATCCCTTCCTGCTCGCCGCAGCCTTCCGGGAACAGAATCTGCCCGACACGGAAAGAGCCGTAAAAAGGCTGGTTTACATGCTGGATGAAGAAACGCCTCTGCTGTTTCCGGAACAGACCATTCTGTTCCTGCGCACCAATCCCACGCTCCAGGCCCTTTTTACGGAAGAAGAAAAAGAAGCCCTTGCCGCCGAATACCGTCTGCATGAACTTGGGGAACTATCCAATATCTGTGTGGACTATACCCGTTTTCTGAAGGTGGGATTTCCCGGTATGCGCAGTCGTTTGGAGGCACAGAAAAATAAGTTCGTTTCCTGCGGCCAGATGGAAAAAGCAGCTTATCTGGAAGGACAGCTCGCCATTCTGAAGGCTCTTGAGTCTTTGATCCTGCGGTACAGGGATGCCGCATCCGATGCCGGAAATACGCTTTCGGCTGATTCCTTAACCCGCCTGCTGTCCGATGTCCCGCATACACTGCAGGATGCCCTGCAGATGCAGCGTATTATCCATTTTACCATGTGGTGCGCCGGCAATTACCATAATACGCTGGGACGCTTTGATCAATACATGATGCCCTATCTCCGGGCGGATCTGGACGCCGGACGGCTTACGGAAGAAAGCGCGCTGGAGCTTCTGGAAGAATTTTTTCTTACCTTCAACCTGGACAGCGACCTCTATCCGGGCATGCAGCAGGGCGATAACGGCCAGAGCATGGTACTCGGCGGCATGACACCCGAAGGGAAAGACGGCTTTAACCTCCTCTCCCGCCTCTGCCTGCAGGCCAGCCTGGAGCTCCGCCTGATCGATCCGAAAATCAACCTCCGCGTAAGCAAAAATACACCTTTGTCAATCTATGAACTGGGAACCCAGCTGACCAAACAAGGGCTTGGCTTCCCTCAGTATTCCAACGATGACGTGGTTATCCCGGGACTTGAAGAACTGGACTACCGCACGGAGGATGCGCGCAATTATGCCGTGGCGGCCTGCTGGGAATTCATCATACCGGGACGCGGAATGGAAATCCCCAATATCGATGCGCTGTGCTTCGCGGATGTCATGCGCAAAGCCGTTACCGGACATCTGGCCGACGCCCCCGACTATACCTCACTCTTTGAGGCCGTGACAGAAAAGCTTCAGGAACGGGTGGATGAGATGTGTGAAAACACCAAAAACCTTTACATTTTCCCGGCTCCTTTCCTTTCCCTGATGATGGATGGCTGTCTGGAAAACGGACGGGACATCTCCCTCGGCGGTATTTACAACAACTATGGTTTTCACGGGACCGGCCTTGCCACAGCCGCTGATTCCCTTGCGGCCATCAAAAAATATGTATTCGATACAGGCGAAATAGACAGAAAAGAGCTGCTTGATGCCATGGAAAAAGATTTTGATGGTTATGATCGTCTCCTTCATCTGCTGCGGTATGAAGCTCCCAAAATGGGAAATAACGAAGAGCTTCCTGATTCCATTGCCGGTGATTTGCTGGAAGCCTTTGCCCGCGCCGTCAAAGGAAAGAAGAATGTAAGGGGAGGCTGCTTCAGGGCCGGTACCGGCTCCGCCATGTATTACCTCTGGTATTCCAAAGACATGGGTGCAACGCCTGACGGGCGCAGAGCCGGAGAAGGCTTCTCCTGCAATTACTCTCCCAGTTTGTTTATCCACAGCAAGGGACCGGTTTCCATTGTCAAATCCTTTACCCGTCCATGTCTGAAGCATACCATTAACGGAGGCCCGCTCACCATTGAACTGCATGATACGCTGTTCCGCGGTGAGGAAAGCATTACCAAAGTGGCAGCGCTGGTCAAATCCTTCATAGATAGGGGAGGCCATCAGATGCAGATCAATGCCGTAAACCGTGATACCATGCTGGATGCCCAGAAGCATCCGGAAAAATATCATAACCTGATCGTCAGAGTCTGGGGCTGGAGCGGTTATTTTGTGGAACTGGATAAGGAATATCAGGATCATATTATTAAGAGGATGGAATTGACGGTCTGATGAACGGTCTGTCTATACGGATTGAGGGAGAAAGCACTCACTGTGCTTTCTCCCTCTCATTTGTCGGAATATCATTCAATATATGCATTAATCACATCATCATTCCATAATTGTACTTCTATGTAACAATAGTTCTTTTCTATTTCTCTCAAATACTCTTCTATGGTTCCGTCAAAAAAGAGAATGTCATCTAAAAGCATCTGCTTTGTAATAAGCTTTACGTTACCGGTTTTCTCTATCATTGCACTGCTGTCACCATATGTAAAACTAATGTATTCATCCGGAATGTCTTTGAGCGGAATTCTCGTAATTGTTCCATTGCCAAACCAATTATCTAAATATCTACAATTTTGTAAGGCAAACGATAGCGGATGTTTTTCTTTCGGTTTGCCGCCAAGTTCAATAAACAAACAGTATATTATATTATCAGCCTTTAATCGACGAGGATAATAGTTTTCAAAATCCGCAAATCTGTAAAATGCATTCGTTTCGGGATTTTTCCGGGCTAATTCTCCGGCCTTTTCAAACGCCTGTTTTTTAGGCAGACGCATTATATTTTGTAATGGCTTACAATTAGGATGGCAATAATTTACAATATATAATTCTTTTATATCTATCATTTATCTTCACCTCTTCATCAAATAAGTGGTATCATATCTTTCTAATCTGATTTCATCTATTCCTAACCTGATAGAAATATCTTCTGAAAATTAAGTGATGCTATCTGGACAGATTATACCATATCATCTTACAAACAGATAAACATTACGTAAGCTAAAACAGATAAATAATAGAATAATTTATATCAGAATGATATAATGTGAATATGGAAGCCACAGGTGAATTTTTCTGCGGGGTACAAGCAAGAACCCGAAAGGAAATTAAAATGATTATAGAAATAAAAGCAGATGGGATTTGGTTTCATGGATCAAATATTGTGCTTTCTGAATTAAGAGAGGGAAGTACCATTACGCAGTGGAAAGAATTAGCGGAAGCTTTTTCCCATCAGCCAACAATACTTGGCTATGACGATAACGGCAATATTAGTCACAATGGAAAAGAAAAGGGATATTTATATATTATTGATGAACCTGTAGAAATAGGCAAAGACATATATCAACATCCTCGAACGACAATGGATGAAAATGCTGAATTTTTAAACAAACGGGTGTGTCAAATAAACTGTGTATCACTTGCAGATTATTCGACACACCTCTTTTT
>OGYI01003123.1_pt1 | contig 10818 bp, 10 predicted proteins | sample 1576521 | NCBI WGS metagenome assembly OGYI01 (sample SAMEA3541484, study PRJEB24748) | human gut metagenome | biome: human gut; feature: human-associated habitat; material: faeces | place: China | collected 2012
CGGCAGGCAGCGATGGAAACGGCCAGAATGGCGTTTGCGCCCAGCTTGGACTTGTCCTTGGTGCCGTCGGCGTCGATCATAGCCTTGTCGATGGCGTAGATGTCGGAAGCATCCATGCCGATGACGGCATCAGCGATGACGGTGTTGATGTTCTCCACAGCCTTGGTGACACCCTTGCCCAGATAGCGGCCCTTGTCGCCGTCGCGCAGCTCCAGCGCTTCGAACTCGCCGGTGGATGCGCCGGACGGTGCGCAGCCCCGGGCCACGGTGCCGTCGGCGAGGGTGATCTCAGCCTCAACAGTGGGGTTGCCGCGGGAGTCCAGGATCTCACGGCCCTGAACGTCTACGATCTCAAGATAGTTCATGATTTATACCTCCATATATAATAGGAATGGATGCGCTCTTCTCATTTGGATAGTATATGCTAACTAACCGATATTATCCTACCATGATTCGGCCCGAGATGCAAGAGGATGCATGGATGTTAGCGGGAGCAAACTTCAGGAGAGGAAAGTTGTGAAATCTTTTTGTTGCTTGTGAATTGCTTTCATGTTCTGTTTTTCTCAGGTGAACAATTTGAAAAAGTAACCAAAAAGTGACGCTTGATTTTGTGAAAAATAGCGAGTTTTGCCCGAAACTCCTCCAAAACTATGGACGATTTGTGAATTGCGGACTTGCACCGAAGTGCTTATAATAAGACGCAAGGAAGCAGAGCTGCTTTGAGGGAAGGGAGCGCTGCTTCCTTAACAGCTTTTCGGGACACTGGCTCATGGGCTGTGCGCGAGGGCTGCAAATAACACGAACGCTTCCAAATATCAGGAGGATATAGACTTATGAAAAACATGATCTCTCGTCGTAACTTTCTGGCTGCTGCCGGTGTCGTGGCGGCTGCCGGTGTTCTGACTGCCTGCGGCGGCTCTTCCAACACCGCAGCTTCCACTGCTTCCGCTGCCGGTTCTACCGCGGCAGCTGCTTCCGGCGACACCATCAAGGTCGGCGTTATGGGCCCCCTGAGCGGCAACGTCTCCGTTTACGGTCAGGCTGTTGTCAACGGTGCTACCCTGTACCTGAAGCAGGTCAACGCCAACGGCGGCATCAACGGCAAGCAGATCGAGATCCTCACCGAGGACGAGCAGGGCGACGCTACGCAGGCTGTGAACTGCTTCACCAAGATGGTGGACGAGGGGATGACCGCTCTGATCGGCGACGTTACCACCACCCCGACTCTGGCAGTCGCTGCTGAGAGCGCAGACTACAATATGCCCATGGTCACCGCTTCCGCTACCGCTGAGGCTGTCACCTACGATGCCGAGACCGACACCGTGAACGCAAACGTCTTCCGCGCCACCTTCACCGACCCGTTCCAGGGCATCAAGATGGCTGACTACGCATACCAGAAGCTGGGCTACACCAAGGCAGCCGTCATCTTCAAGAAGGGCGCTGACTACAACGAGGGCCTGGCAGAGAACTTCGTCAACGAGTTCGAGTCTCTGGGCGGCACCATCGTCGATCAGGAGAGCTACTCTGAGGGCGACGTGGACTTCAAGACTCAGCTGACCACCATCCTCGGCAAGGCCCCCGAGACCGTCTTCTGCCCCAACTACTACGAGGAAGTGGGCCAGATCCTGTCTCAGGCTGAGAGCGTCGGCCTGACCGTTCCGTTCCTGGGCGGCGACGGCTGGGATGGTCTGGAAGGCTACGCCACCAACGATCAGCTGAAGGACACTTACTTCTGCGCCAACTACGCAAAGGGCTCCAACCCCGAGTTTGAGGATGCCTACAAGGCAGAGTACGGTCAGGAGTACCCCAACGGCTTCGCTCCTCTGGGCTACGATGCAGCAAAGACCGTCGTCTACGGCCTGCAGGCTGCTGAGGATGCCGGTCTCGAGGCTGGCACCGACGATTACAAGCAGGCTGTCATCGATGCCATTGCCTCCGGCACCATCGACGGCATCACTGGCACCTTCACCTTCGACGAGCATCACGACCCCGTCAAGCAGACCGCTATCCTGACCTATGTGGACGGCAAGCCGGTGCTGAAGGAAATGTTCTGATCCCAGCTTTCTTCCATCGACCGGTGATGGAAGCGCCGCTGAGATCCGAATGATCGTAAATTGACCCGACTGCGGAGAACGCCGGAACAGCATTGCCCCGGTGCTCTCCGCTTTTTTGGAAAAAAAGTGTATCCCCACATAAGGCGTGCAACAGCGCCGGAAAGAAAGGAAGTATCCATCCATGACAGTGTTTTTCAGCCAGCTGATCAATGGCCTGTCCCTTGGCAGCATCTATGCACTGATCGCACTGGGCTACAGCATGGTGTACGGCATCATCCTGCTGCTGAACTTTGCCCACGGCGACGTCATCATGGTGGGCGCGTACATGTCATGGTTCGTCATGAACCAGCTGGGCCTCGGCCCGGTCACGGCGGTCTGTGCCACCATCCTCACCTGTACGCTGCTGGGCGTGGTCATCGAAAAGATCGCCTACACCCCGCTGCGCAGCGCACCCCGAATCTCTCTGCTCATCACGGCCATCGGCGTGTCGTTCTTCCTCGAGTACACGGCTGAGCTGGTCATGGGCTCGGGCGCAAAGGTCATCCCGTCTTACTACGACAACAAGACCTTCTATCTGGGCAAGGCTCCTCTGGGCCTGACCTCCATCATCACGCTGGTGGTCACCGTGCTGTCCATGCTGGTGCTGACCTTCCTCGTCCAGAAGACCAAGCTTGGCAAGGCCATGCGCGCCGTCTCTGAGGATATGGACGCTGCCCGCCTGATGGGCATCAACGTCAACAGCACCATCTCCTTTACCTTCGCGGTCGGCTCTGCACTGGCCGGCATCGGCTCGGTGCTGTACTGCTGCTCCTACCCGCAGGCCACCCCCACCATGGGCTCCATGCTGGGCCTGAAAGCCTTCGTCGCCGCCGTTCTGGGCGGCATCGGCTCCATCCCGGGCGCAATGGTCGGCGGCATCGTCATCGGCCTGTGCGAGTGCTTCGTCTCCGCCATCGGCCTGTCTGCCTGGAAGGACGCTGTCACGTTCGCCATCCTCATCATCGTGCTGCTGTTCAAGCCCACGGGCTTCCTCGGCCGCAAGGTGCAGGAAAAGGTGTAAGGAGGGCATGAAGATGAACAAGAATCGCAAAACGCTCAAAATGCCCGTGCGCTACCTCATGAACGCCGTGCTGGTGGTGCTGCTGTTCCTGGCCCTTTCCTACATGACCGGCAGCATGCTCTCCACTTACCAGAACAAGGTGCTCATGACCGTGGGCATCAACATCATCCTCGCCGTGTCCCTGAACGTGGCCACCGGCTATCTGGGCCAGCTGCCGCTGGGCCACGCCGGTTTCATGGCCGTGGGTGCTTACACCTGCGCCCTCTTCACCAAGTACAGCCCTCTGCCCGATGGCGTTTCCTTTGCCATCGGCCTTGCACTGGGCGCTGTGATGGCCGGCCTGTTTGGCGTCCTCATCGGCGTCCCGGCCCTCCGTCTGACCGGTGACTATCTGGCCATCCTGACTCTGGGCTTCGGCGAGATCATCCGCATCACCCTGAACAACATCGACGATGTGCTGGGCTACAGCCTGTTCTACGGCTCCAAGGGCCTCAAGAACATCCCCAAGTACTCCAACTTCGCCAATGTCTTCCTCTGTGTGGTCATCACCTGCTTCCTCATCCATGCCATGATGAAGAGCCGCCATGGCCGTGCCGTCCTCGCCATCCGCGACAACGAGATCGCTGCCGAGAGCTGCGGCATCCAGACTACGTATTATAAGGTCATGGCCTTCGCTTTCTCCGCTGCCTTTGCCGGTCTGGCCGGTGGTCTGTACGCCTGCTACATCGGCGTTCTGAACCCCTCCACCTTCGGCTTCATGAAGTCCATCGAGATCCTGGTCATGGTGGTTCTGGGCGGCATGGGCTCCATGCTGGGCTCCATCCTCTCCGCTACCGTCCTGACCATCCTGCCCGAGGCCACCCGCAGCTTCGACAGCTACCGCATGGTCATCTACTCGCTGGTGCTCATCCTGATGATGATCTTCCGTCCGGGCGGACTGCTGGGCAGCTACGATTTCTCCATGAGCCGCATCGTGGAAAAGGTCATGAACGGCGAGCTGTTCCACAAGAAGAATGCTGACAAGGAGGGCGCAGACCATGAGTGAGTTCCAGACGAAGTTACACAGCGTCCCTTCCGGCGGCTTCCTGACCGACCGCGACAAGGATAAAAAGCCCATCCTCGACGTCCGTGAACTGGGCATCGACTTCGGCGGCCTGACCGCCGTGGACGGCTTCAACCTGATGATCGGCCGCAACGAGATCACCGGCCTCATCGGCCCCAACGGCGCCGGTAAGACCACCGTCTTCAACCTGCTGACCAACGTCTACCAGCCCACCCGCGGCTCCATCCTCATCGATGGGATGCCCACCGCCGGCAAAAAGACCTATCAGGTCAACCGGATGGGCGTGGCCCGTACGTTCCAGAATATCCGCCTGTTCAAGGACCTGTCCGTCATCGACAACATCAAGGTGGGCCTTCACGAGTCCATGAAGTACAATCTGGGCTCCTCTCTCATCCGCCTGCCCAACTACTGGAAGGAAGAGAAGCGCTGCACCGAACGTGCCTTCGAGCTGCTGGACATCTTCCACATGGCCGACCTCGCCGATGCACAGGCCGGCAGCCTGCCCTACGGCGCACAGCGCCGTCTGGAGATCATGCGCGCGCTGGCTACCAGCCCGAAGCTGCTGCTTCTGGACGAGCCGGCCGCCGGCATGAACCCCTCCGAGACCGCAGAGCTGACGGAGACCATCCGCCGCATCCGCGACGAGTTCAACATTGCAGTCCTGCTCATCGAGCATGATATGAGCCTCGTTATGGGCATCTGCGAGGGCATCGCCGTGCTGAACTTTGGCCGCATCATCGCCAAGGGTACGCCGGACGAGATCCGCAACAATCCCCAGGTCATCGAAGCCTACCTGGGCAAGAAGGAGGGTTGAACGATGGCACAGACTTTGCTGAAGGTTGATAACATCAACGTCTTTTATGGCAACATCCACGCAGTCAAGGATGTCTCCTTCGAGGTGAACGAGGGCGAGATCGTCACCCTCATCGGCGCCAACGGTGCCGGTAAATCCACCACCTTGAAGACCATCTCCGGCCTGCTCCACCCGAAGACCGGCGACGTCCTCTACAAGGGCAAGAGCATCAAGGGCGTCCGCGCTCATAAAATCGTCGAGGCCGGTCTGGCACAGGTGCCGGAAGGCCGTCATGTCTTCCTGCACATGACCGTGGAAGAGAATCTGGACATGGGCGCTTATACCCAGCCTGCTTCCACCATCGCTCCCAACAAGGAGAAGGTCTTTGAGCTCTTCCCCCGCCTGAAGGAGCGCCGCAAGCAGCTGGCCGGCACCATGTCCGGCGGCGAGCAGCAGATGCTGGCCATGGGCCGTGCTCTGATGAGCAACGCCTCCATGCTGATGCTGGACGAGCCCTCCATGGGTCTGTCGCCCCTGCTGGTGCAGGAGATCTTCGACATCATCCAGAACATCCACAAAGAGGGCATGACCATCCTGCTGGTCGAGCAGAATGCACAGATGGCCCTTTCCGTGGCAGACCGCGCCTACGTCCTCGAGACGGGCCGCGTGGTCATGGATGGCACCGGTGCTGAGCTGCTGACCAACGAGCGTGTCCGCAGCGCATATCTGGGCGGTTAAATTACAAAAAGTAAAAGAGGCGTGACCTTGCGGTCACGCCTTTTTTGTTGTGGAAAATCATTGGATGATGGATTTGTAGTAGTTCCCGAAATCGGCAAGGGCATCAATGATGGGAAGCATCTCTCTGCCGAGGCTGGTCAGGCCATACTCCACGCGAGGGGGCGTTTCGTGATAGTCGTGTCGGTAGGCGAGCCCGTCGTCGATCATCTGCCGTAAGCTGTCCGTCAAAACTTTCTGAGAGATTCCCTCCAGATCTCTTTGCAGTTCGTTGAACCGCCATGGGCGGGTCTTGAGATTGCGCAGGATCAGCAGCTTCCACTTGCCGCCGATGAGGGAGACTGCAGTGGCCACGGGGCAGGCGGGCAGTTCTTCTTTTGTTTTCATGGCATCACACCTCCGAGAACATCATAACATATTCTTTTTAATATGTACAGTTATAAAAAGGTGCGTACTTGTTTTAGAGTGTGCTCCGGCTTAAACTATACACAGGCGAGCGAGAGCGCCAATATCCTTTGGAGGTAAAAGAGATGGAAAACTATACGAAAACGAATATCGGCAGCGAGGCAAGAGTGGAGCTTCACGAAAAGTTGGGCCTGACGGGTGCGGAGGTCAGCATCAACCAGCTCCCGGCGGGCGCAGGGGTGCCTTTTGTGCACGCCCACAGGAACAATGAAGAGATCTACGGTATTATTGCAGGGAAGGGCAAAGCCGTTATCGATGGGAAGGAGATCGCTCTGACCGCTGGCGACTGGCTGAAAGTTGCTCCGGCAGCAAAGCGTCAGTTCTCTGCTGCCGCAGATGAGGGCATTACCTATATTTGCATTCAGGTGAAGGAACACTCTCTGGGCGGCTTTACCGCTGAGGATGCCGTTATCTTCTGATAGAAAGAGCCGGAAACGAAAAACCCCCTGTATATTTCTGTACAGGGGGTTTATCGTGCTGGAATTATATCAGCTGGTATACCGTGCGGTCTCCAGCAGCTCCTCGGCCCGCTTGACCTGTTCCGCCGTGGGCGGGACAGCGTCGGGCAGGGGATAAGGGATGCCGAGCTTCTGCCACTTGAAGAGGCCCAGCGTGTGGTAGGGCAGTACCTCTACCCGCTGCACCGTCTTGAGGGACGAGAGGAACTCTGCGGTCTTCCGCAGGCCGTCTTCGTCGTCCGTCAGGCCGGGGACGAGGACATGGCGTATCCAGAGCGGTACGCCGAGGTCGGAGATGCGGCGCGCCATCGCAAGGATGTTCGCGTTGTCCCTGCCGGTGAGCCTGCGGTGCTTCTCCGGATCGATCTCCTTCAAATCGAGGATGACGAGGCTGGTGGACTTCATCAGCCGGTCAAAATCGGCCAGATACGCCGCATCGTCGGGGCGGAAGGGCTGACCGGCGGTGTCCAGAGCCGTATGCACGCCCTTGGAGCGTGCCAGCTCGAAGAACGCCGTCAGAAACTCCATCTGGCGCAGCGGCTCGCCGCCGCTGACCGTGATGCCGCCCTTTTTCCCCCAGTAGTTGCGGTAGCGCCACGCCCGCTGGAAGAGCTTGTCCACCGTCCATTCCTCGCCGCCCTCAGCCCATGTCTCCGGGTTGTGGCAGTATTTGCACCGCAGGGCGCACCCCTGCAAAAAGACGACGAAGCGGACGCCGGGACCGTCCACAGAGCCGAAGGTCTCCAGCGAGTGGACGTATCCGATGGGGTTACAGAGCTGCATGGCAGGTACGGGAGATGACGTCCATCTGCTGCTCGCGGGTCAGGTCGATGAATTTGACGGCGTAGCCGGAGACACGGATGGTGAAGTTTGCGTACTCCTCCTTCTCGGGGTGCTCCATAGCGTCGATGAGCTTCTCCTTGCCGAAGACGTTGACGTTCAGGTGGTGTGCGCCCTGGTCGAAGTAGCCGTCCATGACCTGCACCAGATTCTCAACGCGCTCGCCCTCGCTGTGGCCCAGAGCATCGGGGTTGATGGTCTGGGTGTTGGAGATGCCGTCCAGAGCCCAGTGGTAGGGCAGCTTGGCCACGGAGTTCAGAGAGGCCAGCAGGCCGTTCTGCTCTGCACCGTAGCTGGGGTTGGCACCGGGTGCGAACGGGGTGAAGGCCGCACGGCCATCGGGCAGAGCGCCGGTGTACTTGCCGTAGACCACGTTGGAGGTGATGGTCAGGATGGAGGTGGTAGCCTCGGAGTTGCGGTAGGTGTGGCGCTTCTTGATCATCTCAAGGAAGGTGCGCAGCAGCCAGACGCCGATCTCGTCGGCACGGTCATCGTCGTTGCCATACTTCGGGAAGTCGCCCTCGATCTCGAAGCCGGTGGCAAGACCCATCTCGTCGCGCACGGCCTTGACCTTGGCGTACTTGATGGCGCTCAGGGAGTCGATGACGTGGGAGAAGCCGGCGATGCCGGTGGCGAAGGTGCGGCGGACTTCGGTGTCGATGAGGGCCATCTCAGCCTCTTCGTAGTAGTACTTGTCGTGCATATACTGGATGAGGTTCAGCACGTTGACGTACAGGCCGGCCAGCCAGTCCAGCATCTGGACGTACTTGGGCAGCACCTCGTCGTAGTTCAGGTACTCGCCGGTGATGGGGGCGTAGTTGGGGCCGCACTGCTCGTGGCTCTTCTCATCCACGCCGCCGTTGATGGCGTAGAGCAGGCACTTTGCCAGGTTGGCGCGTGCGCCGAAGAACTGCATCTCCTTGCCGGTCTGGGTAGCAGACACGCAGCAGCAGATGGAGTAATCGTCGCCCCAGACGGGCTTCATGACGTCGTCGTTCTCGTACTGGACGGAGCTGGTGTTGATGGACACCTTGGCGGCGTACTTCTTGAAGTTCTCAGGCAGAGCAGAGGAGTACAGAACGGTCAGGTTCGGCTCCGGTGCAGGGCCCATGTTCTCGAGGGTATGCAGGAAGCGGTAGCAGTTCTTGGTGACCATGCTGCGGCCGTCCATGCCGATGCCGCCCACTTCCAGCGTTGCCCAGACGGGGTCGCCGGAGAACAGCTGGTTGTAGCTGGGGATGCGGGCGAACTTGACCATGCGGAACTTCATGACCATGTGGTCGATGAGCTCCTGAGCCTCGCTCTCGGTCAGGATGCCCTTGTCCAGATCGCGCTGGATATAGATGTCGAGGAAGGTGGAGATGCGGCCCACGCTCATAGCGGCGCCGTTCTGGGTCTTGATGGCGGCCAGATAGCCGAAGTACAGCCACTGGCAGGCTTCCTTGGCGGTCTTGGCGGGCTGAGAGATGTCGCAGCCGTAAGCCTCGGCCATCTTCTTCATGCCCTTCAGGGCGTTGATCTGGCGTGCGATCTCTTCGCGCAGGCGGATGACGTCATCGGTCATGGTGCCGTCGCCGCAGTTGGCGAAGTCTTCCTGCTTGAACTTGATGAGGGCGTCGATGCCGTACAGTGCCACACGGCGGTAGTCGCCGACGATACGGCCGCGGCCATAGGTGTCGGGCAGGCCGGTGATGATATGGCTGGAGCGGCAGGCCCGCATTTCGGGCGTATATGCGTCGAACACGCCCGCGTTGTGCGTTTTGCGGTGTGTTGTAAAAAATTCCACGACCTCCGGGTCCACATGATAGCCGTTGTCCTCGCAGGCCTTTTGCGCCATGCGGATGCCGCCGTAGGGCATCAGCGCACGCTTGAACGGCTTTTCCGTCTGAAAGCCCACGATGGTCTCTTTCTCCTTGTCCAAATAGCCCGCCGCGTGGGAGGTGATGGTGGAGATGACGCGGGTGTCCATGTCCAGCACGCCGCCCGCCTCGCGCTCGGCTCTGGAAAGCTCCAGCACCTGCTGCCAAAGCGCCTTCGTGTCCTCCGTCGGCCCGGCAAGGAACGCGTCGTCCCCGTCATAGGGTGTATAATTTTTCTGGATGAAGTCCCGGACGTCGATTTCTTTTTCCCATACGCCGGGCACAAAGCCGGTCCATTCGTTTCTCATGCATAGCCCTCCGCTTGTTTCTGCCGGGCCGCGCGGCACATCCGCGTTTTCCGGTCATGTCTATTATACCATTTTAGTATAGTTTGTCAAGACGCCGACCTTCCCCCTGCCGGCGCGCGGCAGGGATGCTTTTCTTGACTTTCCGGATAGAGTATACTATGATTTCCCCAAACGGTCTGTTGTTATTCCAACAAAAGGAGGGGCGCCATGGACTTTTTATTTCTCTCTCAAACCGCGCTGTTCCGGGGCTGCTCCCCCCGGGAAACCGCCGATATGCTGCAATGCCTGCGCGCCGAGCGCCGCGTTTACGAGAAGGACCGCGTCATTTGCCATGCGGGGGACACCGTGGAAGCGCTGGGCCTGGTGCTCTCCGGCGGCGTCAACATCGAGAGCGTGGACGTCTGGGGCAGCCGGAGCATTCTGGGCCATGTGGGCCCCGGGCAGGTTTTTGCCGAAACCTATGCCTGTCTGCCGGGCGAACCGCTGATGGTGGACGCCGTGGCGGCCCAGCGCACCGAGGTGCTGTTTTTGAATACGGCGCGCCTGCTGCGCACCTGTCCCTCCGCCTGCGCCCACCATGCGGCGCTCATCCGCAACCTGCTGGCCGTGACATCGCAGAAGAACCTCGCGCTCTCCCGCCGCATTTTCCACACCTCGCCCAAAACCATCCGCGGGCGGCTGCTGTCCTACCTTTCCGCCCAGGCGCTGCGGGAAAACAGCCGAAGCTTCGCCATTCCCTTCGACCGCCAGCAGCTGGCGGATTACCTTGGCGTGGACCGCAGCGCGCTTTCCGCCGAGCTGGGCCGGATGCGCGCGGAAGGCCTCATCCGTTTCCGCAAAAACGAATTTGAGCTGCTGCGCGAGCCCTGAGCACGGCTTGCAGCGGCCGCAAAAAGAAAGTACAATAATAGAAGCAAAGAAAGGGGTGGCGCCATGAGCAAAAAGCGCGAGGAGCTTCTGGAGCAAATATGGGCTGCGCAGGACACCGCCTATGACCTGATGAGCGAATACGATTCCCTGCCCCATTCCTACGGTGAAAATGTGTTGTACCAGGCGGAGGCGCATCTCATCGACCGGATCGCCCTCCACCCCGGCGTCACCGTCACCGACCTTGCAAATATGGTGCGCAAAACGCCCAGCGCCTGCTCCCAGCTCGTGCGCAGGCTGCGGGACAAGGGCTGGG
>OGYI01003127.1_pt1 | contig 10810 bp, 10 predicted proteins | sample 1576521 | NCBI WGS metagenome assembly OGYI01 (sample SAMEA3541484, study PRJEB24748) | human gut metagenome | biome: human gut; feature: human-associated habitat; material: faeces | place: China | collected 2012
CTTTAAGTTGTGTGATCTGTGCCACTTCTTCTTCCTGCTGTTTTTCAAGCGCTTCAATCTGAGTTCTTGTATCCCGAAGGCTCTGAAGCAGATTGCTGTCATAATCAGAAATCTTTGAAATATATTCCGTGCTATTCAGCAGAGAAGTAATATCTTCTGCCGCAAGGAGAATTTCCAGATAACCGGTATCTCCTTTTTTATACATCACTTTAATACGCAGTTTTAAAGTCTCATACTGCTTTTTCTCTTTTTCCTGGGCTGCTTCCAAATCTTTTTTTGTCTGTTCCAGCTCAGCCTCCGTCTGTTCCAGCTCAGAGTTGGTCGTATCAATCTCTGTCTGCACACTCGACAGCTGATTGTCCAGAGATTCAATCTCTACCTCTGTATTCGCCTTGTCTGTCTGCATGGAATCCAGAGCCTGGTTTTGCTCTTCCTTTTCCTGCTCCAGCGCCTCAATCTGCTGTTCTTTTTCCTCTTTATCGTTTTCATCTGCAGCCAGGACTGTCAAATTAAACGAAAAAGCCATCGCAAAGGCCATCGCCACACTGAGAAGCCTTGTATGTAAACGTTTCATATCTTTTCTCCCTTCCTATACTCTGACATGTTTTCTCAAAGTCATATAACTTCCGATAAAACCAATACCCAGACCGATAGCAAGAGATATCGGAATAAGGATATTAAATACGTCATTCACGTTCATGAATGTCAGTATTCTGTTTAATATTGAGAAGTGTTCCAAAACGAAATCTACAACCATCGGATAAAGCGCCCGCAAAATAGCCACAGGAATTACGGAACCTATCAGACCAATGGTCATACCTTCAACTATAAACGGTCCACGGACAAAAAGGTCCGTTGCACCAATGTATTTCATAATCGCGATTTCTTCTTTCCGCACAGCAATACCTATCATGACTGTGTTGCTGATCAGGAAAATCGCGACAAATACCAAAATTAAAATAATACCAAGAGACACATAACCGATCAGACGACTAAAGTTTGTAAAACTATCGGCAATAATATCAGAAGCATTCACTTCTGAAACCCCTTCCAAGCTTTCAATATAGGATATTAATTCAGCCTGCCTGGATGTATCTGCCAGATAAACCTGAACACTGGCACAGTCTACTAAGGGATTGTCCTGATCCAGTCCGGCCAGAATTCCTTCATCACCATCCGCAAAATAATCCTGTTTAAAGTTCTCCCATGCATCATCCGCAGAAATATAGTTCGTTGAACTGACCTCTTCCCGCGCATCGATCAGCCGCTGTATCTCCAGCATCTTGTCTTCTGTTACCGTTTCATCGAAAAATACCGTCACGCCGACATTGGATTCCGCCGCATGCACCATGTACTGAAAATTAGCTACAATACAATAGAAAATACCAAACAGAAACAAACATGCGGTAATCGTTCCAACCGAAGCCAGGGAAAACAACCGGTTACGGCCGATATTCTTAAAGCCCTGCCGGATTGCGTAAAACATTCTACCAATCATTTGTTATTCCACCTTTTTCATCGCTGATAACCACACCTTTGTCTATCGTGATAACCCTCTTCTGCATACGTTCAACAATATCCCGATTATGGGTAACTACGACTACCGTGGTTCCTCGTTTATTAATATCCTCCAGAAGTTTCATGATTTCCCAGGCATTGGCCGGGTCCAGATTACCTGTCGGTTCATCAGCCAGTAAGATTGGCGGATTGTTCACCAGGGCCCTTGCCAAAGAAACTCTCTGCTGCTCACCACCGGACAATTCTCCCGGCAGTGATTCCGCCTTATCTGCCAGTCCGACCAGCGCCAGCATCTGCGGTACTGTTTCTTTGATCACCTTAGCCGGTTTTCCGACAACCCGCTGAGCAAATGCAATATTTTCATAAACATTTCGGTCCTTTAACAGACGAAAATCCTGAAACACGACTCCCAGCATTTTTCTGTATTTCGGCACATAGCGCCGGGGCATCTTTCCCAGCTCCATATCATTTACAATAACCTTTCCGGATGTCGGCTCCACTTCCTTTAAAAGAATCTTCATCAGGGTAGATTTGCCGGAACCGCTGCGCCCCATGATAAAAACAAACTCTCCCTCCTCGATGCGTATGTTAATATTTTTCAGAGCCTTATTCTTGTTGTCATATGTCTTATTGAGATTGATGATCTCTATCATGCTCTTCTCCTCAGATTATGTAAACTGCTGCAACACATGGGCCCCATTTCTGCACAATTGCTCCCCCACATATTGCAGCAGTCCGCTTTCTGCTTATATTTCTTTTCACACTGGCCCGGCGGTCCTGAACAGTACCGCCGCAGGCACTCACTATTTTCAGCCGTGCACACCAGTCCTGGTTTCTTAAAGCTTTCCCGGGCAGCATTCCCCAAAACTTCCCGGACAGTATTCCTCAAAACCTTCCCCGGACAGCGCTCCCCGCTTTTCTCTGAATCGGCTGCAAGCCGCCAGAAAATTTATCGCCCTGCCATCGGGATTAATAGTCAAGATTTTCCATATACTTCATATATTTTACAACCATAAGTGCAATCTTAAAGGTAATCGCGTCCTCAAACACACGCAGATCGAGGCCTGTGCTCTTCTGAAGCTTATCCAGGCGGTAAACCAGAGTGTTTCTGTGAATATAGAGCTGTCTGGACGTTTCTGATACGTTTAAACTGTTCTCAAAGAACTTGTTGATCGTGGTCAGAGTCTCCTCGTCAAAGTCATCCGGTGACTTTCCATCGAAGATTTCCTTGATAAACATACGGCACAGGGGCAGCGGAAGCTGGTAGATCAGACGTCCGATTCCCAGGTTGCTGTAGGCCACTACGTTCTTTGTGCTGTAGAAAATCTTTCCCACATCCAGGGCCATCCTGGCCTCCTTGTAGGAGCGGGATACATCCTTGATCTCATTGACAATGGTTCCGAATGCCACATTGACCTTCGACAGAGCCTCCGTGTTCAGCATGTCGAGGATCATGTTCGCCGTCTTTTCCAGATCGCTGTAGGTCTCACCCGGCTTTACCTCCTTGACAAGAATAATATTTTTCTCGTCTACTGCCGTAATGAAGTCCTTCGTCTTTGTGGAAAACAGGCTTCTCACAGTTTCCAGGGCGTTTCCGTCCTTCTCCATCTGTGTCTCGATAATGAATACCACACGCTTCACATTGGTCTCAATGTGGAGCTTCTTTGCGCGGTTGTATATATCTACTAAAAGCAGGTTGTCGAGCAGAAGATTCTTGATAAAGTTGTCCTTGTCAAACCTCTCCTTATAGGCAACCAACAGGTTCTGTATCTGAAACGCCGCCATCTTGCCAACCATATATACATCATCGCTTCCGCCTCTTGCCAGCAGAACGTACTCCAGCTGATGCTCATCGAATACCTTAAAGAACTGATGCCCCTGAAGCACCTGGCTGTCAGCCGGTGACTCCACAAATGCCAGAATTGCATTTTCGTACTCTTCCGCACCGGAAAAAGTGGAGGCCAGAATCTTTCCCTCTGTATCGCAGATACACAGATCAATTCTGGTAATTCCCTTCAAGCCGTCAATGGTTGTCTGAAGAATCTGATTTGAAATCATAACGCACGCTCCTTATAGTGAATTTGTTGATAATCTCGATGATCCGTAAAAACTGTCAAACTTAATACGATCCTAACTTATATCTTAATGCAAAATTTAAAAAAAAGCAAGCGAGTAATGATACTCGCCTGCTTAAATTTACATGATAAAACACATATCTTAGTTCACGATTACCTGCTCGGTATCCTTGTCGAATACGTGAATCTTGCTCAGATCCAGAGCCAGCTTTACAGTATCGCCAGGTCTTGCAGTGGTTCTCGGATTTACACGAGCGGTGCAGTTTGCTTCGTTTACATCGAAGTACAGATATACTTCAGCACCAAGCATCTCGTATACACGGATGGTTGCGTCGATTACGCTCTTCGGGGATGCTGCCAGATAAGCCTCGTCATCATGCAGATCCTCAGGACGGATACCCAGGGTAACGGTCTTGCCGTTGTAGCCCTTCTCCTCCAGTACTTTGCCTTTTTCTGCCGGCAGAGCGATGGTGTGACCGTCAAAGGTCAGGGTAACTTCAGCGCCGCTCTTTCCAACAACAGCATCAATCAGGTTCATCTGCGGAGCGCCGATGAATCCGGCAACGAACTTGTTGCAGGGCTTGTCATACAGATTCTGCGGAGAGTCAACCTGCTGAACTACGCCGTCCTTCATAACTACGATTCTGGTACCCAGGGTCATAGCCTCGGTCTGGTCATGAGTTACGTAGATGATGGTTGCGTTCAGTCTCTGATGCAGCTTGGAAATCTCAATACGCATCTGGCCTCTCAGCTTAGCATCCAGGTTGGACAGCGGCTCATCCATCAGGAATACCTTAGGATTACGAACGATTGCACGACCCATAGCTACACGCTGTCTCTGACCACCGGACAGAGCCTTCGGCTTACGATCTAACAGATGGGACAGGTCAAGGATTCTTGCTGCTTCCTGAACCAGCTTGTCAATCTCATCCTTCGGAGTTTTTCTCAGCTTCAGACCGAATGCCATGTTGTCATAAACGGTCATATGCGGATACAGAGCGTAGTTCTGGAATACCATTGCGATATCTCTGTCCTTCGGCTCTACGTCATTTACCAGCTTACCATCGATGTACAGCTCACCGGAAGAAATGTCTTCCAGACCTGCGATCATACGAAGGGTGGTGGACTTACCGCATCCAGACGGTCCTACGAAGATGATGAATTCCTTATCAGCAATTTCAAGGTTAAAATCTTTTACTGCAACAAACCCGTTCGGGTAAGCTTTGGTTACATTTCTCAGTGATAAACTGGCCATACTTTCTCCTCCTGATTGATGCTGTTTCGCATCTCTTTTTTCTGTATTAATGATACAATATAAAAAATTTTTCCGCCATATTGCAAATGCCCAAATTCAATTTCCCCTTTTTGGCACATTTGCTTAACTGAAAAAAAAACTGCTGAAAACATCAAATTCAGGTAAGGAATTCCCTTCTTTTACTGTCTAAATTCGATAAAACCTTCCCCCAAAACCTCCCTGGCATCACTGACAATTACAAAAGCTTGTGAATCATGCCCAACAACCAGCTCTTTTAATTGTACAATTTCTTTCTTTGATACCACACAAAAGAGGATTTCCTTCTGATTTCCGGAGTACATGCCTCTGGCAGAAATTCCCGTGGCCCCCCGCTTCATCTCTTTCATAATCAATTCCGCCAGCTCCTCGCTTTTGTCTGAGATGATAAATGCCACCTTGGAAAACTTCATTCCTTCTATAATACCGTCCGAAACCTTTGCCATGGCAAAAATGGCAATCAGGGCATAAAGCGCATAGGTAATGCCAAAGACAGAGGCTCCGGCAAATACTACCATTGCGTCCAGCACCTGCATAATCTGGGCAATCGTATAGTGGGGAAGCTTTCTCTGAATCAGAGCTGCCAGCATGTCCGTTCCCCCTGTCGTTGCCTGACAGAGGAATACCAGTCCTGCGCCTACTCCTGTCAGAATTCCTCCGAACAGAGCCGTCAGCAGAAGATCATCCATGAGAAACGGAATTTCCGGAATCAGATACAGAAAAACGGAAAGGGCCACAGTCGCAGTCAGAGTCCGCTTGATAAACTGCCAGCCCTTCAGGCGGATTGCCGCCAGAAACAGAGGAATATTCACTGCCGTATTGGTGATCCAGAGTTCAATCCCCAGCTTCTCCTTCACAATAATGGCAATACCGGCTGCTCCTCCTGTAACAAGGCCAATGGGATCGTAGATGTTTTTAATGGCAAAGCCCATGATAAATGCGCCAAGCAGAATCAGCGCATAATCACGGGCCGCAGATTTGTGTCTGAAATTCATACCTTCTCCCTTTCTGAGGAACCGGTCAGGATATCTTCTTTGCAAGGACATGGATCAGATGCTCGTCCTCATCATGTCCGTTTCCTTCTGTCACCCAGATCTTCTGGATCTCCAGACGTCCTGTTTCTTTCAGAAGACGTTCCAGCTTTTCCTGTGTATACTGGCAGAAATAACGTCCGTTCTGAATTCCTTCAAAATCTCCCTCCTGGAAAGAGAGGTAGAGGATTCCGCCCTGACAGAGAGCTTCAATCACGCGCTCCATCACACTGCCGATTTCATCCTCCGGCACATGAATCAGCGCTTCATTGCCCCAGATTCCGTCAAAAACCTCGTCGAACTCCATCTCCTCATAGGCCATGTTTAAAACCTCCAGGCCTGTATGGATCTCTGCCAGCTTGCACATTTCCTCGGAGGCATCCAGAGGGGTCACATCAAATCCCTGCTCATAAAAAGCCAGGCTGTCACGCCCGGAACCGCAGCCCAGATCCAGAATGGTATCTCCCTCTTCCAGATAACCGGTAAAGGCTTTTCGCTGCTCCTCCATATCCAGTTCCACTGTCTGTTCAAAAATTGCGGATGCATATTTATTGTAGTATCCTATCGTGTCCAATTGGGTCCTCCTATATTCTTTCAATGGTTTTTTCCGTAATCCGGATTTTATTTTCTTTCAGCAGACGTCCTACCGCCCGCTTGAATGCATTTTTGCTCATCTGAAACTCCCGCTCAATCGTCTCCGGTCTTGCCTTGTCATTGAAGGGCAGAACGCCGTCAAATTCGTCAATCACCTTCAGAACCAGCCGGGCATCCTCATCCATCTGCATATATGCTTTCCGGCGGGGTGACAAATCAAGCTTTCCGTCCTCTCTGACCTTCATAACCCGGGCTTCCACCGAATCTCCGGGATGGTAATTTCCATAAAGCTCCTTCTTGGGAATCAGACCGTAATACCGGTTGTCCACAGCAACAAAAGCGCCCAGGGTTTCACTGATTTCATAAATCACACCCTTTACCCAGTCATCCTTCTGATAAGGAGACTCTGCGCTCATATAGGAATATACATTCATGGTAGCAGCCAGACGCCCGCTCTTGTCGATGTAGAGAGCCACCAGGCATTCCTCACCGGGGCGTACCTTGTGATTCTGCTCCTTAAAAGGAAGCAGCAGATCCTTCTCCAGTCCCATATCCAGGAAAGCGCCGATTTTTACCACATCTTTAACAGGAAGCACCGCCGTCTCTCCTACCTGAAGCCTTGGCTTTCCGGAAGTGGCAATCAGACGATCCTCTGAATCCTTATAGACAAATACCTCCAGGCTGTCTCCTACCTTGGTTCCCTCGGGAACCTGCTTCCGGGGCAGAAGAACTGCCCGCTTCTCATCCCCCGGCTCTCCCATATACACGCCGAAGTCCTTCTCTCTCTGTACTGTCAGGGTCTGAACTTTTCCTAATTCTATCATATATACTCTCTTTCTGGCTGTTCCCTCACAACCGTGGTCCTTCGCTTTCGGCCCTCATCCATACAACTGCATAGGCCGTTCCTTCTCTGTCGCAGAGGGATACCGTATAATCGCTTCCCTCTCTGCTGATACAGGGAATCATCTCATCCCCCTGCACAGCTGCCTTTTTGTACTCTACCCGCAGCTCCCGGATACGGATATCCTCCGGCAGAGCCTCTCTGGCAATAGCCACATACTGGGCATTGTTTACATGGCGGTTGGTATCAATGTGATGGGGCAATACTGTAATCACCGGCATCTTCACCGCATTTTCCGGAACAGGAATTCTTCTGGGCGCATAATCCATCTCCAGCCGTTTTTCCTCTCCGCTTCCATAACCGCGGATGTCGCTCTCCTGAGCACGGACCGGACGGCCTGCTTCTGTGTCAAAGAAAAACCAGATGGAATTGGCCTTAACCAGATAATTTCCCTTTTTATCGCAAATCGTAAAATTTCGGTATCCGTAAATCCCCTTAAAATCATAGGGCCAGGTACTTACAATAATTTCTTCTCCCAGTCTCGGATACCTTTCGATTACAATCTGCCAGGAAGACAGCCACCATGCACGGTGGTGTTCCTGAAGATACGTAACGCCAAGATTCAAATCCTCAGACTGAAAGGTAGAGCAGTCCTGCAGGTAATTGATGATACCTGTCACAGACAGCTCCTGGTTCTGATCCACCTCACTGTAGCGGATCCTGCTTTCAAACGAATACATGATTTCTCCTGTGTTATTAGCTCATTTCCTCTTATTATCTCATATTCCTTAAGGAATCACAACTGTTTTTTCTCTGTACTGCATGATTTTGTACAGAAGCTCCGGGCAGAATGCAAACGAGGAGCCGGAAATTTTCCGGCTCCTTATCAGAATAGTCTGATTTGTTTATTTTTCGCAGATTTTAACAACTACTTTCTTAATCGGAGAAGGCTCGCCTGCTGCTGCTTTGGGCTTATGGCCGTCCCAGGGATTGAAAATCATATATTCGCCGGCTTTTACAACAACCTTCAGACCCGGATTGCTGTTGTCAAAAATCACAACATCCTTTTCCGGATTGTACGGAGTCTTCACAGTCAGATCCTCAACCGGAGCATAGGTCATGGTCTCCTGTCCTTCGATGATGTACTGAATATCTGTGTAATTCTCATGGGCCTCAAACTTTGCCTCTTCCCACGGAATTGTTGTGTAGCTCATAACATTGGCATAAACCATCTTGCCGTCAATTTCGTATTTGCCGTTTTCCAGAGAAGCCAGATCCTGACTCTTCAGCCAGTCCACTGCCTTTGCATAACGTCCTTCAATTCCCAGATTGCGATAAAAATCCAAATTCTTTGCCTGATCAAAAATCATGATAGCATCCTCCTCTGTTTCATATTCCAGAGCCGTCCTCTTCGTCCAGCCCCGTATCATTCTGATAAGCTGCTCTTATCTCAGCTCAGTGGTCGGAATCACATCCATATCGTCGAATTCCTGATTCTCGCCGCCCATAGCCCAGATGAAGGTATAGTTGCTGGTGCCTGCGCCGGAATGAATGCTCCAGGACGGGCTGATAACAGCCTGCTCATTCTGCATTACAATGTGGCGGGTTTCATTGCCCTCACCCATCATGTGGAATACTACGTTGTTCTCCGGAATCTCGAAGTACATGTAGATCTCCATTCTTCTCTCATGAGTGTGGGACGGCATGGTGTTCCATACACTGCCCGGCTCCAGTACGGTCATACCCATGGACAGCTGGCAGGTCTCCAGTACGGACGGATGGATAAACTGGTTGATGGTTCTCTTGTTAGAGGTCTCCATAGCGCCTAAAGGCTTCTTTGCTGCATCATTAATGGAGATAAAGGTGGTCTTGCATGCCTTGTGAGCCGGAGCACTTACCATGTAGAACTTAGCCGGATTTGCTGCGTCCTCACTGGCAAAGGTAACCTCCTTGGTTCCCTTGGTAATGTACAGGCAGTCCTTATATCCCATCTTGAAGGTCTCACCGTCTGCTACAATGGTTCCTGCACCGCCGATATTGAAAATACCGATCTCTCTTCTCTCCAGCAGATAGTGGGTTCCAAAGTTTTTCCATACGTCGATGCCCTTATCGATGGAAACAGTCTCGGTGGTAGGCATACAGCCCAGGGTTACCATACGATCAACGTGAGAGTATACTGCTACTATTTCATTCGCAACATAAAGATTTTCAATCAGGAATTCTTTTCTGGTTTCCTCTGTGGTATAGCGCTTAAAATCTTTCTGATTTGCGGAATAACGAATATCCATGTGTATCAATCCTCCATACATTTCATTTTCTGACAAGATCAAACAGTCTTATCTGTTTACCATTATAAGTGATTTCAGAAAATATGCAATAGAGCAATTTCCCGAAAAAAGCAGGCGGATTCTGAACATTCTGGCTAAAACAGGAGCGTTTTTTTCGTAGGACGCTATTTCCTGCGGAACAAAAAAAGTCCGGAATCTCTAAGAGAAACCGGACTGTACAGAAGCTGGGCTACAAGGATTCGAACCTTGAAATGACGGAGTCAGAGTCCGTTGCCTTACCATTTGGCGATAGCCCAATAACACAACGAAAGTTATTATATATCATAGTTCAATTTTCGTCAAGTACCTTTTTGAATATTTTTCCAAGCAGTACCTTTTTGAATATCTTTCCAGGCAACATTTTTCCAAAGACCCTTCCGGTTCCTGGCATATGCTCCGGACAGCCCTTCAGGCGCCTGGGTATTTCAGGATATTCTGAAGCTTTTTCATGGAGCGGTTGTATTTGGACAGGACTGTGGCCAAAGGCATTTCCAGGGTCTGCGCCACCTCCCTGTGCTTCATCCCGGCCGCGGTATGGAGAAGCACGATCTGACGCTCCTCCTCGCTGATTTTTCCAAGGGCGTCAAGGAGCACCTTCCTGTCCGCAGCCTGTTCCAGGGATTCACAGTACGCTCTATTCTCTCATCATCAACAATTAATATATTATACATTTATTCTCCAATCTTTTTCCTGTATTTAACATACCTTAATAAATATACCAGCTTATATATTCTGCCCCTGTTTGTTATCCGAATATTGCAGGTTTTATTTTATATTATTTTACTATATTTTCTATATTTTGTAACCCATTTTTCTAATTATATATTATGCCAGCCTTGATTATCACTAAAAAAGCCTCTTAAAAGATATTTTCAATCCTTTAAGAGGCTGTCTGTTTATTAATACTTAATATTATTTGTTAGTTTCTTCAATGAACTCCTTGAGCTGTTTCTTAGCCTTGCCTGACACAATAATCTCTCTTGCCTTCTCCTCTGCGTTGCCGATGGTTCCCTCCGCGTTCTTCTTCAGACGGTTCGTGGTAACCTTTGCTGTGATCAGCACTGCAGCTATAATGGCAATAACAGAAACCACTAATACTATTACAATATTAGTGTCCACTACAGGAGCACCTC
>OGYI01003142.1_pt1 | contig 10758 bp, 9 predicted proteins | sample 1576521 | NCBI WGS metagenome assembly OGYI01 (sample SAMEA3541484, study PRJEB24748) | human gut metagenome | biome: human gut; feature: human-associated habitat; material: faeces | place: China | collected 2012
ACCGATGATAAACACGGCGCCGCCGATAAAGTGAGCCAGCACGCCGACCTTAAAGGCCATGAAGGCATCGCCGGTGCTGTTGAATACCGGCAGCATAATGCTGAACAGCCAGATAAACATACGGCCTGCCTGCAAGCCGGCGGGAATCGCGGTTAAATTGGAATCGCCGCGCTGCTTAGCGATATGGCGATAATAAAGCCAAAGGCTATAAGGCAGCAGACAAGCCCGGAAAAATATAGCCGGAGCCCTCTTTTTTCAGAGCGGAGCTCTTCCTGCTCGTCAAAAGTGTCAGGTACCTGGGTGTTTTCATCTTTCATAGACGATTCCTCCTGAGATGTAAATATAATATAATAATTTTATCACGGAAAATTTTGAAAAGAAAGGATAATACTGCATTTTGGGAAAATATTAAAAATAACAGTGTGACAGGCGGATGTTCCTACTGCAATATCACATGGCGGCATAAATGTGAAATAAACAGATAGCAATAAAAGCGTAATGGATATATATAACAGTAACCAATAATATTAAATTTGCATAATTGTGAATACCTTGACATTTTTGAAGGACCATGATATAAAGAAACAGGATTAAGTGTTGATTTTGCAGTTATCCTGGGATAGTTGCAATAATCAGTGAAAAGGGAAACGGGTGAGAGTCCCGTGCGGTGCCGCCGCTGTAAGCGCATAAAAGCAGTTTTGTTTCACTGCATTCCATACAGGAATGTGGGAAGGAACAGAACATGAATGCTGCGCAAAGCCAGAAGACCTGCTTAGTTCTTTTTGCATCCACGGGCCATGGTAATGCAAAAAACATAGGGATACTGTACCCATATAAGTAAAACAGATGCACTGCAGGCCATAGGACCGCAGTGTTTTTTTGTGTACAGGATAAGTAAGGAGAGGCCATATTATATTTTCAGGAGGAAAAACAATGTGTAGCAAAAAAATGTTCAGTATGATGATGGCTGCGGTTATGACAGTGGGAGTGAGTGCAGGGACGGTATCAGCAGAGACTGATTATGAACCAGTAACTATTACTTTGAATTTACAGCGTTCAGGTCTGGGAGAGAATGTAGAGTATACATTTACAGAAAAGCCATCTGCGGTAGTAGCATCCGGGGAACAAATGGCGGATCTTTTCTTTGATCTGGGGCTGGAGGATCAGATGGCAGGCTATACAAAAGGAAACTGCTGGAGCACAAAATCAGAATTTCCGGCAAGCGAGAAAGTTCCTCAGCTTCTGGAACCGGGACAGGCTCTTTCTAATATGTCAAAAGAAAAACTTCTGGAAACTGGCTGTGATTTTCTGATTGGCTGGGATTCTGTATTTGCAGATAAAAGCTTTAATAAAGACTTCTGCGAGGAAAATGGTATTGCAATGTATTTCCCGTATGTATGTTCAGATCAGGCCACCTTTGAAGATCTTTATAAAGATTACGAAACTCTTGGAAAGATTTTTCAGGCAGAGGATGTGGCAGCAGAAAAAGTACAGGCTATGAAGGACAAGATTCAGTCAGTGAAGGAAACCATTGGCGAGGATGCTTATAAAGATCCGGTAGAAGTGTTTGTTTATGATTCCGGTGAGGATGCACCTTTTACTGCATGCCAGGGAATGCCGGGAGATATCCTGAAGCTTGCAGGCGGTATTTCCATTTTTGATGATATTGAAAAAGGCTGGGCAACTCCTTCCTGGGAAGAAGTGATTGAACGTGATCCGGAAGCTATTGTAATTCTGGATTATACAGGTAAGGATGATATTGCTGCCAAAAAAGAATTTCTGGAAACCAGCGAGTATACAAAAGATCTCACAGCAGTAAAAGAAGGCAGAATTTATTCCGCAAGCTGCAGTGACATGCAGGGGTCAGCAGGAAGCGCGGCTACAGTGGAGCAGATTGCACAGCAGCTTTATCCGGATATGTTTAAATAAGAGGATGTTATGAAAAAGAGATCAACAGCAGGCGGGAGGAGGCATTTTGCCGTCCTTCTGCTTTTTATATTAGGGATGATCGCTGTTTTTACCTGTATTTCTGTGACTATGGGGGCAGTAGAAATATCACCGGTAAATATTGTGAAGATCATTATTAATAAAAGTTTTGGGCGTGAAATTTTTGATGCAGCATGGGAGACAAAAACAGAAAATATTATCTGGAATATCCGTTTCCCGAGAGTTCTGCTGGCATTTATTGTAGGAGCCGGACTGTCGCTGTGCGGAGTTCTGATGCAGGCTCTCACAAAAAATTCCCTGGCTGATCCTTATGTGCTTGGAATTTCTTCTGGAGCATCGGCAGGAGCGGTCTGCGCTATGGTACTTGGAATGTTCAGCATTTTTGGAGGCTATTCTGTGATTGTGGGAGCGACAGCCGGAGCAGCGCTTTCGATTATTATGTCCATGAAGATCGCTTCTGTTCGGGGACGTATCACATCCACCCAGCTGGTATTGGCAGGAATAGCCACTTCGGCTCTGTTTTCAGCCATAACAAATTTAATAGTGTATGGCGGGGGCGCGTCAGATAAGACAAAGACAGCGCTTTACTGGATGGTAGGGTCTCTGAGCGGAGCTACCTGGTCCCGGCTGCATTATGTGGCAGTGGTATTTATTATTGCAGTGGCAGTGATTTTTCTGTTTGCAAAAGAGCTGGATGTACTTCTTTTGGGAGATGATGCGGCAGAAAATCTGGGAGTGGATACCCGGAAGTTAAAATGGGTTATTATTGCTGCTTCTACAGTACTTACAGGAGTGGTGGTATCGGTCAGCGGAGTAATCGGATTTATCGGTCTTGTTGTGCCTCATATGATGAGGGGAGTTGCCGGTTCAGCACATAGAAGACTGATTCCGCTGGCACTTCTGGGAGGCGGATTGTTTGCTGTGATCGCAGATCTTCTTTCCAGAGTGCTGATTGCTCCGGAAGAATTGCCGGTGGGAGTGATATCGGCTTTTTTTGGAGCGCCTTTTTTCCTGTATCTGATCCGGAAAGGGAGCAGAGAAAAGATGTGAGGGAGGTTATGAGACAGTGAGTTTAGAGGTAAAAACTTTGGATTATGAGATCCGGGGAAAAGAAATTTTAAAGGATATTTCTCTTGAAATTCATACGAAAGAATTCGTAGGGCTGGTAGGACCAAATGGCTGTGGCAAATCCACTCTTCTGAAAAATATTTACCGAACTCTTCGTCCAAAGTATAATACAGTATTTATTGACGGAAATGATATTTTAAAACTGTCTTCCAGAAAAATGGCCCGGGAGCTTGCAGTAATGGCTCAGGAAAATAATATGGAATTTGATTTTAAGGTTCAGGATATGGTAATGTTCGGACGTTATTCTCATAAAAAATTTCTTCAGGGAGATACGTCCCGGGACAGGGAATTATGTGCGGAATATCTTGCGGAAGTGGGACTGGAGGGATATGAAAACAGATCTTATCTCAGTCTGTCAGGAGGCGAAAAACAGAGAGTGCTTTTGGCCAGAGTGCTGATTCAGGAAAGTCGGTACATTATTCTGGATGAGCCGACCAATCACCTGGATATCAGTTATCAGTATCAGATTATGGATATTTTGAAAAAACAGGAGGCAACAGTATTTTCTTCTGTTCATGATCTGAATCTGGCAGCTCTTTACTGTGACAGGATTCTTTTTATGTATCAGGGGAAGATCGTGGACGACGGAACTCCGGAAGAGGTTCTCACTTCAGAGAACCTCTGGAAGTATTTTCAGATCAGGGCTCAGATTTCCCGGAATCCGGCAACTGGAAAGCTTCAGATTTATTATCTTCCAGATTGGATATAAAGAACATTTTTATCAGTGTCTTTTCCGGAACTGAGAAACCAGAAACAGGACTACGCCCACCACCAGGATAACAGGCAGCAGAAAGCTGAGTACCATAAACAGAAGCGCAAGAACAGCTGCCGCCGCCGCGATCACGATCAGCTTTCCGTACCAGGTGGAAAGATCCAGATGGTAGTGCCGGTGTTTGGGCTGGCCGTATTCACTGTCCGACTGATTTCCATAACCTGTGTTTTCGGTATGGTAAATATCCTGTCCTGAATAATCCGAGGTATTGGTTCCGGAAAAAACAGAAGGCTCTGCATCGGTATCGATCAGGGTTTTGGCAATCAGTCTGGGATCGCCCAGTGAATCCAGAACCTGTTTTTCCTTCTGTCCCCTTTTTATGGCATCCTGTATATAATCATGGTAATATTGTGTATGCGCAGAGGCTTTTGCCTCCGGCATCTGGTCTGAAAGCTGCTCGTATAAAATATTAAGAAATTCTTTTTTTGTCATGTTTATCTCCCGAAATCGTTATGAACGTTATTTTATTTTTGTGCAGACTTCCTCTGTATATCAGAAGAAAGTTTTATTCTATAAGCAAACATATTTTTTAAAGCTGAATAAGGATTTTGAAAATCTGTGTTTATTATGGGGAACATGGAAGGATTCTTCCTTTATGCCTGTCTGACACAGAGCTTTCTGCTTAATATCTGATAAATGTGTATGCATAGAATTACTGATATTTTATCATACAGAAAGAAATCATAATAGTTTTTGAAATATTAAATTTCCATAAAACAATTCAGAAGGTCCGGTAAATTTCATGGAAACAGAAGGATGATTTTTTAGGGCTGTTCCGTAAAAATAGCTTGTATACATTCTTTCCAGGTTATAAAATAAAAAACGGATGGTCTGATCATGTTTTTATGAAAAGGGAAACCAGTACAAAAAGGCAGGAGGCAGGAAACATGTTACGAACTTTTCTTGTGGAAGATGAAATTGTTGTCAGGGAGACCATAAAAAAGATGATTCCCTGGGAGCAGTATGGATATGAGCTGGTTGGCGAGGCTCCGGACGGGGAAGTGGCTCTTCCAATGATAAAAAATCTGAAGCCGGATCTTCTGATCACGGATATTAAAATGCCGTTTATGGACGGGCTGACCCTGTGCCGTATGGTGAGAAAGGATTTTCCTGAGATGAAAATAGTGATTCTCAGCGGATATGACGATTTTAATTATGCAAAGCAGGCGATAGCCATAGGGGTAGAAGATTATCTTTTAAAGCCCATTACAAAAAATGCATTTCTGGAGCGTCTGACAGAAATACGGGAACGCTGGGAGAGAGAAAAAGGACAGCGGGACTATTATGAAAAGTTCCGCAGGGAGATTCAGGAATACGAAAGAAATGCAAGCAGAGATTTTTTTGAAGCTCTTGTCAGCGGAAAAATGGATGTGGGAGAAATCTACAGACAGGCAGAGCGGCTAGGGCTTGATATTGTTGCAGAAGTCTACAATATCATTCTTTTTACAATGGATACCGGAACGGAAAGCTATGATATTTCTGAAGCGTACTCTGAGTGTGAAGCTCAGAGAAGAGAAAAAATGGAAGCTTTTTTTGTGGACAATGCAAATGCCATGCTCTTCCGTAACAATGCGTTCAGCTATGGCGTTCTTGTAAAGGAAAAGAGAGACGCGCTTTCTGAAAATACAGAAAAATGTGTGGAGTTTTTTAAGGGGATTATGAAGGGCGAAAGGGAGCAGGACTGGTTTCTGGCAGTGGGACAGCCGGTAGAAAGACTGAGCAGTATCAAATCCAGTTATTATACAGCTTCCAAAACCTTTGCAAGGCGTTATCTTTATGACGGCTCTGTTCTCTATTATAAGGATCTGAAACAGGAAGATACCAAAAGGGATAACAGCCCTTTTCTGAAAAAAATTGACATCAATGCCCTGAATCCGGCCACTCTGGAACGATTTCTGGGAAGTGGGCTTCTGGATGAGACAGAGGACTTTGTAAGAGATTATTTTCAGGCTATCGGCCATGAGGCAATGGAATCTCTGGTGTTCCGCAATTATGTGATATTGAATGTAAGGTTTTCTGTTCTGGGATTTTTGCAGAAATTAGGCTGCGAACCGGGCAGACTGGAAGGACAGGATACAGAGCAGGAGCTGATGGAAAGGGCTCAATCCATGGAAACTGCCAAAAAATACGCTCAGGATATTATCCGGAAGGCAATTATGCTTCGGGATGAGAACTCGGGAAACAGAAACCGGAGTATCCTGAAATCAGCCATTGAATATATTGATACTCATTATATGAATGAAAGTCTTTCTCTGAATACTGCCGCTCAGGTGGCAAACATCAGCGCCAATCATTTCAGTGCTCTGTTCAGTCAGAATATGGGACAGACATTTATAGAATATCTGACAGCTCTCAGAATGGAGCATGCAAGGGAGCTGCTCCGGTGTACCGGAAAACGTTCCAGTGAGATCGCAGCAGAGGTTGGATATAAAGACGCCCATTATTTCAGCTATCTATTTAAGAAGACACAGGGAATGACGCCAAGTGAATACCGTAAAACCAGGGAGGACAGAGGATGAAGAAGATCCGGCTGGAAACAAAAATAAAAAGAATCCTTCTCGGTACGCTGGTGCCCATGGTGGTATTAATGCTTCTGCTTCTGGCTATTGTTTCCAGGTATATTTCACAGTATGACAGACTTCTTGAGAATCTTGCTATCAGCAGTGAATTTAATCTTCATTTTAAGGATGATGTTGATCTTGGCATGTACTCTATTGCTGTAGGAACAGAGGAAAACAGCTATTTGCCTGAAGTGATGAAAAGTGTCAGGGATGCGGAAAAAATCTTGAACAAGCTGAAAGAAAATACATCCAGCAGTGAGAGCCGTAAAAATCTGAAGCATCTGGAAAGTTATCTGAAAAACCTTGAAAAAAGAATGGTGGAATTGACAGAGATCACTGAGTATGACCAGAAAATGGCTTCCATGGACAACAATATCCGGATTCTGACCCGTCTTATTGTAGAGGAAATGCAGAATTTTATTTATAACGAATCCATGTATCTGGTTCATATGGAGTCTCTTATGACACAAAGAGTCTATATGCTGGTGGGCGGCGTTGTGGTTCTGTTTGTGGTTACAGTAGGTATTATGCTGCGCCGTTCTTTTCGGTTTTCAAGAAGCATTACAAGACCTGTGACAGAAATCCTTGGAAATGTCAGGGAAGTAGGACGGGGAAATTTTGAGATTTCTGAAGTCGATACTGACAGTATGGAAATTGAGGAGCTGGATGCAGGAATCCGAAGGATGGCAGAGAAGATCGAGCAACTGCTGCAGAGTGTAAAAAAGGAAGAAGAAATGCAGCATCTGACACAGCTTCAGCTTCTTCAGGCTCAGGTGAACCCTCACTTTCTCTATAATACGCTGGACACCATTATCTGGCTGATCGAAGGGGGACAGAATGACGATGCTGTGGAAATGATCTCCAATCTGTCTGTATTTTTCAGGACCTCACTTTCAAAGGGAAACGATGTGATCACCCTTTCCGAGGAAAAAAGACATACAGTCAGTTATCTGGAGATCCAGCAGTCCAGATACCGGGATATTCTGGAATTTGAGATTCATATTCCGGAAGAATTTAATGAAGTTATGGTTCCAAAGCTGACGCTTCAGCCTTTGGCTGAAAACGCTCTGTATCATGGAATAAAAAACAAAAGAGGCGGGGGAAAAATACTGATCGAGGGAGAGAAAAGAGGGGACGATCTGATCCTGAGGGTAACGGATAATGGGCAGGGTATGAAAAAAGAGCGTCTTCTGGAAATTCAGCATGCGATCCGCACAGGAGAACGGGCCGGATTTGGACTTTCGGCAGTGGCAGAGCGGCTGAGACTTTATTATGGGGCCGGATATGGAATGGAGATTCATTCAGAGGAAGGCAGAGGTACTGTAATTGAAATTCGTATTGGTAAAAAAATTAACCTCTCATCATAAATAAATCAACTTTAATCGTAAAAAAATCAATTTGTTAAATTGAAAACAAAAAATTGATAAAAGACCATACATTTTTCCGAAAATATTCTATGGAGTTTTTGGTGGTTTTCGCTATAATAAAGACATCTTAAAAAACACCGAACCAAAAAGTAAAGGGAGGAAACGGAACATGAAGAAAAAAATTATGGCAGCAGTTATGACAGCAGCAATGGTAGCAGGACTTGCAGGCGCAACAAGCGTATATGCGGCAGAGGATACTATTACAGTTGGATTTTCACAGGTTGGCGCAGAATCTGACTGGCGTACAGCAAATACTGAGTCCATGAAATCCACATTCTCTGAGGAGAACGGATATGAGCTGATCTTTGACGATGCACAGCAGAAACAGGAGAACCAGCTGACTGCAATCCGTAACTTCATCCAGCAGGAGGTTGATTATATTCTTCTTGCTCCTGTAACTGAAACCGGATGGGATACAGTTCTTCAGGAAGCAAAGGATGCCGGAATCCCGGTTATCATTGTTGACCGTATGGTTGATGTTTCTGATGACAGCCTTTATACTACATGGATCGGAACAGACGCTCTTCTGGAGGGTCGTAAAGCAGCAGAATGGCTGAACGCATACGCAACAGCAAAAGAGATCAAACCAGAGGATCTTCATATTGTAGATATTCAGGGAACAATCGGTTCCACAGCTCAGATCGGACGTACACAGGGTCTTGAGGAAGGCGTAGAGAAATATGGCTGGGATCTTCTCGAGCAGCAGTCCGGTGAGTTTACTCAGGCAAAAGGACAGGAAGTTATGGAGTCCATGCTGAAGAAATATGACAATATCAATGTTGTATACTGTGAGAACGACAACGAAGCATTCGGCGCAATCGACGCTATTGAGGCTGCCGGCAAAACAGTAGGAACTGACATTGCAAACGGTGAAATCCTGGTTATCTCCTTTGATACAACAAACGCTGGTCTTACAGACACTCTGAACGGAAAAATTGCCTGTGATGTAGAGTGCAACCCACTTCACGGACCACGTGCAGAAGAACTGATCAAAGCTCTTGAAGCTGGTGAAGAAGTTGAGAAACTGAACTATGTAGACGAGGAAATCTTTGCATCTGACGATACTGTTGCTTCTGTAACAGCAGTAAACAGCCTTGAAGAAGAAGGCGAATATGCAGTTACACCGATCACACAGGAAATCATTGACGGACGTGCATATTAATTACAGAGCAGACTGACAACAAAAGTGGAAGCAGATAGGAAAGTCTGAGAAACAGGAAGTGAATCCGGAGCGTGGTACATAATTCGGAGAACCCGGATCAGTGGACCACGCTCCTTTTGCGCTCAAAATCAGAGAAGAAAATCTGTTTTTGGCATATTTTATATGATTTTACAGATAATTATAAAAATTTAGGGAAAGCAGGTGGAAAGAATATGGAACAGAATGTTGTGCTGGAAATGCGTGATATCAGTAAAAATTTCACCGGTGTCCGTGCTCTTTCCCATGTGGATTTCACTTTGCGTAAAGGCGAGATCCATGCGTTAATGGGAGAAAACGGTGCAGGAAAATCTACGTTGATCAAGGTTCTGACAGGTGTTCATGAATTTGAAAGCGGAAGCATCCGCATGGCTGACAAAGAAAAAAATATCATCAATCATTCCCCGCAGGAGGCGCAGGAAAACGGAATCAGTACAGTATATCAGGAGGTCAATCTGTGCCCGAACCTGACTGTGGCTGAGAATCTTTTTATCGGACGTGAACCCCGTAAAATGGGAATGATCAACTGGAAAGAAATGAATAACCGTTCTGAAAAGCTTCTGGAAAGTCTTGATATTCACGTACCGCCTACCCAGATGCTGGATGAGTGTTCAGTGGCTATTCAGCAGATGATCGCCATTGCCCGTGCAGTGGATATGAAATGTCAGGTACTGATCCTGGATGAGCCGACCTCTTCGCTGGATGATGACGAGGTTGAAAAGCTGTTTGTCCTTATGAGAAGACTTCGGGATGAGGGAGTTGGAATTATCTTTGTTACTCATTTCCTGGAACAGGTTTATGCAGTTTGCGACAGGATCACAGTTCTTCGCAACGGCGAGCTGGTAGGGGAGTATGAGACAAAGGATCTGCCGAGAGTCATGCTGGTAGCCAAGATGATGGGCAAGGATTTTGACGACCTTGCTGATATTAAGAGTGCTCATGAAGGAAAGAAAGCAGAGGGTTCCGTTCCGGTAATTGAAGCAGAGGGACTTGGACATAAGGGAACTATTAAACCATTTAATATTAAGATCAATAAAGGCGAGGTAATCGGCCTTACCGGTCTTCTGGGCTCCGGCCGTTCCGAGCTTGTCCGCGCCATCTACGGTGCAGATAAGGCAGACTGCGGAAAGCTGAAGGTCAATGGAAAAGAAGTAAAGATCAACAGCCCTCTGGAGGCTATGAAGCTTGGTATGGCATATCTTCCTGAAGACCGTAAAGCAGAAGGCATTATCGCAGACCTTTCTGTAAGAGAAAATATTATTATTGCCCTTCAGGCGAAAAAAGGTATGTTCCATCCATTAAGCAGAAAGGAAATGGAAGAAGCTGCAGACAAATACATTGATATGCTTCAGATCAAGACTGCAAGCCGTGAGACACCGATTAAGAGTCTTTCCGGCGGTAATCAGCAGAAGGTGATCCTTGGCAGATGGCTTCTGACGAATCCGGAATATCTGATTCTGGATGAGCCTACAAGAGGTATTGACATTGGTACAAAGACAGAGATCCAGAAAATTGTCCTTGACCTTGCAGATCAGGGAATGGCAGTGACCTTTATTTCCTCAGAGGTAGAGGAAATGCTCCGTACCTGCTCCCGTATGGCAGTGCTCCGTGACGGAGAAAAGGTGGGCGAGCTGGAAGAGCATGAACTTTCTCAGAGCAGTATTATGAAAGCCATTGCAGGAGGGGACGATAAAGATGAATAAAAGCAAATTAAAACAGATCACA
>OGYI01003143.1_pt1 | contig 10757 bp, 14 predicted proteins | sample 1576521 | NCBI WGS metagenome assembly OGYI01 (sample SAMEA3541484, study PRJEB24748) | human gut metagenome | biome: human gut; feature: human-associated habitat; material: faeces | place: China | collected 2012
GCATCGCACAATAACTATTTTTCACTGACAGTACCATAAAAAATCTTTCCGCAATATACCGGATTGTCCAGAACCATTGTTACAAAATCATATTTGAATGGACTGATCTTACCGTTAATCACTTTGGTAAATCCGTTATCATTCAAATACCGGACAATGGTTGTCGCCAACACACCATCCTGTAAGTATAAGTCAAAAATCTGTTTTACGATTTCCGCCTCTTGTGAGTACTGAACCAACTTATCATCCACTTTGCGGTATCCATACGGAATGGGACCACCCGGCCAACCGCCTTCTTTCAACTTCTGCATCTTCCCGGACAAGAACTGAACAGTGATATTCTCACGCTCGATTTCCGCTACCGCTGAAAGAATGGCCAGTGTAAGTCTTCCGCCCTGTGTGGAACTGTCTATGGCATCATCCACCGAAACCAAATCCACCTCATAATCCATAAGAAGCTGTAAGGACTTCAATACATCTGCAGCATTTCTTCCAAAGCGTGAAAGTTTAAATATCAACACATAGGAAACATCATCCTTTTGGCTTGCCACATCTTCCAGCATCTGCTGGAATGCCGGACGGCCTTTGATATTCTTACCGGATTTACCGGCATCACAATATTCACCAACGATTTCAAGGTTCTTATATTCTGCATATTTCCTTAGTTTCTCCTGCTGTGCATCCAAGCTGTATCCTTCCGTCTGAGCCATCGTAGAAACCCTTGTGTAAATATAGCATCTCTTCTTTTTCAATCTATCACCGCCTTTTCGGTTGCCCAAGGAATGTTCGTCATCTATCCTTGGATCTACAATATAACGCACTTTTCCCTTTGCGTCAGCGGGCAAAATGCGCCGATTACAAAAAAATAATCGACGCATTCTCTTACTGTCCATTCTGCTGTTTTTCTGCTTCTTCTCTTTCCATTTCAGCCAAAACCTTATGACCATACTTTTCAATCATTCTCGCCATAAACTCCGCAAAACGCTCCAGATTCCGCCTTGTTCTCCTGTCCATTTCCCTGTCATACTTTTCTACAACTTCTCCCGGAACCATAGCCATACCTCCATAACATAGTGAGGAATCTTCCCCCTATGTCACAGGCTAAGAAAATGGTCTGAATTTTAACCCCGGGGCAAAAAAATACCCTAAGAATTTCTTCTCAGGGTTTTAAATATTAGCTATTCAATTTTCTTTCTGCTATTGTGGCAAGATAATAAATCTGAATCCCTACAAAGTAACAAAACAAATCACATACATCAGTAACAGCTTTAGGATTAATAATTGGTGCAAAATATTCCCAAACAAAACCTGCTACCATTCCCAAAAGCAATAATCTTGTATAAGTTCTTATCTCATGTCCTGCCCATATAAGCATAATTTGAGCATATGATAAGAAAAACAACGGACATACTAAATCATTCAAATAACAATGACAGAAGTATCCTGCTATGCCCGTGAAATAATTTTTAAATAACGTCTGATTCAAAAAATATATCGCTACCGCTATTGATAAGCAAAAAATATTTGCTTTTCTCTTCCACATAGAATGCCATAGCTGCTTTATATAATCCCATACCATCTTAAATAAAACAGATAACTAAAACAACTACGATAATTGCTGCCACCGCAATGCCAATAATCGTTCCAGTATTATTGCTACTTTTGCGTCTCTTCGCCATTTTCTGCCCCTCCTATATTTTCTCTCTGGTTTACTTCCTGTGGTGTATCAACCCACTCAACATTGTACTCCTCTCCTAAATTGACACCTATATTGATGATATACTGTTTGATTAAGGTTTTTGCATTTTCACGAGTTCTTTGAAGCATTGACTGATCAGCCTTAGCGGTCTGTTCCATTTTTTCCTGCGCTTGAGATAAAGCCGCTGTCTTTTCTTCAACAGAAATAGATGTGAAAACACCTGTTTCATATACAGGTTCTTGGAGAGATGTAGAATCTTGACTCACTCTAAACTTTTCAACCTCTGGTATGTATACTTGCACAACTCCAGCTTCATCGGGTTGTCCTATTTTGACTTTTGAAATATCTATTCCCATTTCAACTATTCCCGTATATTCAATCCAGAATTTCTTATATCCCACTTGGAACAGCCCATATTGGAACAATCCATCAGGTTGCTTTTCATATTCAGCTACATTGTGATAAAAACATTTAAGTGTCGCTAACTCTCCGATTTTTGTAACCTCTGAAAAATCTGGTTTCTTCAAAATTTCCTTTTCTGAATCATCTGGTTTGTTTATCATAATAAATGCAACGATAAGTATCACAACGGTTGCAACAATATTCAATAAAAATGTTTTTGTATTTTTGCTCATCTTGTATTTGATTTTTGATTTCTTTTCAGACTCATTCCCTGAATTAACTTCATTCATTTGTCTTTTCTCCACCTGTTAATTCCATCCATCTAATTTCATATCCTTCCGGCTCTATGATTGGTTTAAGTAAGGCTTCAATAATAGCTTCCAGATTTTCTGTTGCTGATGTTTTTAATTCTTCTATTTCTTCCGCCTCTTTCATAACATCTTTTTCGCAGGTTTCTAATACTTCTTTTAAATCATATGGCTTTTCTGACGGAATATATGAAAGCGAGTTCGGATCTATGGAAGGAGGTATAAAGATTTCAACTTCCGGTAAAGTAACCTCTATAATTTTTTCTTCTTGAAGAATGTTAAAATCCACATTCTTTATGTCTATTCCTGCTCGTACTTTCGCATCATAGCGAATATGATATTTAATCTTTTCGTTCTTCTCATCTTTATATACTTCTGCAATGCCATTATAAATAAATTCTGATGTAGCCAATTCGGAAACATCTATCGCTTCCATCAAATTAGATTTGGTAATTATCTCTACTTCACCTTCATCGAGCGCACCCGATTTATCTACCATACCCATACAAATAATAATCACAAGACCTATTACTGGCAGAAAAAATCCCGATGCAAAAAAGGTATTTAAAAATTTCAGAATGCCTTTCTTCATTTGTTCTGCTCCTTTTTACCACCATAATCTTTTCTTTCAAGCCGCGGTGGAATCTAATTTTAATTATAGTTTCTTTCTATTATTTATTCAACTCATTTCGACAAATAATACGACTGCACGCAACGTGCAGTCAATAATCTGTCAGCATTAATTTCGTACTGCTTTCCTCTCTACTATCATTTTTTCGGCCAGTTCGATATTCGACTGAAGCCGCTTCAATTGCTCCTTCATTTTATCTACTTGCTTTGACATCATCTCAACATATACATCATCTGCCACTTCCAGCAGTTCCGTAATCTCATTTACCTTAAATCCAAAATCTTGATATTGTTTTATACATTGAATTTTCTCTACTGCCAAATCGTCATATAATAAATACCCGTATTTATTCTTACCAGACGAGAGCACCAGCCCAACTTTCTCATACCCTTGTATAGCTCTCCTACTTACGCCAATTTTGTTACATACTTCTCTCAATGTCATCATCACAGAGACCTCCTTTTTCTCTGCACGTAACGTGCAATAAGTGTTTTCATAAAAAGCCTTGTAAATCTTGCGAAATAAAAAAGACCTGCGAGCGCCACGATCAGCACCCACAGGTCAATCCGTTACAAATTAAATTTTATTTGCATAATCCAAACTAATCCATCCGGCATCGCTTTTCAGCTTGCCCCACTTCATTGCTCCTTCGCCAGCAGACTCCGCCACAATCGTAAAGACACCGATACCGGTATATTTGCCAACTTTATCATAATTCGTACCAGGTCCTTTTCTGATATTCAGATTCTTGATGCTGACACGCACACGGTAGGTCACCTTTTTCTGCTCTGGCTCGGATGCCTTTGATTGTGCATACACCACATTGCCATTCCAGTCATAAACAGAATAACCTTCATTCTTATCTGCACATGCCTTCGCATTCTTCAGTACCTTATACGCACCCTTCTGGCTCTTTTCATCTCCCCAACTCTTACGAACTCTATACCACTTCTCCGATTCTGCAACAGTCTCTTTCACATCATACCGTGTCAGATTCCATTTCTCAATAATGGAACACAGCTTCTCCACATAAGTAAAGGAAGTCGCATAACCTCCATCCTTAATAAGCTGCGCCACTTTCTTATAATCCGTCATCCCAGCAATACCCTCATATCTCTTCTTACCGCCATTCATAGCTCCAAGCAAGTAAGCACTATGGTCAGTAATGGAATCCTCCACGCAAGTATATTTACGGAAATCCGCTGTGATAGTTTCATATGAACCATCTGCATTCTGCTCCTTAGTCTGCTTTGTGTACACAGACGTTCCATCCCAGGCAGAACCACTCCAATTGTTTCCAGACAGACTCTTCTTCATTCCAAAACAATTATTCGCATTCTGAGCCAGTTCACTCTTACCATACCCGCTCTCCAGAATAAACTGAGCCATAGATACGGATGCCAGGATTCCACTCTTTTTCTGATCAGCAGTAAACAAGGCTCCGGCTTTGTTCACCACCTGTGCCTCCGTCAAAGCCTTAAACTCTGCAGCCTGAATACCCGTGGGAACCTTCTCTTCGGAGCCCATAACTTTCTTTACATCTTTTCTGAATCCGTCCATCGTGTAACCCATGCGATACAGTTTCCCGTATCCACACTGCAGGTACCGCCGCTTGCTCTCATATACACATTGAAGGTATTCGTAATATTCGGCACCACATTTTCTATTGGATAATACAGCAGAATAGTATGTTTCCCTGAATGCCAGGTCTCTTCAGGCTGATGAATCAGGATCTCATCATCATTCATCTCAAAAGTAAAATGAACCAGAGCCAATCCATCCTCAGACCACACCACCGGCAGTTCCACTGAGAGCGTCTGCTCCACAGTATTTCCAATCTGTGTAACATTTTCCAGATTCTCACTGCCGCTGCTTTCACCCTGTCCATTCACCGCCACTGCCGGAATCAATACTTCACCTTTGGCAGAAGCCATTTTCTCCACCGCATCCGCTTTTACATCCACAATCACCTGTCCAAAAAACTGGGCATGGTTCTCTTCACTGGTGGCAAACTCAATGGAAATAATCTTCACATCCGTCTCTGCCACTGTATAAGCAGAAGCATTCGTAAACGTATGGATCCCAATCTTCCCGGCTTCGATCTGGTTGAGCAGTCCGGAGATATTCTTATCATTCTTGCTCTTCGCCTGTGCCAGTCTCGGATTCTTCCCAACACCTTTCAGGGAATGCTTTCCGCCAATCTTACAAGTCATGGAAGTAATGGCAGAAATCTGATCCGCATCTGCCTGTCCGCCGGTAAACTGCAGCACATCCCCCAGATCCAGTGCCGGATTCCCGATGGTATCCGAATCAAAAGGCACATAATCCACAACCGCCAGATCATGCAGGATATTGGTACAAAGCTGCTCTCTGGTTTCCTTAACGCCAAACTGCAGGAGCGGATTCACACCCAGGTTCATGGTCAGCCCGTCATCCGGATCCAGTGCATAATACTCAGCCGTCTGCGTCTTCATATTCGTTGAACTGACTGCCGTGTACCTGGTAATGAAATCAGAGAAGCTGCTTGTGAACCGGTGCTTACTCTGCACCGTCATCACCGGACTCTTTCCATACTTCCGCAGTTCCAGCTTTCCCGACCGATTGATACAGAAAAAACCGCCAAGCACCTGCCCCACATAAAAGAGCACATCCCGGTAGGTCTCAATATCATTATCCGTATAAATAGAAAGAACCTCAGCACCATTCGGCATTGCTTCAATCACTTCCCGACTCTGTGCCGGTTCCACCTTACAGGCATTGCAGCAAAGTTCCATAAAATCATAAGCATTGCCAACCGTCTCAAACCCTTTGAAACTTTTTTCAAACCGCAGCATGAAATCATAAGCCTTCAGTTCCAGACATTTGATTGTCCGGTTCGCCTCCGACACCTCAAAGATACCCATCGGCACCTCTTCGTAACTGCCATCCGGAAGCCTCAGATGATAAAACAGCTCCACCAGAGCATCCTCCAAAGTATACCGGTCAATATCCGTCAGCAGCGTAATCCCCATCTCAGCCGAATACACCGTACCCAGTTCAATCTCCGTACTGCTGCAACACTGACTTGATATATAACCACTGCCCCTTACAATATCCCCCGGACCAAACTCATAAATCACACCTTTCGTAGTAGTAATCTTTCCAGTCCAATAATACCGCCTTGTGTTCTCCTGCACCGCCTGCAGGAATACCTCACTTACCGGATACACGAAAACACCTCCAATAAAACAGGCATCCGCCAGCTCAATGACAGATGCCCGTAATACACATCAAAAAAAAATCTTTAACCAGTCATTTAAAATTTTCATCGATTCTAACCTAAAGAATTCGTTTCAGTCAAATTTCCAGCTCCATCTCCAATTCAGATAGTTGTTCTGAAAGCTGATGTTTTTTCTTGTCACACGAAAACCGTATTTGCGATAAAGCGACTGTGCTTTTTCATTATTGTCAAGAACCCATAGGTGCGGTTTCTCTTTGCATTTTCTAATCGCAAAAAGCAGCAATCTTGTCCCATAGCCCTTATGCTGTGCAGTCGGCAGGACATATAAATTTTCAATCAGGCTGTCTTTGATTGATACAATCCCAACTGGTATTTCTTTTACAAGCATATAAAGCTGTTTGCCGTTCTGCATTTCTTTTTCCAGATATACTTTCTGATGATCAATAGTATGCTGTTTCACAAACTCCTCACTACAAAATGCAGCATGTGAGTCCTGCCATGATTTTGCATGTATTTATGCAACAGAGAGTATGTTCCCTTTGTTGACCTTAATAATCATTTTACCTGATCTTCTCCCTCAACGTCCGATTTTTCAATTCTAAAAATTAGTATTAGTAAAATACAGCAAAGTGAAATACATCATCCTCATTTCCTAAAAATAAGCAGTTACAATTGGGATTAGTTTCACCTATTAAGTCCAATGAAAGCTCTCCGTATGCTCTATCATAGTTGTAAACTATATCTGAAGTATATGTTGGAACCTTAGTTTTTCTTAAAAATGGAAAATATGCTAACCTTTCCTCGTTAACCAATGGTTTGCTCCCAGCACCACTCCCCAACTGTAAATACTGTGTAATTGAATCCACGCAATTGAACCATCCGATTACAAAAGCACGTTTATGCTTATAACCTTTTTCAATTTCTTCAATTAGCCAGTCAAAATCTTTCTGATATTCAGCCCATGTTTTACTGGCAGAATTAGTTCCTGAATTACTTTTCCAGTTCTTTAAATATTTTATTTCAATTTTAAAATCTTTAGATTCAACATATAGGTCATGATTTACCTTGCTTCCATTTTTCTTACCGTCCCCTACTGTGTAATGAACCGTTTGTTTAAATGGATATCCCAGTCTAACTGTAATATCCATTTCATTATATTTGTCATCAGCTATCTGTTTGAGTTCTTCCTTAGACAACCCTCCATACTGTTCATTTAATTCATCAATGGTAAATAAACAAGTTGACAACAAATATTGACTAATGGTTGGCTTTTTCATTCTATATTTCCCCCTACAATTTCCGATTTATATAATTCAAAAAATTATAGTCTCATCCCATCTATATTTTATCATCTGTTAACCTATTCGTCATTCACTTTCTATAATTCCTTCAAAGTAAAACTCACCGTCCAAAGCCCCTTATAGCTGGTATCCTTCTCCAGCTTACTCTTGAATCCCTCTATATACATCTCTGTCTTCTTCATATCAGCTGCCTCCGTATCAAAGTAATCCACCGATATTTTCTCCTGCTGCTTAAACCCAGTCAGCAGCTTCAGCCACTTCTGCGTCACCTGAAACGTCACCGCTATATTCACAACCCCAAGCCTGATGACATCCCTCTGGGTAGTTCCAGCTTCTGTCTCACCACCGGAATCAGCTTCCACATCACTCATACTCACTTCATAAGAAACCGGCAGAGGAAGATCCACGCCATCAAACTTCAAATACTGAAAAAATGCCATCGTTTACCTTCCTCCGCTTCTAAGATTTGCCCTCTGCTGGGCATTTAAAATCACCTCATCCAACATCGAGCCACCAAGATACACCGGGATCACGATATCTCCATTATTTCCAGAAATACCACCAACTGCTTCTCTAATCGCAGCAAAGCTTATTGATATCACCTTCACCGGCATTCATAAGTGCCAGAAAGCCGGACATGGCATTTTTCCCGACCAATGCTTCCGCCGCAGCCGCCTGTTCTGATTCAGATAAGCCTGCAAATGCAGCTCTGCAGTCAACCAGAATATCAGACAAATCCCTCATAATGCCATCCGCATTGGCAGTGGCAACCGTAACTTCCCCAATGGCAGAACCACAGATCTTCACATCTCCGGACAGATTTGTCATAATCGTCCTAAGAGAAGTACCTGCCTGCGTGCTCTTGATACCGGCATTGGCCATCAGACCGATTGCTTCAGCCGTATCTTCCACAGAAAAACCAAGAGATCCGGCGATTGGAGCACAGTACTTAAAGGTCTCACCCATCATGGCAACATTGGTATTGGCATTGGAAGAAGCTGCCGCCAGCACATCTGCAAAATGTCCGGAATCCTTTGCTTTCAGTCCAAAAGCTGTCAATGCATCCGTCACAATATCTGAAGTCGTACCAAGACTCTCCCCGGATGCTGCAGCCAGATTCATGACACCATCCAGACCATTCAGCATATCCTCCGTCCTCCAGCCCGCCATCGCCATGTAATTCATAGCCTCAGCTGCTTCACTGGCAGAGAATTTCGTCCTGGAACCCATCTCCCTTGCTTTCTTCGTCAAAGCATCAAGGTCAGAGCCAGTCGCACCGGATACCGCCGCAACCTTACTCATCGCTGATTCAAAATCAGCCGCAGTCTTCACTGCAGCTGTGCCAGCTGCCGTCACAACACCAGTGACCGGCAGCAGTTTCTGTCCCGCCGATGAAATATTATCTCCAACCGTCTTCCACTTCTCCCCAGAAGCAGTAATTTTCTGCAAAGCTGTTGCGGACTGGTTCGCCTGTTCTTCCAGACGCTTCAGTTCCTGTTCGGTTTCAATGATCTCCCTCTGCAGAGCATCATACTGATTCTTTGAAATCGTACCATCTTCCAGAGCCTTTTCTGCCTGTTCTGCCGCAGTCTTTAGAGTCTCCAGTTTTTCCTTCGTTTCAGACACAGCCTGTCCAAGCAGCTTATGCTTCTGGGCAAGCAGTTCCGTATTCCCCGGATCCAGTTTCAGAAGCTTCTCAACATCTTTCAGCTCTCTCTGCGTAGAACGGATCTCTGTATTTACACCCTTAAGAGCAGTTTGAAGTTTCGTGGTATCGCCGCCAATTTCAATGGTGATACCTTTAATTCTGCTGGCCATCTAAATCCTCACCTTCTAGTTTAAAACATAAAAAAAGCCCGGATTTCTCCGAGCACAAAGAAAGCACCTGCCATTTCTGACAGATGCCCTATAGCTTATCCTTTTTCAACTGCTATTTTATGTATTGCTTCCACAATTGCTACTACTTCTGATGCTCGTTCCTCAACAAACTCTTTCGTTATGTCTGTTTGTTCTGCTGATGCATGATCTCGATCTAATTGGTGAGCAATTGCATTTCTCCGTTTAAACAAATCCTGAACCACTCCATCTCCATATTTCTGTGATTCATTAATTGTATCTTTTTGAAAAGCTTCATGCATCACATTCCCGTACCCAACACCAATCAGGTTCAATTGCTTACGCATACTCTCTGATGATAAGAACACATCTCTGCTAAATCTCTCATTCAAGTATTCAAAAAACCATTCTTTCGATTCAGCTGCCTCTATTCCTTCTTCCACTTTTTTCATTGGGATCTGTAAAGATTGGTATTGTTGGCTTTTTTCCCATTCTCCTTTGAACATTTTATATAAACAATATTTACTCATTTCGTGGAGATAAAAGTCTAGAATACCCTCCAAAAATACAACCTGAGATCGCCATATATTTTTGCAATCATCTTCTTTCCCATCCCGTTTCAATGAATCTGCGACTTCATATTGATTCTTGATTCTGTCCAAGCTTTGATCAAAATGGCCTTTTATATCCGCAAGTTCAAATTTAATAGGCGGTGCAACCCTATGTGGGTCTCGGCTAGCTTCGACGCGTTCATTTAAGTCTAAATTTCGTTCTGCCATACCTGCACCTCACTACATTTTTGAAACAATGTTCGCGAAATCAATATTTAACATAGGTATCGCGCCATATCGTCCAGAAATATAGCCTTTGCCAAAATTATCATCTTTTCGAATATTTCTAATTTCTGCCAATGAATATAATTCTGTAGAACGGTCTTCTTTTTTCAATTCTGTAAACCATATCTGATCCCTTCTAAATAAATCTAAATTTAAAAGACCTGTTTCATGCGTCGTAAAGAATATCTGTGGAAAATTATCAGACTTCAAATCCATAAATAATCGAATCAATCCAAAAACGAGAGACTCATGCAATCCTGCTTCCAATTCATCGCACAAAAGTACTTTCCCATTTACTATAATGTCTAACAATGGACATAATAAACCAAATAACTTTTTAACGCCCGTAGATTCTTCTTGCATCAAATCGGTTTCAAATCCATCATATATTACTTTGGCGGTGATTGAATCAACACTTCCCTGCAAAATTATATTTTTAAACTCTGCAGATAAAAACGGCGGCAACTTATCCGCTTCCATTTTTTGTTGATCAATTGTCACCTCTATATCTTTCAAGCCCAGTC
>OGYI01003145.1_pt1 | contig 10735 bp, 11 predicted proteins | sample 1576521 | NCBI WGS metagenome assembly OGYI01 (sample SAMEA3541484, study PRJEB24748) | human gut metagenome | biome: human gut; feature: human-associated habitat; material: faeces | place: China | collected 2012
GGACATAGACAGCAATCAGATTTACATGGTACTGAAGGCACTGTTGGATAAGGGGCTGCTGGATAAAGGGCTTTTGGATGGGGTCTTTCAACCTTATGATTCCCAGAGCCATCCAAACGGACTTAAGGTAGTGCGCGGCAATTCCGTGAAAATGGATGTATTCGATACAGGCAATCCCAAGGCCACAGCATATTTCCAGGAATTGGTAGGCAAGGACGAATCCCATATCAGCGCCGGTTTTCTTGTGATTGACCATTCTGGCTTTGAATGGGAACTGACCTATGAGGAAATTGATTATGTCATCGAGGGCACGCTGACAGTAACCATTGATGGAAAGACATACACGGCCCATGCCGGTGATGTCCTGTTCGTGCCGTCCGGTTCCAAAGTAATCTGGGGGGCGCCGGATAAGGCCAGGATATTTTACGCCACCTATCCGGCCAACTGGGCGGACCTGTTATAGGAGGTAGAACATGCAGTCCCTTGGATTAATAGAGACAAAAGGAATGCTGGCGGCAATTGAAGCAGCAGATGCCATGCTGAAGGCAGCGGATGTCGGTATCCTTGGAAAAATAAAGGTGGGCGGCGGACGGATGAACGTATCTGTAACCGGAGACGTGGCAGCAGTGAAAGCAGCAGTGGATGCCGGGATGGCTGCGGTGGACCGGCTGGGAAGCGGATTGCTCCTGTCCGGCCATGTGATTGCCCGGCCTCATGAGGAACTGGAAACAGTGATTGGAGGAACGCCGCCCATGGGACCGGATGACGGCGGGGCATGGGCGGAAAGAACCGGTCCGGAGGCTGCACGGGATGAAAAACGGACTGAACCCGCATCTGCCCTGACAGAGGAAGCGGCAGAAGGGGTGGCAGAGGAAGCGTCAGAAGAAACGGCAGAAGAAACGGCGGAGGAGGCGGCAGAAGAAGCGGTAGAAGAAACGGCAGAAGAAGCGGCGGAAGAAACGGCGGAGGAAGCGCAGTCAGCCAGCCCCGGGCAGTTAGCCAGCCAGGCAGTTTTTGCCGCGCCCCCGGACCGCCGGACCCTTGACCGTCTGGCTGCTGAGGCAGGGGGAGAGGCAGCGGTAAAAGCCCTTATCAGCCTGAAGGCAGCGGAGCTAAGAACACTGGCAAAGGAATATCCGGAACTTGAACTTGCAGGCCGCGATATTTCAAAGGCAAGTAAAACCCTGCTGCTTACGGCATTTCAGGCACATTTCAATCATACAGGGCAGTAAATAAGTAAAGAGAGGTAATTTTCACATGGAAAATTTTGATTATGACCTGCGTTCCATACAGGAAGCCAGGGATTTGGCCCGCAGGGGAGAAGCTGCAGCTAAAAAAATGGCCGGATACACCAGCGGGCAGATAGATATGATTTTACAGAACATGGTCAGGACCGCAGAAGCCCATGGGGCATGTCTGGCCCGTATGGCGGTGGAGGAAACCGGATTCGGCAAAGTACTTGACAAGACCTACAAGAACCACGCCGCGTCCACGCTTCTTTACAACGATATCAAAGATATGAAGACCATTGGAATCATCAGCGAGGATACGGTAAAGGGAACCATGGATGTGGCGGAGCCGGTGGGCCTGATCATGGGCATTGTCCCATCCACCAACCCCACCTCGACCACCATATATAAGTCCATGATTGCCATCAAGTCGGGCAATGCCATTGTATTCTCACCCCATCCCTCCGCTGCAAAATGTACCTTAAAGGCAGCCCAGCTGATGCGCCAGGCAGCCGTGGAAGCAGGGGCGCCTGAAGATGTGATTGGATGTATCTCCATGCCCACCATGGGTGCAACCAATGAGCTGATGCATTGCAGGGAAGTATCCGTCATCATTGCTACCGGCGGCCCGGGAATGGTAAAGGCTGCATACAGCGCGGGTAAACCTGCCATTGGGGTGGGGGCCGGCAACTCCCCTGCTTACATTGAGAGAACCGCGGATGTAAGCCATGCGGTGAAGACCATCATGGCCAGCAAGACCTTTGACAATGGAACCATCTGCGCTTCCGAACAGTCCATTATCTGCGAGGAATGCAACCATGACCAGGTGGTGGCTGAGCTAAAGGCACAGGGCGGGTATTTCATGACAAAAGAAGAAACTAAAAAGGTATGCGGCCTGCTGTTTAAGAATGGGCACAGCATGAACGCCAAATTCGTGTCACGTAGTCGTCCGCGCCGGCCGCGAGCATGCCCACCTTGTCGGCCGAGCCCGCCTTCGCCGACACCACGATCACCGGCACGCGCGAGGCCAGCTCGTCGCGCATGCACGCCATCAACGTCGGCCCATCCATGCCCGGCAGCATCATGTCGAGCAGAACCAGATCGAACGCCGCGCGTTCCATCTGCAGCAGCGCTTCGGTGCCCGAATACGCCTGCACACAGCCGAATCCCTCGCGCGCCGCGATCTTCGCCAGCAGCGCGTTGATATCCGCGTCGTCCTCTACGACGAGAATGGTGCGCTCGTCCACAGCCTCGCCCCTTCCGGCGCCGTCCTTCCGTAACCGTTTCAGGATACCCGAAAGGGAACCGCACGGCCACGGAGAGCCCGCGACGCGCTATCATAGCTGCGACTGAACGAAAGGAACGACTCATGACCACCGATAACGCCTGCACGCAACGCCCCTTCGACCGCGAAGCGCTCGGTCGCCGCGCGCTGGAGCTGCACGGCATGAAGTACAACTGCGCCCAGGCGGTCGCCTGCACGCTCGCCCCGCTGATCGGCGCCGACGAGGAGCTGTGCTTCCGCGCTGCCGAGGGACTGGGCGGCGGCATGGGCGGCCTCACCGAAACCTGCGGAGCCGTATCGGGCGCCGCCATGGCCATCGGCCTGGCGAACAGCAACGGACAAGACGACCGCACCAGCAAACAGGCGACGTACCGCATCGTGCGGAAGCTCGTGAGCGATTTCCGCGAGCAAAACGGCTCCACCCTGTGCCCCGAGCTCAAGGGGATCAAGACCAAGCAGCCCCTGCGCAGCTGCGACGGCTGCATCGTCGACGCGCTCCAGCTGGCTGCGGACGCCCTGGCCGGCCTCCCCGCCGACAAACCGCTCGACGCGTAGCCGGACGATGCACGCGGTTCGCGTCGTCCGACGAAACGGCGCGCTCGGCGAACGGGCCATCCGGTATCATGGAGGAGATCGAAACGAAACGCACGCGGAAAGAAGGCGGTCCACATGTCCCCCATCGCTTCCAACGTCAAGTTGACTAAGACCCTCCGGACGGTCGCGCTCCTCGCCGCCATCGCGCTCGCAGCTGCCCTCGGCGCCTGCTCTGCTCCGCCCGCGCAAGAAAAGGCGCAGCAAGCGCAGCCGGAGCCGCTCGTCGTGAACGACACGCCGGCGCCCCCGGTGCCCGACCCCGAGTACATCCTCGTCATCGGCGACGACTCCTGGGAAGAGTACACGCCGGGCCACGCCGACCTCATGATGCTCATGCGCCTCGATTTCGAGAAGCACCTGATCACGCTCGTCAGCGTGCCTCGCGATACCGCCTACGTTTTCCCTGACGGCAACACCGCGAAGCTCAACCAGATGCTGACCAACGCCGGTCCCGAAGCGCAGTGCCAAGCCGTGTCCGACGTCGTCGGCGTGGACGTCTCGCAGTACGTGGTGGTCGGCTTCGACGGACTGCAGAGCATCGTGGAGCATTTCGGCGGCCTCGACGTGGACCTGCCCTACGGGCTGACGTACAACTTCTACACGAAGGACCATCCCGACGAGGTGTACGAAGCCGGGCCGCAGACGCTCACGCCGTGGCGCGCCATGGCGCTGTCACGTGCGCGCACCGGCTACAGCGACACCGGCTACCAGCAGGAGATGATCCGACAGGTGGTGGATCGCCAGATGATGACGCGGTTCATCGAGCTGGCGTACGACGACCCTGCGCAGACCGGCGCCCTGCTGACGCTTCTGCAGGGCTTCGTGGAAACGAACGTGCCGCTCGACGACCAGCTGGCCTGGGCGGACGAGCTGGCAAGCGGCGACGAGATCACCGTGCACAGCACCACCGGCCCCTACTACGGCGATTTCCTGGAGGAAGCCGGCGGCCTATGGCTCGTGCCCGAAAGCCGCGAGGAATGGAAAGCCGTCATGAAGGCCGTCGACGCTGGCGAGGATCCAGCCCCCGCCGTGAGCGTCTGGAGCGCCGAGACGGAATCCCCGGAAGCCCCCGTCAGCGTCACCACGGTGATCGACCTGGGGTAAATCTCCTCTCGACAAGATAAAAACATCTGCCCGATACCTGGATGAGCCTTGCGTAACGCCCTGCTCGGCAGGGTTCGCTTATGCTACGATGAGGTTCAGAGAAAGGACGGCATGCATGCCCATCAACAAGGCGGTTCTTGCCGCGTTCAAGGCGGCAACACGGCTTCGGCCCGACATCAGGGAGTTCTACAAAACGCAGCGCCTCGCCGAGGACGTCAGCGCCAAGCTCGTGCTGCCCAACCCCCGCTGCCGCATCGACGAGGCTTTCGCCACGATGCCCGACGGCTTCGAGGTGCCGCTGCGCGTGTTCACGCCGCTTGACTTCGACTTCTCGCTGGCCGAGGGGCTGAAGGTATCCGAGGACTCGCGCGGCACCGTCCTGTTCTTCCACGGCGGCGGCTGGGTGAACGGCACGGTTGACTTCTACATCGACGCGTGCACCACCATGGCCATCCAACTGGAGCGACGCGTAGTGTCGGTCGACTACCGGCGCGCACCCGAACACCGCTTCCCTCAGGCGGCCGAGGACTGCTACGAGGTGGCGCGCCAGCTGTACGCAGGCACGCTGCTGGAGGATGTCGACCCCGAGAACGTGGTGCTGTTCGGCGACAGCGCGGGCGGCAACCTGGCGGCGGTGCTGTCGCTCATGGCGCGCGACCGCGGCGACTTCCAGCCGCGCACGCAGATGCTGCTGTACCCCGTCACGTACAACGACCACGACCCGTTCACGTCGTGGTTCGACTCGGTGCGCGAGAACGGCGAGGACTACCTGCTCACCTGGCGCGACATCGAGGGCTACATGGACCTGTACCGCTCGGCGCCCGCCGATTTCGACGACCCCTACTTCGCGCCGCTGCTCGACCCCGACCTGTCGCGGCAACCGCGCACGCTGGTCATCAGCGCCGAGTACTGCCCGTTGCGCGACGAGGGAGAAGCGTACGCGGCGCGGTTGGAGCTGGAAGGCGACCAGGAGGTGCAGTGCTACCGCATGCTCGACGCCGTGCACGGCTACCTTCTGTATCCGTCGGTGCTCAGCCTGGTCAAGGACACGTACCGCATCATCAAGCATTTCTTGGACGGCGACGATCTCACGCAGGAGGGTGAACCCGCATGGCTCGGGATACTTGGTACCGACTAGACAACGTCGGCAAGTTCTACTCGTCCCAGGCGGGCAGCTCGGCCCAGACGGTGTTCCGCTACGCAGCCACCATGCAAGACGACGTGGATCCCGCTGCGCTGCAGCATGCCCTCGAGAAGACGGCAGGCGTCTTCCCCAACTTCAACGTCTGCCTGCGCAGCGGCATGTTCTGGCACTACCTTGAACAGTCCGCCCAGGTCCCCGTCGTGCAGCAGGAGAACCTCCCCATCTGCTACGGACTGCACGTCCACGCGAAAAGCGTGCTGTTCCGCGTCAGCTACCACGCCGCGCGCATCAACCTCGAGGTGTCGCACATCGTGTCCGACGGGCGGGGCTCGCTCAGCTTCTTCAAGGCGCTGCTGCACGCCTACATCGAGGAGCGCTACGGCGTGGAGGGCGTGCCCGCAGAATACGACGGCTCAGACCACCAGAAGTCCGAGAACAGCTTCGACAAATACTTCGAACGCGACAAAGCCGCCGCAACGCGGGCACCGAAGGTATACCGGCTGAAAGGCTGGCGCGACGAGGCCGATCCCACGTTCTTCGAGTACCACCTCCCCGCGAAGCGCGTGCTCGCCCTGGCGCGCAGCTGGGACGTAGGCGTGACCGCGCTCGTGATCGCCGTCATCATGTGCGCCATCCGTGCCGAGATGCCGCGCCGCGACCGCAGCCGCGCCATCCGCATGGACGTGCCGGTCGACCTGCGCCAGTTCTTCAAATCCACCACCGTCAAGAACTTCTTCGGGCTGGCGTTCGTATCCTACGTGCCCGGCGACGAGGACGAGCCGGTGGAGACGGTCGCCCGCATCGTGCAGGATCAGCTGAAAACCGCCACGCAGGCCGAAGAGCTCAAGAGCCGCATGAACCGCATGATCGCGCTGGAGAAGAACCCGCTTCTGCGCCTGGCGCCGCTGTTCGCGAAGGACTTCATCCTAGGGCTGGCGAACCGCCTGGCCGCGCGCGACGTGACCACCACCATGTCGAACCTCGGCCCCATCCGCATCGACGAACGCCTGGCCCCCTATATCCGCGACGTCAACATCCTGACCTCGACCACCAGCCTGAACTTCCTGATGTGCGCGTTCGGCGACGATCTGAGCATCGGCATCTCCACGGTGTACTCGAACCCGGACGTCATCAAGAACATCTGCAGGTTCTTCTCCTGCCAAGGCATCGAGGGGCGCATCAACATCAACAAGACAAAAGAAGAGGTGGCGGAAGACCGTCTTGAAGCCAAGATCGAGGCCTCGGTGAAGCGCTGGGGAGGGCAAACCCCCGCACGCGAAGGCGCGAGCGCGAAGAGCGAGGCGCCGGCGCACAACGAGACGGACGCGAGGGAGGACGACGGCCGATGAAACGATGCGAGAAATGCGGCGTGCAGTTCTCGGGCGACCTCGACCGGTGCCCGTTGTGCCAAGCCGAGCTTTCGGGCGACGCGTCGCCCGCGGTGTTCCCGCGCAACGAGGTGCGCAAGTCGGGCGCCATCGCGCTGGCGGTGCTGGCGTTCGCCACGGGGGCGTGCTTGCTGGTGATGCTGTTCTTGGGTCATCTGCTCCAGCTTCCGGGCGACATCGTGGTCACAGTCTGCGTCGGCCTCGTGGTGAACTACCTGTTCGTGCGCAACATCCTCACGCACACGCCCGACTTCCTGCGCGTCGTGGCGCGCTACTTCCTCGTGCTGCTGGCCATCGCCGCCATCTGGTTCCTCGTTTCGCGCAACCCGGTGGTCACCACCTTCGTCATACCCGGCATCTGCCTGGTGGCGCTCGTGTTCGACGGCGTGCTGCTGGCGGTGTTCCGCGGCACGTTCGTCTCGGGCTACGCGAAGTACCTGCTGTTCGACGTGGGGCTGGGCCTCATCCCGCTGGCGCTGCAGGCGCTGGGGCTCACTACGTGGGACGTCCCTTCGCTCGTGAGCGCGCTCACCGCCAGCGTGTTCCTGCTAGGGCTGGTGGTATTCGCGCGCAAGCAGCTGACAGCCGAAATCCGCAAGCTGTTCTCGGCGTAGGGACGCTAGCGCGAAAACGCCCGACCCCGCAGGGGATCGGGCGCCGATCGGTTCCGCTCGAGCAATGATGCGCGGCCGATGCAGGCTTACAGCTTGCCCACCAGGTCGATGCCCGGATGGAGCACCTCGGAGCCCGGCACCCAGCGCGCGGGGCACACGGAGTCGCCGTGCTCGGCCACGAACTGGCTGGCCTGCACGCGGCGCAGCAACTCGGCGGCGTTACGGCCGATGTTGCCGGCGTTCACCTCGTAGCACACGATCTTGCCCTCAGGATTCACGATGAAGCTGCCGCGCTCGGCCACACCCTCCTCCTCGATGTACACGTCGAAGATGTCGGCCAGCTTGTGCGTGGGGTCGGCCAGCATCGGATACGGCAGGTTTTTGATGTTCTCGGACGCGTCGTGCCAGGCCTTGTGCGCGAAATGCGTGTCGCACGACACGGAGTAGATCTCGCAATCGGCGGCTTTGAACTGGTCGTACAGGGCGGCCAGGTCCTCAAGCTCCGTGGGGCACACGAACGTGAAGTCGGCCGGGTAGAAGAAGAACACGCTCCACTTCCCCAGCACGTCGTCCTTCGTCACCGTTTCGAAGTCGTCGTTATGGAACGCCTGGACGGTGAAGTCGTCGATTTCCTTGTTGATCATGGACATGGTTGCTGCTCCTATCTCTTGAAGACGCTTCCGGCGGGATCCGTCTTCGCCAAGTTGTTATCCAAAGCGAACTTTCTCATAATTGCTACTCACAAGCTATCGTATTCTAACGTCTCCGGACAATCTCCAAAAGCACGCCGGCTCTCCGAGGCCGTCCGATGGAAGGTTTGTCATATTCTCGACAAGTTTCGCCCGCCCGAAGCGCGGCGATGGCATACTAAGCCGGCTTCGCGAGAAACCCGCGCGGCAAAGAGCGCTCCTCTCGCCGCAATCCGATACTCCCCGTCCCGAAGGAACCATCCATCCTATGAAGAAAAGCCTGCTCGCCCTTGCCACCGGATCGTTCGCGCTCGGGTTCGCCGAATTCGTGATGATGGGCATCCTGCCCGCGACGGCTACGGGGTTGCGCGTCAGCGTGCCCGATGCCGGCGATTTCATCTCCGCCTACGCGTTGGGCGTGTGTGCGGGCACTCTGTTCCTCGTGTTCGGACGGCGCGTGCCGCCGAAACGGCTGCTGCTGGGGTTCGTCGCGCTCGTGGCCGTCGGCAACGCCGCGGCCGCCTGCGCGCCGAGCGCCGAAGCGCTGGTTGCGGCGCGCTTCGTGTCGGGACTGCCGCACGGCGCGTTCTTCGGCACCGCCACCATCGTGGCGCGCGAGCTGGCCGACCCCGGCCGCGAAGGCCAAGCCGTGTCCATCATGGTGCTGGGACAGACCGTGGCGAACATGGTCGGCGTGCCCGGCGGCACGCTGCTGGCAGCCCTTTTGTCGTGGCGCGCGACGTTTTTGTTCGTCGCCGTATGGGCCGTCGGCTCGCTTTTGCTGATCGCGCGCTTCGTGCCCGCCGTACGCCCCATCCCCGACGCGGGGTTGGCCGGCCAGTTCCGCTTCCTGAAGAAGCCGGGTCCGTGGCTGGTCATCGGCGCGGTGTTATTGGGCAACACCGGCATCTTCTGCTGGTGGAGCTACGTCTCGCCGTGGCTGACCGACATTGGCGGCTTTCCGGCCGACGCGCTGCCCGCACTGCTCGTGCTGGCTGGGTTCGGCATGGTGGCCGGGTCGCTCGTGGGCGGACGCCTCACCGACCGCACGTCGCCCGGAAAGATGGCGGCGGCCGGCCAGGCCATCGGCTGCGCTGCGCTGCTGCTCATCTTCCTGTTCTCGGGCACGCCGGCCACCGCGGCGGCGCTCATGTTCCTGTGCGCGTTCGGCATGTTCTTCGTGTCCAGCCCCCAGCAGCTGCTCATGGTGAAGGTAGGCCGCGGCGGCGGCGAGATGATCGGCTCGGCCTGCGTGCAGGTGGCCTTCAATCTGGGCAATGCGTTCGGCGCCATGATCGGCCAAACCGTGCTCAACGCGGGCGCGTCCTATGCCTGGCCGAGCCTGGCGGGCGTCCCCTGCTCGCTCGCCGCCGTCGTGTTGCTTGCCGTGTTCTTCACCAGGTTCGAACGCCGCTACCGCCCTTCGACCCGATGACGCCGATCGGATGCTTCGCCAAGGAGGGTGCTTCCCGAAGACAGCCATAACGCTTGCTTATCCGGGCATAAGCAAGCGGACGGTTACCGCGCCCCGCGAGCAGGACTACAATAGCGGCGAAAGACGATCTTCGAAAGGAACGCCATGAAAGAGTACGACATCGTCATCGTAGGCGCCGGCCCTGCCGGCGTGAGCGCAGGCATCTACGCCGCAAGCCGCGGGCTCGAAACCCTCATCCTGGAGCAAAAGGCCGTGGGCGGCATCATCGGCGGCGTGTCCACCGTCACCCACTACGCCGGCATCCTCGACGACGAGACGGGCGCCACCTTCGCCCGCCGCCTCGAAGCCCAGGCGTTGGAAGCCGGCATCGAGATCGTCTACGACCAGGTGGAGCGCGCCGCCCTTGCCGGAGAGACTAAGACGGTGTTCACCGGCACGGAATCTTACCGAGCTCCACGCGTCGTCCTCGCGAACGGCAGCACGCCGCGCAAGCTGGGCGTGCCCGGCGAGGCCGAGCTGCAGGGCAAGGGCTGCGGGCTGAACGCGGCACGCGATGCGACGACGTACGAAGGCAAAAGCGTTTACGTGATCGGCGGAGCCGACGGAGCCGTGAAGGAAGCTCTCTACCTGGCCCGGTTCGCCCGACAGGTGTCCATCGTCTGCGTGGAAGACGAACTCGCCTGCATCGCGGAATTCCGCCGCAAGACGGCGGCAACGCCGAACATCCAAGTGGTTCCGGCCACGCGCGTGGGAGCGCTGCACGGCGCGGACCGCGTGGAAGCGCTCGACCTCGTGTCGTTGGCGGACGGCCGAACGCGCACGGTAGAGGACGACGGCTGCGGCGTGTTCGTCTATGCCGGGTCGGAGCCCAACACCGCCCTCTACGCCGGAGAGCTGCGCCTCGAGAACGGTTTCATTCCCACGAACGAACGCATGGAGACGAGCATCTCGGGCGTGTACGCGGCGGGCGATATCCGCGCGAAGCAGCTGCGCCAGGTAGCCACCGCCGTTTCCGACGGCGCCATCGCCGCCGTCAACGCCGCAACCCTCTAGCGCACGCTCGCCTCCGAAGGCTCCTCGGGTTCCGGCGTGCCTTCGAAGGCACGGTCGACAGGCGCCTCCGGCATGGCGCCGCAGCCCGCGCAGCCGTCGCACGACCCGCCGCACCCCGACACCGCACCGCCTTCGCGCCGCTTGCGCGCTATGCGCCGAACCGCGAGCGCCACGAGGACCGCGACGGCCGCGCGCAGCGC
>OGYI01003146.1_pt1 | contig 10729 bp, 9 predicted proteins | sample 1576521 | NCBI WGS metagenome assembly OGYI01 (sample SAMEA3541484, study PRJEB24748) | human gut metagenome | biome: human gut; feature: human-associated habitat; material: faeces | place: China | collected 2012
CGAGCTTTTTGCGAAGCAGAACAGCGTTGCCATATAAAAGGGAACCGTAGGCAGGATCGGAAGGACAATTCCGATGGTGCCAAGTCCAAGGCAAAGAAACCCCAGCAGGATCCAGAATATTCTCAATGGATTTCTCATTTTCTTTTCCTTTCTCATATGCGCTTTAGACAGTTAAAACGAACTTACGTCCATCTACTCTTGCTACTTTCAGATCAATGCCATAAAGTTCATGAATGCTTTCCTCCGTGATCACTTCTTCCGGCTCGCCTTCCACGATGACTTTTCCACCGGCGAGACCGATGATCTTGTCGGAAAAATAGATCGACTGATTGATGTCATGAAGGACCATAACGATGGTCATGCCAAATTCCCGGTTCAGCTTCCGCACAAGCTCCAGAATCTCGATCTGATAACGGATATCCAGATATGTAGTCGGCTCATCCAGGAAAAGGATCTCGGTTCCCTGTGCAAGCGCCATGGCGATCCATACACGCTGGCGCTGTCCGCCGGAAAGCCTGGATAATTCCCTCTCACGAAACTGGGAAACATTGGTCACTTCCATGGCCCAGTTCACATACCGCTCATCCTCTTCTCCACGGATTCCCATCATCCCAAGATGAGGCGTTCTTCCGAAAGAAACCAGACGCTCCACGGTGATGTCATCCGCCGCCGTATTGTACTGATGTACAATGGCCACTTTTCTGGCAAATTCATTCAGACGCAACCTTGCGATGTTTTTTCCTCCCAGAAGGACTTTTCCCTTTGCAGGGTCCAGGTTTTTGGTCATCAGGGAAAAAAGTGTGGATTTACCGCATCCGTTGGCTCCCATAATGGTCGTCACCTTGCCTTTTTCTATCTTAAGGGACGCGCCTTTTAATATCTCGTTTTTACCATAGGAAAAGCATACATTCTTTACCTCCATGGCAGGTCGTTTTTTTTCCGTATTCTGTGTATCAGTCACCATATTTTTTTGACCTCCTTAAGAGAATGATAAAGAACGGACCACCTACCACGCTCATCACAACTGCCGCACTGATCTCATAGGGAGCTGCAATGGTCCTTCCGATGGTATCTGCCAGAAGGAAGGTAAAGGCTCCCGCAAGTGCGGAAAACGGAACCAGTGCCCTGTGGTCACTTCCCACTAGGATCCTTCCGATATGTGGCACGATCAGCCCAAGGAAACTGATGGCACCTGCGATGGCTGTGGAAATACTTGCCAGAAGTACCGCGATCAGGGAGATCACGATTCGTGTGGCATTGACGTTCAGTCCCAGGCTTCGTGCTGTCTTATCTTCCAGAGACATCAGGTTGCACTCTCCGATAAACAGGCATGCCAGGAAAAGCCCTGCCACAACATAAGGAACCAGTGTTGTCACATCATCCCAGGTTTTCTGGGTGATATTGGCTTCTACGATGGAAGCCACGCCGGACATATTTCCACCGCTCATGCTGTTAAAAGCGCTGGAAAGTCCGGCAAACAATGCATCTACTGCCACACCGGTGAGGATGATACGAAGAGGACTTAAGCCGCCCTTCCAGGACAGACAGTAAACCATCAAAAAGGCGACCACGCCGCCAAAAAACGCTACCAGCGGAGTAAAGAAATACAGTCCCGGTGCAAAAGCTGTGATCAGAACTGCCGCAAAGCTGGCACCGCTGGAAATACCAATGATACCAGGGTCTGCCAGTGGGTTTTTAAGGACCGCCTGGAACAGAACACCGGAAACCGCAATGGCGGCTCCTGCCAGCATGGAAATGATGATACGCGGAAAACGAAGGTCATAGATGGTTGCCACTTCGTCAATACGCTCCACAAAAAGTCCTCTCATCAGCTCTCCGAAGGAAACCTTCAGGCTTCCGATATTGATGGCTGCAAAAAACAATACCATCAGAAGCACCGCCATGAGCACAAAGGAGAGCACTGCACGGAGCCGCTTTCTTTTTTCTCTGTTTTCATCCATTTTTGTCACTTCTCCTTTTCTGTGGTCTTTTGGGAATCTTCAGCTGCAGTTTTTCCGGATGTGCCGGATTTCTGCGCGTCTTCATATTTCTGGGTCGCATTGGATTTCTCTGCATTTTTCTGAGCGTTTTCACTGTTCTTTTTCGCTTTTTCCAGATCCTCGTCACTTTCCGGATAAAGGATCGGCTGCAGCTCATCCAGTGCTTTCGGATAACGGAAAGTTGCGCTCATTCCGAAATTTTCATAAGTCAGGTCATACACCCTGCCATTTTTTACCGCGTCGAAATGTTTCCAGATATCGTTGGTCTTGAAATCTTCGTTAAACATCTCCACGACCTGATCCGGAAGTGCGTGAGCCGCACGGAGGATGATATCCGGTTCTTTGGTCTTCATATCTTCGGTGTTTACCGTAAGAAATTCCTGATCTGTATCTGTATAAACATTTTCACCGCCAGCCAGAGCCACAAGACTTCCCACGTAGGAATTTTCGGTAGCAATGATATAGCTGCCCGGAAGTCCCATCAGGATCAGCACCTTGGGATGGTCTTTTCCCTCGTTCTTCTTTTTGTATTCTTCGTAGAAATCCCGGAACTCTTTTACCAGCGTGCCTGCCTGCTCTTCCCTGTCAAAAATCTCTCCCAGTTCCTGAATGGAACGGTACATCCCCTGTACACTGCGAAGATTTAAAAACGCCCAGTCCACGCCGATATTTTCGTACTTGGGTTCAAGGTCTGACTGAAGGGAGATCGGGCTTAAAATCCAGTCCGGTTTCAGGGAAGCCACGATCTCCATATCCGGGCTCATGGCTGTACCCACGGTGATTACAGCTTTATAACGCTCCGGGATGGTGGAAATGCTGCTGGAGCATACCCCAACCAGATCCAGTTCCAGTTTGTCACAGATATCCGCAACTGCCGGAGAAGTAGCTACGATCTTCGGGGATCCCTCCATGGATCGTACCTTGGCTTTTGCCACTTCCACTGCCTGTTTTTCCACAGGGTCCGTGATCTCCAGCATGGACTCCACCGTCTCTGTCTGTGTGGTTGTTTTCGTGCCTTCCGGGTGCTGATCCACACAGCCGGTGAGAAGAAGGGACGCTGCCGCCAGGACTGTGACAAGAATTCCTCTGCTGATACAGGATTTAATATTCATCATCGTCATCATCCTCTCCGCCCCATCTGCGCCAGTTCTTACGGAAGTACCAGATGATCAGTGCAGTTACCAGGATCAGGACCAGACCGGAGCCTGTCACTGCCAGAGCAATGGCAAAGACCGTATTGATCTTTACGCTGCTTTCGCCGTCAGATTTCTTTTCCCCGGAAGTGATGCTGTCCTCTTCCGCTGTGGAAAGATTTAGTCCCTGGGCGCTGTTCAGTTCCTTGTCTGTATCGGACTCGTCAGAGCTTTTGGAAGCTGCTGCCTGTTTCTGTGCTGCCGCTACGGTGTTCCCGGAATTCATGGCATCCGCATTTCCTGTGGAGCCGCTTTCTGCAGTGCTCTGTGCAGCTGCTGCCTGGGTGGCCGCCGCATCATTCTGAGTTTCCTTCTCATTGTCCTGCGCAGCCTCATCCGTACTTTCTGTTCCGTCCGTTTCCTGGGCACTTCCCGTATCCAGGGTACTGTTGGCAACTGCCTCGCCGCTTCCGGAAGCCTCGGCAGATGCTGCTTCTTCTGTTACAAAAGCAGGATTCATACCCACACTGTTTCCCTCGGAATAATCGCTTGGATACAGATAAAATGTAACGTTTCTTCCCATCGGGGTTACATACATGCTGACCCGGACGATGCAGTTCTCGCTTGGAACCTGGATACAGATATCGGAGGTGGTTCCGTTGCTGTCTGAACCATTTGCGGTTACCGCGACGCCTGTGCCGGACCAGCCGGAATCTCCTACATTCTGTACGCTGAAACTGTGACCGGACGTATAATCGATCAGGCTCATGCGGATCGTCAGATAATAATTGCCGGAGTCCGTCACTTCCATCAGACCACTTGCATAAACCGCACCTTCTACCATACCCTGTCCGGTGGCATAGGATGCCTCACCGCCGGAGTCTTCGATCTCTCCTGTCACCGGATGGGAATAACACCGGTTAATGGTACAGGAATACACACTTCCTGACTCTGCGTGGACGGAAGTTACCGGAAACCCCAGGGTTGCCGCCACGAAGAGCACTGCCGCTCCAAAACAGGTCAGCAGATTTTTTTTCCAGTTTTTCTCTCTCATTTCTTCTTTCCTGCCTTCTTTCTCAGGCTTCCCCCTCTGCTCTTGATCTTATAGAAAACACCTGCCAGTGCCGCCAGTGCGCTGACGGATACCGGAACTGCCACTTTTCTCATATTTCCGGAAGACTCCCCGGTACCAGTCTCGGTATCTGCATAAGCTTCGCCGGAAGTGGTTGTCTCCTGATCCTGATCTGACGCATCGGAAAGGCCGCTGCTGGTAAGCTTTGTGGCTCCTGCATCTTTGGAATCCGATTTGCTGCCGATGCTCTTTCCGGATTTCAGCGCAGTAGTTCCTGCTGATTTCTTTGTGGATGTGGATTTGGTGGTGGTTCCGGAAGATTTCAGGGAACCGCTGCTCTTTAAGGAGCTTCCTCCAGCCTTGGAAGTACTGCCGCTTAAGGAACCGTTGCTGTTGGTACTTAAGCTGCCATTATTTCCTCTGAGAGAACCGTTTCCGGTGCTGTTCGTTCCATTGTTACTGCTGTTATTTCCGCTGTTGCTTCCGTCACCATTGTTGTGATCATTTTCGAAACCAGGATCCTTGCTGTCCGTCTTTTTCAGGGTGCTCCAGTCCAGTTTCAGGAAGGCAGGCTGGGTTCCGGTGCCTTTGGTAATGGAATCCATAATGGGAACAAAAACCTGAAGCGGCACATAACCGTCATTTTTTGCCTCATCGATCAGCGGGAATGTGACCACATCCGGATAATTGGTTCCGAAATTGTCCGTAACCAGCTTGCCGTTGGTGTATTTCTGATAGGAATCCACCGTTACATTGCCAAGAGAACCGGATGGTGCGCCATATTTATCCAGCTTGTAGCCGGTCTTAAAATATTTCAGGGTACCTAAGTATCCAAGCTGTCCGTTAATGGTCAGACCCTTGAAGTCCATGGTAATGGAATATTTTCCTTTCTTTACCGTCAGCTTTATGGTGTGATTGATGGCTTCGTTGGACATGGATGCAGATGTTTTGTCAATCTTTACCATGGAGCCTGTGACGGAATACACACCGTCCGCCAGGTTCTTCACATCCAGGCTGCTGTTGCTGCCGTTATTATTTCTGTTGTTGTTATTGTTGCTGCTGTTGTTATTATTACTGCTGTTCGAACTGCTGCCGGAAGACTTCTTCTTCAGTCCGCTGACTGCCTTGGAAAGCTTTTTGATCTGTGTATTGACCTGTCTCTGGGTGGCACTGCTGTTATCATAAACCGTCTTTGCGGCAGTGATCGCAGAGTTTAATGTCTTCAGTGTGTCGGCCGTATAGGTATCTTCCCTGCCTGCCATATTGGAAGCCGTGAGAAGCATCTCATGAAGTCCGGTCTTATCCACCTTTGTCTGGGAAGCCTTCTTCATGTTTTTCATCACATAATCCAGGATACCGGTCTGGGCATCGGTTTCTTCCTGGCTGGCCTCTTTGTTCCCGTAAACCGCCTTTGCCGTTTCATAAACAGAACGGAGCACATCCATATCTGCGGCTGTATAATGGGCTGTATCTTTCAGATAAGTTTCCGCCTTTGTCAGCGCTTTTTTGATCTCGCGGCGGTCCGTTCCCTGGATGATCAGTCCCTGGATGGCATTGTCTATGGCAGTGACACACTTGTTGACTTCTGTCTGAGAAGCCTCCTCATTGTCATAAACCTGACTGGCCTTATCTCTTGCCCGCTGTAACGCCTCACGGGTCGATGTTTCATACTCTACATCCGTCTCATTCAGATAACTGTCGGCGGTCTCGATAGCTTTCTTAAGCTCACTCTTATCAGAATCTACCTTGACCTTGGTCACCGCATTTACCGCCATGGTAAGGGCTTTTACCTCATTGTCCACAACAGTCTGGTCGATGTTCATGTTTTTATAAACTGCCTGAGCTGCCGCAATGGCATCTGCAAGCATGGCAAGCTGCTCACCGGCATAGCCCTGGCTGTCCTGTTTAAGGGATTTCTGGACATTCTGAGCGTTTGTGATCTGTTTTTTCAGGGCCGCCTTGTCCGTTTCCGTTCCGCTGATCTGTTTCAGGTCATTCCAGTCCAGATACAGTTTCGCATACTGCTTTCCGCCACCTGCATTGATGGCTTCCATGACCGGAACATAGATCCTGGTCCATACGATGCTCTGGTTCAGCTCTACCGGAATGGTTATGTAATGGGGATATTTTTTCCCTTTTACTGTGGCATCGGTGCCTTTTTTCGGATCGTTGTAGGAATCATAAATGTCATAGTAGGATTCCACACCCACTGCTTTTGCTGTGGCAGCCTCTGCCGCCGGAGCTTCATTCTCATCCAGAGACTGTGTTTCTTCCTGAGCCGCAGAAGCCTCTTCTCCAGTCGCTGCACCGTCGCTGCCCCCGGAAGCTTCCTCTCCGTCCATAAAAAGTTCGTCTTCTGCTGCATCCTCTGTCTGTGCCTGAGAACTCTCCTCCGCAGCTTCCGTCTCTGCACTCTGCGCCTCTTCCTGATCCTCTGCTTCTGTCTCCGCCATATTCTGCGCCTCACCGGTATCCACAGCCCGGCCTTCCTCTGCGGCCGCATAAGGCAGGGTGTCTTCACTGGTAAATCCCGGAAAATACCACATGTTTGCCAGATAGCCGGTAAAATTCTGCTTGCCAAGCTTGGTAGTCAGGGACGTACATTCGATCCGCAGATGGATGTCATTTCCTTTTTTTATCAGCTGGAAGGGTTTTACCAGCGCTGAGTTTCCCATGGAAACCTGATCTGCGGTAGCATGGTGGAGCAGTCCGCCGATCTGGTATACCCCGTCATAAACCGTATTGGAGTCCGTCTTCTGGTAAAGTGCCGCCGCAGCCGCCTGAAGAAGCTGGATATGCTTATCCACCAGACTCTGTGTGGCAGACGGGTTTGCAGCCACCTGCTTTGCAGACGCAATGGCAGACTTTAACTGCTGTACGGAAGCGTCATCTGAACCGGAAGTATCCACCGCTTCCGCCTGGGTGATCAGGTCACTTAACACAGTCTTGTCGATACCGCCCCCAAGGTTCTCCTCTGCCTGGGCCACTGTGGATGCCGCGCCGTCGGTCTCTGCCTGGGTGGCATTGCCATCCTCAAGCACAGCCTGGGCCTGGGCACGTACCTGATCCAGTACTTCATATCCTTCCTATGAGCCGTCTGCCATGAAAGTAGAATTAGTAAAGAATGATCAGTTCTTCGGTGCATCCGATGTCAAACTGGACGGTGTTGAGTTCTCGATCATTACCGACAGCCAGACAGCAGCCCTTTCTTTTGAGAATGGCGATCTGGACATTGTAACATTAAGCGGCAACCTGGTAGAGCAGTACGAGGATGATCCGAGATTCTCCACCAGAAGTGACGGTTACAACTGGTATCTGACCCCGAACATGAAGAAAGAGGGGCTTGACAATGTAAATATCCGTAAGGCACTGGCAAAATCGTATGACAAAGAAGCGATCACAACCCGTGTTCTGAAAGATGGTTCCACACCGATGGATTACTTCGTACCGCAGGGTCTTGCTACCAATGAAAAAGGCGAAGATTTCCGCGAGGCAGCAGGCAGCGCATACGACAGCTGGACCTACGATGTAGAGGCAGCAAAAGAGCTGTGGAAGACAGGTCTTGGCGAGCTTGGAAAAGATTCCTTATCTTTTACCTTAATGTGTGAAGATACCGATTCTGCACAGGCTGTTGCACAGTTCTTGCAGAGCGAGTGGCAGAACAATCTGCCGGGTCTGACCATCGAACTTCAGGTGCTTCCGAAGAAAGCCCGTCTGGAATACATGCAGAAGGGTGAATATGATATTGGTCTTACCCGCTGGGGTCCGGACTACGCAGATCCGATGACCGATCTGGATATGTGGGTAACCGGCAGCTCCACCAACTACTCCCAGTTCTCCGATGCAGACTACGATGCAACCATCCAGTCCGCAAAGAAGGGCGATCTGGCACTCGACCAGGATGCTCGTTGGGAGGCTTTAGTTGGCTGTGAGAAGACACTGGCAGATCAGTGTGTTCTGTTCCCGATTTACGGACAGTCTGTAGCTGTTATGACCAATCCGGATGTAAGCGGTATCCAGTATTACTCCGTAGGACTTCCTTATCTGTTCATCAATGTAGATAAAAAGTAATAAATAAAAACAGATGGATCAAAATCTGAAATGATTTTAGATTCAAAGCGGACCGCAGAGTGAGAAAATGTACCCTGCGGTTCGCTTTTTTTGTTATTTTATGGCATTTTCGCTGTCAAACTGCAGCCTGCTTGTAACGGTTCACAGGTGGGAATTTTCTGAACTGAAAATTCCGTACGATACAGTAAGGGATGATTTACACGAATCGGAAATGATGATACAATCATAGAAATAGTACAGAGTATTGAGGTGGAAAGATGGCAGGGAAAAAACGAAACAGCAGCTTTGAAATACTGACAGCCATGCAGGACTTAAACACCCCGGCGGGAGCACTCCAGCTGGCGCAGATCCTGCATCTTCCGTCCGCCAGCATCGGGCGGGAGCTTCTGGAGCTGGAGAAAGCAGGGCTGCTTGTCAAGGTGCAGAACAAGGGGCGGATCCTGACGCCGCAGGGCGAACGCTTTCTGGAAGAAGAACGGTCATACCGGGAGAAGATGAAGGCGGCGAATGAGCTTATCGAGGCGGCGTCGATGGAGACAGAAAGCGGGCTGGAGGATATTCTTTTGGTGCGGAAACTCCTGGAGGGATATGCGGCGGAGGCATGTGCAGAGCGGATTGAGCCGAAGGAACTTCAGAAATTAAAAGATCTGCAGGCAGACTATCTCTATGCAATCCGCCATGGAAGGGCGGGAAGCGAGGAAGATCTGGCGTTCCATCTGAAGATCGCGCATCTCTCAGGCAGCCCATCTATCCTGCGGATGTTAAAGCTCATCCTGACCGACCAGGACGCTTATGCGCGCTTCAACCAGGCGGCAGTCCGCTCTGACGAAGTCCGGGAAAATGAACACGAAAGCCTTCTGGCAGCGATTGAAGCCGGAGACGGGGCACTGGCGCGCCGGGAGATGGAGCGGCATCTGGAGCATGTAGGGGAGAACCTGCAGGCGTATTTTGCGGGGAGAAAGTAGGATTTGTACGGATTATAAATAAGAAAAAAATTATGCAAATCACATCTTCGATGCGGAATTTGTATGTGCAAGAATTCTGTTCTTAAATATGCTTGCGTTATCTGAAATAAAAAATAATGGTTTGCAGAATAAAATTTAAAACAGAAAAAGAAAATGAAAAAAGGATACTTAAAAATGTGAGGATTTATAGCGGATAAATAACAGATATTCATGTTTGATTATGAATCGAAAAGATATAAATTTCATACAAGTGAAATCAAAGTGAACAAAATTCACGTTTAAACAAATGAAAATGAAAAATTATGAAAGCGTGTGAACCGTTATTTTTTTAAAAAATACTCGATCAAATAGTAGAAAGGAAGAATACAAATCTTCAAATAATACAACATTTGAACGGAAGTTATGCTGAAATTCTGTAAGTAAACAGATATTACAAGGGTAAAATAGCATGTTGAAAATCCCGTATTGAGGTAAAATAAGGGGCGAACAAGTGTCCTGTCGATGTAAAAAATTTCAAAATTATGAAAAATGAGATTGACTTTCGATGAAAAGCAGAGTACCATAGAGGTATCAAAACCAAAATAGAAACAATCTGTTTTTCGAGCCGAAATTGCTAAGCGGGAAACCGTATGCAGTCAGGCCAATGGGTACATCTGGAAATGGAAGTGCCTTCCGCATTTGAAAAGAAAGAGAGATTCGCTTTACATCGATGGATACGGGAAGCTGTCAGGCTTCTTGTATAGATAGGGTATATATGTGCTGGCAGATAGGTATAGATATAGGTGTATCCATATCTATAGGTGCAGATGTATATACAAACTCGGATATGTTAAGCGGTACTGTCTTTTCAGAGGCGGTGCCGCTTTTCTTTTTGTGTTTCTAAGAACAGGAGGTGCGGATGGAGCCGGATATTAAAAAACTGAACCAGCTGCTTTTATCGGGAAGCTGCTGCAGTCAGGCACTTGTATCACTGGGACTTACCCTTAAGGGCGAGGAGAACCCGAGCCTTCTGAAGGCATCTGCAGCACTCTGTCTGGGAGTCAGAAGCGGGCTGACCTGCGGAGCTCTGACCGGTGCGGCGATGATGATGGCGCTCTTTGAGCCGGAAGCGGCATACAGCGAGATGATACCGGAACTGGCAGACTGGTTTCAGGAAAACTATGGTGAAATCTATGGAGGAAGTGATTGTCATTCGATTTTAGGAGATAACATGGCCAACAAGGCACTTCGGTGTCCCCAGGTGGTAGAGAATACCTACCGCAAGGCCAGAGAACTTCTGGAGGACTATGGCGTGGATCTGGCGGATCTGGCAGAGATGCTGGAAAACGCGGATGACTAAGGAATCGTAAGTATTGGGTATGATGCGGAAGGATAGTCGGAAGCATCAGGGCTCTATTTATTTTAAAGAAGGAGGACGAAACAGCATGAAATTAAGAAAATCTGTGAGGCTGTTGACATTCCTGTAATCGCAATCGGCGGAATCAGCTC
>OGYI01003147.1_pt1 | contig 10725 bp, 10 predicted proteins | sample 1576521 | NCBI WGS metagenome assembly OGYI01 (sample SAMEA3541484, study PRJEB24748) | human gut metagenome | biome: human gut; feature: human-associated habitat; material: faeces | place: China | collected 2012
TCGCAGCCCCTTTCCTCGTGCATCCGGCGGCACCGCCGAGCGGCACCGCCGGAGCGAACCTACAGGACGATGCCGAAGTAGTTGGCCACCGCGGTGCCCACCATCCACATGACGGCGCGGAACGCGATGGATCCGATGATGCCGCCGGCGAACGCGACGGTCGCCATGGTCACGGCCGACGCGGGCTTGCTGCGCGCCAGCCATCCGCACACGAGGGGCGCGAGACCGCCGCACACGAGTGCGACCCAGAAGATGGCCGCGGCATCGCCCGTCGCCGCGCCGGACGCGAAGCCGAAGGCCAAACCGGACACGAGCGCCAGAACGCCGCCGATCACGGTTTCCAAGCCGGCCAGCTTCACGGCCTCGGCGCTCTCTTTCTTGCAGGCGACCAGCAGCAGGTACAGGCTCAAGCCGCTCGCCGCGCCGAAGCCCAGATAGCCCAACGGCAGCGTGATGGTGTTCCACGTGGTGCGCGCCTCCATCATGTAGGAGTAGCCGCTGGCGAAGCTGAACACGATGCCGATGACGGCGGCCAGCACGGCAACCGCTTTGCGGGCTCCGGCCGACGCATCGCGCTTCAGCAGGATCACGTACACGGCCACCGCCGCGATGAACAGACCGATGAGCAGCGCTTCCAGGAAGATGCCCGCCGTGGGATGGCTCAGCACGGCCATGATGCGGTCGGGGTGCGACAGGTGCGTGACCGACGCGATGCCGCCCACGACGGCCAGCACGAGCGCCAGAACGGAAGCCACCAGGTTGGTGCGCTGCGTCAATCCACGCAGCTCGTCAACGGCCACGCCGACCGACACCCATGTGCCGCAGCTGGCGATCGCCGTGAACAGAACGAGGGACCATTGGATGTCCATGCTACTCAGCCCCTTCCATCCACTCGCCGTGCATGCTGGTCATGATGTACTTCGTGCAGGGGTTGTTGCCCACGTTCGGCAGCTCGTGGATGTCCGCCGCATCGTACTTCGCCAGCTCCTTGGACACGTCGGAGTTCGGATCGTCCAAGTCGCCGTAGAAACGGGCGCCGGCGCTGCAGCTCTTCACGCACGCGGGAAGCTCGCCGTTCGCCGTCAGGTGGCCGCACAGCGTGCACTTCTCCACCGTCTTGGACGCCTTGTTCCAATCGCGCACGCCGTAGGGGCAGGCCATCATGCAGTACTTGCAGCCGATGCACTTCTCGCGGTCGATGAGCACCACGTTGTTGCCATCGCGGTAGCTGGCGCCGGTGGGGCACACGTGCACGCACGGGGCATCGGCGCACTGCTGGCACATGGTGGGCAGCGGGTAGCGCGTCATGTTCGGGTAGTCGCCGAAGGGCCCGCGCTGCAGCATCTTGTTCCAATGCTCGCCCAGGGCGATGTCGTTCTCCATCTTGCACGTGATCTCGCAGGAATAGCAGCCCGTGCAGCGATCGAGGTTCACCACGATGCAGTTATGCGCCATAATCGAACACCTCCTCGGTAGGATCGCTCGGCTGCGGCATCCAGGGCTCGAACTGCTCGGGCTCGGTCCACACGCCTTCCGGAGCAGCGGCGTCAGGCGTGACCTTCACCTGGAAGCCGCGCAGGGTATAGGTGCCGTACTCGGGGTTGTACGGCTCGTCGTTCTTGGTCAGCACGTTGATGTTCATCACGCGGTAAGCGCGCTCGGGGTCGGTGTCCAGCAGCTCGGGCGCCCAGAAGCGCTCCTGGTAGATGACGCCCTTGGCGATGGCCGTGGTAACGCGCGCCTTGCCGTGCGTCTCGCCGCGGCGGCTGGCGATGGTGCACCACTGGCCGTCCTCCACGCCGTAGGTCGCCGCGTCGTCGGGATGGATCCACATCTCGGGCACGGGGTAGATCTCGCGCAGATACGGGATGTTGCGTAGCGTGCCGTGGTGGTACATGGGCAGACGGCCCTCGGTCAGCACCAGCGGGTACTCGGTGTCCGTGAGCGGGCTTTCGGCCGGCTCCTTGTAGTAGCACAGCGGCTCGTAGTCCTTCGACGCCGGCTCCAGCACCAGGTTCTTCTCCTCGAAGCACTGCGACCAGGGGAAGCCCGTGCGGCCCAGGATGGTATTGGACTCGCAGTACACCTCGCACTTCTTGGAAGGCGTCCCGAAGCCCTTGGCTTTGCCGGTGGCCTCGTCAACCGCCTTATAGCCGTAGTACGTGCGGTACTCCTCTTCGGTGCACCACTCGAACACGCCCTTCTCGGCCGCTTCCTCCCAGCTCATCTTCAGGTTGTTGAGGTGCAGCTTCTGCTTCTCGTACTCGTTCTTGTACATCGGGATGCCGTTCGTGCCCTCGGCCGTGAAGGCCTCCTGCGCATGCACGTTGCCCATCTCGGCCATCTTCTGCACGATCTGCGTCCAGATGAGGCCCTCCTCCACCGTCTCGAACAGGTGGGTGACCGCCTGGCGGATGACGATGGCGTTCAGCTGCGGGATGACCAGGTTGGTTTCCAGCCACTCCGCGGAGGGAAGCAGCATGTCGGCACACAGCACGGAGAACGCCGTCGGGTACATGAAGATGTGGCAGACGAAGTCGAGGTTCGGGACGATCTCGTCGAGGCACGTGGCGTTGCCCAGCACCACGTGCTTGTTGCCGGAGCGCTCGAACCATGCGTGGATCTGGTAGGGATCGCCGTCCTTCATGGCCTTGAACACCGCGGGAATGAACGCCATATCCCAGTCCAGCAGGCCCTTGTGCTCCTGCACGCCCAAGCGCTTGAGCATCTTCTCCTTCTTGAGGAAGCGCGGCGTGTTGGGGATCTGATCGCGCGCCGGGCAGGCTTTGAAGCTTTGCAGCATGGCGCCGGGCTTCTGCACGTTGCCCATGAGGTACTCGAGGTTGAGGGCGCCGAGCGCGCACTGCTGCGACTGCTCGTATTGGTCGATGGGCACGCCCTGCATGATGCCGGACTGGCCCGTCGTGTAGATCTCCAGCGCCTTCTCGATCTGGCCCTCGTCGAGCCAGCAGATCTCGGCCGCCTTCGCCAGCGTGAACTCCTCCACGCTCTCCTTGAGCAGCTGGCCGCCCGTGGGGTACTGCTTCCCGTCGATCTCGTACGTGCCGAACAGCGGCGGGGTGACGCCCTCGTTCATGGGGTACTCCAGCACGACGGGCTTGCCCTGCGCCGGATCCCAGATGACGTAATCGGCGTCGGTGCCTTCGAGGCCGCATTCGGTGGGCTTGAGGGTCAGGCGCGTCTCGGGGTTCACGAGGTAGGGCATGTTGGTCCAGTTCGTGCAGAAGTCCTCGTCGTACTTCTCGTTGTCGATGATCCACTTCGTCCACGCCATGAGCAGCGCGGCGTCGGTGCCGGGGCGGATGGGCAGCCACACGTCGGCCTTGGCGGCGTCCATCGTCATGCGCGGGTCGATGACCACGGTCTTCAAGCCCTGCTCGCGGGCGCGCAGCTCGGCCAGCGCGCGGCCGCCCGTGGCAACCGAGCTGTTGGCCGGGTCGGTGCCCCACAGCACGAGGGAGTCCACCGGCGAGTCGGTGAAGTAGTAGTCCCAACCATTGGAGTCGCTGAAGGACAGGTTGTTCGGCTTGCCCATGCCGTTCGACAGCTGCGAGGCGCCCATGCGTGGCAGGTAGCACTGCGCGCAGCCAGGCTCCCACACGTTGGGCGTGTTGATGGCCTCGCCGAAGCGCTTCACGTTGCTGAAGTGCGGGTTGCCGCCACCGCCGGTGGACACGGCCACGCATTCCGAGCCGTACTTCTCGTCGATCTCGATGAGCTTCGTGGCGATCTCGGTGATGGCCTCGTCCCAGGTGATGCGCTCCCACTGGTTCTGGCCGCGCTCGCCCACGCGGCGCATGGGGTACTTGTTGCGGTTGGGATGGTACAGCGCCTGGATGCCGGCCATGCCCTTCGCGCACAGGCCGCCCTGGCTCATAGGGCTTTCGGGATTGCCCTCGATCTTGATGACGCGACCGTTCTTCACATGCGCCAGCACGGCGCAGCTTGCGATGCAGGCGCGGCAGGCCGTCTTCACGATCTTCACGTCGCCGCCCGTATCGGCATGCGCCGGATCGACGTGCACGAGGTCGTCGCTCACGGCAACGCCCAGACCGCATGCGGCGCCCAGCGCCGCCGCCGACTTCACGAAACTGCGTCGCGTGATGGTAGGCTGTGTCATGTTCCCTCCTTCTTCTCGTCTTCGCTTGCTTGTTTGCTTGCTATCTCAGATGGGAGCGCCCGTTGCGCGGGCGGCGATCGGGCAGCGCTTTACCCGACCAGGGCCAGCATCTGCCGGCCGGCTTCCGTGGCTTTCCACGAACCGTCCCATGTAAGACCGCCCACGGTCTCCAGCTTGGAGATGAAGTAGCTGGGGAATACCTGCTTCGGGTTGCTCAGCGCGGGGTTGCCCTCAAGCGCCTGCTCGATGGCGGCCTTCGTCGCGCCGTCCTCGCACAGGGCGAGCACGATGGCGTATGCCTGGGCGTAGCCGGCAGGTTCGTCTTGCAGCATGCGGCCGAACCGCTTCGTCGGCTCGAACTGCGCCAGCGCCGCCCTGCCCGCCTCGGTGGTCCGCACCGTGTAGTCGACGGGCTGATCCTGCTTGTCGTCGCCCGGCTCGCACGCCGGCTCGGGAACCTCCTCGGTTTCCACGCCTCCGCAATCGATCATGATGCGCAGCAGCGCGTGGGCGTTCTGCGTGCTGAGGTTCAGCTCGGGACGCTGGCCGATGAGCGCCTCGGCCTCGCGATAGGGCATGCGCGTCTCGCAGATGGCAAGGCACGCGCACAGCGCCAGCGTGTTCGCGCGGTTCGCCTCGAGGCGCTTGACGACGGCTTCGACCGCGTCGTCGAAGTTTCGCTCATCGGCAACGGCATCAGCCCGGTTCGCGTCGGCGCGCCGATTGGCAGCGTCAGCCTGGGTCGCGTCGGCGCGCTGGTCGTCTTGTTTCATGATGTCCCCCGTTTCGCTCGTCTGATAACGCCCTGCCGATTCCTCCTCTCGGCTTCGAGCGACTTCACCTTACGGCGCGACGGACGGACGGAAAACGTCCGTAGTTCGTGAAAACGTGCGGCAAGCAAGGATATTTATGGGTGACGAACGCCACCAATAATGGATGAGTAAGGGTGTTGATCAGGTAAAACGTCTTGAAAGCGTACGAAACCCCTCTTTGCTGGCACACGATCAGACTTTGTTGCTATACATTTATATAGTTGCTATACTATATGGCATAGCATTGTCGAAGGGAGGTTTGTTATGTCGACGGAAATGGCGCAGATGAACACGCGCATCAGCCGCTCGCTCAAGGAGCGCGGCGATGCGGCGCTGGAGAAGGCCGGGATGACGCCGTCGCAAGCCGTCCGCAAGCTGTGGGACTTCGCCGCCCGCAATTCGCATAACCCGCAGATCATACAAAGCCTGTTCGACACCGAAGACGAAGCGGAGAAACGCGAAGCCGAGGAAGAGCGCGCGCGAAGGCGGGCCGTCGCTCTCAAAAGCGCGAATATCGTTGCCGACGCGTACGAACGAGCTGGGATCGAGCCTTCGGAGTGGACGAAGAACGCGTCGTACGCCGAGATGCGCGAGTACGCCTTGATGGAACGCTTGCGGGAGCGAGGCCTCGATGGTTAGCCAACGGCCCTCCCTCCTCATCGACACGAACGTCTGGCTCGACTATTTCCTCCCTGATCGTGCGGGAGGCAAAGAGGCGATCGACCTCATCGTATTCGCTTTCGAGTACGAATTCCCTCTTCTTTACCCCGCTGCCATCGTGAAAGACGTGTTTTACGTTGCCGTCTCGACGTTCAAGCGCATCGCTCGCGCAGAGAAGGGATCGCTCACCCAAAGCGACGCGGTAACGGCAACCGAAACCGCGTGGGGATGCGTGAACAGCATGCGAAAACAGGCCACCGCCGTGGGCGCGGACGAATCGGATCTCTGGACGGCGTGCAACCTCCGCAGCATCCACAACGACCTCGAGGACAACCTGGTGGTGGCCGCTGCGCAACGGGCGGACGCGACGTACCTCGTTACCAACGACGAGGCGCTCATCAAGCACGCCCCCGTCGCCGCGCTCGCCCCGGCCGACGCGTTGGCGCTGCTGAAAGCGACGTTGTAGGAAAGCTTCGCCTTCCCGATCATGGGCGACGCCTAGACTTGTCATCCTGAGCGCAGGCTGTAGGCCGGAGTCGAAGGATGACAAGATGCTTACTCCTGCCGCTCGCGCTTCTTCGCGGCCCACCCGGGGATTTCCCGTTGTTCCGGGCGCGTCAGAGCCAGCGCGTCGGGCGCCACGTCCTTGGTGATGCAGGAGCCCGCGCCGATGATCGCGCCTGCGCCGATGTTCACCGGCGCCACCATCATGGTGTCGCTGCCGATGAACGCGCCGTCGCCGATGGTGGTGGCGTGCTTCTTCTTGCCGTCGTAGTTGCAGGTGATGGACCCGGCACCGACGTTCACATCTTCGCCGATGGTCGTATCGCCGATGTAGGACAGGTGCGGCACCTTCGAGCCCTTCCCCACCGTGGACTTCTTGATCTCCACGTGGGTGCCGGCCTTCGCGCCCTCGCACAGATGCGCCGCCGGACGCAGGTACGCGCGCGGACCGCATGTGGCGCCGTCGTCGATCTGCGCTTCTACGGCCACCGTCTCGTCCACGACGCAGCCGCAGCCCACCGTCGTGTCGGTCAGGCGCGAGTCGGGGCCGATGACGCTGTCCTCGCCGATGCTGGTGGCGCCCATGAGCGTGACGTTGGGCAGCAGCTCCACGTCCTGCGCGATGGCCACGTCCGGACCGATCCATACCAGCTCGGGGTCGATCATGGTCACGCCGGCCGCCATATGCGCACGGTTGATGCGACGCTGGGCCAGCTTCGTGGCCTCGGCCAGCTGGATGCGCGAGTTCACGCCCAGGCACTCGGCAGGGTCGTCGCAGGCCAATGCCAACACGGGACGGCCAGCGTTGCGACAGATCTCCAGCACGTCGGTGAGGTAGAACTCGCCTTGCGCGTTATCGTTGCCCACCTGCCCGAGCGCGTCGAACAGCGCCCGCGCATCGAAGCAGTAGAACCCGGAATTGCACTCGCAGATGGCCGCCTCCTCGGGCGTGGCGTCCTTCTGCTCCACGATACGCGCCACCGCGCCCTGCTCGTCGCGCACGATGCGCCCGTAGCCGAACGGGTCGTCCAGCTGCATCGTGAGCACCACCACGGCCGCGTCGTTCTCCTCGCGCACGGCCGCAAGGCGCGCGATGGTATCGGCCGTGATCAGCGGGCAGTCGCCCGACAGCACCACCAGCGAGCCGTCGAAATCGGCTAGAGCGTCCTTGCACACGGCCACGGCGTGCCGTTCTGCTCCGTCTGCACCACAGTCTGCGTGTCGGCCACCAGCGGCTCCACCTGCTCGCGCGCGTGCCCCACCACGGACACCACACGCTGGACGCCCGCCTCGCGCGCCGCGTCCACCACCCAGCGGACAAGCGGCTTGCCCAACACCTCATGAGCGACCTTCGGCTTTTTGGACTTCATCCGGGTGCCCGCACCTGCGGCCAACACGATAGCGGCAGCTTCCATATCGCTCCTTCGCAACGCAGTTCATCAAGGTTAAAAAGTATAGCGCAACGGCACGATCACCGTTCGTTTCGAGAGTCGGTATCGCCCGACACGCCCTCCACGTCCTCTTCCTCGTGGTGCAGGGCGCGGCGCAGCGCTTCCTCGCCGCCCTCGCGCAGAAGAGCCTCCTCCACGCTGAGCAGCGGAGGCTTTCCTTCGTCGTTGAAATCCTCCTGCACTTTTTCAAGCAGGTCGTCCTTGCCCTCCTCTTTCAGCACACGCACCACCTCGTTGCGCACCGCTTCGCGCACGTCCCCGATGGAGCCGCCGCCCAAAAGACCGGTCGGCCCTAGATCCACGACGATCTCGAACACGCCGCCGCGCTTCTTCGCCGCCTCGAGCTCGCTCTTGATGGCGGGATGATCCTCGATGCCGCGCAGCAGCTCCTCCGACTCGCGCGCAACCTCGCTGCCGGCAGTCTGACGAGCCACGTCGTCGCTCGAAGCCGAAACGTACGCCACGCCGCGCTTCTGCGCAGCCTTCGCCTGCAGCAGCAGGAACACGAAGCCCAGCACGCCGGCAAGCAGCGAGGCCGCCAGAATGGCCAGCTTCGCCGTGGCGATGTGCATCTCGTCGGTATAAGCAAGATTCGCCACGAAGATGGCCATGGTGAAGCCGACGCCTCCCAAGATGCTGGCTCCCAGCATATGGAACCAGTTCACGTTCTCGGGCAGCGAGGCCAGCTTGCTCTTGACGATCGCAAAGCTCATCAGCATGATGCCGAGCGGCTTGCCCACCAACAGGCCCAGCATGACACCGTACAGCACCGGATCCGTAAGCATGGAGCCGATGTCCATACCCGTGAAGCTGACATCGGCATTGGTCAAAGCGAACAAGGGCAGGATGCCGAAGTACACCCACGGATACAGCTTGTGCTCGAGACGAGTCGCCGGCGGCACAACCTGGCGCGTCACCTGGCTGAGATCCGCTACGGTCTTGATGTAGTCGCCCTGCGCGATGACGGGCGTCTCGGGCTGGAACGCGTCGCGCGCCTGACGAACCTTGTCGCCCGACCACGAAATGAAGCTCTCGAGATTAACGCGCGACCCCGACGGGATAACGAACGCCAGCAACACGCCCGCGATGGTGGAGTGAACGCCCGACATGAACACGCAGTACCACAGCACGGCACCCACCAGCAGATACGGCACCAACGAGTAGATGTGGCTGCGATTCATCAGCACCAGCACCACCAGCACGGCGGCGGCCATGCCCAGCCAGAACATCGACGGGCTGTGGCCGTAGAAGACGGCGATCACCAGGATGGCGATGATATCGTCGGCCACAGCCAGCGTGCTCAAAAACACGCGCACGCCGCTGGGAACGCGGTTGCCCAACAAAGCCAGGATACCCAGCGCGAACGCGATGTCGGTGGCGGTGGGGACGCCCCAGCCTTGCGCGGTTTCGGGATTCGTCGCGTTGAACGCCAGGTAGATGCCGATAGGCGCCAGCACGCCGCCGATGGCCGCCATGATGGGCAGCAGAGCCTGGCGGATGTTCGTCAGCTCGCCCACCGTCAGCTCGTACTTCACCTCCAAGCCCACCAGCAGGAAAAACACGGCCATGAATATGTCGTTGATCACATGCGCCAGCGACATGCCCGCGAACGCGTCGCCGAAGAAGAAGCCCGCCTCGGTATGCCAGAATTCCAAGAACGCCTCGTACGCGCCCGTGTTCGCCACGATGAGAGCCACGACAGCCGCCAGCAGCATGGCGCCGGCCGCCTTGGTGGACGAATGGGTGAACTGGATGAGTTTCCTGTATCGTGCCTGATGACGCTGCACTTCGCTGATGAAGATACGCTGCGTTCCGTCTTGGTTCTGTTCGGTCATGGTGCCCTTTCGGCTTCGTCTTTTGGGGTATTATCCCTCATTTGCCCGATACGTTCGCGCAATTGTTACCCGTTTTTAGATCGATTTCACAACAGATCAAAATGACCGGGCAAAACGCTGAGAATTGCGCTATTCTGTACTCATCAGCTTAGGCGTTAGGAGTCGGCTTGGGATTCGCGTGGAGGGCATATCACCCGATCGCTCGTATGACCAGGTACGACGACGGCGACCGAGCTGTTTTTTTATTCGCCACGAGGTAAGAGGTGATCGCTATGAGCATTACCGTCACCGGACGCAAGATGCCTGTAACCGACGCGCTTCGCGAGTACGCCGAGGAGAAGATCGGCAATTCCATGAAGGTCATGGACATCGACCCGCTTGTTGCCGAGGTCGTGCTGTTCGTCGAGAAGAACCCTGCCAACCCCCGCCCCGCCGTCTGCGAAGTCACGCTGCGCACGAAGGGTCACATCATTCGTGTTGAAGAACACGAAGAGGACATGTACGCGGCCATCGACGTGGCCGCAGCCAAGGTGGTCCGCCAGCTGCGCAAGTACAAGACGAAGGTCGTCGACCGCAAGCTGCGCGCCGCCGACGAAACCATCCGCATGGCCGAGCCTGCCGCAGCGGGCGAGCTGGACGTAGACGGGCTCATGCAGGAACTTGCCGCCGATGACGAAGTGGTGCGCGTGAAGACGATCGAGTTCGAGCCGCTGACCGAGGAGGAAGCGCTCGTGAAGATCGACCTTCTGGGTCACGACTTCTTCGCCTACACCGACCGCGACAGCGGCATGGTGAACGTGCTGTACCGTCGCGACGACGGCGGCTACGGCCTGCTCAAGCAGCGCGAAGAAGCCTAGCATCCGAAGGGGAGAACGGTGACCGGTCCCAACAAGCACGATGACGCTCGGTCCTCCCGTTCTCCCCGCCCTGCCCGGGCGGGGCGGGTCGTGCTCTCCGCCCGGGACTACCTGAAGAGCACCCCCGGCCAGACGGCCGAGCAGATCGGCCCGGCCGCGGAAAATGCGGGAAACCGGAGGTCGTCGACCCCGGAGGACGCGCAGACGCGCACGTGCGGCGAGGCAGTGGCACCCGAGAACGGGGATGCGGTTCGGCCGCAGACCCGGTCGAACCGCCCGCAGCGCCCCTCGGCCCGGCCTTCCGCGCACGTGACCGAACGCCCAGCGTCCCGGCCGGCCGAGCGTACCTTTTCGGCTTCAAAGCGCCCCGCGAACCGCACCGCACCGCGCCCCGACGCCCATCCCGCCGGACAGGCCGCCGCCCGCCCGTCCAAGCGCCCGGCGACCCGCTCCTCCGCGCGCCCC
>OGYI01003150.1_pt1 | contig 10704 bp, 12 predicted proteins | sample 1576521 | NCBI WGS metagenome assembly OGYI01 (sample SAMEA3541484, study PRJEB24748) | human gut metagenome | biome: human gut; feature: human-associated habitat; material: faeces | place: China | collected 2012
GGTGCATAACTCTGAATAGAACAGTTCGGTTTTACGGCCACAAAGCCCCTGGTTGTACCGAGACGTTTTTTCTGATGTTCGATCACTTCAAAATGCTCCGGATTAATCTCCGGTACGACCATCGGTACATCCGGCGTCCAGCGATGGGCGCTGTTATTGGAAACAACTGGTGTCTCCGTCTTTGCGTAGGCATCTTCAATCGCACGAATTTCTTCTTTTGTCATATCTACAGCGCTGAAAACAAAATCCACTTCAGCCGCAACTTTTTCTACTTCATTGACATTCATGACCATTAATTTCTTAACGCCTTCCGGCATCGGTGTGGTCATTTTCCAGCGGTCCCCCACCGCTTCCTCATAAGTTTTTCCTGCGGAACGCGGGCTTGCTGCAACAGCGACAACTTCATACCACGGATGATTTTCAAGAAGAGAAATAAATCTCTGTCCGACCATTCCAGTTGCTCCAAGAATCCCCACTCTCAATTTCTGTTCCATTGTAAAATCTCCTTTGCTCTGATGTCCGTCCAGTAAACACATTTGTGTGTACTCGAACCATGTTACACGATATTGTATGAAAAAGCAAGTATTTTTTTATACTTTCCGATAAAATTGCCCGGAACTGGTCAGATAATAAACCGAATCATCATCCAGGCAATAAAAGGCCATTTTACCGCCGAAAGCATAACCGCAGTCCAGACCGATACGATTCTCATCCCGCCAAACTTCCGTGGAATCCAGCGGTTCGCCTCTGTCATCCCGAATGATCAGAGAAAAAGTATGCCCGAAAAATACCCGAACCTCTGGATCTTTTAATGGAAGCGGCCGCCCGTAAAAGGCCTTTTGCTCCCATAACATTTTAAAGGGCTGCTGCTGCTTCATCAACTCTTCCAGAGAATGATATCGAATCCCCTCTGTAAAAACACCGGCATGGACCAGTATATTTTTTCCGAGAATCTTATACATTGGCCGCTCCCGAAGATAATCAACTATCGCCTTCTGCTCCTTCTCTAAAAGTTCCATATACTGGATATAAGTTTCCCGCCCACCATGTTCCAGCCAAAATCGCCGCACTTCCCTATCGGAAAGGGAACTTGTATTTACATCCACATTCCACAAGAATCCCTGTTCATGATTTCCCATAAGAAGTTCCATATTCGGTTGTTCCATAATAAATTGAAGCAGCGGAACCGGCTCTTCTCCCCGATCGACCGCATCGCCGATAATATAAAGAAAATCTTCGGGGCCAAAGTGAATATAGTCCAACATTTGTTTAAATTGTTTGAAACATCCGTGAATATCCGACGTCAGATAAATCATTTTATTCGCCCCGCTTTCCCTTGCAACCGATATAATATTAACGCAAAAAATTCCCTCACATAATAGTTCCATAACAACACAGGTTCGGAGGATGCCGCCAGCCCCGAGACATGCGCCATCCCAAGCCGTCTGGCTGTCTCCATTGCCCGGAACAGATGAAATCCGTTGGTCACAATAACATAACTGCTTTCCCGTCCCCCAAAGACCATTGAGTACAAAAGATTTTCCCTCGTACTCGCCGATACTTCCTCTGTCAATATCCGCTCTCTGTCAATGCCCATCTGCATCAGCGTTTCACGGATACACGCCGCCTCTGTTATATTTTCCCCAGGTCCCCGTCCGCCGGAGGCAATAATCTTTGCTTCAGGATTCTCTTTTAAGTATACTGCCCCGGCTTGAATCCGCCGCAGTAATGAACGGGATGGCTGTGTTCCCTTGACCTGTGCGCCGAGAATGATCACATAATCGGCTCCGGTCTCAGGCCTTGCATGAGCCATACGCATCAGCTCGAATTCCTGAAAAATAAAATAAACGACTCCGATACCCATCGGAACCTTAAGCCAGGACAGCAATTTCCCCGGCAGAGCCGTCAATGCCATGAAAAAAACGCCTGTCAGCAGCCAGAATTTTGAGAATGTTGTTCGCATTCCCGCATATGATATGATAAGGGCATAATAGAGCAGGTGAAGAACGCCTGCTGTTTTTAATATCTTCTTCATTTTCAGCTCCATTGTATTAGAAAGGAATGACTCCATGAAATCTTCGAAACAGGTTCAAATTGTGCGTCAGGCTTTACTCCTCCGTGAGAAAAACCAGTACACTCAATCCAGTCGCCGTTTACTGGTCGACAAAGGTTACAGCGACTGTTCTTCCTTTGTCTGGTGGATTTATCTTTCAACATTAAAAATTGATATCGGAATGGACACCCCGGAACAGATACTGTCTCTTAAAGGGTTGGATGTGGATTTTGGTGATATGGATACGCCTGACGCTGCCCGTTTGAAACCCGGAGACCTGCTTTTCTTTAAAGGCACCGATACTTCCCGACCCTTCCAGGTAGGACATGTGGAAATGTATCTTGGTCAGAAAAAGCTCATCGGCCATAATGACAACGGCCATCCCGGACCGACCGTTAAAAATCTGGACACCTTCTGCCGGGAACGCGCCAATGCGGGACGTACTTATATCAAAACCCGTCGCTTTCTATTTTAATAATTTTTCAGGTCAAAGTAAATAATATCTTTATTTTTTAACAAAAATACTATATAATACTAACTATATGTGATTAAAAAACAGGAAGGTGATTTTATGAAGATCGGTAAATTTTTTAAATTTGTCATTAAAACATTGACCGCTGCCATTGCCGTTGGAAGTATCATCTATATCATTAAAGATATCATGGATAAAAAAGCTTCTGATAATTTCGATGACACCTGGGATGATGATTTAGACGAGGATTTTGACGATATGTTTGACGATGAGGATTCCGAAGATGTCACCAGCACTCGTGAATATGTAAAAATGGATCCTTCTAAAATGTCTGCCGAAACCTGTGAAGAATAATGAGGTGAAAATATGAGTGAATCAACGAAACGTGCTACAGAAGAAAAAATTTCATGGGAAGAATTACAGCAGATGATGGATGAGAACACCATTCTTTCTGTTCAGATCAAAGGCGTTGTCAACGCCGGCGTCATCGCTTATGTTCAGGGTGTCCGCGGATTTATTCCGGCTTCCCAGCTTTCCACAAGCTATGTCGAAGATTTAAATGAATGGCTGAACAAAACCATCGATGTTAAGATCATTACCGTAGATGCCGAACAAAAACGTCTCGTTTTATCCGGTCGTGCTGCTCAGCAGGAAAAGGTTGCTGCTGAAAGAGCGGCGCAGATTGAAGCTATTTCTGTTGGTGATATCTTTGAAGGAACCGTTGAAAAAATCACTTCCTACGGTGCTTTCATCCGGCTTGAAAACAATTTGAGTGGTCTGGTACACATCTCTCAGATGAGCACCAAACGCATCAAAACGCCAAACGATGTTGTAGCTGTCGGCGATACTGTAAAAGTAAAAGTTATCCAGAAAAAAGAAGGCAAGCTCAGCCTCAGCATGAAAGCTCTGCTGACAGATGACACTGCTGAACCAAGATATGAAAGAGAATCCGTGCATTTCAAATCTGAAGGCGATGCGGCTACAAATCTTGGCGCTTTACTCGCCGGTATCAAACTGGATTAAATAAAAGAATCAACAAAGGGCAGCTGCTCAGCTAAAAACATTTAGCCGATGAAGCCGCCCTTTTTTCTTTTGTGTATACCCTTATTATCTGCCGCGTTTTCTTCCTTCGCTCAAAAAATGTTTGAACTTTTCCACCGAATCATTCAAAAGCAATTCTTCCGGAAAACCTGCTTCTTCAGCCACCTGGACAGCCTGGGTCAAATCTCCCACCATAAAACTGGCATGCGCATCCGTTGCCATGACCACAGGTACCTCATATTTCTTACACAAGCCCAGAATGACCCGGTCATTTTCACGGGCGTTGGTCCGGGAATTTAAAGGACTCATGGAATTGTTGTTCAATTCCACAATCTTCCCGTATTTCTTCGCCTCAACAATGACTTTCTCATAATCCAGTGGATAGCGTCCGTCGTCCGGATGCCCCAGAATATCCACATAAGGGTTATGAATAACGCCCAACATGGCCGCCGTATTCTCCTCTGTGGACCCCGGTGTTATGCAGGGTGGATGGAGGCTTGCGATTCGAAGGTCTGTGCAATCCATATACCGCTCCGGCAAGTCTACCCGGCCCGTGTAATCCATAATATTTAATTCCACGCCAAACATCAACTCCAGGCCTTTCTGAAATCTCGGCAATATTTTTAAATTATAAAAGTAAAAATCTTTACAGCTTCCCGGCATAGCCGGCGCATGCTCCGTGATTGCCAGAAGTTTCAGACCTTTTTCCACTGCCGCATCGATCATTTCCGTAATCGTATTATAGGCATGACCGCTGGCCAGTGTGTGGGTGTGAGTATCCAACTCTATCTTCATAATGTCCCTTCCTTTACTCGATTTTCAAAATAAATAAATTGATCAATAGCATCCAGAATATCTTTAAACGTATCCCTCGGCGCCGTATCAATGTAGGCTTTTAAAATCTCATTTTCCCTTTTCTTATAACGGCCATAAAAAATATCGTAAAGATTATGTCCTCGCATATATATTTTGAATTCTTCCATATGCTCGCGGATATCCTCCGGACGTTGGATATCGAGGCCGGTCGCCTCAGTAAAATGCCTGCCGCTCTTTAAACGGTAAAGATATTCTTTCCACTTATCATACAGTATATCATAAAATTCTCCCACGCTGTCCAAAATTCCAATTTTTACCATGATATCCGGATTTAAAAAATAATTTTCAAAGGAATAGTATTTTAAAATAAGAACATTTCGCCGGGTCACCTTCGGCATCCTGTCCACATCCGTTACCCGGCATCTGTCATAATATCGGCAGAGCTGATTTGCCAGCACCTCCGGATCTTTACCGTCTCCGTCCCGGATCATAAGAAACTGGTCTTTCAGGTAAAGCTTGTTCATATATTTTAAATTCGCATAGGTTTTAATATTCGTACAACTATTCGTTGTGATGATCGCCATTCGATAAGGTTTCCCTTCCTCATCCAATATTTCGGAATAGTATTTATCCAGTAAAAGCGGCAGCCGACTTTTGTCCTGCTTTCCTTCAACAATAAAAACAAAATTGACGTTCATCAGATCATTGGCCGTATAGCCCAGATCGTCGAGAATCTCATCTACATCCTCCGGCTTTTTCGCCGTTGAATACCACTCCTTATCCAAAACAATCTGACGAATCTGATTTGAGGTAAAGTTAAACAGCATATTCGGCGAATGGGTCGTAAAAATGACCTGATTCGTTTTGGACAGACGATACAAAATTTCCCCGGCAACCTTTTGAAGTCTCGGATGAAGGAATATTTCCGGATCTTCCATCAGAATAATGCATGAAAGCCGTTTTCCTCCATACATATAGGCCTCCAGCAGCGATAAAATATAAATGCAGCGCATGCCTGTCCCCATCTGTGACAAAGGCATTTCCACATCCCGCTCCCGATTCCGCACAAAACCACTGACCTTACATATATCCGCCATATTTTCTGCCATATAATAATAGATATCTTCACTCTGGCCGCCGTTTTTGTGAAAGTAATCATTAACGCTCCGAGCAAAACGATTAAAATTTCCCTGATAAAGTTTATATTCAAACACCCGGGCCGTCTCCAATACATTCAAATCAGCCGGCGTCTTCTGTTCAATCTTTCCGATACAATGAAAACAATGACGGCATTCCTTTCCTCCATCAAAAAGACAGCGGCCATCCCGAAGCCGTCCGGTCCATTCGCCCTCCTGGCATAAAAAAATATCATCCTGAATATCCTGAAAGTGACGCATACTGTCAATATAATAGAATTTGGGAACTACCTGGGCAATATAAACATTATTTTTCCGAATACCATCACTGTATCGCCGTTTTCCATTCCTATTGACAGTCAGCCGAAAACGAAGCAGCCCTGTCGTCTCATCGTAAGAAGGCAGCCGATTTTTAAATTCCCGGAGCCACAGATCATAACGTTTATAATTGCTGACGATACTATCCTCGTTAAACATATGCAGATCCTCATCGTCCAACTGCAAGTCCACATCAATCTCAATGTTTCCCCCATCCACATTAAAATCATTTTCATCAATCCGATATGTATCATCCAAAATACGCAGAGCATCCAGAATGATTGTCTTTCCCGTATTATTTTTCCCAACCAGAATCAGAACATTTTCAATATCTTCAATCTCCATATCCCGAATCGATTTAAAATCTTGAATCCGAAGTCGATTTAATCGCATACAATCCCCCCTGTCTATCGAACGCGCCCGGGCGCAGGAGGAATTTTCCCCTGTGTAAAAGCGCCCGGTGCCAATGCTTTATCATTTTGAGAACTGAGTCGTTACAAGTGCATCATAATCCACCCGTTGTTCAAGAACTCCAGCTTCCTCCAGAATATTTTGCAGGAGTTCAAAAGCCTCCTCTGTAAAAATAGTATCCGTTTTCCAGGTATCCTGGCTATGATATCTTTCCACGATTGTTTTCAGCGTATCATCATCGGTTTCTTCAAACTGTGGCTGAATGACTTTCGCAATTTCCTCGCTGCTGTGGCTGTTCACATAGTCCAGTCCCTTTTGGATACCCCGGGTAAAGCTTTGGATGATCTCCGGATGTTCCTTCATATAAGAACCAAGGGCGGAGAAACAGGTATACGGCACATAGCCCGAATCCACACCAAGAGATGCGATAACATAGCCGGAACCGTCTTTTTCAATGCCTGTCGCATGAGGTTCAAATTCCACTGTATAATCTCCGGTGCCTCCGACGAAAGCCTCTGCTGTCACGCCAAAATCAATATTCTGGATAATGGTCAGATCCGTTGTCGGGTCTATACCATTCATCTTCAGAATATACTCAAAAACCATCTGCGGCATACCGCCTGCCCGACCGCCAATGACGGTTTTCCCCTTTAAGTCTGACCAGGAGAAATTCTGGTCATTTGACCGGCCAACAAGAAAGTTTCCGGCTCTCTGGGTCAACTGGGCAAAGTTGACGGCATAATCTGAGTTTCCTTCGTTGTAGACATAAATCGTCGCTTCCGGCCCCATAAAGCCGATATCCGCCTCACCGGCGATCATGGCAGTCATGACCTTGTCAGCGCCGTTGCCGTTGGTCAGTTCCACATCCAGGCCCTCTTCCTGAAAATATCCTTCTTCCAGCGCCACATACATCGGTGCATAAAAAATGGAATGAGCCACTTCCTGAAGCCTTACCTTCGTAAGCCCGGCCGTACTCTTGCCGCACCCGGTCAATACCACGAGCAGCATAGACAAAACCGTTCCGATAACTATACCCTTTTTTCGCATAACTAACCTCCCATCAAATCTACTTTATAGTATTCGACGGAGGTCCTATGGGTTCCTCTGTTTTCACTGAAACGGATCTCTCTGTTCCCTTATTTCACCTGAATGGCCTTTTTCGGGCACATTTCCTGACAGCAGAAACATGCAATACACTTTTTATAATCATAGACCGGCGCTGCCGGCTTATTCAGATGAATCGCCTTTCCTTCCACCGGACAGGCTTCCACACATATTCCGCAGCGAATACATCGGCTTTCCACAATATACGGTTTTCTCTGAAAATGCCGGGATAGCCAGCGAATCTGACGCCACAGACGACGCACTTCCTTTCCCCGGTTTACATCATAATCCACCTTACCGAAATATTCTCTCACCTGGGTAGTCGTCAGCCTGCCATCCCGTGTAAGGACTTCGATATCCTCTTCCCGCCAGACGCCAAGTCCCATCTTCTCTCCCTGAACATTGGTCGGCACCAGCTCCGGTGCCAGATTCATCAGTGCGCAGCAAACACTATCCAATGCGACCGGGTCTGTCGATATGAGCATCACACCCATATGCACCGGCGTTCCCGAAGCCGGGCCATTACCTTCCATAGCGGTGATACCATCCATAACGTAAAGTCTTGGCCGAATAAATTGATTTAAATCCACCAGCATGCGGGCAAAACTCTCTGCATTGGAATATTTGGTATGTCCCTTCGCTTTATGAAGGCCCTGAATGCAGCCGTACATATTTTTCACAGCTCCTGTCATCCGCTCCAACTGATGGGTTTTCATCTTACATATATTGATGAGAGCATCCGTTTCCCGAATCCCCCTCGCTATATGAAACTGTCTGGCCATCTTTCCCTCAGGATAAGATATGAGCACACTCTCATTAAAATCAGCCATTGGAATTTCAAGCGCCTCCATCTCATCGGCCAGACCACAAGCCTCCGCAATTCTTTCCATAGAACCGACGCCCGCCGAATCTCCATAGAATAAGTGGCTGCAGCCCGCCTCCTTTAAAATCCGCCCCACCTCAGACACAACCAGCGGATGGGTCACTATAGCGCTATCTACCTCTGCCTTCCGAAGAAGATTTGGTTTTAAAAGGATTTTTTCCTCCGGACGGACAAACCGGCAGATACCGCCAAGCTGCTCAATTCCCCAACAAAGTTCTTCATATATCTTTTTCCTGTCGTATGTGTCACATTTGAGTAAAATAACCTGACTTTTCAAGAAATTCTCCTTTCTTCACATCGTTTCTATTGTTACATAAATGTATTCATGGCCGTGATGACCACCATTACTAATATGGCAATGACCAGCCATGGGTCCAGAATATTTTCCGTCTCATCAATCTCCGGCAGATCATAACGCTGATAGGCAGGTGCATCTTTCTTAAAAGCGTCGGAAACTTTCCGTCCATTGACACGGAAAGTTGCTTTAATGATCAATATGATCAGCGGTATCATGATCACCGCTAAAATTCCTATAGATACCAGGGTAATTCTCATCTCGGCGCCTGACCCGAGTACACTCTCCGCATTATAGGCCGCCCCGGGCATATCCTCCACCATAGCTTCTGAAAAAAAGCCGGACAAGGTAGAAATGCCGTTCATAAAAAAGTGCATGAGCATCGGTGTCACGATCGAATCACTGGCTTCCATCATTACTACCATGATCAACCCCAGATAAATCGCATAGGGCATCTGATTAAAATTCATATGGAGCAGTCCAAAGATGACCGCTGATAAAATCCAGGCCAAAACCGGCGATTTTTTTCGATAACTCCGGTAAACAATCCCCCGCATCAAAAATTCTTCGCCGATGGCCGGACACAACGCCATCACCAGCATGGATGCCAGAAAACCATGTTGATAAAGTCCTGCTGCCGTCTCTGCAACTGCATTTTCTACAAAAAACATAGATATCACATTCAGCAGCGCCACGATTGGATACGAGCAAAGAATGATCATAAGTGAAAACACCACGGTCTTAATACTCACCGCCCGTATTCTGAACGTCTCTTTTATGTCTGCCCCTGAGATAAATGCCCCGGCAACTGGAATGATCAGGACAGACAACTGAGTGCCGAGCACCAGGGGCAGCGTATCATAAACGCCGAAAAAGACCAGTAAAAACTGAATTCCTATCATAACTACTGTTGTCACACATAAAATCCGATTGCCGGCCCTGGCGCTCAGGCCCGGATGATTCTCATAATTTTCTTTATAATATTCTTCCATGAATTCCCTCCGTTTTTCAATGTAGTTTTAAAAACTATATATTGTACTTTCATTGACTTTTTCCGTAAATTCGATATAATAAGACATATCAAACGTTTTTTTCATTTTTTACAGGAGTGTGTATTTATGGATAATTTTCCTTCCATTCAAACAATTTTAGATGAGTTTATTCAGCATATATCAGAACAGCCTCCGGTTTCAGCAGCCGATCTGCCGAATATTGACCTTTATATGGACCAGGTCACTTCCTTCATGGACGACCATCTGAAACATTCCAAACGCTACCCGGAGGACAAGATTCTCACAAAAACTATGATCAATAATTATGCGAAGAACCACCTTCTTCCTCCTCCCGAAAAAAAGAAGTATTCCAAGGACCATATGCTGCTTCTCATATTTATCTACTATTTTAAAAATATATTGTCTATCAACGATATACAGAAACTGCTCACGCCAATAAACAATCGTTACTTTAAAAATACCGAAGGTCATGACATGACCTGGCTCTACAGCCGTATTATGAATGCAGAACCGGAGCAGTCCACACGCATCGGCGAGGACATCCGGCAGCTGTCCGAATCAGCACAGAAAATTTTTCCGGATGGTCCGGAGGATGAGCAGGAATATCTTCAATTATTATCTGTTATTGCTCTGCTTTCCTATGATGTTTACATCAAAAAACAACTGATTGAAAAGCTGATCGACTCTTTTTCCTTTCCTGATGACAGTGAGAATAATAAAAAGTAAAAGAAGCACTTGTTTCTCCTGACAGAGAAACAGGTGCTTCCTGCTTATTCCTGTTTTTCCTGAATCCGCTGAATTGCCAGATCGTACCCATCATTTCCATAATTCAGGGAGCGGTTCACACGACTGATCGTCGCCGTCGATGCACCTGTTTTCTCGGCAATCTCCAGATAGGTTTTATGCTGACGGAGCATTCTGGCCACTTCGAATCTTTGGGACAGCGAAAGAATCTCATTGATCGTCGCCAAATCCTCAAAAAAATCAAAACACTCGTCCACCGTTTTCAACTGGATAATCGCTTCAAATAACGTCTCCACTGCCGGTGTGCGTATCTTTTTATTCATAGTCAATCCCACCCTTTAACACTGTAAAATTTGAAATCATTACTTATATATTAACATCTCATAATGATAAAGTCAATTCAATTTAAAAAGCATTC
>OGYI01003153.1_pt1 | contig 10688 bp, 7 predicted proteins | sample 1576521 | NCBI WGS metagenome assembly OGYI01 (sample SAMEA3541484, study PRJEB24748) | human gut metagenome | biome: human gut; feature: human-associated habitat; material: faeces | place: China | collected 2012
TGTACTTCTCCAGCTTCACCTCGTAGCGGCTGCGCACCTCGGCCTCGGACAGCACCCCGAGCTCCTCGAACAGCGCGATGCTCTTCGGGTCGACGAAACACGGCAGCGCATCCGCCGTGGTGCGGTGGTTCGCCAGCCCGCGGCGCTCGGCCTCGCGCTCCCATTCTTCCGCATAGCCATTGCCGTTGAAGATGATGCGGCGGTGGGCCTTGAGCGTTTTGCGGATGTAGGCAATGGTGGCCGTCTCGAACTCGTCGCCCTCCTTGCCCTCCATGGCGTCGGCGAAATCCTTGAAACTCTTCGCCACGGCGGTGTTCAGGATCATGTTCGCATCGGATAGGTTCACGTTCGAGCCGGGCATGCGGAACTCGAACTTGTTGCCCGTGAATGCGAACGGCGAGGTACGGTTGCGGTCGGTGTTGTCCTTCAGGAAGTTCGGCAGCACGTCCACACCCAGATCCATGGCCACCTTCTCGGCGCTCTCGTACTCATGGTCGTCCACGAGCGCGTCCACGATGGCATCCAGCTCGTCTCCCAGGAAGATGGACACGATGGCCGGGGGCGCCTCGTCGGCGCCGAGGCGGTGGTCGTTGCCGGCGGAGGCCACCGACATGCGCAGCAGCTCCTGGTAGTCGTCCACCGCCTGGATCACCGCAGTGAGGAACACGAGGAAGCGCAGGTTGTCCATGGGGCTCTCGCCCGGATCGAACAGGTTCTTGCTGGCGGACAGCGACCAGTTGTTGTGCTTGCCGGAGCCGTTGATGCCCTCGAACGGCTTCTCGTGCAGCAGGCACACCAGGCCGTAATGCGATGCCAGCAGGCGCATCTTCTCCATGGTGAGCAGGTTCTCGTCCACGCCGCGGTTCGCATTCGTGAAGATGGGTGCCAGCTCGTGCTGCGCAGGAGCCACCTCGTTGTGCTTCGTGCGCGCGGGCACGCCGAGCGCCCACAGCTCGTCGTCGAGCTCTTTCATGAACTCGTTCACCGTGGGGCGGATGGCGCCGAAATAGTGCTCCTCCAGCTCCTGGCCCTTGCACGGGGCGTAGCCGAACAGCGTGCGACCGCACATCACGAGATCCTGGCGCTTGGCGTAGTCCTTCTCGGAGATGAGGAAGTACTCCTGCTCGGCGCCCACCGTGGGCACGACGCGCTGCGGCTCCCAGCCGAACAGCGCGAGCACGCGGTTCGCCTGCTCCTCGACGGCGCTCATGGATCGCAGAAGCGGCGTCTTCTTGTCGAGCGCCTCGCCGGTGTAGGAGCAGAAGGCGGTGGGGATGCACAGCACCTCGTCCTTCACGAACGCATAGCTCGTGGGATCCCACGCCGTGTAGCCGCGCGCCTCGAACGTGGCGCGCAGGCCGCCGGAGGGGAAGCTGGACGCGTCGGACTCGCCCGAGATGAGCTCCTTGCCGGAGAAGCTCATGATGGCGCGGCCGTCGCTCACCGGGTCGAGGAAGCTGTCGTGCTTCTCGGACGTGATGCCGGAGAGCGGTTGGAACCAGTGCGTGAAGTGCGTGGCGCCCTTCTCGATGGCCCATTCCTTCATGGCATGCGCTACGACGTTGGCCACCTCTATCTCCAGCGGCTCGCCTTGCTTCATGGTTTTGAGCAAACTCTTGTACGTCGCCGAAGGCAGACGCTCCTGCATCGTGTGCTCGTTGAACACCATCGAGCCGTACGTATCCGAAACTCGTGCCATAGGGCTTTCGCTCCTCACCTTGTCGGCCCGGCGTCCGTCCGGGGCCGTCGCGCTGCGTGCGCGCGGATTCGATCGCCGTATACGATACCATGCTTCGCAGGCGAAACGCACTTTCAGCATCCGGTCATCAAACTAACGGTTTATTGTTTCGGAGAGGTTTCGAGGGGCAGGCGCTTCCACGTAGCCTGCGCTTAGGAGCCGGCGAAGCCCACGAATCCCGCACGACAACGGCCCCAGTACGTGATTCCCGCCTCTGCCGCGCCGGGCTACCGCTCGTGCCGCTTCAACAGGGGCAGGCACGCGAACGCGATGGCGGGCACCATCACGGCCAACACGGCGCCGAAGCCGAAGCTGGCCGTGGTTCCCAGCTGGTCGATGAGCGCGCCGCCCAGGGTGGGCCCGAACGCCATGCCGCAGATGCTCCCCGAGTTCATCCACGTGATGGCCTCGGTCAGGCGGTCACCCGGCACCATGCGCTCGCAGGTGGCGTTCGCCGTGATGAAGAACGGCGCGTAGAACATCGCCGCCACGGTGGATACTGCGAACAGCGACTCGATGGATCCGATGAACACCATGGTGCCGTAGGCGCCTCCCACCAGTAGGCTCACGGCCACAAGCTGGGCATACTGCGGGATGGTCAGGCGGATCATGCCGAACAGGAACCCTGACGCAATGGACACGCATGCGGCTACGATGAGGATGACGCTGGCGGCCGACGGATTCCCCACGTCCTCGGCCAGCGACACGGTGGCCGTGTCGAACACGCCGTAGAATGCGCCGAGGAAGAACATGAGCGCGAACAGCACGCGCACGACCGACGAGGTGGCGATGATGCTGCGACGGTGCTTCGGGGAAGCCTCGGCGCCGACGCCGCCCACCACCGGCTCGGTCGAACGGGAGAGCGTGAGCACCACGACCCCCACGGCGAAGCACACGCCGCCCGCCAGCATGCCGGCCGCAGGGAAGAACGCCGCGGCCAGGGCGATGGAGGCCGCCGGCCCCACCATGAAGGCAACGTCGTCGATGATGCCCTCGTAGGAGAACACGGTCTTCAGCGTGGGGGCGTCCTCGCCCAGCCGGCCCGAGCGCACCAGGTACGTCCAGCGGGCGCGCGTGAGCGCCTGGGCATTGGGGATGAACCCCATGAGCACGGCGGCCACGTAGCACAGCGCGATGGGCCCGCCCAGGCTCACGGTTGCCAGCATGAGGGCGAGCCCCACGAGCGTGACCACCGCCGCCTTCGGCACCACCGCGTGCTGACCGCGCTCGTCCACCAGCTTGGAGACGCGCGGCGAGATGAGGAACGTGGCCAGCGCGATGGTGGACGACACCGTGCCCGCGAGGAAGAACGAGTACCCCGCCAGCGTCAGCATGGAGATGGACCCGATGGTTGCCATGTAGGCGTACACGCGCATGAGAATACCGCCCGCGTCGAACGCGTAGGCCGCCCTCACCCTGAGAACCGCGCGGTACACCCCGCGGTCGAAATTCTTCACCGTCACCGTCCCCTGAAAACCGCCGCACGACTTCGGCCCGCCACCGAGCGCACAAAAGCCTTAGGCGGGCAAACGAGTACCACGATAACAGGTTCACGGCGCTCTTCAACCTCCGACCCCCTGCGAAGGCATGTTTTTCACCGAGAGGGCCCCGAATCCAACCGTCGATGCCGCGCCTTGCAACCGCTACAAGTCGACGATCCCCTTCTCGAATGCGTAGCGGACGAGCTCGGAGCGCTTCTCCAGTCCGAGTTTCGCCATGAGCCGGCTCTTGTGCGTTTCGACCGTCTTCTCGCTTATGAAGAGAACTTCGCCGATCTCGCGCTGCGTGTACCCGAGCGCGAGGTAGCGCAGGACCTCCCGCTCGCGCGCGCTCAGCACGTCGGGGCTGGCTCCCGGCTCCTCCCCCTTCTCGGACGGGGCGTCGTAGAGCAGGGAGGCGAGCGTCGGGTAGATGTACGTCCGGCCTTCGAGGATCGCGTTCACGGCGGTGATGAGCTCCTCATCGACCGCCTGCTTGGTCACATAGCCGTTGGCCCCGGCCTTGAGGGCCGCTTTCAGGTACGCCTCATCCTCGTACATGGTGACCATGAGTATGCCCACCTTGTCGTCGAAGGAACGGATGGCCTCGGCGACTTCGATTCCGTCCATGTCGGGCATGTTGATGTCGAGGACCACAAGATCCACGGAGCCACAGCCGTCGCGCACGAGACGGACCGCCTCTTCGCCGCAAGAAGCCTCGCCCGCAACCTCAACGCCGCCCCCCTTCTCCAGGATCATCTTGAGGCCCGACCTGAAAAGGGCATGGTCGTCCGCGAGCACGAGCCTACGCGCCATCTTCCTCCTCCTTCCCCCTCAAAGGAACTTTCGCGATGATCGCCGTACCGGCGTTGGGAGACGACTCGATATCGAGCGTGCCGCCGAGCATCGAGACGCGTTCGTCCATGCCGAGCAGTCCAAGGTGCTCACCCGGCCTAAGCCTTGCCACCGCCCCCACGTCGAAGCCCACCCCGTCGTCCTCCACGACCACCGAGGCGAAGTCCGTGTTCACCACCAACATGATTCCGAGCGCATGCGCTTCGGCGTACTTCACCGCGTTCGTGACCGCCTCCTGCACCAGCCGGTATATGGTGATCTCGGCATCGGCGGGCAGCGAGGCAACGTCTCCCCGGACCACCAGATCTACCGCAAGGCCGTGGTGGGCCTCGATCTCCTCAACGTATCGCTCAAGCGAAACCCGCAGGCCGAACTTGTCCAAGACGCTCGGCCGGAGGTTCCAGGCGAGCTGGTTGATGTCCTTGAGCGCCTGGTCGATGAGCGACTTGAGCGCAGCCGCGTGGTCCTCTTGATCGGCGGTGGACATGCCTCCCTGCCTGAGCTCCTGCAGCTCTATGAGCATGGCGGTGAGCGAATGGCTCGTCTCGTCGTGCAGTTCGCGCGCTATCCTCTTCCTCTCGTCCTCCTGAGCGTTGATGACCTTCTGAAGGAGGAGGCCGAGCGTGCGCTCCTTGTCGGCCAACTCGTTTACATAGTCGTTGCGCTCCTCCTCGGCCACCTGCAAGTCGTCGAGCATGCGGTTGAACGACTCGGCGAGCCTGCCTATCTCGTCGTGGTTGTACTCGTGTGCGCGCTCGCCCAGCTCGCCGTCGGAAACGCGCTCGGTCAAGCCGACGAGGTCCTTGACCGGCCTCAGCGTCACCTTCACGATGGCGTAGGCGACGGCCATGGCCACCGCCAGGACGAGCCCGACGATGACGAGCAGCTGGGAGCTCACATCGGCCATGAACGAACCGACCGACTCGTAGCCCATCCCCACGCGCACCTCGGCCCCACCCTCTTTGAACACCGGGGCTGCGTTGTCCATGATCCTGCCCTCATCGGTATCCAGTGCCTTCGAGCTCTCCCGGTACTGCCCTTCCTCCTCGATGGCCGAGTTCGCGGCCAACAGCTGGTCGCTTACGGCAAGCTCCTTCTCGGAGCTCACAACGACTTCGCCGCTCTCGCCGACCACGAACAGGTACTTCACGTCCTCGTTGTTGCTCACGGTGTCGTCGACGAGCGCGTTGAGGGCATAGATGTTGTTGGTAAGCAGCGGGTCGGCGCTCCTGGAGGCCACGTAGGCCGCAAGCGCCCGCGCCCTGCTCTCCACCTGCAAGGAGAGCGAGCTTGAGAGCGCCGATTGCGTCCACGCGAACGAGCAGGCGGCCACGGCGACGACAACGGCCGCGATGAGGCCGAACATCTTCATCTGAAGAGAGGCGTTGCGGACGACGCCGGCCAGCTTTTCGGACGCCCCCTTCATTGCACCTGCCGGGCAGCGCCCGACTCGTCCACCGCACCGATGCCGACGGCCTCAACGGCCTCGCGAATGACCTCGTAGTTCGCATCATCGGGCACCTCGAAGCAGTCGTACCCGAGCCCGTCGAGCACAGCCCTGCCCCGCTCGTCCGCCGCCATACCCAGCAAGGCGTCCTGGAACGCCTTCCTCAACCCGCCGTCGGCGAGCGCCGAGGCCACGACGGGCGGCATGCCCGCTGCCGGCCCCTTGTGTATTACATGGACGTTACCCACCAAGTCCGACTGCGCAGCGGCAAGCTCGTCGTACACGAGCCCGTCGACGGACGCGGCATCGACGATGCCGAGGTGCACGGCATGTACCGAGGAATCGTGGCTGTAGGTGTAGAACACCTCGCGGAAGAAGGACTCGTCGGCGCCTGTCTGGTCGTGGAGGAGCTTCAGCGTTGAAAGCCGGCCTGTGTAGGAGAGCGGGTCGGTGAAAGCGAACGTCTTGCCCTCGAGATCCCCGAGCATGTCGTAGCCGCTGTCGGTGCGGCATAAGAGGTACGATCGGTAGAAGCTGCTGCCGCCGACAACGGGGGCGGCGACGCCTTGGAGCGTGCCCTCGCCGAGCCCCATGACGTAGGAGAGCGAGCAGATGAAGCCGAAGTCGACCTCGCCCGTCCCGAGCAGGTCGTTCACCTCCTGGTACGTCTGCCTCTGCACCACCTCGATGCTTCGCCCGATCTTGTCTTCGAGGTAGCTCACAAGGCTCTGGTACTTGTAGAAGGACTCCTGGGGGGACACCAGGGCCGCAAAAGCCACCCTCACCGCATCCGGTGCGCCCTGCGCCGCAGCCTCGGCGCTGCCCTCCCGCTCGACGAACAGGGGAATCGTTTCCTCGTCGTCCCGCGACGCGCCCGAGCACGACGAGAGAACCGTTCCACCCGAAAGCAGCAGCATTCCGAGAAAGCACCTTCTGTCGATCATGTGCAGCCCTCCCTTCCACCTTCGCCCCTCCGGCCGATTATAGCAACCTGCCGGAGGGGCTCCCTGAGGAGCGTAACCGGCACGGAAATCCACGGCATCGCTACAAGCCGATGGGCAGATGCTCCGCGCCGAGCTCCGCAAAGCTCTTGAAGTAGCCGGTGGACGCTCCTTCCCCCATAAGCGCAAACAAGCGGGGGGCCCAGCTGAGCACATACGTGCCGGCGAACCGCTCCACCTCGTCGAAACGCTCAACGCCGCCTTCACGTAGGAACCGGAACGCGAGGTAGTACAGGAACTCGAAAAGGTAGCCGATATGGTCGGCGGGGCGTTTCTCGCCGGGCGAGAGCCGCAGCCCGCATTCCGCATAGCACCGTGCGATGCACCTGGTCACCTCGCCCTCCACTTGGTCGCCGGACTCGAGGTGCAGCGAGGCGTAGGGCGGCGCGAGCATCTCGAAGGGCCCGACGAAGAGCCGCGCGTGGTCCACCTTGAGAGGTACGGGGTCATCGTCCGCCAAGGATTCCGCCATGCCGTCCAGCAACTCGACGGCACGGCGGTCGGGGCGGTAGAGCCCCCTTAGGCCCTCGATGGCCGGCAGAAGGGAGGGATCCGGTGCGTCGAAGAGGAGGGACAGGAGCCTTAGGGCTTCCGCCTGCGCGGCCAGCTCGTCGCGGTCACGCGAGAACGCCATGGTCGCCGCCTCCCTCAGAACCCGCGCACGTAATGCACGTTCGGGCGGGTGCCCTCCTCGGGCCTGAGCACCCGGCCCTCGTAGCGGGCGAGCAGCCGCGACGCATCGCCCTCGGGGTCGTCGAGGTTGCCGAAGGTGCGCGCCTGGGCGGGGCAGACCTCGACGCAGTAGGGCACGAGGCCATCCTTCACCCGATGGTCGCACATCGTGCACTTCTCCACCGTGCCCGCTTCGCGCACGCCCGGGTACGTCGCCTCGCGGTCCTTGTTGTAGTAGGGCATTGGGACGCCCGTTTTCCCCTGCTGCTCTTTCGCCGTGGACGTGCAGCCCGGAATGGCGGCCTCGTCGTCGTCCCACGAGCGCGGCACGTCCTTGCGGTTGAAGCTCACCGCGCCGTAGGGGCATGCCATCATGCAGCTCTTGCACCCGATGCAACGGCCCGCATCGTGCAGCGTGAGGCCGTTTTCATCCTTGTGCATAGCGCTCGTGGGGCAGACCCGCACGCACGCCGCATCGGTACAATGGTTGCACATCGTGGGCGTATAGTCGTGGCGCACGTTCGGGAACGTCCCGGTCTCCTCGATGAGATGGTGGGACCAGAACAGGCCCGTGTCCACGTTGTTCTCCTTCTTGCAGGCGATCTGGCACGCTCCGCAGCCCACGCACTTGTGCAGGTCGATCACCATTCCGTAGCGGGTCATCTATGCCTCCTCTGCTTTCTCGATCTTCACGCGGGCGAGCCCCCCGTGGCGCGTCGTCGACGAGCTGATGCGCTCGAAGTTCGACGGGATGATCTCGTTGTTGTTGCCGCCGCGTGGGACCTTCGCCGCGTAGTCCTTCGTGGCGATGCGGCCGTACGCCCAGTGGCCTTGACCGTAGCACTTGACCACGACGCCGGGACGCGTGCCCTCCCACGCCTTGGCATGCACGACCACCGACCCCTGCACCGACGTCACGCGCACGGCATCGCCCGTCTCGATGCCGAGCCTCTCGCAGTCGGACGGGTTGATCTTGAGCACGTCGTCCCACGGCTCGTCGCCCGGATCGACGTCCTTGAACTCCTGGTACCACGAGGTGTTTGCCGTGCGCCCTTCGCGGTTCAGGCGCGAGCGGTGCTCGCTGAATACGAACGGGTACTCCCCCTCGTCGCCCTCGCGGTACGCCTCCTCGTAGTGCGGCACGAACGCAAGCTCGCCGCGGGCTTGATAGTTGAGCTCTTCCATGAGCTCGTCGACGGACTTGCCGAAGCCGGCGGCATGCTCTTCGAGGATGCTCTTGAGCGTCTCGCTGTAGAACTCGTACTTGCCCGTCTTGGTTCCGAAGTCGTCCCAGTGCTCGCGGTAGCCCTGCCGCTTGCTGTTCCAGATGCCCCTCTCCACGAACTCGTCCCAACCGGAGAGCTCGTCGCCGCCCTTTTTGTCCGTCGAAGGGTCCCAGAGCGGCTTCGTCAGTAGCTTCGTTGCGTAGAGCGAAAGGTCCTCGCCGCATTGGGGCGCCGCGCCGGTCTCGGGGTCGTGGAAGCATTCCCGATAATAGTCGAGCACGTTCGGAAAGCCCTTGTCAGCAAGCTTCTCGGCGATGAGCCACGCGATCTCGGTCTCGTCGGTCAGCGTGTCCCACAAGGGCTCGACAACCGGCTGCTCGAGCGCCGTGTAGGAGTGGAGGTCCTGCTTGTTCGTCACCGAACCCCACCGCTCGAACATCTGATGGCGCGCCGGCAGCACGATGTCGGCGAACTGGGACATCTCGGCGGGGTTGAGCGTGATGTGCACGAAGAAGGGGATCTTCGCGAGCGCTTCTTCCCAGCGCTGCGCGCCGGTGCACGAGTACACCCAGTTGTTCCAATAGGAGATGGCCACCTTGATATCGTACGGCTCGCCTTCGTTCAGGCAGTCTGCGATGCGGTTCGTGACAACCTGATCGTGCAGCTTTCCCTTTGCAACTGCCGGAAAATCGAATGTGCCGCGCCGGTCGAAAAACGGCTGCTTGACACCCGCTTGGGCAACTTCATCCTGGTAAGGCTTGATGTCCGGGAGCTTGCCCGCCGGCACGGAGGGCGCGCGGTTCGGGCCGCCTACGTTCTCCACCGAGCCCACGAGACCGTTGAGCGCGTTGGTGGCCATGGCCATGTAGGCGCCGCGTACCTGCATGGCCACGCCCGGCGACATCCAGGACGTCGCGTGCGGGGCGGCCGCCGCGAAGCCGCGGGCCACGCGGTATATCTGGTCGGCCGGAATGCCGCAAACCGGCTCGGCCCATTCTGGCGTCTTATCCAAAAGCTCGAGATTCCACCACTTCACCAGGCCGTTCGTGCGGTTCTCCGCAAACGTCGCCTCGTCCACCTGCACTCCCGCCGCGAAGCGGTTCTCACCGTCGGTGAAATCGCCGACGAAATCCTTGTTCCACAGCCCCTCCGCCAAGATGACGTGCGCGATGGCAGAGGCGAGCGCCCCGTCTTGGCCCGGTATGACGGGAAGCCATTCGTCGCCTTTCGCCGCCGTAGCGGAGAGGCGCGGGTCGACGACTACCACCGTCGCGTTGTCGGTCATGTCCCCGAAATGGTTGCTGATGTTCGCGATCTGGCGGTTCGAGGCGATGGGGTCGGTTCCCCACATGATGAAATACCGCGTGTTCGCAACGTCGTAGTCGCGGTAGTCCCAATAGCCCTCGGTCACACCGGCCCCGAGCTTCTCCGCCTCGGCGCATATCGTCGAGTGGGCGAAGCAGTTGCGGGTCCCGTAGATCTGGGGCAGCGCCTTGAAGAGCACGTCGGTGTTGTTGGTGGAGCGGCCCTTGAGGAACATGAACTTGTGCGTCTCGCCCGTCTGCCGCAGCTCCATGAGCTTCTCGGCTATCGTCTCGGTCGCCTCGTCCCAGCTGATGGGAACGAAGCCCGGGTCTTCGTCGCGGCCCTTGCTCGGGTTCGTGCGCTTCATGGGGCCCTTGAGCCTATCGGGGTCGTACAGCTGCTGGATGGCCAGGTGCGGACGCGGGCAGATGAAGCCGCGGTTCGCCTTCGAGTTCGGGTTGCCCTTCACCTTGACGGCGCGGCCGTCCTCCACGTACACCTGCACGGCGCACCACGACGTGCAGCCCTGGCAGGCGGACGACACCCACCTGCCGCCCTCCTCGGCCTTCGCGGCGTTTTCGGAGGGCGCCTCCAGGGTGGCGCTGTTGCGCTGGCCCCGCTTGCGGCGCTTTTTGGCGGAGGTCTCCCCGGCTGGCTCCGGCTGGGGAGGCTGCTCCAGTACCTTTTGGTTGGCCTTGGCCTTTCGGGCCTCGGCGGCGGCCTTGTTGGCCGCATCCCGCTGGCGGCGGCGCTCCTTGGCGGCGGCCCGGGCCTCGGCGTCCTCTGGATTCACCACCCGGCCCTTCTTGTCGCGGGGCAGGGGCTCCAGCACCTCCATGGGCCAGGGGTGGACTTCCACCACAGGGATGGCGCGGCCGATGAGCTTCTCAATGGCCTTGAGCTCGTCTTACTATGTCGCCCTCTTTTAAAACGAGTTCTTTACTGGGTATGCCATGGAAGATCGGA
>OGYI01003154.1_pt1 | contig 10680 bp, 8 predicted proteins | sample 1576521 | NCBI WGS metagenome assembly OGYI01 (sample SAMEA3541484, study PRJEB24748) | human gut metagenome | biome: human gut; feature: human-associated habitat; material: faeces | place: China | collected 2012
CCTGCCAGTATACGCAAAGGCCCTCCGTCAAGCAAGCCGCCCACCCGACAGCGCTCGCCCTACAGCTCGCCGATGATGCGCTTCGTGCGGGCCTCGACCTCGGTCTTCGCTCGCTCGATGTCCAGCGTGGGCCACTCGCCCTCGCGATACACCACGACCCCGTCGCACATCGTCAGGCACACGTCGGCGCCATGCCCCGCGTACACGACGTTCACCAGCGGGTTCGTCATCGGCGCCCACGACGGCCCCGACGTGTCCAGCACGCACAAGTCAGCCTTCGCCCCCACGGCCACGTACCCGCAGTCGTCGCGCCCCTGCGAAAGAGCGCCCATGCGCGTAGCGGCCGTAAGCGCCTGCTTCGGCGTGACCACGGCCGGATCGTTCGTCGACCCCTTCGCCGTCAGCGCCAGCAGGTACATATCCTGCATCATGTCGTGGTTGTTGTTCGACGCCATGCCGTCGGTGCCCAGGCACACGTTCACGCCGCGCGCGAGCATCTTTGCCACAGGGGCGAAACCGCTGCCCAGCTTCATGTTCGACGCCGGGTTCGCCGCCACGAACACCCCGCGCTCCGCCAGCACGCCGATGTCGCCGTCGTCCACCCACACGCAGTGCGCCGCCGTCACGGGCACGTCGAGCACGCCCAGGCTCTCGAAGTAGCGCACCGGCGTCAAACCGTCGTGGCGCTGCTTGCACTCCTCGTGCTCGAGGCGCGTCTCGGAGACGTGCACCTGCAACCGAAGCCCGTGCTCCTTCGCGTACGCCGCCAAATCGGCCACGGCGCGCGGGTTCGACGTGTACTCGGCATGGATGTTGCAGTCCACCACGATGCGGCCATCGCCTGCGCCCTGGACATCGCGGATGAGACGGTCGAGGTTCCCCTTCACCGGCAGGTCGTCCAACCCTTCGCCGTTGAAGGCAAGAAGCGAGTCGGACAGGTTCATCTTGATGCCGGCGTCGAGCGCTGCGCGGGCGCCCTCCTCCATGTGATAGTACATGTCCGAGAAGCTCACGCAGCCGTACCGCGCCATCTCGGCGCAGGACAGAAGCGTGCCCCAGTAGCAGTCTTCGGGCGTGATCTTCGCCTCGAACGGAAACACCATGTCGTTCAGCCACGCCTGCAAAGGCAGGTTCTCGGCGTAGCCGCGCAACAGCGTCATGGGCGCGTGCGCGTGGGCGTTGTAGAACGCAGGACACAAGAGCTTGCCGCGTCCGTCGTACACCTCTCCGTACCTCGCCGCTTCCTCGCCCGCCGGAGCCGCATCCCCCACGTAGGCGACGCGCCCGTCGCGCACGCCCACCCAGCAATGGGAGCGGAAATCAAGGTTCTCATCCAACAGGTCGATATCAGCGAACAGCATGCGCGCTCCTCCGTCTCCGCGCGCGCCCGGCGCGCAGGTCGATTCCTTCCACCTAAGTATAAAGCTTATGCTATCATCCAGGTGAGACGAGTGGCGCTCCCGCCGCACGGGGGCGCTGAAAACCCAGAAAGAAGGAATCATGGCAGAAGAATGCACGCACGAGTGCAGCAGCTGCGGCGAGTCCGGATGCAGCGACCGCACCGCCCAGGGCCCCAGCACCATCGAGACGAACTCCCGCTCCAACATCAAACACGTCATCGGCGTCGTGTCCGGCAAGGGCGGCGTGGGCAAGTCGCTGGTCACCAGCCTGCTTGCCAGCGAAATGCAGAAGCGCGGGAAGAACGTGGGCATCCTGGACGCCGACGTCACCGGACCGTCCATCCCGAAGACCTTCGGCATCACGAACCCGCTGACCGCCGACGCCGACGGCATCCTGCCCGGCCAGACGCAAAGCGGCATCAAGGTGATGTCCACCAACCTCATGCTGCCGAAAGACGACATCCCGGTGGCCTGGCGCGGCCCGGTCGTCTCGAACGCCATCCGTCAGTTCTACAGCGAGACGAACTGGGGCGAGATCGACTACCTGTTCGTCGACATGCCTCCGGGAACCTCCGACGTGCTGCTCACCGTGTTCCAGTCGCTGCCGGTTGACGGCATTGTCACGGTATCCGCTCCGCAGGAGCTGGTGGCTATGATCGTGGGCAAGGCCGTGAACCTCGCGCACGACATGAACGTCGAGCTGCTGGGCCTCGTGGAGAACATGGCCTACTTCGAGTGCCCCGACTGCGGCAAGCGCCATCACATCTTCGGCGATCCGCAAGGTGCGGCCGTGGCCGAGCGCTACGACATCCCCGCCTACGCCACGCTGCCCATCGACCCCAGCTTCGCGCGCCTGTGCGACGCCGGAAAGGTGGAGGACTACGACGTAGCCGGCGCGCTTGACCCCATCATCGCGCAAATCGAGGCCGCGAAGCAGGACTAGCGCCGCATCGGGTGCAGCCGTCAAGCAAACCGCCCGCAGTTGAAAGCCTCTCCGGAACCCCGGAGAGGCTTTTTCACGCCGGGAGGCCTTACGGATGCGCGTCGAAGTAACCCGTCTGACCGCGCACTTGCCAAGCGCACACGGCTAGCGCGATAACGAACAGGCCGCTCACAAGCGAGGTGAGGTCGCACGTGCCCGCGGACACGCTGCTGGCCAGCGCCCACGCCGTCAACATCGCATCGACGAACGTGATCCAGAAGAACAGGGTGATCTTGCGCGGATTCCGCGCTCCGCGAAGGCCGAGAAATCCGATGGCCAGGTTGAGGCACGCTCCCGCCATCGCCATCGCGCCCACAACGGGCTCGGCCAGCACCGAGGGCTCGACATCAAGCACCATGCGCGCGAACAGGTAAGCACCCCACAACGCAGCGCCCAACAGCACTTCCGCGATAGCCCACACGATCACGAACAGGCAGAGACGTCGAAGCCACACCTGCCAAATCGTCATAGGAGCGCCGTTTTCGCCCACCGACTGAGGTTCCGCACGGCTATCTGCCGCCTCGACCATATCCTTCACCCCGCTTGCCGTCATCGGACGCAATGCGTGCACAATAAAAAAACGACGGATGCATCGCATCCGTCGTAGCAAATATGGTGGAGCCTAGGGGGATCGAACCCCTGACCTCATGGCTGCCAGCCATGCGCTCTCCCAGCTGAGCTAAGGCCCCGTAAAAGTGCGAAGCCTAGTATACCGGAAGAGGAAATCCGGTCAAGCACTTTTTTCGAAAAAAATTATGCAACCGCTCAAAGAGGAAAATCGATCGATGGGAGCCGCGCTGAACCTTGACCTTATCGCACCACGTCATACGCAAAAAAAGGCGCGCACATCCCCCGACAAGTCTTTCTGAGAAGGCCATGCATATGGTAAGGTAAGTTGGTATCAACCATTCTTAGACACCGTCACATCGATCGGAGCGAAGCATAGCACCGGCAAGAACATTCATCCCTTCGCGGCTTCAACCGATGATGTTTGCCTGGGCGTTCGTCATCGCGTTCACCTGTACGGTCGCAACGACCACGTATCCCGGATCCTCGCGGGCTTTCGCCGACGAGTTCGCCACGTTCGGCAAGCGCGTCGTGACCGTCGCCTACTTCGAAGACGGCGACTATATGTCCACCGACGAAGAGGGGCGCTACGTTGGGTACAACATCGAGTATCTCAACGAAATCGCACGCTACGCCGACTGGACATATGAATACGTCAAGTACCCTAGTTGGGAAGAGGCCTGTGCCGCGCTTGAAGCGAGCAAGGTGGATCTGCTTCCCATGGTGTACTACACCGAAGACCGAGAGAGGCGGATGATCTTCTCGGCATCATCGCTCTGCGAGATTTCCACCACGCTCAACGTGAGGCTCGACGACACGCGTTACGCCTACGAAGACTTCAAAACGTTTTCCGGCATGCGCGTGGGGGTAATCGCGAACAGCCAGGACGCCGAAGCGTTCGCACAATACAGCGAGAAGAACGGCTTTTCGGCGGATATCGTGGCCTACAGCGCTACCGGAGACCTGCTGAGAGCGCTCGACGAAGGAGCGGTGGATGCCATTGCCATCACGTATCTCGGGACGAATTCGCGCTTCCGAACCGTAGCTCAGTTCGCCCCCGAGCCTTTGTACATCGCCCTCTCGCCCGAACGCACCGACATAGCCGATGAGCTCGACAGCGCGATGAGCCGCCTCAAGCTGCGCGACCCCGACTTCGCCACGTTGCTGTACGACCGCTACTTCGGCATCAACACCGACCAGGATCCCGTCTTCACCGAAGACGAGTACGCCTATCTGGCGTCGGCTCCCACCCTGCGCGTGGCCTACGATTCGTATCGCGCGCCGCTTTCCTACACCGACCCCGAAACCGGCGCGTTCGCCGGCGCGGTCGCATTGCTGTTCGAAGACATCGCGCAGATCACCGGGCTGAAGTTCGAATTCGTGGCTGCGGACTGCCACGACGAGGCCGTCCGCCTCGTCGAACGCGGCGACGCCGACATCGTGTACGACGTCGATCGAGAATCCGACCCCCAGGCGATCAAAAGCCTCGACACCACCGGCCCCTATCTGCGCGACCCCATGGCCCTTGTCGCAGGACCGAATCCATCCGGTTCGCGCGTCGCGCTGCCAAGCGGCTTCTCGCTCGCCGCGAGCACGGCGTACTCTTCGTATGCCGAATACGACATCGTGTACTGCGACACCCCGAAAGATTGCTTCGATGCAGTGCTTGAAGGCAAAGCCGATATCGCCTTTGCCGATACCCACGTGGCGAACTACTTGCTGGCGGAACCCCAATACGAGAGCCTGAGCGTCACCACCATCACCTCCTTCTTCAACAGCATGAGCATCGGCGTGAGCCGCAACGCCGACCGACGGCTGGTGAGCATCCTCGACCGCTGCGTGCAGTACACCGCCGAAAGCAAGATGACCACCTGGCTTTCGCAAAGCAGCCTCGCCGTACATCCCATCAGCCCTTTCGACTTCTTGCGCCAGTATCCGGTGCAATTCATGGCCGGCATCGTCGCACTGCTCGGCTCCGTGCTCGGCGTTGCCCTGTACGTCAGCCATGTGAAGCTTCGCGCGGCGCGGCGAGTGGAGGACTTCTCGTTCACCGATCCGCTGACCGAAGGCTGGAGTCTCGCCCGCTTCCGCTCCGAGGTGGGCGCTCAGATGGCGAACGCCCGCGATGGCGCTTACGCCATCGTGTACCTCGACGTAAAGAGCTTTAAAGGCTTCAACGCAGCATTCGGCTACGCCACGGGCGATCGCGTGCTGCTCGACCTCAACGGCACGCTGGCCGGCATGAAAGCAGCCGACGAACGATACGCGCACGTCATCGCAGACGAATTCGTGCTGTTGGTTCGCTGGAGAGGCTGGGACGCGCTGCTGGAGCACTTCGATGAACTGGACCGTCGCTTCAACAGCACCGAAACGCTTACCGAGCTATCGCACCGGCTCATGCTGCAGGCCGGCGTCTGCATCATCGAGCGCAGCGCCGAAACGCCGCGCATCGACGTGCAAACCATCATCGAGTTCGTGGACGCCGCACGCTACGCCCGGGACAGCATCGGGGAGGCCTCGCGCAGCACCGCAGCATTGTACTCGGCGAGCATGAAGGATCGCGACATCGCCGAACGCGCGCTGGTAGCCGCCGCGCACGACGCGCTCGAGCGCGGGGAGTTCACGGCCTATTACCAGCCGAAGGTGGAAATAGCGACGAACCGCCTCGTGGGCTTCGAAGCGCTCGTTCGCTGGGAATCGCCTGAACGCGGCCTCGTGCCGCCCGACGAGTTCATTCCCCTGTTCGAGCGCACCGGCCTGGTTGTCGACTTGGACTTGCAGGTATTTCGTCTCGTCTGCGCCCGTATCCGGGAGCAGCTGGACGCGGGAGAACACCCGCTCGTCATCGCCTGCAACTTCTCGCGCTTGCACATGCGAAACGACGCGTTCCCTGAAACGGTGAAGAGCATCGTCGACGGATTCGGCGTGCCCATCGAGCTGCTGGAGCTCGAACTGACCGAGAACATCGTCATGGAAGACCTCGAACGCGCCGAACGACTGTGCCGCCGTTTAAAGGATCTGGGCTTCCGCATCGCCATTGACGACTTCGGCAGCGGGTACTCGTCGCTGGGCACGCTGCAGAACCTGCCGATCGACGTGCTGAAGCTCGACCGCAGCTTCCTCATGAGCAGCGAGAGCGGCGAGCGCTGCAAGGCCATCCTGGACGGCGTGGTGTCCATCGCCGACAAGCTGGCCGTGAACGTGGTGGTGGAAGGCGTGGAAACGCGCGATCAGGCGTCCATGCTCGTGCGCATGGACGATCGCATCATCGCGCAGGGGTTCCTCTACTCGCGCCCCGTCCCCCGGGACGTCTCGGACGCGCAGTTCGCCGTCGGCTTCATCGAGCCGAACGAACGCCCGTAGCGGCCACGCGGTTGCCGGAACGAGAAACGGGGGCGGCCGTTCACGCGGCCGCCCCCGTCGTCGTTACGCTTTTTCAGATGCGTAGAATACCGCCTGGTCGAACACGTCGGTCACCGACTTGCCATCGATGAAGGGGAGCGTCAAGAACTCGCTCACCGTCGGCACCAGCTCACTCGCGTCGACGTAATGTCCCTTTTCGTTGAGCTTCGCGGTGTCCTGCGCGCGCCAGTATCGATCGTTGACGTCGGTCAGGTAGTACGTCTCGCTGCCGATCTCCATGTACACGGAGTGCTTCGCGTGCAGGTAGTTCGGCAGCTCGTCGAAGGATACGTCGAGCGCCTCCGCTGCTTTCGTTCCCATAACGGCCCCTTTCGTCCGAAAAACACCTTGGCGCTATCATAGCAAGAACTGTCAGCGGTTTCATCGGAAATGGAAGAATCGGTCAGCCGGTTTTGCCGGAGAAGAAGCCTTCTGCGGACGCACCGCCCCGCCAAGCCGCACCTTTTCACCACGAGCATGCTGCAGGATCGCTAGTTCTGCCGCACGAGCTTCCGCATCGAGCCGATGGGGGCGAACGTCAAGATAGCTCCGACCACGCACAGCAAGAACACGACAGCCGCCGTGAACGCCGACGCGCCCGACACGTTCACGCCCACGCCGATGAGCGCCCACAGGAACACGAGCTGGAACGCCATGTCGTCGTAGGCCTTGCGCATCACGTAGCCGAACGCCAGCACGCCCGCCGTCAAGAGGATGGTGAACAACCCGTTGAAGAACGGGATGCCGCCGTCCAGCGCGCGCGTGACGAGGATGGCCATGTTGGCCAGCGTGGCCACCGTGACCCACGCGGTGTAGATGGACACGGGCACCCGTCCCGAGGCGGTCTTCATCGTGCGGCGCACGTTCAGGTACAGCGCCGCCAGCACCAGCCACTCGGCCAGGATGACGATGAACGACACGGCCACCAGCTCGAAGTGCCACAGGGCAAGCCACAGCACGTTGAGGGCGCAGCTTGCGATGAACAGGATGGACGTCATGGTGAAGCGGTCGGCGCGGGCAGGCGCCGTGCGCGTGTACGCGACGAGCCACACGACCATCGCCACGTAGATGAGCGACCAGATGGCGAACACATAGCCGGCAGGCGTGAACCACGTGAACACGCCGTACGCGATATCCGCCGACGTGGTGCCTCCCACCCGGCCTCCTTCGATGACGGCATTGCCGATGAGGGTCAGGGCGTACACGATCCACATGGTGACGGTCTCGACGGTCAGGTAACCGCCGCGCTCGAGCTTGCGGCCGGTGCGCGTGTTGCGGGCACGCTGCACGACGCTGGGCGCCGATGCGGCGCGATACGCATGATTGGGCATGATGCACCTCGCTTTCTGAAAGAAGGATGATTCCGTTCCTTTTCGTCAGGGTGCAACCCAGTGTAGCGCCGGCGCATGCACGCGCCTTGACGGCTACTTAGCAGTATTTTATCGCTTTAGCGCAGATCAGAAGCCTATCGCTCAACGTTGATACGCATGCGCAGAAAGTCGCCGGGAGCCAGCTCCTCCCCCGTTTCGAACGCATAGCGCTCGGCCGAGCGGTTCGCCACGGCAACCGGCACCCGCTTTGGCTGCGCGTCGTCCCCGTCGGGCGCGGGGAGCCAGGCGAGGTTGCGCACGCACACGAGAGAGACGTGCGGACCCGGCGACAGCGCCTCCAGCTCGTCGCCTTCGCAGAAGCGGTTGTAGCACCGCGCGATCACGCGGAACGCGCCTTCGCCGGCCGGTTCGCACGCTTCCACCGTGGCGGCATGCCGGCATTCGGCGGTGTAGCCGTCCACGTCGGGCGACTGCCTGGCGTCGCCGTAGTAGAAGCCCGTGCCGTACGGGCGATGCGACACGGCCAGCAGCTCGTCGGCCAGCTCGGAGGAGGGAACGCCGTCCAGGGCCAGCCGGTAAGCGCGCACCACCGAAGCCACGTAGAACGCCTTCTTGTTGCGGCCTTCGATCTTGAACGAGTCGATGCCGGCCGCGGCCAAGTCGTCAAGGTGCGCCAGCATGTTGAGGTCCTGCGCGTTCATGACATAGGTTCCGCGCACGTCCTCCTCCACGGGAAAGAACTCGCCGGGACGCTGCTCCTCCACCAGCGCGTAGCTCCACCGGCACGGCTGGGCGCAGTGCCCCCTGTTGCCCGAGCGGCCGGCCATGGCCGAGCTCAAGAGGCAGCGCCCCGACACGGCCATGCACATGGCCCCGTGCACGAACGCCTCCAGCTCCAGATCGCGCGGCGCGTCGGCGCGCATCCGCGCGATGTCTTCCACGCTCATCTCGCGGGCGCACACCACGCGGCTCGCGCCCAGCTCGTGCCACATGCGGGCCGCCTCGGCGTTCATGACGCCCGCCTGCGTGCTCACATGCAGGTCCGCATGCGGCGCGTGCTTGCGCGCGAGCGAGAATGCGCCGAGGTCGCTCACGATGAGCGCGTCGGCGCCCGCCGCGTCGAGTGCCTCCAGGTACGCCGGCAGTGCCGCCACATCGTCGGCGTCCATGAGCGCGTTCACGGCCACGTAGGCCCTCGCGCCGGCCGCATGAGCGCAGCCCACCGCCGCCGGCACGTCGTCGAGCGCGAAGTTCGAGGCGCGCTGGCGCAGCCCGAAGCGATCGCAGGCGAAGTACACGGCGTCCGCCCCGAAGCGCGCCGCCGCCTCCAGCTGCGCCCGCCCGCCGGCCGGCGCGAGGAGTTCGGGGATATGTGCCGTCTGATTTCGCATGCGCCGTATTGTAGCGCAGGACGACGACGGCGCGACCCATCGCCAAAAGCTCAAGCGCGGAGGAAGGCCTCGCTATCACGAGTTTTCCAAATGCTAACCGGATAATTTTAAAAATAGGGGAGTTTTCCGGTTACTACTTGGAAAACTTTTCATTATCGATAATTTTCCAAGTGCCAACCGGAAAACCTGGTATCCTAAAATCACCCATAGAGCAAGGAGCCTTTATGATTCGCCGCCCTCTTTACATGAACAAGCTCAAAGACTTGCAGGCCCCCGAGCTCGTCAAGGCCATCGTCGGCGTGCGCCGGTGCGGGAAGTCGACCCTCATGAGACAGCTCCGCAACGACCTGGTGGAAGGCGGCACCTCCCCCGACTCCATCATCTACGTCGACTTCGAGCTCCCCTCGAACAGCAGCCTCACCGATCCGGACGCGTTCATCGCCCACGTCGCCGAGCGTGCGAACCGCGAGGGCCCTACGTACCTGTTCGTCGACGAGGTGCAGGAGCTCGATCGCTGGGAACCGACTATCAACGGGCTTCGCGCGGAATTCGGGCTGGACATCTACGTCACCGGATCGAACGCGAGGATGTTCTCGGGCGAGGACATGACGTACCTCTCCGGCCGTTACGTGAGCCTGCACGTCCTGCCGCTTTCCCTAGCGGAGCTCTGCCAGTTCGTCGGCATCGACGTCTCCGAACGCCAGGCGGCCGAAGACGCCTACGAGCTCCTCGTGCGGGAAGGCGGCTTCCCCGCCGTGGCGCTCGCCCCCACCGACGCCCTCAAGCACGCCATCCTCGACGGCATCTACGACTCCGTGTTCACGAGAGACATCCTGCTGCGCGGAAGGATTCGCAACGAGGCGGCTTTCGCGCGCGTGGCCTCGTTCGTGCTCGACAACGTCGGCAACCAAACCTCCGCCTCGGCTATCGAGAAGGCCCTCAGGGCAGGCGGCCACAGAGTGAGCACGGAGACGATCGACAACTACCTCTCGCTCATGCAGAAGGCCCACCTCATCTACCGCTGCGACCGCTACGACATCCGCGGCAAGGAGCGCCTGCGCACGAACGGAAAATACTACGTCGTCGACCCCGGCCTTCGCAACCGCGTCTTGGGGCTGCGCGCGGGCAACCGCGGCCATCTGACGGAGAACATGGTGTTCCTTGAGCTCATCCGCCGGGGATACGACGTGAGTGTCGGAACGCTTCCCAACGCCGAGATCGATTTCGTCGTGCAGGACGGGAGAAGCATTAGCTATGTTCAGGTGAGCGAGACCGTGCTCGATCCCACCGCGCTCGAACGCGAGCTCACCCCCTTCGCCAAGCTCTCGGACGGATTCCCTCGCGTGCTGATCACGAAAGACCGCACCGACTACGGCCGCGACGGCGTGCGCCACGTGAACCTGTACGATTTCCTGCTGGGAGCGCCGCTTCCCTGAGAAAATCCAAGGAGAGGGACAAGAGAACCGCCCCCTTGTCCCCTAACCGGAAAACTTCCGACACGAAAAGGACGGCTCCTCGGAGCCGTCCTTCGCATGCGAATCCTATGGCGCCGCCCTACCCTTCGTACGACACGCGGGCGCCCTGGGGGGTGTCCTCGATGGTGAAGC
>OGYI01003161.1_pt1 | contig 10655 bp, 11 predicted proteins | sample 1576521 | NCBI WGS metagenome assembly OGYI01 (sample SAMEA3541484, study PRJEB24748) | human gut metagenome | biome: human gut; feature: human-associated habitat; material: faeces | place: China | collected 2012
GGCTCTTGCAGGAGCTGGGCCTGATCCACTTTGATGATTGGGCGAGCAATTTTGGGGAAACGATCACCGCCATCGAGCTATCGCCGGAAGGCACAGGCTATCAGGCTAAGACCCGGTTTGCAAAATTCTATAACTTGCCGGAATTGATGGCTGCTTTCAAAGAAGTTGCTGACATCCAAACGGCGGATATGTTGAAACTTCCCGTGCCAAAGGCCAATTTCCACAATGAGGTCATCAAACCGTCCGAACTCCAAAAAGAAATGATCCAGGGGCTGGCGGAACGGGCAGAGAAAATCCGTGGCGGCGGTGTTGACCCTCATGTGGACAATATGCTGCGCATTACCAATGACGGGCGAAAGCTGGCTTTGGATATGCGGCTCATCAACCCCCTTGCCGCCGATGACCCCAATGGGAAGGTGTCTGTCTGCGCCCGGAATGTATACCGCATTTGGGAACAGACCAAAGAAAAACGCTCTGCCCAGCTTGTATTCTGTGACCTGTCCACCCCTACCAAAGACGGTTCTTTCAATGTCTACGACGACCTAAAAAAGAAACTGATGGACGCTGGTATTCCGGAGGAGGAGATCGCTTTTATCCACACAGCAGACAGCGAAGCCAAAAAGAAAGACTTGTTTTCTAAGGTGCGATCCGGCCAGGTGCGGGTACTGCTGGGTTCCACAGCCAAAATGGGTGCGGGCACCAATGTGCAGGACCGCTTGATTGCCCTGCACGATTTAGACTGCCCCTGGCGGCCTTCCGACCTTCAGCAGCGGTTGGGGCGTATCGTCCGCCAGGGAAACGAAAACGAGGAGGTGGAAATCTATCGGTATGTGACGGAAGGAACTTTTGACGCTTACCTGTATCAGCTCGTGGAAAACAAACAGAAATTTATTGCCCAGATCATGACCAGCAAGGCCCCTGTCCGCGTGGCGGATGATGTGGACGAAACAGCCCTCAGCTATTCGGAGATCAAGGCGCTGGCCACTGGCAATCCGTTAATCATCGAGAAGTGCAACCTGGATATGGAGGTAGCAAGGTTGAATATGCTGAAAGCCAGCCACTTGAACCAGGTGTATGCCCTGGAGGAACTGGTGTACCGCAAGTATCCCGCAGAGATCACCCAGTTAACGGAGCGGATCGCAGGTTATGAGCAGGATGTGGCGCTGGCCGGAGCTAACCCCAAGCCCAAAGAAGGATTCTGCGGCATGGAGGTGGATGGCAAACACTACGCTGAAAAAGAGGACGCAGGCAAGGCCATTATTGATGTCTGTACCCGGATGACCGGCTCCGATGCTGTCCTTTTGGGGCAGTACCGGGGCTTTTCTATGGTGCTGGCCTATGATAGCAGAAGCAACGAGTACCGGATCACCCTCAAAGGCACGCTTTCCCATACGGTGACGCTGGGCGCGGATGTGTTCGGCAATATCACCCGCCTGGACAATGCCCTGGAAAACCTTGCGGACAATTTGCAAATAGAGAAAAGCTTTCTGGAAGAAACGAAAGCCCAGCTTGAAAATGCCCGCACGGAATTGAATGCCCCGTTTGCCCGCGAGGAAGAACTGTCAGAAAAGGCAGCCCGTTTGAATGAACTGAACATTTTGCTCAAAATAAATGAGAAAGAAAAAACTTTGATGGATGATACTCCCGATGAGGGCGAGGAAGCGCCTGCCCGGAAGGTCGTTGCTCTGGAACGGTAAAGGAGGGATTTGGAGATGACGAATGAGGAACTGAATACCAGGCTTTATAAAAAGATGTTTGCGGAACAAGAGCAGTTCCGGGATTGGCTGCTTTCCCAGCCGCCAGCAGAAATCTTGAACCGTGCTTACGAGTACACGGCGCGGGAGGACATCCTGACGTCGTTAGAGTACAACGACCTAGAGGACGGGCAGGCCAGGGCGCTGTTGAAATCCAGCAAGCCCTTGAAGCAGATTTTTGAACGGTGGGAAAACCAGAAAAACTCTTATATGGATACGGTATGGGATACCGTCCAGGAACAGGCCAGGGCCGCCGAAACCAAACAGAAATCCAAGGCACAGAAAGAACGGTAATTGCACATTTGCCATTGCGCTGCGGGACAGGTATAGTATAATAAAAATCGTAACAAGGAGTGATGATAGATGGACGATAACTATTGCCTGCTCCCGGAGCGCATTTCCGAGCAGTTTTCTGAAATTGACAGCGATATTGTGATGGACTTATCTGATACCAACCCGGAATATGCTGCCTTGAAAAAGCAGTTGAAGGCTTTGCTTCACAACAATCCTTTCATAGCCGATTTGACGGAGAGCAAAGGGGAATTTCAGTGTTCTGCCGAGGAACATGAAACTTTGAAGGAATTTATCCAGTTGTATATGCAGGTTGATAATATGGAACGGGAACACATCTACTTCCGGGGCCATACAGACGCTTTTGCCTATCTGAAAAAGATTGGCGCTTTCAAAACAGAATAATTTATGGGAGCGGCATAGAATTTCTATGCCGCTCTTACATATTTAAATTCTTCCATACAAAAAAGTTTTTGAAAATTATAAGTTTTTACGGATTACAAGAAAGAACTGTTGATATTTCAGAACTTTTTCGATATACTATAAGTAAAGGATAAGGAGGCGAATGATATGATTATAAGGCCGCATTATATGGATACGCTGAAAACTTATCGGGATGTTCCGCTTGTAAAGATATTAGCGGGAATCCGGCGCTGCGGCAAATCCACAATTTTAGATATGCTGCGGGATGATCTGCTGGAAAGTGGAATTGCCGCAGACCACATAATCAGTATGCGATATACGTCGGAGGATTTTGATGATGGCATGACTGACAAGGATATGTATAACGGTATCAAAAAGCAAATGACCGACGATGGGCGCTACTATCTGCTGTTGGACGAAGTGCAGGAGATCGACGGTTGGGAAAAAGCGGTCAATAGCCTGCTGGAGAATGCCAACACCGATATTTATGTGACCGGCTCCAATTCCAAACTGATGTCCAGCGAAATATCCACCTACTTGACGGGGCGGTATATCTCTATTCCGGTCTATACGCTATCTTTTGCGGAATATCTGGAGTTCAAAAAATCCGATTCCCGTTCTCCAAAGGAGCTGTTAAACGAATATCTGCGGCTGGGTGGATTCCCCATCGTGGCGCTGGGCAACTTTGATGAACGCTCTGCTTATCAGATCGTGGAGGGCATCTATAACTCTGTGATTACCAACGATATTACAAAACGGCACAATATCATGAACTTTGATTTATTCAACCGTGTTGTAAAGTATATCGTGGAAAATGTGGGCAAGACCTTTTCGGCCAATGCCATTGCGAAGTTTCTCAAAAGCGAGGGGCGTTCCCTGTCTGTGGAGGCGGTTTATAACTATTTGAACTGGCTGGAAAAGGCGTTTGTGATCTATCGCTGCCAGCGGTATGATTTACAGGGAAAATCTGTGCTGAAAACCCAGGAGAAATTCTATCTTGCGGACGCTTCCCTGAAATACTGTATGATGGGCTTTAATCCGAAGTCTATTGCCGCTATGCTGGAAAATGTCGTGTATTTTGAACTGCGCAGGCGGGGCTACGAGGTTTATATTGGAAAGAACGAGACGAAGGAAATTGATTTTGTGGCGGTGCAGCGTGATGAACGTATCTACGTTCAGGTATGCCGCAGGCTGCCGGAGGAATCGGATCGGGAAGTTGCCAATCTCCTTGAAATCAAAGACCACTATCCGAAATATGTGGTAACGCTGGATGAGCTGGCGGCAGGAAATATCAATGGCGTGAAGATCGTGCATTTGGCGGATTTTCTGCTAAATGGCATGTACTGATTGATTTGTTAGGAAACATCCCAATAGAACTAGAATAGAGTAAATTTGTATAGACTTTGATGTTGAGATGGACAAATTAGAAAATTATAATTTATAAAGAAAGTGGCAAATTGGAATTTTAGGAGGTAATTATATCTATTTATATGGTTGAACTGAACTGACGGATATGGTATGATTTATTTATAGTTTGCATTTGCTTTGGAGGCTGCTATGGATAAAATATTTGAACAGATTGGAACGATCAACTATAAAAAGTCAAAGTATGCAAATGCTTTTATAATAGGTAGCTTTGTGTTTTTTATTGCTGTGGGAGCAATTATTGTTAGTCTGAGTGGCGCGATTTTTAACAATAGCCTAAAAGGGCAATGGTTTTTATTGGGATGCTTATGTTATATTGTTCTTCACGAAACAATCCATTTGATATTTATGAAGATGTTCTCCAAAGAACGGCTTTGCATTTCTATAAAATTTCCTACTATATCTGTTGGTAGTAATGCTAAATTTAGTAAAGTGCAATTTATAATAATTGCTATTGCGCCGGTAGTTATTTTAGGAGCTATCCTTATTGCTGCGATTCTTTTTTGCTCTAAGGAATACACCTTTTTCTTTACGATACTTCTAATATTAAACTTTGCCGGATCTGGTGGTGATTATTTGCAAGTTTTTGAAATGAGAAAATTTTCTGCTGATACATATTTTCAAGATAATAGCATCGAAACAACCGTATATAAAAGAAAACCGTGACTTGTATAATGTGAAATATCTTCAAGCCGATTGGAGCAATCCAGTCGGCTTTTTCCATATCAGAAAAGAGTACAGCCCCCTTTACATAGTCAGCTGCCCCATGTGGGCGGCTAATTTATGACTATGTGAAGGGGGCTGTATTTTTTTATGCCTTTTTACGATTCAGAAGCCATTGAGCGGGCTAGACGGGTGGATCTGCTCACCTACCTGCAAACCTGCGAACCCCAGGAACTGGTTCATGTGTCCGGTAACGTCTACTGTACGAAAACTCATGACAGCCTGCGCATTTCCAACGGAAAGTGGTGCTGGTTTTCCCGTGGGATCGGCGGTTACAGCGCGTTGGACTATCTCATCAAGGTTAATGGCTATTCCTTTATGAAGGCTATGGAAACCATTTCCGGTCGGGCGGCCATCCCCCCGCCTTCCTTTGTGCCAGCGCCGAAAGAGGAAAAGCCCAAGCATTTGCTTTTGCCCCAGGCCGCTCCAGATAACCGCAAGATGTTGGATTATCTGAAAGGGCGTGGTATCGACCAGGAAATTTTAGACTACTGTGTGCAGACTGGACGGATTTATGAAAGCCGGAACAAAGGCCATAGCAACGTGGTTTTCGTAGGCTTTGACAAGGAGGGGAAAGCGAAATTCGGCTGTGTGCGAGGGATCAGCGAAGCCCGGTTCCATGGAGATTTAAACGGCAGTGATAAGCGTTTTTCCTTTGCCCTGCCCGCCTGTGTGGAAAATCCGGCGGTCCATCTGTGCGAGTGCGCCATTGATGTCATGTCCTACGCAACTCTATGCAAGCTGAACGGGATCGACTGGCGTCGGCACAATCTGTTATCCCTGGCCGGGGTGTACCAGCCGAAGAAAAAGATCGAGGAAAGCAAACTGCCCGTGGCGCTCACCCGTTTTTTAGAGGATCACCCCCATGTGAAAACGGTCTATCTCCATTTGGACAATGACGTTGCTGGAAGGCTGGCTGCCAAGGCGATCATGGCTGTCATGCCGGAGGGCTGCCGGGTGGAGAACAAACCGCCGCCCCGTGGAAAGGATGTGAACGATTATTTATGCTATCGGCTGGGGATTCCTGTTCGAGGCGCTAAAGGAAAGGAGCAAGAACGATGAGCTGGTGATTTTATTGCCGCACGAGGTTCTGCCTCTTGTATAATGTTATCATATATGTTAACATTAAAGCAGTGAGGTGAGCGTATGGAGGAACTGCGTCAGCGGCAAAGAATCATAACCCAGCTTGTAGAGGCCCGTCTGGAGCAGGGCGTTTCCCAAGCAGAACTGGCAAGGAGGCTGGGAATCCAGCGTTCCGGGATCAACCGACTGGAAAGCGGGACACAGAACCCGACACTGGATATGATCCTAAAGGTTGCTTCGGCACTGGGGAAAGATGTTTCGCTGGAATTCAAGGATAAGGAGGAACCTATGAGCAATGTTTACAGCCTCCGCATGTATGATACGGAGTTAATGCGTTTTTCTATGGAAAAGCAGGGCTTGTCCGGCCTTGTAGCTGAAATTTTATACACCAACGAGGAGCAGGCCCATTTGCTGCCTTTGGATATGGAACGTACCGGCGAGGGCGTTATCCATTGGCTGGAGCGGCGGGTCATCCCGAAAAACCGCGCCTTTGTGGACGAGATTTTGAAAACCCTGGGCCTCAGCCATAACGACACCAAGGGGATCATCGACGTGTGCAAGGGCTTGTCGCTGAACGACAGCTATTGGGTGGTGCCGGAGGGATTTGAGGGGAAGTTTTCCCAATACAATCTTTACGAAAACCGCTTTTCCGAGATACTGGCGCTGGTGGCCTATACCGGCGCAGGCGGGAGCAGGCAGGCGTTTACCACATCCCCGGAGCTGACCACAGGCGGTATGCTGCCCAAGGCGTGGCGTTATGTGGAGCATGATGGGATTTATCTCTACAAGGGCGGCACGACCGGCGCGTCCAATGCGGGCCGGGAACCGTACTGCGAGTATTATGCTTCTCAGATTGCGGAAACCATGCGCCTGAACGCCGTGCATTATGACCTGGAGAACTGGAAAGGCATTACTGCTTCTAAATGTTCTTTGTTTACCGACATTGACACGGCATATATCCCTATTGGGCGGATTGTCAGAACCGGGGGCATTGCCGCCTGCCTTGCCTACTATGACAAGCTGGGGCCGGAGTTTTCGGAACAAATCCGCAGTATGCTGGTATTTGACGCCTTGATCTATAACGAGGATCGGCACTTTGGAAATTTTGGCGTCCTGCGGGAGAATCGCAGCGGCGGCATCCTTGCGCCTGCCCCGATTTTTGACAATGGGCTTTCCCTGTTCTGTTATGCCGGTAAGGAAGATTATGCGGATCTGGATGAGTACGCTAAGACACGTTCTAACCCGTATAACATTTCTTATGAGGAAGTGTGCGCTGAGGTCATGGGGCCAAAGCAGAAAGAGCAGCTCCGGCGCATGATCGGGTTCCGGTTCAAGCGCCACGAAAGCCTCAACCTGCCGGAAGAACATTTGCAGGCCATTGAGAAACATCTGGAAGGACGGGTGAGAAAGCTGCTGGCAATCCCCAGCCGCCGACGATCAACGCAGGAAAAGGCAAGATAAAAAAATAATATCCGACGAGAGAGCGTTCTGAAAAGGGCGCTCTTTTTTGCTGCCAATTTTAGAATCAGGAAAGGAGCAAGAACGATGAACGAGTATGACATTACGATTCAAGAAACGCTGGAAATGACGGTTACTGTGGAGGCGGAAAGCCGCGAGGAGGCCCGGCAGATGGTGGCCGACCGCTGGAAAAATGGTGAATATATCCTGGACGCGGACAATTTCAAGGACGTGGAATTTTACCCCAGGGGCCGCAGCCGTGACCGGGGCGAGCGATGAACTGTTTTTTAGTGGATTGGTATTCCCCGCAGGGGAATGGAATGTAGCTGTACCAGCAAGCATCGCCTTTGTGATACCACAAAGGCAGCTTGTTAGGGGGAAGCCCCCTAATACCCCTTTTGAAAGAATGGAGGTTTTCATGGAAGGATTGTTTTTTGCCATTGGATTTCTGCTGGGCGGTGTGGTCGGCGTACTGATTATGTGCCTGCTTCAAATCAACCGCCTGAGAGGAAAGGAGGATTCGGAAGAATGAGAAAACGCAATGTACACGTCCAGTTTTGGCTGGACAAAAAAGAGGCGGAAGCCTTCAACAAAAAAGTAAAACGCAGCGGGCTTTCCCGCGAGGGATACCTGCGCCATTTGGTGAACGGCCTGGTTCCCCAGGACGCGCCGCCGCCCGCTTATTACGATTTTATGCGGGAGCTGCATGGCATTGGGAACAATCTCAATCAGATCGCCCAAAAAGCCCATGTGCTGGGTGTTATGGATGAGCGCCGCTACGATGAGGAAATGCGGAAGTTTGACCAACTTATCCGTGATATTACCCAAGCGGTGCTCCTGCCCCGCCCGATGAAATAACTATGGCCACTACGTCCATCTGGCGGGTGAACGGCTGGCTGGGCAAGGTTCTCATCTATATTGAAAATCCTGATAAGACCGAAAATCCAGATTTCTTTGAAAAACAGGATTTGGATGGCAAGGAGGCCCAGGGCCTCTCCGATGTGATCGAATATGCCATTCAGCAGAAGAAAACGGAAAAGTCTGTGGTGGACGATGAGGATATGCCCATCATGCAGCGGTTTGTATCCGGGGTGAATTGCAGCCCCACGACCGCCCGTGACGAGATGATCGCCGTAAAAAAGCGGTTCGGCAAGGAAGAAGGCACAGTAGCTTATCATGGTTATCAGAGTTTTGCCCCCGGTGAAGCCACACCGGAAATGGCACACGAGATCGGGCTGAAGCTGGCAAAGGCGCTGTGGGGAGAAAAGTATCAGGTGCTGGTCACTACCCATTTGGATAAATCCCACCACTTGCACAACCATTTTGTGGTGAACACGGTTTCGTTCATTGACGGAATCAAATACCACCGCACGGAAAAGGATTACTTTGATATGCAGAGGGAATCCGACCGCCTGTGCCGGGAGTATGGGCTTTCTGTTATTGAGAACCCCCAGCGGGGAAAATCCAAGCACTACGGGGAATGGAGGGCCGAGCAGGAAGGCCGCCCCACCTATCTGTCCCTTATCAAAGCTGATGTAGATACTGCCATCCGCCAGTCGATGACGGAGAGGCAGTTTTTTTATCACCTGCGTCAGATGGGCTACGACATCAAGGTGGGAAAAGACATCACCCTGCGGGCACCTGGAAGGGATAACGGAAGAAAACTCATGCGCAACTTTGGCGAGGACTACTCTATGGAGAACATCCGCAAACGGCTCCTGGCACAGCACCGCCCACAGCGGGAGTACAGGCCGCCGCCCAAGCGGTGCAGGCTCCACGGAGATTTGAAACAAGCCAAAAAGGTGACGGGGTTTCGCGCTCTCTACTTTCACTACGGCTATCTGCTGGGGGTATTCCCCAAGAAACAGAACCGCCCGCCCAGGCGGGTGCCCCATGCGCTGCGGGAGGATTTGATCCGGGCGCAGGAACTTACCGATGAAGCCCGCCTTCTTTCCCACCACCGCATTGACACCCTGGAACAGCTCAACGCTTATCAGTCCGATGTGCGGTCCCAGCTTGCGGATATAACAGAACAGCGAAAGAGCCTGTATCGGAAACTGAGGACCAAGGCGGTGCTGGCCGACCCTGCCCGGCAGGAAGTGATCCGGGCGGAGATCGCGGTGCTCTCTGCCCGTCTGAAAGGGCTGCGCAGGGAGGTAAAACTTTGCGAGGATATTGCCCAGCGCTCTGTTTCGATCAGGGGTAAGATACAGGCCGCCCGCGAAGAAGCCTGCGGAAAGGAGGAGAACGCCCGCCAAGAACAGGAACGGAGAACTGCCCCAGGAAGGAGATGATGTTTTATGTATAACTCAGGCGACGCGGCGGAACAAGTGGTGCGGATGAGCCTGGAGGGTGCTGAATTTGCCCTCAAGATCACCGGTGCTGCCGCTAAAAATCTTGCCGCCGCCCTTTACACGGTCTTGAAAGACCAGAAAAAGACCAAGGGCAAAGCCCGCATTGAAGCTATGCTGCGGGAGAAGCGCCCTCTGAAGGTTTACACCATCAAGAAAGAGGACTGCCCGGAGTTTGCCAAGCAAGCGAAGGGGTACGGGATTCTGTATGCACCTATCCCGGTGAAAAAAGGCGACGACACCATCGACATCCTTGTATTCGAGGATGACGCTGCCAGAGCCAACCGGATCGTGGAGAAGTTCAAGCTCACGGTAGTGGATACGGCTTCTATCAAAGAAGATATTGAGAAATCCCGTGAACAGCGCGGCAGTGAACAGCGCGATAGTGAACCCGCCGTGCCGGAACAGTCTGCGCCGGAAAAGAGTGTGGATGACCAGCTTTTGGATGAGCTGCTGGAGAAGCCCGTCCAAAAGGAGAAGGCCCAGCCGGAACACCCGGCAGCGGAGAAAACAGACCCTTTTACCCCAGCGGCGGAAAAATCCCCTCCGTCCGCGCCTATCTCCGAGAACAGCAGCAAGTCCGCAAAGGGTACTTCTGATGGTGCCGAGAAGCCTTCTGTCCGTCAGGAACTCCGGGACATCCAGGCCCAGCGGAAGAAGGAGGCGGAGGCTGCCAAGGTTGAGGAACCGGCTTCCCCTCAGAAAAAGGCCGCCCAGAAAACTACCCAGCACCAGCCGCCCAAACCTAAAAAGAAACCGAAATCGAAAGAGAGGTAATTTGTAATGAATAACTTTGACGATCTGTTTGAACAGCAACCCCCAAAAGAGGCCGCGCCGCAGAAACAGGAGAGCCAAAAAGAGCGCACCAAGCGCCAGTGGTGGCAGGTCCGTGAGGAAAAGCAGCGGAAAGAAGCCTATTCCACTCTGGATCGGATTTTTAAAGAGTTCTCCCAGGGTACAGGCAGCATGGAGACGTATTTGGATGTTCAGAGCCGTTTCCCCTTCCACTCTGCCCGCAATGCACTGTTGATTGGGCAACAGTCCCCCGACGCGGTGCGTGTGGGCGGCTACAAGGAATGGCATTCCCAGGGGATTGAAATTTTGGAGGACGAGAAGCGCCTGCCCATCATCATCCTGGAACCGGGCA
>OGYI01003163.1_pt1 | contig 10646 bp, 9 predicted proteins | sample 1576521 | NCBI WGS metagenome assembly OGYI01 (sample SAMEA3541484, study PRJEB24748) | human gut metagenome | biome: human gut; feature: human-associated habitat; material: faeces | place: China | collected 2012
GAGGTTTGCGCTCTGGCCACTAACGCCACCAGCGCCGTAATCGTCACGCTTCTTCCCTCCGCCTTCACCTCCTCAATCGCTCTCAAAACCTGATTGATCGACTGCTGGCGCTGAAGCTCCTGTTTCTCTGTTAATTGTTTAGGCAGTCCCTTATTCCTTCACATCCTAAGCCCCTCTTTCCAACTTTTCCACAACGGTTTTAAACCCTCCAGCTATTGCCGCAAAATTATCTGCCAGCTGTCTGTCATTCCTGAATTTCTCCGCTTTTGATTCCCAGTCAGCCGCCTGCTCTTTAAAATATGCCAACTGCTCCATTTCCGGCACAAAATCCCTACAACTAATGCATTCCCAAACACCGCTCCTGCAATGAGTGACATCAGCACATACTCCACCCGGTACCCTGTGGGCGCGGATATTTTTTAGCAGTCTTGACTCGGTAACGAAATCCATGTTCAGAATCCTTCCGCCAAATAACACATATGGATTTTCAGCCTCTGTCTGATACTTCATTGGCTCCACGATTGTCTCCGGAAACAGGTTCAAATGTGCATATGATGCATAAAGCATTGCCGTGCCATGGTGCGCCGTCATCTCCGCAATTTGCGGCAGCGTAAATCCCGCCCTGAGCCGATCTGTAACCCCGTTATGACGGAACTGATGCGAAGTCACCACATACTCCCCTCCGTTTTCATCCCGGACATCATATCTCCTGCAAATCTCTTTTAGGTGATAGAAATAGTATTAGGTGGAAGAAAGACTCAAAAAGCTACAATTTATCCAGTATCGGGAAGATATTTTACTGAAATAGATCAGTATGAGGAATGTGAATATACATTAAATGTACAGGGTAAACGCTCAGCATGGACAAATCGTGGTTGTGATGCGGATGTCGTCGACCTTATTAATGTGGAACCGTGGATGTTTAATCAAGGAGCAGATATATTTCCGAGAACTGCGTTCTTTCATAAGTTTTGTAAACAAAGTAATGGTTCCTGGAAAATAGAAAAGATAGATAAACCATCGGAATTATTTTACTTGGTTAGTGAGAGCAAGAAAAACATTGGAAATGATATTGAAGTTAATGGATTCGATGATAAGTATATGTTTGATTGCTTTATTTCGAAACATTTATCTCCATTTATTGTAGCGGAACCAGCAAAAACGCTTATTCCAGGAACGAGAGATAAAGGCTTATGGAAGCCGATTATGGCGGAAGATATTGCTCTGATGAATCCTGCTACTGCAAAGGTTTTCGAAGAGATTCAAGATGGAATAGGAACATCTGTATATGAGCTGCTCTCGGATAAGATCAATATTTATGGAAAATTGTACAAGCAGAATTTCTCGTTAGGGCGATGGCTTGTGCTATCAAATGCGGGAGGCTCAAATCCTTGTGCTGCGTACATTGATTTAGATAAGTACGATATATCGAAATTAATAATCGATCAGACTTTATACTGGTATATAACGTCAAGTGAAGCAGAAGCTTTATTTATCACAGGTATGATTAACAGCACGGCATTGAATGCTGCAATTAAGGATTTTCAGCCGGATGGAGGATTTGGGAAAAGACATATTCACACGTTACCATACAAGGTGATTCCAAGATACGATTCTGAGAATCCTGTGCATGAGCTTGTAGTAGAAAAAACAAAAATATTAATTGATCGGTGGATTGCTTATTGTAGAAACAATAAAGACGGTGTATATATAGCCCCTAATAGTGGGACGCTTAATAGTAGACGTAAAAAGTTGCAAGCCGCTTTAAAAGAATTGCCTGAATATAATACTTATGAGTATGCATGTAATTCTGTAATGGGACTTGAAGATTAATGACGACAGTGGTCTTTTCTATATGCCGGAGAATGATATTGATTAAGTTTGATATGTGACGCTTAGCTTTGATGAGAGATTTGGATTTTGAAAGAGGCTGTTGCCTCACTTTGAACTGTCCCCTGTATGTTTGACAGGAAGGCGGTTCAGAGTGAGGCAGTAGTCCCTTTTATTTTTGGAATTTTTTGGGGTTTAATTTGAAGGTATCCAATCGTTTATAAATTCCGGACATGTGAAGGCCGGAAAGAGCCGCAATTTTTGCGACATTTCCGTTGGTATGTTTTAAAAGTTTAAAAAAGTATTGATATTCACAGTTATATTTATAATCTTTGAAATGACGGAAAACATTTGGGGCTTCATAAATATAATCATTCAAGATATGCTCTGTTTCGGAGTTTATCGTTTTTTCTCGGGAAGGGGTGAAGGATGGACCCACTAACAAATCCTGTGACATTCCGTCGGTGATCACATAACGTTGAATTGCGTTTTTTAATTCACGTACGTTGCCTGGCCAGGTGTAGTTTATCATGGCATTTTTGTAGGAATGATCAATGGTAACGGATTTATGGTATTTATAGTTATAAATATTCAGAAAAAAATTGATCAGCGGCTCGATGTCTTCCACACGTTCGCGGAGGGCCGGCATAGTGATAGGAATAATATTCAGCCGGTAATACAAATCCTCACGGAAAGTCCCTTCTTTAACCATATTAAGAAGGTTTCGATTTGTTGCGGAAATAACACGGACATTTATTTTTTTAGTTGTAGTTCCGCCAAGTTTTCGGATTTCTCCTGTTTCAAGGACACGCAGAAGTTTTGGCTGGAGATTTATAGGCATTTCTCCAATTTCATCCAAGAAAAGAGTTCCATTATTGGCAAGTTCAAATAAACCAGATTTTCCACTTTTGTTTGCTCCGGTAAAACTGCCTTTTTCATAGCCGAAGATTTCAGATTCCATCAGAGCTTCTGGAATCGTTGCACAGTTGACTGGAACAAAAATTTCATTTTTTCTTAAACTATTCTCATGTATATATTTTGCAAGGACTTCTTTGCCGCTGCCCGATTCCCCGTATATTGTGATACTGGCATCGGTCTGGGCTACTTTTTTTGCATAGTCAAAAGCTCTTTTGACGGAGGGGCTCTCCGCGATATAGGAGTGCTTTTTTTGCTGTTTAAAACAGTGTTGAAGGTTTGCTGCATATTTCGGCAGAGTTCATCTACACGATTTCTGTATTGAATAGAAAAACGTTCAGATTGACTGAAGGTAATAGTACGGATTAATTTGCCATTTGAATCAAAAATTGGTACCGAGTAAGCATAAATTCCCTGTTCTGGATCTCCATTGAGAATCAGATAGGACATGTTTTCAGATTCTTGTTTGATACAGTCAAGGCAGGAGCTGTTACTGAACACTCCGTTATCCACGAGTTGTTGCATGGTGGTATTCAGCAGCTTTTCACGGGACAGGCCGGTAAGTTTGCAGGTTCCATCAGAACAAAGAAGTAGTTTTCCGGTGTTGTCACAGATAATGATACTGCCCTCGTAATAATGAAGAATATCCTCAAAATAGATACGGTTGAAATTAGTGTTACTCATTTTTATTTATTTCACCTCGCAATTTCTATATATGTAGAAAAATGTTAAAAAATAGTCGATAAAAGTAGAAAAACTTTACAAACTGTCTGAAAACTCTTTTGATTATCATATCATAAACCCCCAATTTTTTAAAGAGTGTTCTAAAAAAAAGAATAATATGCACAAAAATAGAAAAAAGAATTTGGAGAATTTAAACAATTTTTTAATGTGAAATAAAAAACAAGAAGAAAGAATAGATTTTTGGCTAAAAAATTGCTTCTTAAATAGTTAAAAATATTGACAATAACTTATCAAAGGTGAGTCGGTATTGAAATATTTTAAGGAGGTATTTATATGAGTAAGTTAATGTTGCTGCAGGATGCCATTGGTCTGATCAAAGATGGCGATTGTATCGCTACGTCAGGTATCGCAATGGCAGGATTCCCGGAAGAAGTTGTTGCGGGCATTGAAAAAAGCTTTTTGGAGACAGGAGCTCCAAAAAATCTGAATGGTATTTTTGCTGCCGGGCAAGGATGCTGGGAACCGGGACATGGCTGGCAGCATATGGCGCATGAGGGGTTACTGGCCTCATTAATAGGCGGCCATTTTGGAAGCTGTGACCAGATTGGCAAAATGATCCGTGAGAATAAGTTTAAAGCATGGAATATGCCTCAGGGAGTTATCGTGGATATGTTCCATGAAGCGGTTCGGGGTATGCCTGGACATATTACAAAGCTCGGTCTCAAGACATTTATTGATCCACGTATCGAAGGCGGAAAATTGAATGATATCACAACAGAGGATATTGTAAAAGTTGTTGAAATTGACGGTGAAGAATATCTGATGTATAAAACGCCAAAGATTGATGTTGCAATTGTTCGCGGAACGACGGCAGACAGTTTAGGCAATATCTCATTTGAGGAAGAAGCTCTCCCGGTAGATATGCGTGTTATTGCGATGGCAGCTAAAGCCTGCGGTGGTAAAGTTATTGTCGAAGTTAAGTATACGTGTGATCGTTTAATGACAGACAAGGTCGCAATTCCTGGTATTTTTGTGGATGCTGTAGTTGTATCTCAGACACCAGAAGAAACACATCGGCAGACGGCTTTACATGTATATGATCCAAGCCTTTCCGGCCATGCATTTGTACCGACAGAAGCGGTGGCATCCTTGCCATTTAATGCGAAAAAGGTGATTTCCCGCCGTGCGGCGATGGAATTAAAACCGGGAAGCATTATTAATCTTGGCGTTGGTGTGCCAGAAGGTATTGCCAATATTGCGGCAGAAGAAGGGTGTGCTGATTTGATCACAATGACTTCTGAGAGCGGTGCCGTAGCAGGCGTACCTTTAGGCGGCAAAGCTTTTGGTGCTGTTCAGAACGCATGGGCAGTTGTTGAACAGGAAATCCAGTTTGATTTTTATAATGGCGGCGGTCTCGATGTTTCTTATCTTGGACTTGCCGAAACCGATGAAATTGGCAATGTCAATGTTAGTAAATTCGGAACTGGCGTGACTGGAGCCGGCGGTTTTATCAATATTTCCCAGACTACACCAAATTTGGTTTACTGTGGAACCTTTACAGCAGGCGGTTTGAAAGAGGAAATTAAGGACGGAAAACTGATAATTGTTCAGGAAGGAAGAAGCAAGAAATTTATCAAGAAAGTACAGCAGGTTACTTTCAGTGGTGAGTTTGGAGCGGAAACCGGACAGAATGTGCTGTATGTTACAGAGAGAGCTGTATTTAAGTTAGTTAAAGGCGGCCTTCAGTTGATCGAAATTGCACCGGGTGTAGATCTTGAAAAGGATATTCTGGGTCAAATGGAATTTGCTCCGATTATTAAAGAAGATGAATTGAAAGTCATGGATACAAAACTTTTTACAGATGAGCTGATTAATTTGAGGGAAACTATGTTAAATAAGTAAATTTTTCGGAGGGAGAAATTGTATGTTGGGTATTATTTTAGTGGTTATAGGATTAGTAATATTAACCATTTTAGCTATTAAGGGCGTTCCGATCCTTTTTGCTACGGCAATTGCCTCAATCTTTGTTTTGGCATCACAGGGTGTTAATGTGGTTGAGGGGATTACACAGGCCTATATGACAGGCTTTGCAAATTATTTTATGAATTATTTCCTGATTTTTACATTAGGAGCTATTTTCGGAAAACTGGCAGAAGTCAGTGGAGCAACGGACAGTATTGCCAAAACAATTGTTGATAAGTTGGGAGAGAAATATGTAGGACTTGGTATCTTCATTGCTGCTGCTGTTCTTGGATATGGCGGAGTCAATCTGTTTGTTGCACTTTTCGCACTGTATCCATTAGGAAAGAGTATGTTTAAACGTGCGGATGTTCCGAGAAGACTGTTCCCAATGTGCTACCTGGCCGGCTGCGGTACGTTTGCCATGACGGGCCCGTTTTCACCGTCTACACAGAATATTATTCCTACAAGTTATTTAGGAACAACATTGTCGGCAGGTTTAATTCCAGGTTTGGTTGGATCTGTTTTCTGCCTAATTTTATGTGCAATTTATATCCAGTGGCGTATTAATAAATGCAAAAAAAACGGCGAACATTATGTGCTTCTTCCTGGTGAAGAAAGCTTATCAGAAGATGATAGCAGAGAAGTTCCTAATTTCCTTATTTCTCTGTTGCCGTTGATTTTATTGATCATCATTCTTAACGTTACCGGATGGCCAATCGTTGTATCTTTGTTTGTTGGCGTTCTTTTAGGAATTGTTATTTACTGGAAATGGATGCCGCATACCTTTGCACAGTTTTGGAAAGATATGAGCGCAGGAGCAACAAACGGTCTTTCTTCAATTGCCAATACAGCAGCTACAGTAGGATTTGGCGCAGTTGTTCAGGCAACACCGGCTTTTGCAACATTGTCCGCAGCATTGACAGGTATGGCTCAGAATGGAAATGCTTACATTGCAGTAGCCATTGCAGTAGCAGCATTGGCAGGTATTTCCGGATCAGCTTCCGGCGGCCTTGGTATTGCCGTGCCGATGTGTGCTGACCTGTTTATACCAATGGGTGTCAGCGCTGAAGCAATTCATCGTATTGCAGCCGTTTCCAGTTCGGCTCTGGATTCCCTTCCGCATAATGGTTTTGTAAATACTTGTTTGCAGTATTGTGAGACAAACCATAAAGAATCCTATTTCGATGCATTTATCGTTACCGTTGTTATTACCACTGCTGAACTGGCACTTGTTGTCGCGATGTTTAGCATTATGGGATAAAAATTAAAGAAAAGAGTGATTCATATGGTATATGAAAATTTGATTTATGAAAAACAGAGACATGTTGCACTTATTACCTTAAATCGTCCAAAAGCGTTGAATGCACTTAATGATGTGCTCTTAACAGAATTAGCTGACGCCGTTGAAATGGTAGCAGCAGATGAGGATGTAAGAGTGGCGGTTATTACTGGAGCAGGAAAAGCTTTTGCAGCTGGTGCGGATATTGATTATATGAAGGATTTTAACCCGATTCAGGCGCAGAGCTATATGGAACAGGGTCAGGGACTCTATCGTCGTATTGAAAAAGTACGTAAACCGTTTATTGCAGCGATTAATGGTTTTGCTTTAGGCGGAGGTTGTGAACTGACGCTGGCCTGCGATATTCGTATTGCTTCTACAAAGGCAAAAATTGGACTTCCAGAAGTTGGTCTGGGTATTTTCCCAGGCTTTGGCGGAACACAGAGAATGCCGCGTTTGATCGGAGACGGACTTGCAAAAGAATTGATTTTTACAACACGCCAGGTCAATGGTCAGGAAGCAAAAGAAATAGGTCTTGTTAATCAGGTCGTTGAGCCGGAAGAGTTATTAAATACGGCAATGGCGATGGCAAACGTTATTGCAAGTAAAGCTCCGATCGCAGTTGGACTTGCAAAGGATACGATTAATCGAGGCAGACAGGTAGACATTGATGATGCCATGTCGATTGAAGCAGCAAATGATTGCCTTGCATTTTCAACAGAGGATCAAAAAGAAGGCATGCACGCTTTCGTAGAAAAGCGTCCGCCGGTATTTAAGAATAAATAATAGAAGGGAGAGAAAATAATGGCCAGAGGTAAAAGATATAATGATTGGATTATTGGTGAAACACTTAAAACAAGCGGACGGACTGTAACTGAATCCGATGTTACACGTTTTGCCGGACTTTCCGGAGATTATAATCAGTTACATACAGACGCTGAGTTTGCAAAAGCAAATACACCATATGGTGAGAGAATTGCTCATGGTGCTTTAACATTCTCTATTGCTACAGGTCTTATGGATCATTCTGGAATGATCGAAGGTGTGGTTGTTGGCTTTTTGGGTGCAAATTTAAAATGGCCGGCGCCAGTGCTTTTTGGTGATACAATTCATCTGGAAGTCACAGCAATTGACAAAAAACCAACAAAAAATCCAAAACGCGGTATTGTTACATTGAGTGTTAAGGTCGTTAACCAGAATGATGTTGTGGTTGGTGACGAAGAATGGACAATAATGTTTGTTGTATAAAAGATTAACAAAAAAATAATGGAGGAATATTATTATGGGATATATTTTAAATGAAGAATCAATGGATATCGTAAAACTTGCAAGAGATTTCGCAGAAAAAGAAGTAAAACCGGTATGTGCTCAGTATGATGAAACTGGTGAATTCCCGATGGATTTATATCAGAAAGCTTTTGATTTAGGCTTCCATGCACTTGAAATTCCAGAACAGTTTGGCGGAAGCGGACTTGATTATTATACATGCTGTGCTGTTTATGAAGAATTTGCAAGAATTGATGCTGGTTTCTGTACCGGTGTTGCAGCGGATGGGCTTGCATTAAAGACGGTTTTAATGTTCGGTAATGATGAGCAGAAACAGTACTTTGCCGACTATATTTGTGGTGGAAAAGGCAATGGTTTCGCTGCATTTGCTTTAACTGAACCAGATGCTGGTTCTGATGCAGGCGCAGGTAAAACAGTTGCCCAAAAAGTCGGTGATGAATATGTCATCAATGGACGAAAATGTTTTATTACAAATGCGGGTCCGGCTCAGATTTATGTTGTCTTTGCAATCACAGATAAATCAAAGGGTGCAAAAGGATACTCAGCTTTTATCGTAGAACGAGACAGAGCCGGCGTTTCTGTAGGTAAAGAGGAGAATAAAATGGGTATCCGTCTTTCAAACACAGCCGACGTTGTATTTGATGATGTTCATGTACCTGCCGATCATCTCATTGGTAAAGAAGGCAAAGGATATGGTTATGCTATGTCAACACTTGATTTGGCAAGACCGATTATCGGTGCTATGGCAGCAGGTATTATCCGCAGATGTATTGAAGAATGTGTAGCTTATGCAAAACAAAGAGTAACGTTTGGCAAACCGATCATTAAACATCAGGTGAACTCGTTCAAGCTTGCCGATATGCAGATTAAACTTGAAACAACACGGGCGGCAGTTATTAATTGCTTCAACCAGTATTATGCAGGAAAACCGTATGGTGAAGCCGCAGCAATTGCAAAATGCTATGGTGGTGATTCTTCAGTAGAATGTGCACTGGAAGCTATTCAGATTTTAGGCGGTTATGGTTATTCCAGAGAATATCCGGTTGAAAAACTTTTAAGAGATGCAAAGATTATGCAGATCTACGAAGGAACCAATGAAATCCAGCGTATGGTAATTTCCGGTTATGTTTGCCGATAGGAGGTATATTTAATGGATATTTTGGTTTGCGTAAAGCAAGTTCCAGATACAACTGAAATTAAGATTAATTATGAAACGAATACTCTGATTCGTGAGGGTGTGCCAAGTATTGTCAATCCTTTTGACGCATATGCACTGGAAGTTGCAGTGCGTTTAAAAGAAAAACATGGTGGAACAGTTACTGTATTGAGTATGGGTCCGGATCAGGCAAAAGCTGCTTTAAAAGAGTGTCTTTCTGTCGGAGCAGACAAGGCATATCTCTTGTCAGATCGTGCTTTTGGCGGTTCAGATACTTTAGCTACAAGCTACATTTTAGCATCTGCTATTCATTCTCTTGGAAAATTTGACCTGATTATGTGCGGCAAACAGGCGATTGATGGAGATACAGCTCAAGTGGGGCCGGAGATCGCAGAACATTTGGATATTCCACAGGTAACTTATGCTTTGGATGCCGATGTAACTGAAGATGGCAAGGTTATTGTAAAGAAAGAAACAGAAACTGGCTACGAAATGGTTGAAACACAGATTCCAGCTCTGTTGACCGTTGTTAAGACAGAATTTGAACCTCGCATGGCTTCTGTTAAGGCAAAGATTGCTGCAAACCGTAAACCAATTGATGTGATTACATCACAGGATATTACCATTGACTTGTCTCGTGCAGGTCTGAAAGGTTCTCCGACAAAAGTTAAAAAAACATATACACCACCAATGAAAGGTGACAGTGTTGTTATTAAAGAGGAAACCGCAAAAGAATCTGTAGACAAATTAATTTCTATCCTTGATGAAAAGAGCATAATCTAGGAGGTTGTAGAATGTTTGAAGAGTATAAGAATCTGTGGGTGTACATTGAATCTTCCAATGGTGTTGCGGCAAATGTCGGGCTTGAGCTTTTAAATCCGACAAGAGCGTTGGCCGACAGTGTCAATGAGAAGCTGGTTGCTATTGTTATCGATAGTAAAGATACAGAGGCTCTTGCCCAGACGGCTATTAAATATGGAGCAGATGAAGTAATCGTTGTTGAAGGTGAAGAATATGCTTCCTATTCAACGGATGCATATACGAATGTATTAAATGTATTGGCTGAAAAATATAAACCTTCAGCGATATTTATTGGAGCAACAAACCGTGGACGTGATTTGGGACCGCGTCTTGCTGCCAGAGTGAAAACCGGGTTAACGGCAGACTGCACATCTTTGGCAATGGATAACGGAAATATTGTCTGGACCCGACCGGCTTTTGGTGGCAATTTGATGGCAAATATTCTGTGTCCGGAACATAGACCACAGCTTGGCACGGTGAGACCTGGCGTATTTAAAAAGGCGGAACCAGATGAACACAGAGTTGGAAATATTATTAAAGAGGATATTACAACACCGTTAGAGATGATTCGTACAAAGATTGTCGATATCGTTACGACCGTGAGTTCGGATGTGCCGAATATTGAGGAAGCCGAAATACTTGTGTCCGGAGGCGCAGGGGTTGGCGGCCCGGAAGGCTATGGGGTTTTAAAAGAGTTGGCATTGGCAATGGGAGGAAGTATTGCAGCATCGC
>OGYI01003166.1_pt1 | contig 10639 bp, 7 predicted proteins | sample 1576521 | NCBI WGS metagenome assembly OGYI01 (sample SAMEA3541484, study PRJEB24748) | human gut metagenome | biome: human gut; feature: human-associated habitat; material: faeces | place: China | collected 2012
CGCAACCGCGTAGGCGATGGGGAAACGCAGAAATACCATCAGGAAGAAACTTCCTAGCAAAATCAGAATTGCCATACTGTTTGCATCCATTACTCCATTCCCTCCTTTACAAAAAATCCCTTTACATGATTATATAAAGCCTCTATCTCAAAAACCAGCATTGCCACACCGGCTAAAGGTACCGGGAAATACATCCAGAAGCGTGAGAGCTTGGGCATACTTACGTAAGTACCCTTGGAACCGATTCCCGTAGCATACTTCCAGCCCACGGTGATCATGATGACTGCAAGGGCAAGCACGGCGGCGTCCGAGAGGATATCCAGGGCCCGCACCACCTGCTTTGGCAGATAGGTGTCAAAGGCAGTCATGCGGATATGGGCATTCCTCCGGATGGCCAGGGCGGCTGACAGCACTGCCATATAGGCCATGCAGGTTAATACAACCTCCTCACTCCAGGCCGGATCCGGGATAAACGGAATGTAACGTCCCGCAACCGCCATACAGGTAATGAGGATATCCACGGTGAGGAGCAGTTTGCACAGGAACATGACCAATGCATAGGTCCTGTCATATACAGGTTTGATCTTGTCAATGGTTTGAAACAGAGATGACATAACACTCTCCCTTCTTTTGGTGATGGCATTAAGAAACCTGACCGCAGCGAGCTCTTACTGACTAGGTCATTATAAAAATATTATAAAGGAGGCAGCGGGACTCTCCTACCGTAAGTTTTTGCGAATTTTAGTAAAATTTTATCTTTTTTATATATTATGCACAAAAAATATACCCGTTAAGAAATCTTAACAGGCTAATTTTTACAATATTTTAACGTTTCTTTTATATTTTCTTAACAGCCTGTCATGCCCTTTTGCGGCTGTCCTTATACTTTCTTAATGCATCCGGAAGGGGATTCCATACAGTCATAAAATACGCTTCCTCCCAATATACTTTTAATAATTCCCATTTCCCGGAGTTCTCATGAAGGAGTCCTTAACACCATCTTCAAACATATCCAAACGCCTCTCCCCACGGAAGCTGGCATTCATTACAGGAACACTGCTCCTCACCTCAACGGGGTTCATATGCCGTATCCTGGGGTTCTTTTACCGCATATTCATGTCCCGGACCATTGGCGCGGAGGGGCTGGGTATTTATAATATGGTACATCCCATATTCAGCATCTGCTTTGCGGTGTGCGCCGGATCCATCCAGACCGCGCTGTCCCAGTATGTGGCTGCCAACCAGTCCCGGGGCAAGGCCGTATTCAAGACAGGCCTGGTCATTGCCATGGGCATGTCATTCCTCCTGGCCTGGGGCATTTACGGCAACGCCGGTTTCCTGGCTGAAAAGTTCCTGCTGGAGCCAAGGTGCGCCCCCTACCTGCCCGTGATGGCAGTGTCCGTGCCCTTTGCAGCCCTCCACGCCTGCATCAACGGCTATTATTATGGCATGCAGAAGGCCAGGGTGCCTGCATTCTCCCAGGTGGCGGAACAGGTCATCCGCATGGGGGCCGTGTTCCTTATGGCCGGCGTGTGGCTGGACTCAGGACGTGAAATCACGGTCAGCCTTGCGGTGTACGGCCATTTAATCGGTGAAATGGCCTCGGCTGCATTTACCGTGTTCTGCCTTGGTTTTTTCCCGCCCGCCGGAATGGAGGGTAATAAGATAAGGAAGGCAATCCCCCTCTCCTTCCGTGAAACAGCCGCCCCCCTGATGGCCCTGGCCCTTCCCCTGATGGGCAACCGCCTGATACTCAATGTCCTTGGCAGCGCCGAGGCAATCTGGATTCCCAACAAGCTGATGAGCTTCGGCCTTACCAATTCAGAGGCCCTGTCCATATACGGCGTGCTCACCAGCATGGCACTGCCGTTCATCCTGTTCCCCTCTGCCATTACCAATTCCATGGCCGTCCTGCTGCTTCCCACGGTTGCCCAGGCCCAGGCCGACGGCAACGAGGGCCGCATCTCCTCCATGATTTCCATGTCCCTGCGCTACAGCTGCTACATGGGCGTACTGTGCATCGGCATCTTCACCATATTCGGCAGCCAGCTGGGCGTGGGCGTATTCCATGACCAGAATGCAGGCACCTTCATCACCATCCTGTCCTGGCTGTGCCCATTCATGTACCTGGCCACCACCATGGGAAGCATCCTAAACGGACTTGGGAAAACCTCGGTCACATTTTTCCAGAATGTCTGGGCCATGGTCATACGGCTGGCTTTTGTGCTTTTTGCCATTCCGAGGTTTGGGATACAAGGTTATCTCTGGGGAATGCTGGCCAGCGAACTGGCCCTGGCGCTGATGAGTTTCCTGGCAGTGAAACGGCAGGTCCCTTTCCGCTGGGACACGGCCAACATGATTGTGAAGCCGGTCATCCTGCTTCTCATATCCATCGGGATGTACCTGGCATTTTCCTGTGTGGCAACCTCCCTTGACAGCCTGCCGCTCTTTGTCCGGACCGCGGTGAATATCCTGTTCCTATGCTTGTGCTATATGGGGCTGCTTCTGTTGTTCCATAAAAGGAAACCTCTTCCGTAAGGGAAATACCTTCCGTAAGAGTAATCCCTTCCGTAAAAGTAGTCCCTTCCACAAAAGAAAAGGGGGAGTGAACCCTCACTCCCTCTCCAATGGACTGTTTTGCATTGATAACAGGTAATCAACTGCCTGGGCCAGACCGCCTTCGGACACACTGCCAGTGACATGGTCCGCGGCCTCAATGGCCTTTCTGGTCCCATTCCCCATGGCAATGCCGATGCCAGCGTATGCAAGCATGGACACATCGTTATTGCCGTCCCCAATGGCTGCCATTTCCTCAGGCTTAATCCCATACCGGGCAATCACTTCCCGGATGCCTGAGCATTTGCCGCCGCCCTTGGGGGTTAAATCCACGCCTTCCCCGTCATGCCACACCGTGTATCCACATTCCGGCAGGCAGGCTGCCAGCCGGACGGCTTCCTTCTCATTGAGATAGGGGATTACCTGGTATATATCATGTTCCAGGGCCTGCCCCGGATCCCCCAGCGGCGGGATCCGGGTGCCGATTCCATCCTGCACCCGGATTACACGCTCATCCACAAAGTTCAGGTACCAGTTTTCTGCTTCCATGAACAGGCAGGGAAACGGTGTCTCTTCCAGTATCTTAAGGAGGATGGCAATCTGGCTGCGGGGGATGGGGTTCTTATAGATGACCGGACGGCCAGGGGTTCCTTCATAGCAGTACTGGCCGTTGAGGGTAATGTATGCATCAAATTCCAGTCCATCCAACAGATCCTCCGAATCCACCTCCAGGAAATGGCGGCCCGTTGCAATGAACAGCCGTATCCCCGCTTTCCTTGCCCTGTCAAGGGCATGTCTGGTATCATCCGAAATCCCCTTTTGATTAAATCCCCTCAGTGTGCCGTCTATGTCAAAAAATATCGCCTTAACCATGTCCTGTCCTTCCTTCCTGCCCTGTTTTTCCTAAAAATACGCCCTCCTGTCACAAAGGCTGTTACCATTATAGCAGTATGGAAACATTTGCGGAAGTACCGTTATTGACTTTCTTCGGGTTTGGATATATATTTATTAAACGGCTGTTTTTAGACATCCGGATTTTTACAGATGGAAAGGATTGAATTTTTATGGGTTCCTCAGAAGAAGCAAAAGAAATAGACCTGGGTTCAGGAAGCGTGGGCAAACTGCTGTTTAAGCTGGCCGTTCCCGCCATCACTGCCCAGATCATCAATGTTTTATATAACATGGTGGACCGTATGTACATCGGCCATATTCCTGAAACAGGGGCCATGGCTCTTACAGGAGTAGGAGTCTGTATGCCATTGATTATGATTGTGACGGCGTTTGCAGCATTTGTGGGATATGGCGGCGCGCCAAGGGCTTCTATCTTTATGGGAAAAGGCGACCATACCTCTGCGGAAAAGACGCTAGGAAACTGTTTTGTCATTCAGATCTTGATTTCCATCTTACTAACAGCGGCCCTCTTGCTTTGGAACCGTGATTTCCTCATGGCGTTTGGTGCCAGCGAAAATACCATCCAATATGGTGTCGACTACATGAACATCTATGCGATTGGCACTATTTTTGTCCAGCTTACCCTTGGGATGAACGCATTCATCACCGCGCAAGGATTTGCCAAAACAGGGATGCTCTCTGTCTTGATCGGTGCTGTCGCCAATATCATCCTTGATCCCATTTTCATTTTCGGATTCGGGATGGGCGTCAAGGGCGCTGCCCTAGCAACTATCCTCTCGCAGGCTATGTCGTGCATATGGGTTTTAGCCTTCCTGTTTGGCAAGAGGACACATCTAAAGATTAAAAAAGAAAATTTGGGGTTGCAGGCAAAGATTGTTTTGCCTAGCCTTGCACTTGGATGTTCTACTTTCGTTATGCAAGCAAGTGAAAGCGTTATCTCTGTCTGCTTTAATTCATCGCTGCTGCAATACGGCGGTGATATCGCTGTAGGCGCGATGACCATTCTAACCAGCGTCATGCAGTTCGCTATGCTCCCTCTACAGGGGCTTGGACAGGGCGCACAGCCCATTATCAGTTACAATTATGGCGCTGGTAATGTGGAACGGGTAAAAGCAGCTTTTAAACTTCTATTGAAAGCCAGCCTCTGCTATTCTATATTGCTCTGGCTCTTTGTAATGTTCTTCCCACAGGCGTTTGCCGCCATGTTTACTTCGGACGCATCCCTGATGGAGTATACAAAAACTGCGCTGCGCATCTATATGGCTGGCACCTTTTCTACCGGCTTCCAGATAAGCTGCCAGCAGAGTTTCATGGCTCTTGGTCAGGCAAAGGTCAGCCTGCTGCTTGCCTGTCTGCGAAAGATCATCCTGCTGATCCCGCTGATTTTTATCCTGCCGCACTTCCTGCCGGATAAAGTTTTCGCAGTCTTTCTCGCAGAGCCAGTAAGTGATATCCTTGCCGCCGCCGCGACCACGATCACATTCCTGACACTGTTCAATTCAATCCTCAAAAAAGAAACGAAATAACCCCCTGTAAGAAAAATCACATAGATATCAAAGGAGACCACAATGAATCATACAAATATAACAAATTTTTCTTCTGAATCATTATCCCCATCTTCTGATAAAGCAAAATTCCTTTCCGATTTTGTATGGGGAGCGGCTACCAGTTCCTATCAGATTGAAGGTGCTGTAACAGAAGACGGCAAAGGCGCACACATCTGGGATATTTTTACCAGAGAAGAAGGCAGGATCTTTGAAAACCATACCGGTGAGATTGCCTGCGACCATTACCATCGCTTTAAAGACGATGTAAAACTGATGAAAGAAATAGGAATCCGTGCATATCGTTTCTCCATAGACTGGAGTCGTGTCCTTCCGAATGGCTTCGGTACCGTCAATGAAAAAGGGATTGCTTTTTATAACGCTCTCATCGACGAACTTCTGAAAAATGATATCGAACCTTACGTCACTTTATACCACTGGGAACTGCCATATGAACTCTACAAAAGAGGCGGCTGGCTCAATCCGCAGATTGTAGAATGGTTCGGTGATTATGCGCGTCTCGTTGCGGAACGTTTCAGTGACCGGGTAAAAAATTTCTTTACTTTAAACGAACCACAGTGTTTCATCGGCCTCGGCTTCCTGACCGGAGATCATGCTCCCGGTGTACAGGCCCCGCTGCGTGATACTTTCGAGATGGCACATAATGCTCTGAAAGCACACGGCAAAGCTGTCCAGATGCTTCGTGCCTATGGCAAACAGAAGCTTTGCATCGGTTATGCCCCTACTGCATCTATGTGCTATCCTGCAACAGAATCCGCACAGGATATTGAAGCTGCAAGAACCGCCTTATTCTCACTTCCTGCTGATAAGCAGAACTGGACCTGGAACGTTTCCTGGTGGTCCGATCCGGTCTTTTTCGGTCAGTATCCGAAAGAAGGCCTCGTAAAATATGAAAAATATCTTCCAAAGATCACGGATGAAGATATGAAGCTGATCTCCCAGCCGATTGACATGTACGGACAGAACATCTACAACGGTCAGTGCGTCCGCATGGGTAAAGACGGCAAACCGGAGTTTGTAAAACGCTATGAAGGATTCCCGAAAACCGCTATCGACTGGCCGGTGACACCGGAATGCCTCAACTGGGGACCGCGCTTCCTCTACGAAAGATACCAAACACCGATCTACATTACCGAAAACGGACTGTCCTGCCATGACGTCGTTTCTCTCGATGGCAAAGTACATGATCCGAACCGTATCGACTTCCTCGCAAGATATCTCGGTGAATTAAAAAAGGCAGCTACCGCTGCCGATATCCGTGGTTATTTCCACTGGTCACTGATGGATAATTTCGAATGGTCAAAAGGTTACTCTGAACGCTTCGGACTTATCTATGTAGACTACCGCACACAGCAGCGGATCATGAAAGATTCCGCTTACTGGTACCGTGACTACATAAAAAACAACGGTGAAATTTAATTCCGCCCCTTAAGAAGCTGTTCAATTTTTGATACAAACAGGTCAAATGCTACATTATTCCTGCCACTGTTGATCATAATATCTGTTTTTGCTCTTGTTGGCTTTACATACAGATAATGCATCGGTTTTACGGTGGCAGGATACTGTTCAATGATTCCATTCAGGTCTCTGCTCCGCCTTTGTTGAAATGGAACAACTGATTTTTATCTCCTCAGTATGGATATGAACAACTGATTTTCCCTGTTTAGTTATATCTTTTGATTAGATTTGTTTCCGTTTTAAACTTATTAACATGATACGGTATTTCTATATGTTACTTCTTTTCCTGAATCTCTAACAGCTTTTTCAGACGTGCAACTTCATCCTCAAGCGTTTTCCTTTGCTTTCTCTCATCTGCTACTCTCTTTTCAGCCTCAATCCTTAACTGTTTTTCTTCATCTGCCCGCTGTTTTTCTTCATTTGCTCGCTGCTTTTCTTCATCTGCTCGCTGCTTTTCTTCATCTGCTCGCTGCTTTTCTCTTGCAGTATTTCTTTTTAAAGCCCCAATATCTATTTCGTCCATATTCTCAAACAGATATCCCATACCATGACCTCCAATCTCGCCTATGATGTTACTGGCTTCTTCGTTCGGTACTTTCAATTTCATCAGTAATGACCATAATATTTTCTTGTATATCTCTTTTATCTCATCTGGTGCGTTTCCATAAACAGACTCCACCATTTCCTCCGAACCCTTTCTGAACTCCGAAAGATCTTCCTCTGTCTGTATCTTATTAATCAGCATCACCAGTGACATTTCATCATGTTTTTTGCTGAGTTCTTCATTTGTATATTGCCTCACACTCACTACCTGATATGTAAAATCCGGGATGTATTTTTCCATTTCTTCTGAAAATTCAATACGGTCTTTCAGATTCAAATCTGCAGTCCATTTCCGTTTTCCCTCATAATATACAATCGGAATAATCAACGGATAGCGGAAATTTTTACGTCGGCTGCTTCCTTCCTGGATTTTATTCTGAGTCGCTTTATACTCCTGCCAGGTCACACACATGTACCGAAGCAACTGCATTGCCACATCATAATCAATGTCACTCTTGTGCTCGATCAATGACAATACGTATACTTCTCGTTCTATGATACCATCTGCTTTGCGGATATATACTTTCTTGATTGTGTCCGACTCAAATTCCACACCCAGAAATGCCTGATATTTCTCTGATACATCCTCAATATCCTCCGGCATCACATTTGACAACAACGGAATATTTGTGTAATTTCTCAGAAACTGGCTTGTCAGCCTGTTATTCTTAAAAATCTCCCGACTGTTTGCATTTCTCACATGTATTTCCGGCTGGTAGCTTGCGTTCTTTTCTCTTCTGTCCTGTGATGCTTTTTCCATTTTGCCTCCTAACCGGAAACAAATCACAGATCAAAAGATTATTACAGTCTTATTGTAACATGTACTATTTTCATCAACAAGATAACTCACACACTTTATAAAAGTTTTATATCTTTGATAGATACAATCCAATAATCATTGTTTCATTTACCCATTCCGAAATAGAAATCTGCACATTTTGCACTTCAATTATTTTATTCTTCATTCACATCTTCATTTCGGTATGCTCTCTGAAAGGCATAATCTACCCCACCCCACACTTTCATTCGGGTACCGGTCAAACCCGGGCAGGGGCTGGGCACCGCGGCGGAGATATGCCTTCACTTTTTCGCCCCAGAGAAAAGGATCGTTTCCTCTTACAATTCCCCATTCCATCATCAATGCTGCCGCCCCTGCCACAAACGGCGTCGCAAAAGATGTTCCCGTCACACCTGTATAGCCGCCTCCGGCCGACGGTGCAAGGATGTCGACCCCCGGTGCAACCAGATCAGGTTTTGGATAAGGCAGATTTTCTCCGCCCCGGCCGGAAAAATCAGCAAATGCATTTAACCTCGAATCATATGCCCCTACTGTGATCACCTTCGCTGCCGTTGATGGAATCGTCAAAGTCTCTGCTGCAACCGGGCGATAAAATCCAGTTACTGCATTCAGGACTTTTCCACCCGGAAGCCACAGATTATAATTGCCTTCTCTGATTCTCCTGCCCTGCAGATGGATTTTCCAAATACCTGAAGTGAGATATATTTCCATTGGGAGAAAATCAACGTAGATCTCCTGTGTTACCTGAAAAGGTCCCGGTTTTCCATAATAAACCAGCAGCTCCGTCTCGCCTGCCCGATATCTCTGAGTACCGATTCTCTCCGACAGAACCGGTAAATTTTCTCCCGAAGGTGCCTCAAAAAAAATTTCAATTTCATCTGCATAAGCTTTCCATAACTGCAGGTTTAACGTCGTCTCATAGGCTCCTATGCTCATCTCCACGATCTCGCTCTGCCCTTGCTGCAGTTTTCCCGCGGTATGGATACGGTCGTTTCCATTGTTTCCACTTCCCACACAAATGACAGACCGCCCCACGTTTGCCACGTTGCTGATATAAGTCTCCAGAAGCGAATCCCCCTGATGTGAACCATAATTATTTCCAAAGCTGATATTGATTGCAATCGGTCTACCCATTCTGACTGCCTGCCGGATGAGATAATCAATCCCTTCCATCAGCTCCGTCGTCCGCGGAAAAGAATTTTCTCCTGCATTCCCCATCTTCACAACAAGCAGATCACTTTCATAGGCTACCCCACGGTTCACGCCCTCCGATACCGTCCCATTTCCCGCCGCAATTCCGAGCACTGCCGTTCCATGTCCACTGACATCTCTGGATGGAACAAGGCGCCTGCCTTCGGTTTCCCCAAGTACAAGCGCCTCATCTATTTCTTCTTTCGTATATTCCGTTCCTTTTGTGTAGCCTTCCGGCGGATTTCCGGGTATGCTCTGATCCCACAGATATAGTATCCTGCGGCTTCCATCCTCGTTTCGAAAATCCGGATGAAAAAAATTCACTCCCGAATCCACCACACCTACAAGGATTCCTTTGCCGGTCAAACCATTACTTCCAGCCTGTACCGGCAGGATACAGCTCGCCTCTCTCGCCTGAAAAGTTTCAAAATAAAGCCGTTTTGGTTTTTCAATAAATTCAATCTGCTCCCGGGCAGAATATGCCTTGATTTCCGACTCCGGTAAAGTCACTACTGCATAACCTCCCAGCAGTGGCACCACCTGAATTCCCTCACCGCCAAGTCCGCTCTCCGGACCACTGTACTTCACGATCACATCCCATAATCTTTCCGAAGAATCATATCCGACATTCAAATTCTCAGACTTTGTCCGTTCCTCTGGTGTTGCATCCATTGCAAGATTCAAAAGATTATCAATTTTCTGATCCGGCATAACTGATCCATTCACTTAAATATTTACTTATATAATACACAATGTCTCACAATGTTATTCTTTTACAAAGATTTTTCATTACTGCGCATACATAACCAAACATACTACAGCATCCCTTTTTCTCCCGGTTCTGGTACTCGGATGGACAGTAGTCGGACTTTTTGCCGGTGCTCTGATCTGTCCGTTTCTTCAGAATGCAACTGCACTTGTCAAAGTAACTGTTGTTCTTTGCTCTGGTGGTTACGCGGGTCTGATTGTTGGATTTTTCGGCAGTATCTTCTCCATCTACAAAGGAGTTGTAAAACTTCCTTATACTGTTGCTTTTTTGTCATCTGCTTTTTCAAACAGTTTCTTAACGCCCTGAATTGCAACCAGTACACCAAGGATCAACAGTAATACCGCAAAAACAAGCTGCAGAGTATTTCCAAGATCAAGACCTGTTGTTACAAGTGCTTTGGTAAGTTTTGTGATGGTCATGCCAAGTGCTGTAAAGGTAACCGCCATCATGAATACCATCGGGATCCAGAGCATGCAGCCCTGACGTTTTGTTTTCTTTAAGAATACGGCGCAGGCTACAAGTGCAAGTACGGATAACAACTGGTTTGCGGAACCAAACAGCGGCCAGATTTCTGCATATCCAACTTTTGTAAGCAGGTATGCAAGTACCAGAGTGATGATTGTTGCAAAGTATTTGTTTGTTACTACTTTTAAGAACGGACTCATGTTTTTCTCATCTGTATCGGAGTCAAGGAAAAATTCCTGAAATGACAGACGTCCTACTCTGGCTACAGAGTCAAGAGATGTCAGTGCAAATGCTGATACTGCAAGGTTGATCAGTGTAAAT
>OGYI01003169.1_pt1 | contig 10636 bp, 7 predicted proteins | sample 1576521 | NCBI WGS metagenome assembly OGYI01 (sample SAMEA3541484, study PRJEB24748) | human gut metagenome | biome: human gut; feature: human-associated habitat; material: faeces | place: China | collected 2012
GGCCAGCGCCCGTTTCTGCTCCATGTGGCACCAGCCTGTCAGGGCCGGGGCCAGCACCATACCGCCGCCCCCGCCGAACAGGCCGTTCACCGCCCCGGCGGCAGCGCCGGACAGGGCGTATTTCATGTGATCCGTCATGGCCCTCCCTCCTTCCTATGTAGCCGCCCGGCGCACCGGGCGGTGTGCCGTTACAGCTTGCGGTAGCTCTGGCAGTCGGTACACTGGTCCATGGAGGGGTTGGCCTCGTGGGTGCCTACCTGAATACTGGTGAGGCCGCAGTGATCCACATCCTGACAGTGGTGGGCGCAGTTGGTGACACTGCATTTGATGGCGGAGTTGGGGGTGCAGTTGCAGCCGTCGTTGGTACAGTTCTTGCTCATGATACGTTCCTCCAGAAAAATAGAGTCAGGCGCAAAGCCTGACTCTATTTTGTCTTGAAACGGATTTTTTATGCGTCTATATGCCCAGCAGCCACGAAGCGAAGCGGAAATAGATCAGCAGACTGGTGGCATCCACGATGGTGGTGATGAAGGGGGTCGCCATGATGGCCGGGTCGGCGCCCAGCTTCTTGGCGGCCAGCGGCAGCATGCCGCCCACCAGCTTTGCGAGGATGACGCTGAAGAACAGCGACACGCTGACGACCACTGCGTAGCCGATGACATTGTCATACTGGCCGGCGTAGAGGTAGGTGTACATCAGGTAGATGCGCAGGCCGTTGACGAGGCCCAGCACAGCACCGACGATGGCGGAGACCCGCAGCTCCTTGCCCAGAACTTTGAGGAAGTCGCTGGGCTCCACCTCGCCCAGAGCGAGGCCGCGGACCATCAGGGTGCTGATCTGGTTGCCGCAGTTGCCGGCAGTATCCATCAGCATGGGCATGAAGGAGACCAGCAGGGGCAGGCTGACGAAAGCCTCTTCGTAGTGGGTCGTGACCATGCCGGTGAAGGTAGCAGAGAGCATCAGGATGAGCAGCCAGGGGATACGCTGCTTGGCGTGGGTCCAGACGCTGGTGCCGAAGTAGGTGGTGGCATCGTCGTCGGGCAGAATAGCTGCCATCTTCTGCATATCCTCGGTGCTCTCATCGGTCAGGACGTCGATCGCGTCGTCGATGGTGATGATACCGACGAACATGCCCTCGTTGTCCAGAACGGGCATCGCGGTGAAGTCGTAGCGCTGCATCTCGCGGGCCACATACTCCTGGTCATCCGTGACCTTCACGGTGACGACATTGTCGTCCATGATGTCCACGATGGGGGTAGAGGGGTCAGACAGCAGCAGGCTGCGGGCCGACACGACGCCCTGCAGGCGGTTGCGCTCCACCACATAGCAGGTGTAGACCGTCTCGGCGTTCTCACCCTGCTTGCGGATAGCGGCGAAGGCGTCACTGACGGTCATCTCCTGCCGCAGACGGACGTATTCGGGGGTCATCAGGCTGCCGGCAGAGCTCTCGGGGTAGTTCAGCAGCTTGTTCAGGCTCTCACGGGTCTGGCGGGACGACTTTTCCAGCACCCGCTTGACCACGCCTGCGGGCATATCTTCCAGCAGGTCGGCGGCGTCGTCAAGGCTCATATCTTCGATGGCGCTCACCAGCTCGACGTCGGAGAACGCATTCACGAGGTCGTCGCGGGCCTCATCGGACATATAGGCGAATGCTTGCGTTGCAACGTCCTTTTTCAGCAGACGGAACACCACGAGGCGGTTGTTCTCGTCCAGCTCTTCCAGCAGCTCGGCCAGGTCGGCGGGCTGCTCTTCCTCAGTCACTTCGCGCAGCTTGACGTACTGCTTCTTGACGAGCAGCTTGAGCAGACGGCTCTTGGTCAGCATCTCGGGGTTGGCCTTGACTTCTTCGTCGTTGGCCTCCTCTTTTTCGGCCTCGCGGACGTCCTGCTTGAGGTCTTCGGTGGCCTGCTCGTTCAGGTCTTCGGCCAGCTTCTGGCGCACCTCAGCGGGAATATCCGTGGGCAGCTCCTGCACCGGAAGAGCCTGTTCCTCTTCGCGCTCCGGGGTCTTCTTTTCTTCTTCCATTTGTGTTCCTCCTCTTTTCTGTCTCAGGAGGACACAGCCGCATCAACGCAAAAAGCGCCGCTCCTGCGCCGCAGACCCCGGGCCGCACTGCCCATCTGCACGCGCAAAGCTGCGCCTCTTTTGTACGGCAGCCGGACAGCGGATACTCCGCTGTTCAGCGTACAAAAAAGGCGAACGCAGCACCTTTCGCGGTCGCTCCGGCCGCATCATTCCATCGTCTTCGACTATGATCCGGGTCCATTGTCCTGCGTTCACCTCCACAAATTCGTTTTGCTAAGTTTCTTAGCCTATAAGTTTATTATATCTCCACTCAAATGCCCGGTCAACCCTGTAAGGCGTCCATTTCCGGAATATTGACGCAGAAAAAACGCACAGCGCCCTCTCCGGTGCTTGCGGCTTCACCAGAAAGGGCGCTGTGTTTGGATATTGCTTTGGTGTGAGGAGGAATCATGTACAAGGAATCGGTTGCGGCCCCGAATCCTCATGGCTGTAGTATAGCAGATTCCGCACCGGATTTCATGAAAAACCTATGAAGAAAGTGTAAAAGACACAAAAATACGCCCCGGACACTGTTTCCAGTGAGCGGGGCGCTAAAAACGGGATCCGTTTTTGACTGCGGCAAGATACCTGCAGGCAGGTCTTATGCAGCAGGCGGGGCAAGGTATCTGCGAACAGACCTTATGCTCCTGACACACGCGAAGTATGCTTTCAAGGACCCTCGCGGGCGCTTTGGTATTTCAGGCTCTGCCCGCCCCGACGCGTTCGGAGGCGGGCAGAGAGTTGAAATCAGTTTGGAGTACAAAGCTCCAGTCTCTGCGTAGAAATAAACCTGTCATTTCTTCTCTGGCCGGGGCCGCAGTTTCGTACTGCTGCGTTGCGCAGTAATCGCCAGCACGGAGCAGCCGCCCTTTCGGGACTAAGGTGCCGCTGCGGCAAAATTCCAGCCGGAGTCAAAAGAACTTTGGCTTACTTGTACAGCTCGACCAGGCGGGTCAGATGCTCGTAACGGTCGTTTGCGACCTGCTCGTTGCGAGCGAACAGCTGCTTTGCACGCTCCGGGAATGCACGAGTCAGGCGGCTGTAACGGGTCTCGTTTGCCAGCAGGGCCTGATACTTCTCGGCATCCACAGCCTTGGAGGTCAGGGTGAAGGGGTTCTTGCCCTGAGCCTTGTTGGCCGGATTGAAGGTGAACAGGTTCCAGTAACCAGACTCAACTGCCTTCTTCATCTCGTTCTGGCAGTTGGTCATGCCGCCCTTAACACCGTGCAGCTCGCAGGGAGCGTAGCCGATGATGAGGGAGGGGCCGGGATATGCCTCAGCCTCTGCGATAGCCTTGACAGCCTGGTTCATATTAGCGCCCAGAGCGATCTGAGCAACATAGATGTAACCGTAGGTCATAGCGATCTCAGACAGGCTCTTCTTGCTGATCTCCTTACCAGCAGCAGCGAACTGGCAGACCTCGCCGATGTTGGAGGCCTTGGATGCCTGTCCGCCGGTGTTGGAGTACATCTCAGTATCGAAGACCATGACATTGACATCCTCGCCGGAAGCCAGGACGTGGTCCAGACCGCCGAAGCCGATGTCGTATGCCCAGCCGTCACCACCGAAGATCCAGACGGACTTCTTGGCGATGAACTCCTTGCTCTTCAGGATCTCAGCGGACTCGGCGCAGCCAGCGGCAGCAGCCTTCTCCAGCTCAGCGATCAGAGCCTTGGCGGGGGCATCGTTCGCCTTGGTGTTGTTCTTGGTTGCCATGAACTCGTCAAAGGCAGCCTTCAGCTCAGCAGAAGCCTTGTCAGAACCAGCGACCTCAGCGATGCGCTTGATCAGGTTCTCACGGACGGTCTTCTGGCCCAGATACAGGCCCAGGCCGTGCTCTGCGTTATCCTCGAACAGGGAGTTGCACCATGCAGGACCGCGGCCGCTGTCCTTGTTGACAGTGTACGGAGAGATGGAAGCAGTACCGCCCCAGATAGAGGAGCAGCCGGTGGCGTTGGAGATGTACATCTTCTCGCCGAACAGCTGGGTGATCAGACGTGCGTAAGAGGTCTCAGCACAGCCTGCGCAGGAGCCAGAGAACTCCAGCAGCGGCTGGTTGAACTGAGAGCCGATGACGGTGTCGTCTGCGAACTTAGAGGGCTTCTTGGAGATGTTGGCGACGCAGTAGTCGAAGACTGCCTGCTGATCGGCCTGAGACTCCTGAGGAACCATCTGGATAGCCTTGGTGGGGCAGACGGTGACACACTCGCCGCAGCCCATGCAGTCCAGAGGAGACACAGCCATAACGAACTTGTACTCGTTAGCGGGCTTGTTGTCACGGCTCTTGGTCTGTGCGGGAGCTGCTGCCAGCTCGTCAGCGGTCAGCTGGAAGGGACGGATGGTTGCGTGAGAGCACACGAATGCGCACTGGTTGCAGCCAACGCACTTTGCAGCATCCCACTCGGGGACGTTCACAGCGGTGCCGCGCTTCTCGTAAGCGGAAGCGCCCTGCTCCCACTCGCCGTTTGCGTTAGCAACGAAAGCAGAGACAGGCAGGCTGTCGCCGTCCATACGAGCGATGGGCTCCATGACGTTGCGGATCTGCTTGACCAGCTCGGGACGGCCAGACAGCTCCTTCGGAGCGGGATCGGCCTCGGGGTTGGACCAGGAAGCGGGGACGTCCACCTTGTGGATGGCGTCAACACCGGCATCGATGGCCTTCCAGTTCATCTCAACGACGTCCTGACCCTTCTTGCCGTAGCTCTTCTGAGCTGCCTGCTTCATGAAGTTGACGGCGTCCTCGATGGGCATAACGTCAGCCAGCTTGAAGAAAGCGGACTGCAGGATGGTATTGGTGCGCTTGCCCATACCGATCTCGATTGCCTTGTCGATCGCGTTGATGGTGTACAGCCGGATGTTGTTGTCAGCGATGTACTTCTTGGCCTCAGCGTTCAGGTGATGGCCCAGCTCCTCATCGTTCCACTGGCAGTTGATCATGAACACGCCGCCGGGCTTGACATCCTGGACCATCTTCATGCCCATGTGGATGTAAGCGGGGTTGTGGCAGGCCACGAAGTCGGCCTGGTTGATGTAGTAGGGGCTGCGGATGGGCTTGTCGCCGAAACGCAGGTGGCTGATGGTCACGCCGCCGGTCTTCTTGGAGTCATACTGGAAGTATGCCTGAACATACTTATCCGTGTGGTCGCCGATGATCTTGACGGAGTTCTTGTTGGCACCGACGGTACCGTCGCCGCCCAGACCCCAGAACTTGCACTCCTTGGTGCCGGCTGCTGCAGTGATGGGAGCGGGCTTGACCTCGGGCAGAGACAGGCCGGTGACATCATCGGTGATGCCGAGGGTGAAGCGCTCCTTCGGCTGATCCTTCTCCAGCTCCTTGAACAGAGCGAAGATGGAGGACGGGGGAGTGTCCTTGCTGCCCAGACCGTAACGGCCGCCGGTCAGGATGACATCATTCTTGCCAGCCTCACGCAGGGTAGCTGCGACATCCAGGTACAGGGGCTCGCCCAGAGAGCCGGGCTCCTTGGTGCGGTCCAGAACCGCGACCTTCTTAGCGGTAGCAGGCAGGACCTTCAGCAGAGCGGAGGACACCCAGGGACGGTACAGGCGGACCTTGATGATACCGACCTTCTCGCCCTTAGCGTTCAGGTAATCGACGACCTCGTCCGCAACGTCGCAGACAGAGCCCATAGCGATCATGACGCGATCGGCATCGGGTGCGCCGTAGTAGTTGAACAGGTCGTAGTTGGTGCCCAGCTTCTCGTTGATCTTGGCCATGTACTTCTCGACGACTGCGGGCAGTGCGTCGTAGACAGAGTTGCAGGCCTCACGATGCTGGAAGAACACGTCGCCGTTCTCGTGGGAACCGCGCATCTTGGGGTGCTCGGGGTTCAGAGCCTTTGCGCGGAACTCCTCGACAGCCTCCATGTTGCACATTTCCTTCAGGTCGGCGTAGTCCCACTTCTCGATCTTCTGGTACTCGTGAGAAGTACGGAAGCCGTCGAAGAAGTTCAGGAAGGGAACCTTGCCCTCAATGGCTGCCAGATGGGCAACAGGGGACAGGTCCATGACTTCCTGCACGCTGCTCTCGACCAGCATTGCGAAGCCGGTCTGGCGGCATGCCATAACGTCGCTGTGATCACCGAAGATGTTCAGGGACTGGGTAGCAACGGTACGTGCAGAAACATCGAACACGCAGGGCAGCTGCTCAGCAGCGATCTTGTACATGTTGGGGATCATCAGCAGCAGGCCCTGAGAAGCGGTGAAGGTGGTGGTAACAGCACCTGCACCCAGAGAGCCGTGCACAGCGCCTGCAGCGCCTGCCTCAGACTGCATCTCGACGACCTTGACCTGGTTGCCGAAGATGTTCTTCTGGCCCTGAGCGGACCACTGGTCCACAAAGTCAGCCATCGGAGAAGAGGGGGTAATGGGGTAGATGGCAGCCACGTCCGTGTAGGCATATGCTACATGAGCGGCAGCGGTATTGCCATCCATGGTTTGCTTTGCTCTAGGCATTTTTCTTCCTCCATTCAGAATTTGGTACCTTCTGCGCGGGGCAAACGTCTTTTTACCGGAGCCGGAGAACTCCTTTGAAAAACGTATTGCTCGACTGATAAGCGCCGCACTTCGCCGGAGCCGGAGAACTCCACAAAAGCACACGCTCATCGAGGGCAATAGCCCTGCCCGGGGCCGGAGAACCCCATGAAGGCACTATTGCTCATCTAATATAATAGCAAATTCCGCCGGTAAAGGCAACGCAAACCGACTGTAAAAACACAACAAAAATTCAAGAATTTTTTTAGCGCTTTTTTACAGATGTGTTCTTTGCTGCATCCATGGCGGTGTTATGCTCCAAAATCCAGCATCCATGAGGCTTTTTCTTACAAAATTCTAAATTTATAATTGACATTTGTACAGATTCTGCCGTAAACTTTATCTATAGTATCATGCGCTGCACAGCGCAGGGAAGGACAGGCACAAAACGATGGATGCTGCACATTTTGAAAAGACGCTCTCGAGCGAAGTTCTCTTTGAGGGCCGGGTGGTCACGCTGACCAAAGACGTGGCTCTGCTGGAAAACGGCGAGACTTCTATCCGGGAGGTGGTCCACCACCACGGCGGGGCCTGCATCGTACCGTATTTTGAGGACGGCACCCTCTGCATGGTGCGCCAGTTCCGCTACGCCATGCAGCAGGAGCTGTGGGAGCTGCCCGCCGGCAAGCTGGAAAAGGGCGAAGACCCCTTCGAAGCCGCCAAGCGGGAGCTGGGCGAAGAGTGCGGCCTGACCGCCGACCACTACACCCCGCTGGGCGAGTTCTACCCCACGGTGGGCTATGACACCGAGATCATCTATATGTGGGTGGCCACCGGCCTGCACACCACCCAGATGCATCTGGACGACGACGAGTTCCTGACGCCCGACCGCATCCCGCTGGCAAAAGCCTACGAGATGGTCATGAGCGGCGAGATCAAGGACGGCAAGACCATCGCGGGCGTGCTCAAGCTCAAGGCGCTGGTGGACGAGGGCAGGCTGTGATACTCTACGAAGATACAGCCCTCGTGGTTCTGGACAAGCCCGCCGGGCTTTCCAGCGAGGACGGCGTACCCGCCGCCCTGCGGAAGCTCTGGGGCAGGCCCGACGCCTATGTGGGCGTCATCCACCGGCTGGACACCGGCGTGTCGGGCCTGATGGTCTACGCGAAGACCCCGCAGGCAGCAGCCGCCCTCAGCCGACAGGTGACGCAGAGCCAGCAGGTTTATGCCGAACAGGATGGCCGGATCGAGCCTGACGCCGGCACACCGGACGCGCCGCCTTTCGTGAAACAATACCGCGCCCTCATCGCGGGAGGGCCGGATGAAAAGCTGCCCGCCGAAGGCGTCCTGCGGGACTACTTATTCAAGGACAGCCGGAAAGGCCGTGTTTTTCCGGTGAGCCGTCCGCGCAAGGGCGTGAAGGAGGCTGTGCTGGAATACTGCATTTCTGCCTCCGCCCCGGACGGCAGCGCCAGCCTCGCGGACATCACCCTCCACACCGGGCGCACCCACCAGATACGGGTGCAGTTCGCGTCCCGCCGCCACCCGCTCTGGGGCGACGGCAAATACGGCAGCCGCATCAAGGGAGACATCGCGCTCCAGAGCGCCCGGCTCCGCTTCATCCATCCCGACACCGGAAAGGAAATGGACTTCCGCCTCCCGGTCCCCGGGACATGGCCCGCTTGGGGCATCAGACAGGAAAACGACAATGGAACAACAGTATAAAACAGATTCTGAAATATACGCCGTCCTCGAGCGGGAGATCATCGATCTGACCCTCCGGCCCGGCTGTTCGCTGAGCGAAAACCCGCTCTGCACCCGCTTCGGCGCGCCCCGCTCCCTCATCCGGGTGGTGCTGCAGCGGCTGCAGGAGAACGGGCTGGTGAAGATCGTGCCGTACAAAGGCACCACCGTCACCCGGCTGAACCGGGACATCGTGGACGAGCTGATCTATGAGCGCATCGCGGTAGAGGCCCGGATCCTGCGGGACTTTGCGCCCCACTGCACACCGGAGCACCGCGCCCTCATCCGCCAGCGTGCCGCCGCCTACGACGAGCTGGCCAAGGCCGAAACGCTGGACTTCAACCGTCTCTACGAGGCTGACACCCGGCTCCACGAGACGTGGTTCTCTGCCATGGGCAAGATGTACCTCTGGCGGACCCTGCAGAACGCCCACGCCGACTACAGCCGCTTTCGGATGCTGGACACCCTGACCACCGGCGGGCTCGCCGAGGTGGTGGCCGACCACCACAACCTCATCGACGCCATCGAGCGGTGCGACCTCGCGGCCTTTGAGCCGCTGGTGGAACGCCACCTTTACGGCGGCATCCGCCGTCTGGGCTCCAAGCTCACCGAGGAATACGCCGATTATTTTGAATGACGTTCCATGGGGAACAATAAATATCCCCCGGCGGAGCCGGGGGTTTTTCATAAGAAGTCTTTTACTGAACCACTCGCCTAGCGAGTGGTTTTCATTATACAAAAAGAGGCCGCCCCGGGTGATTCCCCAAGGCGGCCCCTGTAAGGGGTCTGTATTTTTTAGTGCCTCCAGCACTTCAGGCTTTCGGCCTGAGCTACGCTCAGCCGCCGGCTCCCAAGGCCGTCGTGCTCCAGGGCAAACCAGCTGCCTCCCTCTGCCAGCAGGTCTGCCACCGACAGGGTGGTCGTTTTGAGGGTGGTAACAAACTGGATCTGCTCCACCCCCTGCTCCTGCAGGGTCTCCAGCGCCTGCCGGGTGCCGTGGAGCCGGGCGGACAGATTGTCGGTCGTCACCCGCAGGGTGCTGCCCTGCTGCCGGGTGTTAAAAGGCAGGGGGGCGCCCTTCAGCGTCTCCACATGGAGATCCAGGCTCTCCCCGTCCGGGATGGGCTTGGGGAGCGCAAACTCCCACCACTCCTTCAGGATGCCGTCCGGTTTGCCGTCCGAGTCCAGGTCTGGGTTGTAGATGATGTGGTGGATGTAGCCGGTGGTCAGGCCGCTGATGTCTGCCTGGATCTCCTTGCCGTCGACAAGTTCACCACCCGGCGTCCTATTGCCGCCGCTGCCGATGGTAGCACCGGCACCGTATAGACCGTATAGGACATCGCTCTTGCCGGCGGTCGTCGTCACCTGAGCGGCTCCGCTCACGGTGACCTTGCTGCCGATGCCATTGACACCGCCGCCGATGCCGGCACCACCGTAGGCACCGGAAGCGTTTACCTTGCCGCCGTTGATGGTGATGTCTTCGCCGTTGCCGTTCTCACCGCCGCCGATGCCGGCACCACCACCGTAGCCACCGGTAGCGGTCACGCTGCCGCCGGTGATGGTGATGTTTTTGCCGCTGCCGACGTTACCGCCCCAAAAGCTGACGCTGCCGCCGCCGATGCCAGCGGCATAGTCGCCACCGGTAGCGGTCACGCTGCCGCCGGTGATGGTGATGTTTTCGAGGCTGCCGCCGCTGCCGCCGCCGATGCCGGCCCAGATGCTGACTGCATTTGCAGCCAATGCCAAAATAACATTTTCTGACCCTTCCGCTACCGTGGGAAGCCAGGTCAAGGTCAATATGAAGATAACCAGCAGCAGCAATCTTGCCAATGCAGATGTGATGCTGGCCTATGATTCCAGCGCGCTGGAATTTGTCAGCGGTACCAATGCGGACGGCGGTGCGGGAGCGGTCCGCGTCCACGGCGATGGGGGAACCCCCGGCACAGGGACCCTTGCATTTACCCTGCAGTTTAATGCCCTGACCGCCGGAACCAGTAAGATAACGGTGACCAGCCAGGAGATTTATGATTCCGGTGACCAGCTGGTGACAGTGGAGCATGAGGGAAGTTCGACGGTAACAGTGGGCGCCCTTCAGACAGCATCCAAGGATGCCACCTTAAAGAGCCTTAAGGTTTCGCCAGGCGAACTGACACCGGCTTTTTCACCGGATGTGGATACCTATGCGGTGACCGTGGGTACGGATGTGGACAAATTAATCATCAGTGCAGAGACAACGGACGCCAATGCCCAGAACGTGGTGGTTGGCAATGACGAACTGCAGATGGGTGAGAACCGTGTCACCTGTAAGGTTACGGCCCAGGACGGAGAGACCACGAAG
>OGYI01003170.1_pt1 | contig 10634 bp, 7 predicted proteins | sample 1576521 | NCBI WGS metagenome assembly OGYI01 (sample SAMEA3541484, study PRJEB24748) | human gut metagenome | biome: human gut; feature: human-associated habitat; material: faeces | place: China | collected 2012
CCGCAGCTGCTGGCCATCAACGGGCCGGGCCGATTTTCGGCGGTGTTCGCGCTGGAAGGTTCGTTTCTCTCCATGGGGCTGGTGGACATCTCCGGCCGTGTGCTCCACAGGCAGAAAACACGCACGGCGCAGGATTTCGGCGCGTTTCTGGCCGAGGTGCGCGACGGGCTGGTGAGCAGCCTGCTGCACGCCGCCGGAGCAGACCCTGCACGGCTGATCGGCGTGGGCGTCACGCTGCCCGGGACGTATGACCCCGCGCGCCGCGTGCTGGATTACGCGCCCGCCATCGGTGTGTTCGGGCCGGTGGAGATCGGCCCGTGGATGGACGGGATGACGCAGAAGTTCGGCGTGCCCGTTTATGTGGAAAACGACACCAACGCCCAGTGCATGGGCGAGCATGAGCTTTGCCGTGCGCGGGACCTTGTGTATGTTTCGGCGGGAACGGGCGTGGGTGCGGGGGTCATGCTGGACGGCCGCCTGCGACGGGGCGAAACGAACAAATGCGGCGAGATCGGCTACAATGTGTTTTTCGAGGATTATAAGCGCACGGCCCGCGCAGCGGGCTGCCTGGAGCAGCGCATCGGTTACCATGTGCTGGAGCAGCAGTTCGCCCTGGACCGTTTTTCCCGCCGCAGCCAGATCCCGCCCGCGCTTCTGGCGCAGATGGCGGCCCAGGTGACGAAGCCCCTGGCGCTTTGCATCGCCAACCTGACGCATGTGCTGGACTGCAGCACCGTGGTGCTGGGCGGCGAGGTAGCCGAGCTGCTGGGCGACGCGCTTCTGGACGCGCTGAACGCCAGGCTGGAGGAGCTGTGCCTCTCGCCGGTGCGGGTGCGCCGTCCGGCCAGCGCGGACGACGGCCTCATCGGCATGGCGGCCCATATCACGCGCATGGAAGTGGATGCGCTTTTGGAGGAGGAATAGGCTGTGGCATATTTAAAGTTTCCGCTGTTTCTGGGGCGATACGTCAACCGCTGGCTCGTCAGCGGCATTGCCCAGACGCCCGTGCATTTCACACCGGTGACGCTGCACGGGGATATCAACCTGTGGCTGAAAAAGGGATTTTCCGTTCATGAAAATCCCTGCAAGACAGAATTCGTACGCGGCCGCCGGGCATGCCCCGCCGCGCTGCCCGCTGTATGCGAGCCGGTGCCCGGCGGCCGCGTTGGAGACGGCGCGTCGCCCCAGACGTTTGCCGTGTACTGGCCCTTCGACGACATCAGCCTTGACATCTCCGGCGGATGGGACGCGCCCACGCATATCCGCGCCTGGGCGTATACCGAGCTTTGGGCGGACGAGGACGGCCCCGCGCCGTTCCTCTTTACGACCTGCGGCGGAGCAGCCGTGTGGCTGAACGGCGAGAAGGTGCTGGAATTTACGCCCTTCACCCGCAACATCCCCGCGGATACGCCGCTGGAGCTGACGTTGCGCAAGGGCAGAAACAGCGTGCTGGTGTTTTTTGATGACCTGGCCGAGCGGGACGCGGCGTTCCTGCTGCGTTTGTGCTGGCAGGGAACGGATGCGCCGCCGGAGCAGCGCGTGCCGGTGGGCGCGGCGAACCCCACGCTGCTGGAGCAGGGCGAGCAGGCCATGCGCAGCCTTTGCTTCAGCCGCAACCATTATGCGGCGGGCCCCGTCAGTCTGCGGTGTGAAAATCCTTTCGCCCAGCAGACGCTGCATGTAACGCTGGAGGGCGCTACGGAGGAAAACGAGCAGGCGGGCGTGCTGTTCACGCGCACAGCGGATTTTGCCCCCGGGCAGACACGGGCGTCCCTGGGGGACTGCGCCGAGTTCCCCTTCGGATTTCTTCTGCTGCAGGCCACCGCTGTGGTGGAGGGAATAGCCATCACCCGCCCCATCACCGTGGAAACGCACGCCTCGGCTCTGCTGCCCCATGCGGCGGACACCGTGGCCGGGCGCAAGCGGCAGGCGCTGGAATTCCTGGCGCACTTCGGCGAGCAGAACACCAACCGGGCCGTGGCGCTGCTGGCAACGGGCGGAAGCCCGGACGAGGCGCAGCGCCTCATTGCCGCGCAGGTGCGCTTTGTAGACCGCCGGTGCGACTGCAGTGATTTTTACCTCGTTTATTTTCCGCATATCCTGCGGGCCTGGGGCGCACAGGGCGCCGGCCTGCTCTCGCCGGAGCTGGAGCGCGCCATGCGGGCGTGCATCCTGAACTTCCGTTACTGGATGGATGAACCGGGCGACGACGTGATGTGGTTTTACAGTGAGAACCACGCGCTGATGTTTCATACCTGTCAGCTGCTGGCCGGGGAGCTGTATCCGTCGGAGACCTTTTCCAACAGCGGCATGACGGGCGTACAGATGCAGCAGAAAGCGAAGGGCCTGCTGCTGGAATGGTTCCGGGGATTTTTAAACGAGGGCTTTACGGAATGGAACTCCAGCGCTTACCTGCCCATCGACCTGCTGGGCCTGGCCAGCCTCTATGCCTGGACGCAGGACGGAGAGCTGCGGGCACTGGCAAAACGGGGCATGGACTATGTGTTTTATCTGCTGGCCGTACACAGCCGCAAAGGCTTTTTCGCAGGGTCCTCCGGACGCACGTACCTCAAGGAGCAGTTCGGAAACTGGTCCAACTGCACATCGTTCATGAGCTGGATCGGCTATGGCTGCGGCACTCCGGGCCACGCGGGCAAGGGCGTGGTTTCCCTTTGCCTGTCGGATTACGAGCCGCCGCGGGGCTATGCGGCCTATTTCAATGTAGAGCCGGGTTTTGAACTTGTGTGCCGCTCCACGCATGGTTATCAGAAGCACGTAGATCTTTATACCTATAAAACGTCGGGCTATCTGATGACAAGCGCGGCGGATTTCCGGCCCGGAAATCCGGGCTATCAGGAAAATCCGCTGCAGCTCACATTCACACCCACGGCGCAGCTCTGGATCAGCCATCCGGGTGAGCGGGCGCTGTACGGCAAGGGGCGTCCGTCCTATTGGGCGGGCAACGGCACGCTGCCCCGTGTCAACCAGTACAAAGGCTTCGCCACGGTGTTTTATGATATCGCGCCGGAACACCCGGTGGATTTCACGCATCTGTATCTGCCCACAATGGAATTTTATCTGTGCCGCGTACAGGGTCCCTGGGTGTTTGCGCAGGAGGGAGACGCCTACTGTGCGGTCTATTGCTCGGCCGGGCTCACGGCCCAGCGCTTCGGCCCGAACGCCGAGCGTGAGTTCATTGCGCCCGGCCGCCGCTGCGTGTGGCTGGTGCGCGCCGCGCAGACGGATGAATTCCCCAGCTTTGCGGCGTTCATCACGGCCATGCTGGCCGCGCCGCTGGAGGTGGACGCCCAGCGGCTTGCCTGCCGCTTTGAGGACCCGGTATACGGAGTGCTGCGCAGCGGCTGGAACGAACGCCTTTCGGTGAACGGCGCGGCAATGGAATATGGCGGCAGCGACCAGTACGGCGTGCTGGAGCTGCGGGAAAAACAACAGCCTGCCGCGGATGCGCAGGCATAGGAGGAAAGAATATGCTGGACCAGAAGACCCTGCACGCGGCGCTCAAAAAGGTATCGGCCGCGATGATGCATCTGGAAAATACGGGCTTTGAGGAAAAGTACCCCATCGGCCTCATCGACATCAACCTGTGGGAATGGCCGCAGGGCGTGGGCCTGTACGGCCTTTACAATTATTATAAGCTGACGGGAGACCGCGGGACGTTCGATTTCCTGTGCGGCTGGTATGACGCGCGCATGGCCGAGGGCCTGCCCGAGCGCAACGTCAACACGACCTGCCCCATGCTCACGCTGCTGTGCGTGTACGAGGACACACAGGACGAACGCTACGGCGCGCTGTGCCGGGATTGGGCCGAGTGGGTGATGCACGGGCTCATCCGCACGGGCGACGGCGCGTTTCAGCACATGATCACCGGCGACGCCAACGACAGCCAGATGCTTATCGACACACTGTTCATGACGGTGCTGTTCCTGGCCAAAGCAGGCGTGGTGTTCGGCCGCAAGGACTATGTGGAGGAAGCAAAGCGCCAGTGCCTGGTCCACATCAAGTATCTGTATGACACAAGCTGCGGGCTGTATTTCCATGGATACGACTTCAAGGGACGCCACAACTACGGCCGTGTGCATTGGGCACGCGGAAACTCCTGGTACACCTGCGGCATCATGGAGCTGATCGGCCTTATCCCCATCGAGCCGGGGCTGCGGCAGTATTTCCTCGACACCTTCCGCGCCCAGGTGGACGCGCTGTGCGCCTGCCAGGCGGAGGACGGCATGTGGCATACGATCTTGGACGACCCGGCGTCTTATAAGGAAAGCTCGGCCACGGCGGCGTTTGCCTACGGAATGCTCAAGGGCGTCCGTCTGGGCTTTTTGCCCGCGCAGTATGAGGCACCGGCCCTGCGCGCCGTGCAGGCCGTGCTGGCCCGCGTGGATGCCGCGGGCATCGTGGGCGGCGTTTCCTACGGCACGCCTGTGGGCAATGACGCACAGTTTTATAAGGATATCCCCGTCTGTCCCATGACATACGGGCAGGCCATGGCCATCCTGATGCTGGCCGAGGCGCTGTACCACACCGGGGAGGACGCGTGATGGAAACAGGCGCGAACGTCCCTCTGTATGGGCCGTATTCCAAAAAATATCTGGGCCTTTCCAAAATCGTTCCGCGGGCGCAGGTGCCGGGCGCGCGGTTCGACCTTGTCGTTCACCCCACCTGCGTGAACGGTGCGGCGCCCGTTCCCAACACCACGTTTCCCTGTGGGTATCATCCGTGGCAGGCCGCGCCGGACGGCTCGTTTTACAGCTACCGCTGCGAGCTGCTGCCCAAGGACAGGCTGTACGCGAGCATTGCGTTTTTTCGCCTGGATGAAAACGCGTGGGGCGTGCGCACGCGGTTCCACAACCGGACAGAGCTGCCCCGAAATTGTATGCTCAACTATTTCTGCGCGCTGGAATACCCGGCTGCGCGGCGGACGCTGCCCGTTCTGCCGGAGGGCGCGGTCCGCTGGCATGCGCTGGACTATGCTTCCTATACTTACGCGCAGCCGCGTCCGTGGGACGGCCTTGCGCCCGACGCGCTCCAAAAAGGTGAGTTCCGCGACGAGGCGTTCACAGACGGCCACGGCCTGGGCGACCGCGTGCCTCACGCCCACATGCCGCGCCTTGCGGGCCTGCGTCCCTTTGGCGCGCAGGCCGGGGATGCTGTGGGCTACCGCGTCGCCGTTCCCGGGTTTGAGGATGCCGCGCTCACGGTGCGATACCGTACCGTACCGCCGCAGGGCGGGCACGGAGAAAGGGGCGCTTCGGCGGAGCCGGTGGTGTTCGATACTGCGTTCGGTCCGCTGTCCTTTCCGCCCAGCGGCGCGCCCGCGTTTGTTTCGTTCCCGCTGGGCGCGGTGCCGCCGGGGGAGCTTGCGCTCACGCTGACGGCGCGCGGTACCGGCGGCGCGGGCGTGGAGCTGGACTTTTTTGCGGTGACGGCCCGCGCCCGGGCGGCTGCCGTCGGTGTGTGCACACAGGAGCCGGATGCCAGGCCCGTATTGGAACGGGAAAGGGACGGGCAGTACCGCCTGCGCTATGCCGGCGTGGACGAAGCGTTCTGTGTGCGCGTATACGGCGAAAGGCGGCGGGAGCGCCTGCTGGAGACCGGCTCTCTGGAGGATGCGCTCATCTCCCGCCTGTCCAACCCGGACCATACCTTCGACGATGTGCTGAACCCGTTTTCCGGTTCGTTCCGGCGCAAGCACAGTGACCCGGGCTGGTATCAAAACCTGCTGGTGAGCGGGCTGTTCCTGCAGCCCGGGGCCTGCCACACAGAATACGCCGTGCTCTCGGCCACGCCCCGGACGGACACGCCGCAGGCACTGGAGCAGGTGTTCCGCGCGGGCAAGCGCCGGGCAAAGCTGCCGGCCTTCAATCCGGCGGGCAGGCGCTACCGGCTGTCGGTGCGGTGCCTGCGCGCCGCCGCGCTGACGAATGTCGTTTATCCTTTGTACCGCAGGGGTGAAATGGTGGCGCATTATACGCCGGGAAAGCGGTGGGACTCTTTCTACACATGGGACTCCGGCTTCATCGGCCTGGGCCTGGCACAGGCGGACGCAGAGCTGGGCCGCCGCGTGCTGGAGCAGTATCTTTCCGGCCCGGAAAACAGCGATTTTGCCTTTGTGCACCACGGCTCGCTGGTTCCGGTGCAGTTTTACCTGTACCAGGACCTGCTGGCGCGCGCGCAGGATAAGGCCGGGCTGCTGCGGCTGTATCCGGCGATGCGGCGGTATTACGAATTTTTGGCCGGACGGGGCGAAGGCTCCACGACCGCGCGCTTTGCAAGCGGCCTGCTGACGAATTACGATTATTTCTACAACGCCAGCGGAATGGACGACTATGCGGCACAGGTGCTGATGCATGCGAAGGGCCTTTCGGGCCGCGCCGCACCCGTCCTGTTCACCGCCCATGTCATCCGCGCGGCGAAGATCCTGCGCCAGAGCGCGCGGCGCCTGGGGCTCGTGAAGGACGAGGAGCGCTGCGGGCGGGACATCGAGCGGCTTTCCGCCGCGCTGCAGTGCGCCTGGGACGGGGAATGCGGCTACTTCAGCTATGTGCTGCACGATGACGAAGGAAGGCCGCAGGGCTTTCTGCGTACGGACGCGGGCGAGAACGCAAACAAGGGGCTGGACGGTGTTTATCCGCTGGTGGCGGGCGCATGTACGGCACGGCAGCAAAGCACGGCGCTGGCGCATCTGAAAAGCACGAAGGAGCTGTTCTCACCCGTTGGGCTCACAGCCGTGGACATGTCCGCGGCTTATTACCGGGATGACGGCTATTGGAACGGCGCGGTGTGGTTCTCGCACCAGTGGTTTTTCTGGAAAACCATGCTGGACCTGGGCGAGGGCGCGTTCGCATGGGACATCGCGCGCACGGCGCTGGAGGCATGGAAGCGGGAGGTGGACGACAGCTACGACACCTTTGAAATGATCAACATCGCCACGGGGCGCGGGGGCTGGTTCCACCAGTTCGGCGGGCTGTCGTGTCCGGTGTATCTGTGGGCGTGCGCGTATTTCCAGCCCGGCACGGTGAACTGCGGTTTTGACGTGTGGCTGGAGCGCGCATCCTTTACAAAGAACTGTACGGCCTGCACGCTGGAACTTTCCACCCGGGATTGTACGCGGGATGCGCTGGTGCTGGCGGCGCTGTGCCCCGGCTACGACGTGGAGCGCTTCGGCATCATCAACACGGGCAACCCCAAGCACGCCGACATCTTCCTGGTCACCGGCAGCGTGAACGAGCGTAACATCAAGGTGGTGCAGGAGATCTACAACCAGATGGTCGAGCCCAAGGTCGTCATCGCGTGCGGCATCTGCGCGTGCTCGGCCGGCATCTTCCACGACTGCTACAACGTGATAGGCGGCGTGGACCAGGCCATACCCGTTGACGTGTACGCGCCCGGCTGCGCCGTGCGCCCCGAGGCCATCATCGACGCGGTCGTGCAGGGCCTTGGCATACTGGAAGAGAAATCGAAGGCCCTGCAGGCTCAGAAGAAGGGAGCGTGACATGGCGCTTGAGACGACGTTCGTCCCTCTGACCGTCGAGGAGCTGTCGACGCTGGCGGCCGCCAAGAAGGACGGCGGCTGGCGGTTCGTACAGCTGCTCGCCGTGAACACCGAGGACGGCATCGACCTGGTCTACTCGTTCATGAAGGACAACCTGCTGGAGAACCACGAGATCAAGGGCGTTCAAAAGGGCACGACGGTGCCCAGCATCACCGACCGGTTCCTCGAGGCGTTCGTGTTCGAGAACGAGACGCACGACCTGTTCGGCGTGGACGTGCAGGGCATCGCCATCGACTTCGGCGGCAACTTCTACGCGCTGGCGCAGAAAGAGCCCATGACCATCATATCGCCGGAGCAGAAGGCCGCGCGCGAGAAGGCCAAGAAGGTGGCCGCCGCCAAGGCTGCGAAGGAGAAGGCCGCCAAGGCGGCCGCGGCGAACGCCGCCTACGTGGAGACGCGCCCCGACGCCGCCCCCGCCCCCGGCGAGCGCGGCTACATCGCGCCGCCCGAGGACGACGATCTGGAGACGAAGCTGGCCGGCATGGACCCCGAGAAGGTCGCCCGCGTGCGCGCGGCCATCGCCGCGAAGGCCAAGAAGGCGGCCGCCGAGGCCGGGAAGGAAGGTGAGTAGCATGGGGAAGGCGACCGTCATCCCGTTCGGCCCGCAGCACCCGGTGCTGCCCGAGCCCCTGCACCTCGACCTGGTGGTGGAGGACGAGACCGTCATCGAGGCCGTGCCGCAGATCGGCTTCATCCACCGCGGGCTCGAGAAGCTCGTCGAGACGCGCGACTACAACCAGTTCATCTACGTGGCCGAGCGTATCTGCGGCATCTGCGCGTTCGGGCATTCCATGGGCTACGCCGAGACCGTCGAGAAGCTCATGGGCGTCGAGATCCCCGAGCGCGCCGAGTACCTGCGCGTCATCTGGCACGAGCTGTCCCGTGTCCATTCCCACGTGCTGTGGATGGGCCTGGCCGCCGACGCGTTCGGCTACGAGAGCCTGTTCATGCACTGCTGGCGCCTGCGCGAGCGCGTGCTCGACATCTTCGAGAAGACCACGGGCGGACGCGTCATTTTCTCGGTCGTCAAGGTGGGCGGCGTGGTCCGCGACATCGATGACGCGCAGTTCGCCGAGATGAAGCGCGTGCTGGAGGGCATCAAGGACGAATACCGCCAGCTGTGCAACGCGTTCCTCGAAGACAGCTCGGTGAAGAACCGCACCGTTGGCGTGGGCTATATCAGCCATGAGGATGCGCTGGCCCAGAGCATGGTGGGTCCGTTCGCGCGCGCCTCCAACGTGAACTACGATGCGCGCATGCTGGGCAACGGCGGCTACGGCTTCCTGTCCGACTTCCAGCCCATCCTCGACGGCCAAGGCGACTGCTACGCTCGCGTGAAGGTGCGCGCGCTCGAGGTGCTGCAGTCCATCGATATCATCGAGGAGATGATCGCCAAGATCCCCGCCGGCGACATCGCCGTCGACGTGAAGGGCTCCCCTGCGGCCGGTGCCGAGGCCGCCAACGTGGTGGAGCAGCCTCGCGGCGAATGCTACTACTATGCGCGCGGCAACGGGTCGAAGTTCCTCGACCGCATGCGCATGCGCACGCCGACGTCGCAGAACCTGGCCGGCATGGCCACGGCGCTCGCCGGGTGCGACCTGGCCGACGTCAACATGATCGTGCTCACCATCGACCCCTGCATCAGCTGCACGGAAAGGTAGGAGGACCATGGGAAGCTTCAAGCTGGGAAAAATGACCCTCGGGGGCCTGTTCAAGAAGCCCGAGACGCTCATGTACCCCGTCGAGACGAAAACCCCTCCCGCGGGTCTCAAGGGCCATGTGGTGAACGACGTTGACCGATGCATCCTGTGCGGCATCTGCCAGAAGCGCTGCCCCTGCGCCGCAATCGTAGTGGACAAGCCGGCGCGCACCTGGACCATCGACCGCTTCCGCTGCGTGCAGTGCGGCAGCTGCGTGCGCGAATGCCCGAAGGACTGCCTGACCATGGAGCCCACGTACACCCCGCCCGCGACGAGCAAGCACGTCGACTCCTTCGAGGTTCCGGAGACCAAGAAAACGGCGTAAGACGAGCTCCGTCGGAACTGCGAAGACCCGGGAACCCTGACGGTTCCCGGGTCTTCTTTCGTTTCCGGCCCCGGGGATACAGTTCCTCATGCACGCTTTTGTCAACCAGGTGCGGGCATATGGATCCCTTTCGCTTGACAAAAGCGTGCATGAACCAAACGAACGCGCCAGAGGGGAACTCTCTGGCCGTCGTCGCGCGAGGTGCGCGGGCGAATGGAAATCCCGTTGAAGACGTGAACAAGGACGGGGTTCTGGGGAAACCTGCTAGAATGGTGCAAATCGGAACACGTTCTACCGGGCCCGAGCGCATGGCCCGGTTTTTGCGTCGAGAGACGGCGCGGAAGGGAAGGATGCTCGTATGGGACAGAAGGATGAGGGCTGCGCAGCCGACCAGGTGAGCGACCGCATCTTCACCGTGCCGAACATCATCTCGTTCGTCAGGCTGTGCCTCGTGCCCGTCTTCCTTGTGCTGCTTCTCAACGGTTTCAACGTCGCGGCTACGCTGCTGTACGCGCTGGCAGCGGGCACCGACTGGATCGACGGGCAGATCGCCCGCCGGACGAATGCCGTGTCCCGTCTGGGCCAGCTGCTCGATCCGGCGGTCGACCGCATCCTCATGATCTCGGGCGTGTGCGGCCTGTTCCTCGTGGGACGTCTGCCGCTGTGGATCATCCTCGTGGTGCTGATACGCGACCTGGCCCTGCTCGTGGGCGGCGCGGTGCTGCTCAAGCGCTTTCGCGTGCGCGTGGCCGTCATCTTTCCGGGCAAGGTGGCCACGACGCTCTTGTTCGTCGGCTTCGCCGGCCTGCTGCTGAACTGGCCGCTGCTAAACGGCCTCGGCGTGGTGGACGCCGCCTGGCTGCCGGGCCTCGTGGCGGGCCCGTACTCGTGGGGCATCTGGTTCGTGTACGCGGGGCTCGTGCTCGCGCTCCTCACCACGGTCTACTACGCCCTTTCCGCACTCGCGAAGGTGCGCGCCGCCAAGCGCGAAGCCGCATCCGCCCAGCCGGAGCGACGGTAGCCGATGGCGGGA
>OGYI01003176.1_pt1 | contig 10619 bp, 9 predicted proteins | sample 1576521 | NCBI WGS metagenome assembly OGYI01 (sample SAMEA3541484, study PRJEB24748) | human gut metagenome | biome: human gut; feature: human-associated habitat; material: faeces | place: China | collected 2012
TTTGAACGGCAGGGGGTGGAGAAGGATGTTAAGGATGTGGTCCATGCCTGCGCCATGGCTGCTGCCACGGAGATTACCATATTGGATCCAGCTTATGTGGTATTGGGCGGCGGTGTGGTGGACATGAAAGGATTTCCCATGGAATACTTTGAACAGACCGTGAAGGAAAACCTGAGGATTCCCTATCCACGGGATTCGGTACGCTTCATCCGGGCCCTGGGGAATCCTGAGGCGGGGATCGTGGGGGCTGCCATCAATGCGGCGGCCAGGATGGAACAAAGGGTGTAATGAATACTGGATCAGTGCATATTTTGCGGTGGCTGTTTTTTTCGCAGAAATTTTTAACCAGATTAAGACTTTGGAACGGCTTAAAGAGGAGATCAATCAAAGTAAGGTTTCTCTTTTATTAAGTCAGATTAAACCGCATTTTCTTTATAATAATCTCACTAATATCAGCATTATGGCGGAAAACAATATGACGCCTCAAATCATTACATTTTGCAGCAATCTGTGCCGCTATCTGCGTTACATCTCTTCCGACGGACTGGCAAATGTGGACATTGCCACAGAACTGAAATATTCCGTCAGTTATCTGGACTGTATGAAAATCCGCTACGGTGATAAGCTTCATTATCAGTTGGATATTCCTGATGAGCTAAAAAAAATTCAAATACCAAAACTCACTTTGCAGCCATTAATTGAGAATTCGCTGAAATATGCATTTCCGAATTCACCGCCTTGGATCATACGGATTGCTGCAGCAATGGAAGATCAATTCTGCTGTTTATCAGTAAGTGACAACGGAATCGGTTTTTCTGAGGAATCCCTGGGAACACTAATAAAACAGTTGGATGAAATCCGACATTCAAAGGATATTTATTCCATAGAAATCGGAGGTTTGGGAATCCGGAATGTATTCCTGCGCCTGTTGTTCATGTATGGGGAAAAAGCAGATCTTTTGATTACCGGAAGCCAGAATGCAGGAGCTAAAATTGTTATTAAGATTCCAATAGGCAAATAACTATATGAAATCAGAATACATAGTTATTTATAATATGTTCAGTAGTTATGGGATAAGGGGGAAGCATACATGAACAAATACCGTTATATCGTAGTAGAGGACGAGGAGTTAATCTGCCAGAATATTATTCGTAAAATTGAAGGCCTCGATCTTCCTCTTCAGTTCTGCGGAGAAGCGGAGGACGGCGAAAAAGCATTGGTTTTAATTGACCAGCAGAATCCTCATATTGTTTTCACAGATATCAAAATGCCTGTCATGGATGGTCTGATGTTATCTAAGGAGCTATACTTTGCCTATCCTCAAATTAAAATTGTTATAATAAGCGGTTATGATGATTTTGAATTTGCCAGACTGGCTATGAAATATGGGGCATCTGACTTTCTGCTTAAACCGTTGGAGCTTGATGAATTACGTACCTGTGTACTGCATATAACAGCTCTGTTGGATGCTTCCGGAAAAATTCTGCTGGAGGACAGCGGCATGGCATCCTCTATGAGCCGTCAGGAAATCGCTGATTATGTAGAGGAATTTATCAAAAAAAACTACAAAGAAAATATAACCTTAAATGATATAGCTGATTCCTTAGGCTTTACTCCTGACTATATCAGCAAAATTTTTAAAAAAGAGAAAAATATAACTCCTATTAAATTCATTACAAAGCTTCGCATTAATGGTGCCAAACAGCTTTTAGCCTGTACAGGTTTGGACATTCTATCCATCAGCCAAAACGTCGGATATACAGATCAGTTTTATTTCAGCAGGGTATTCAAGGCACAGACGGGAATGTATCCCAGTGAATACAGGAATAGAAAAGAAATGAATTAATCATAATATTTTCATTTAATTGATATGTTTTACGTAATATTTACATTTTATATCAGATCAATTGAGTAAAATTATCAATAAATTTCTGTCACTTTGTCCAATTCACAAATATTATTTATTAATAAAATTAGTTACTTTTTAAAAATATAGGTAATTCTTGTCATTTTATGTAACATGCACCATTTTTATTTATCATACAAGATTGTCTTTCCTTATATTTTCTGATAGTATTAATGTAATAATTTTCATAAAAAAATTTTTTCATGATTCCAAAGGAGATTTTATGACAATTTCCAAAGGCACTACTATTCAACAAATTGCAGAGCTTGCGAACGTATCCACCGCTACCGCATCCAGGGTTATCAACCAGCCTGAAACCGTTAAGCCGGAGACACTGCGCCGGGTACTTCAGGTTATGAAGGAACTGAATTATCAGCCAAAGCAAAATATTACACGTCTTCTTCTCGCTACCTTCCCCAATTTTACCAATCCCTTCTACAGCCTCTGTATTCGGGGAATGCAGGAAGCGGCAAGAAAGCGGAATTATAAGATATATCTTCAGCAGATCGATGATCCCACCAAAACAGAATCCTATGATTTTTTGCTGGACAATCACTTGTTTCACGGCATCATATTCACACATCCGCTTCCCGATAAGCAGCTTCTGGATCTAATCCTTATAAAGCATCCCGTTGTCATGTGTTCCCAGTACAGCATATCTGATGATGTCCCCTGTGTTGTAATAGATGACTATGCGGCAGCTCAAAACGCTGTCTCCTATCTGATTTCAATCGGGAAAAAGCGAATTGCCCTGATGAATTCGCAGCAGGACTACAGCTGTTCCTTATACCGGGAAAACGGCTATCTTGATACCTTAAAGGAAGCCGGTCTTCCTGTTTATCCGGAATTTATCACACATGTAAATGATGTGGACTATAGCCTGGCCTTATCCGCCGCTTTAAACATGCTTTCAGGGAAAGTCCGCCCCGATGCTGTGTTCTGCATCTCCGATGTGTTCGCCAGCGCCGTTATCAAGGCCGCCGGACAGCTGGGCCTGTCCGTTCCGAAGGACGTAGCCGTTATGGGCTTTGACAATGTGGCTCTTTGCAATATGACCATACCGACTATTTCCACAGTCAGCCAGCCCATGTACCAGCTGGGGTGGCAAAGCAGCAATTTGCTGATTGATCAGCTGGAGGGAATCCCTGTGGTTTCCAAGCGCATCGTTTTAAATACGGATATTATAGTAAGAAAATCTACTTGATCTTCCTCCGATCTGCAGTAAAAATTTCCCCATAAAAAAGCTTCTGACTGAGAATATAGAAGCTTTTTTATGGGGAAATTTATCTGTATTGAAATATTTGCATAACTAATGCATATTTTTCTGTAAATTTTACATAATAAATAAAAATACCTTTATCAGCTTATACTTTTATTTGATTTTTTTTCAAACGTATGCTAGTCTTTTTACAGAACATACAAACAGATGCCGTTTTTAATCGTGCGGCGGAATGGAGATACAAATGGCAATTTCTCAAAATATTACCATTAGCCAGATAGCGGAAAAGGCTGGCGTTTCCATAGCCACAGCTTCCAGAGTTATTAACCAGCCAAGAACCGTTAAGGAAGAAACCCGAAACCGGGTACTGCTTGCAATGAAAGAGCTGAACTGTCAGATCAAGCGCAATACCAACAAAATCCTGTTGGCAAGCTTCACCGATTTCGTAAATCCTTTTTACAGCCAATGCATTGCAGGAATGCAGATAGCAGCCAAACGCAGAGGCTATCAGCTGTTTTTACAGCAAATCGAAAATGCGGAAAATCCTTCATCTTATGATGATTTGATTAACAGTAAATTATTTCAGGGCGTGATATTCTGTCATAATATCCCTTCAGGAGAAACCTTTGACAGCCTCCGTATAAAATATCCTATTGTTATGTGTTCTCAATACAATAAGGATGAGGATATCCCCTATGTTGTGGTGGATGATTATAATTCTGCAAAAAATGCAGTGAATTATCTTCTTTCCGTAGGAAAGAAGAGGATTGCTTTTATCAATTCTTCCAAAAACTACAGCTATTCGCCTCTCAGGGAAAAAGGCTTCCGGGATGCCCTGAAGGCTTCCGGCAATCCTGTTAATGACAACTGGATTATCCATTTGACAGATATCGATTTTAATGTGGCTTTTTCGGTGGCAACCACATTATTATCTTCCTGTGATAAGCCGGATGCGATTTTCTGCGCATCCGATGTATATGCCTGTGCCGCGCTTAAAGCGGCGCATACCCTGCATTTATCCATCCCTGAGGATGTTGCGGTAATGGGATTTGACAATGTCAATCTGACCACTATGACTGTGCCTACCATATCTACCGTAAGCCAGCCTACCTATCAGCTCGGCTACCAGAGCTGCAATCTTCTTGTGGATCAGATCGAGGGGAATCCTGTTCCCAATCAGAAAATTGTTCTGGCAACAGAAATTGTGGTCCGCAGCTCTACCTGACAGATGCTTCCGGCTATACATAGGCCGGAACGGCTTTCCGGGCAATTCCTTGTCCCGCAGCTGTTCCGGCCTATTCTTACCTGCATCTTTTGTTTTATTCTCAGTTTAACGATTCCACAAACCGGCCGAATGCCTTCCGGCCTTCTTCTGTCCGCTTATATACTCCGGCGTCCTCCAGAACCTCCATAAATACTTTCCCGATCTCTTTCTGAATAATTTCATGGATGTTTCCTGCGTTTACTTCTTTATATTGGGGAAGGAATTCCTCAACCCAGTCGGCATGCTTGCCCAGCACTTCATCACTGCGGATGTCAGCACCGTCAAGGATGGCTTTTTCCAGATCCGCCATCTCTCCGTCCAGACGGGAGGGCAGTACAGCCAGTCCCATAACCTCAATCAGTCCGATATTTTCTTTCTTAATATGATGCAGCTTTGCATGGGGATGATACACTCCAAAAGGGTGTTCCTCCGTGGTGATGTTATTACGGAGAACCAGATCCAGCTCATAATTTTCTCCCCTTTTCCTGGCTATGGGGGTAATGGTATTATGAGGCTCTCCATCGGTCTCGGCATAGATAAAGGCCGCTTCATCCGTGTATCCGCGCCATTTTTCCAGAATTACATCAGCAAGGGAAATCAGTCTGTCGCTGTCAGGTCCGGCCAGGCGGATAACAGACATAGGCCAGTTGACAATGCCTGCCCTGACATCCTCATACCCTTTTACCGTAAAGTCCGTATCCACAGCCGCTTTTGCCATGGGGAACTCATAGTGTCCGCCCTGGAAATGATCATGGCTTAAAATAGAGCCTCCCACGATGGGCAGATCCGCGTTGGATCCCAGCATATAATGAGGAAACAGCTTTACAAAATCAAACAGCTTCACAAAGGTATCGTGTTCGATTTTCATGGGGATATGTTTGGAGTTAAAAACGATACAATGCTCATTGTAATATACATAAGGGGAATACTGAAAGCCCCACTGACCGCCGTTAATGGTGATGGGGATTATTCTGTGGTTCTGCCTTGCGGGATGGTTCACACGTCCGGCATAGCCTTCGTTTTCCATACACAGCTGGCATTTGGGATAGCCGCTCTGTTTGGCGTTCTTGGCGGCCGCAATCGCCTTGGGATCCTTTTCCGGCTTGGAAAGGTTAATGGTGATATCCAGATCGCCGTAGGGTGTCGGGGTTACCCATTTCTGATCCTTGCAGACACGGTATCTGCGTATATAATCCGTATCCTGGCTGAATTTGTAAAAATATTCGGTGGCAGCTTCGGGAGAGACTGCATAGCATTCCCGGAATTTACGGATAATCTCACTGGGGCGGGCCACTAGGACACTCATGATCTTCGTATCAAATAAATCCCTGTATACAACGCTGTCATTTTCCAGAAGTCCTTTTTCTGCCGCATAATCCAGCATATCCTTCAAAATACCTTCCAGCTTTTCCACCAGCCGGGGTTCTTCGTCCTTATCCGCTGTAATGGGAGTCTCCGCATCCTCCGGTTCCTCCAGGCCAAAAAGCTCTAAAAGACGGTTCGTTGTATAAATGGTATCCTCGGGCTCCACAAGTCCTGTCGCAAGCCCATACCGCACTAATTCCCTGATACTGTTCTGAATCATTTTTCCCTCATTTCTGCGCCCCGTGGGCTCCTGCCCTGACCGGCGCCTGCATTCTTACCTTTTGATACTGTCTCTCACTTATTTGTACCCTGCTGCTGCATTTTGGTACAGAAAGATGGACGGCCGTAAACCAGCCGTCCATTGCCGTCAGATTAAGCTCGGACCATCGCCGATTTCCACCACATAGAAATCTGCCGCATAACCGATTTTCCTCAGATATTCCGCTCCTACCTTTTCAATAAAGCTGTCGATGGCATCCGTTTTAACAATACTTACCGTACATCCGCCGAAGCCTGCCCCTGTCATACGGGAGCCTATCACGCCGTCAATCTTCCAGGCCTCTTCCACCAGGGTATCCAGTTCAATTCCGGTAACCTCATAATCATCCCTGAGGGATACATGGGAAGCATTCATAAGCTGTCCGAACTGCTCGATATCATTCGCCTTTAAAGCGGCAACCGCTTTGATGGTGCGCTGGTTCTCATAAACGGCATGCTTTGCACGTTTCCTGCGCACATCATCCTTGACTGCCGTTTTATACTGTTCAAACTGTTCCTCTGTCAGATCACCCAGGGACTTGATTCCCACAACCTCCTGGATCTCCGCAAGGGCGGTCTCACATTCGCTTCTTCTCTCATTATATTTGGAGTCACCTAAGCCCCGCTTCTTATTGCTGCAGGCAATCACGATCTTGGCTCCTTCCAGCTGGATGGGCGCATATTCAAAGCTCAGATCCGCGGTATCCAGGAAAATGGCATGATCCTTTTTCCCCATGGCAATCGCGAACTGATCCATTATGCCGCAGTTAACCCCGTTAAAATTATTCTCAGAATACTGTCCGATAAGGGCAAGATCCTGATTGGTCACATCAAAGCCGAACATATCCCTGAGGATAAAACCGGTAAGAACCTCTACGGAAGCAGAGGAAGACAGGCCGGATCCGTTGGGGATATTGCCGAACAGCATCAGATCCATGCCGTAGGGGATTTCCATCCCTCTCTTTTCAAATGCCCACATCACGCCCTTGGGATAGTTGGTCCAGTCGGCATCCTTCTCCGGCTTCAGGCCGTCAAGGCTGCTTTCCAGCACTCCCAGGTGCTCAAAATTCATGGAATAAAAACGCAGCTTTCTGTCGGCACGCTGTCTGGCCACGCCATAGGTTCCGATAGTCAGCGCACAGGGGAATACATGTCCGCCGTTATAATCCGTATGCTCCCCGATCAGGTTCACACGACCGGGGGCAAAGTAGGTCTTAACACCTGTGGTATCCCCAAAAACTTCCCCAAATTTCTGCAGTATCTTCTCTTTCATACGCCTTCTCCTTTTTCTTTTCAGTCAAAACTTTTCCTATTCCGCTTTCTGTGGCCGCAACCGATTTCAAGTTAATTTTATCATATAACAAAAAACAGGTACCGGCAAAGAGATTTTTGTTGCAGGTACCTGTCAAAATGTTAACTATTCAGTTCATTAATCTGGCTGATAAAATCCTCAACCTGTTTCAGATATTCTTTATTTCTGCGGTTTTCCCCTTTTTGCATCTCTTTTCGATAGCTGGAAGGGGACATTCCCTTCATCTGTTTAAATGCCTTTGTGAAAACAAGGGGATCATTATATCCGCAGGACAATGCAATACTTTCCACAGGAAGATCCGTCACTGCCAGAAGCTCCGCCGCTTTGGTAATCCGATAGGTGGTGAGGAACTGCTGGGGAGACATCCCCATGGAATTTTCAAAAAGGGTATACAGATAACTGCGGTTAATGCACACATATTCAGCTACGTCCGTCACCTTGACCGGGTTGCAGTAATTGCGCTGAATAAATTCCACCGCCCGTTTCACATACTGGTTTGCCTTATCCTCTTCTGTTTTTTCAGACGGTCTGGCATTTTCGGCAATGAGGGATAAAAACAGATGAAGCTGCCCGTTTCTGCGAAGCTCATTGGTCAGTCCAAAGGTATTGTGCTCCATCATATCCCGCACACTGCGGTACAGCTCGTCCGATCTCTCGGAATGGAATACCGGATGCCGTACCGAAAGGCCCATATAGGAAACAAAATTTTCCGCACCGCTTCCGGAAAAACCTACCCAGACATAAGTCCAGGGCTCCTTTTCATCCGACTGGTAAAAGGAAAGCTCTCCCGGAGTTATGAGGAAACCGCTTCCGGCTTCCAAAGGATATTCCTGGCCCGCGATGCGGAAAATCCCTTTTCCGCTAAGCACATAATGGATCATATAATGAGGCTTCAGGGCCGGGCCGAAGCTGTGCAGCGGCTCCGTTTTGGAGCAGCCGCAGCAGTTAACCACAAGGGAACCAGTCTGTTCATTTTTAAATTCCAGCTTATATGCTTTTTCCATAAATTATGCAAAAATTCGTTCATCCAGATCTTTCTGCACCTGTACCAGATTATCTCTGATCGAAAGCTTCTGGGGACATAAGGCTTCACATTTACCGCACTTGATGCAGTTCTTAGCCTTCTCTTCGTCTTTCAGTTCATTCTCCCATGCACCCTTCACATGGTCGTATGTACGATACATATGATATCTGTTCCAAACCTGGAAGTTGCCCGGAATGTTAACGCCGGCAGGACAAGGCATACAATAACGGCAGCCTGTACAGCCATTCTGCACACGGGAACGCAGTTCTTCCACAATTGCCTTGATTTTGTTCTCTTCTTCATCGCTCAAGGGGCTGAAGTCAATAAATGTCTTCAGATTATCCTCAACCTGCTGCATGGTGGACATACCGCTCAGAATCACCTTCACATTGGAATGGCTTCCCACCCAGCGCAGAGCGTAGGATGCAATGCTCTTGTCCGGATCCATTTCACGGAATTTAGCATTGATATCATCGGAGAAATTAGCAAGGCTTCCGCCCTTAATGGGCTCCATGATAACAAGCGGTATTCCCAGGCTTTCAGCCAGCGCATAGCCCTTATCCCCGGCCTGCTCCTCCGTATCCATATAGTTATACTGGATCTGGCAGAAATCCCAGTCACGGTAACGGATGATTTCATCAAACACTTCATAATCATCATGGAAGGAAAAGCCATAGTAACGGATCTTTCCTTCTTCTTTGAGCTTAGCACAGTAATCAACTACGCCCAGGGCTTTCATTTCTTCCCATTTTTCCTTATTTACCGCATGCAGCAAATAGAAATCGATATAATCGGTCTGCAGTCTCTGAAGCTGCTCTTCAAAAATACGCTTTGCGTCATCCACGCTTTTTACTGCCCATAAGGGAAGCTTTGTTGCAAGATAGAAAGAACTTCTGTCATACTTTTTCAGAACCTTTCCTACAAGCGGTTCACTTTCTCCATTATGGTAAGGATAAGCGGTATCAATATAGTTAACGCCTGATGCAATCGCCTTATCCATCATTCTTTCTGCTTCCGCCTCATCGATTTTTCCATCCGGCGTGGTGGGGAAACGCATACATCCGAATCCCAGCAGTGAAGTTTCAATTCCCAGTTTTTCCAGTTTTCTCTTTTCCATTAGTCCTCTCCTTTTTGTTTGAAAACTTATTGCATCGGTCTTTTCCGCAGAATATATCAGCGGTTTACCGATAGTGCCATTCTGTGATAGGTATGCCTTACTCCTCTGACAGCTATGGAGTAAGCCATGATATTTTCCGGTACTGCCATTCCCGGATATCCCGAATCGCCGATATGATGAATATCTGTTCCGGTCATTTTACAAAGCAGCGCGATCTGTTTTATGGTAGCGGTATCGGCTCCTTCCTGGGAAGTACCCACTGCCGTTATGGTCAGCGCTCCCAGTCCGTGCGCAAAAGAAACCAGCTCCCTCACATATTCCATGGTTATTCCCGGAACAGTCCCGGGCGCCGGAAGAAGTATAATATCTGCCCCGGCTTCAACAAAGCTTTGAATGTCTTCTTTCGTAATAATCCGTTCGCCGCCTTCGCTGAGGATTCCCGAAGCATGCATTTTCCCCGCCGCAAGTATGATTTTATCACCCAGGGCGCCGGAAATGGCTTTCAGAGAATCCGTTATGGCCTTATTGCTCACCCTGTTTCCCGGGTTTCCGGTAAGCACAAGAAGCTGGACACCCATCTCACAGGCTGTCCCTGCATTTTCCGCTGTGGCTTTTCTCCCGGGAGTCATTTCCCACAAAGTTCCTGCATTCTCAGCAGCCGCCGAATCCTCCACAGGTTCCAGATTGATTCCGATCACTCTCCCGGTCAGTCTTTTCAGCTCACGAACCGTGTCCCCTGAAGATCCCCCCTGCGGGAGTCCTTTTACCACGGGTTCCTTCACGTCGAACATATTCAAAAGAAGGATATCCGCTCCCATGGATGCCGCAAACTCCGCATTGGTCACATCCCCCAGCAGAGGCTGGGTAACCCCGATGCATTCGGCAGCCAGCACCCTCCCTTCGCTTCCCGCTATGGAAGCAAGCAGCTCCTGCTTTGTAAATGCAGCTAAATCTGAAGCGCTGCAATCAAGTAGTCTTTTTGTCATTCCATCCCTCCCCCGTTCCGAAGTTCCGGTTTTTCACCTGATAATTTTTATTATAAAGCATTAATTAATGATTTACTATCCCCTTTATGAAAAAATTTACGAAAAATTTACTACGGCAAGTAGTTGTTCCCGAAGCCCGCTCCGCCTTATCTTCCCCTCCGCTCCCCC
>OGYI01003179.1_pt1 | contig 10617 bp, 12 predicted proteins | sample 1576521 | NCBI WGS metagenome assembly OGYI01 (sample SAMEA3541484, study PRJEB24748) | human gut metagenome | biome: human gut; feature: human-associated habitat; material: faeces | place: China | collected 2012
AAAGTATCGGGAAGAAATGGGCGTTAAAGACGCCAGCGGACGGAAAAGTTTTCAGTAAAATATGTGAAGTAAAAGAGGATATCGCAAAATCATCAAATCAGATGATGGAGCGATATTTTCTTTTTGCCCTGAGCTTTTTATGCTCAGCAAATCCATTGATTTTTTAAACCTGCTACAGTAGAATATGAATGTAACATCAATGTATATGATTCAGAAGATTACAGGAGTAAAAACAATGACAGATAGATTATTTGAACAGGATCCTTACATTCGTGTATTTAATGCTCGGGTGCTGGAATGTGAAGAAAAAAATGGTACATATAGAATACGACTGGACAGAACGGCCTTTTTTCCGGAAGGCGGCGGCCAGCCGGGAGACAGAGGATGGATTGATACGGCGCTTGTTTCCGATACTCATGAGAAGGACGGAGAGGTATGGCATTATGCCGACAGACCGCTGGCGGTCGGCGCCGGGGTTCAGGGACGGCTGGATTGGGCATTTCGCTTTTCCAACATGCAGAATCATGCCGGGGAGCACATTGTTTCCGGATTGATCCATGCAAAATACGGTTATGACAATGTGGGATTTCATATGGGAAGTGAAGCAATCACACTGGATATCAACGGTGAACTGACGGAGGAGCAGATTCAGGAAATTGAAGCGGAGGCCAATCGGGCCATTGAAGAAAATATTCCGATTCAGGCAATGCTTCCTTCTAAAGATGCGCTGGAACAGATGACGTATCGCAGTAAAAAGGCTCTGGACGGGGATGTACGTATTGTTGAAATTTCGGGATATGACCGATGCGCCTGCTGCGGTACTCATCCATCCCGAACGGGAGAGATCCGGCTGATCAAGATTTTATCCGTACAGAATTATAAGGGTGGTGTACGTATCGCTATGCTTTCCGGCCAGAGGGCGTTGGAGGATTATATGGAAAAGCATGAGAACGTCGTGAAGATTTCCCATCTCTTATCGGCGAAAACCGGAGAGATTTCCGGAGCTGTGGAACGACTTCAGAAAGAAATCAGTGATTTAAAATTCAGAATGGTCCAGATGAAACGGGAAATGCTCACGATGAAAGCTGCCGGTCAACCGGTGGAAGGCAAAGCGGTCTGTGTTCTGGAAAATGAGCTGGAAGGCAATGAACTCCGGGAGTATGCCAATCTTCTCGCAGGCCGGGCAGAGCGGGTATTGGTTCTGGCCAAAAACGGCAGCCTGTACCGTTATGTGCTCATTGATGGCGGACAGCGGGCCAGAGAATTCGGCAAAGAGATACAGTCACTGTATCAGGGAAAAGGCGGCGGTACAGCCCAGATGATCCAGGGAACCTTGTCCGGCAACGTGGATGAAGTCAAACGTTGGTTTGAAAATTAAAATCAGGAGGAAAAGAGATGCACAAAATTGTTGTTCTGGATGGATATACATTAAATCCGGGAGATCTGTCCTGGGCGGAACTTGAAGCGATGGGCGAAGTTCGGATTTATGACCGGACGGAGGAGAAAGATGTGGTCAAACGTGTTGGAGACAGTGATATTGTTTTGACGAATAAAACACTGATTCGAAAGGAAACGCTGGAAGCCTGTCCATCCATCCGTTATATTGGCTGTATGGCGACTGGTTATAATGTTATTGATGTGGCGGCGGCCAGTGCACAGGGTGTTGTGGTGACAAATATTCCGGCCTATGGTACGGAAGCGGTGGCGCAGTTTACGATGGCGCTTTTGTTGGAGATTACCTCCAGAGTGGGAATGCATGCGGAAGCAGTTCGGCAGGGGCAGTGGGCATCCTGTCCGGATTTTTGCTTCTGGAATGGGCCGTTGATCGAACTGGCCGGAAAGACGATGGGAATCATCGGTTATGGAGCCATCGGACAATCGGTAGCGCGTAAAGCGGAAGCCTTTGGTATGGAGGTCCTGGCTTACCGCCGAACACCGGACTGGTCCATGGAAACGGAACACTGCCATATGGCGACGATGGATGAGATTTATGAGAAAGCGGATATCATTACGCTGCATTGCCCATTGACGGTAGAAAATGAAGAAATGATCAATAAAGAAACCATCAGTCGAATGAAAGATGGTGTGATTTTATTAAATACAGGTCGGGGAAAATTGATTCGGGAAGCCGATTTACGAGACGCCTTGAACAGCGGAAAGGTTGCAGGAGCCGGTGTGGATGTGGCGTCGACAGAGCCGATCAAACCGGACAATCCGCTGCTTCAGGCGAAAAATATCTGGATAACTCCTCACATTGCATGGGCGCCGAAGGAAACACGGCAGCGCCTGATGGATATTCTTATTGAGAATATCCATGCATTTTTAAGTGGGCATCCGGTGAATGAAGTCCGCGGGTAGGTTTTAATGCGTGAAAATCCTTTTTCAGGCGAGGACGTCCGGTGGAATTTCACCCTTAGAGTAGGTATAGACGGTAAATTTCTGTTTTAAATCACAGGTGGCCAGAAAGACCTCCTTTACATCAGAAATCCCATAGGTTTTGAGCTGGCCGGACAGCCATTTCTCATCTTTTCCGGAAGCTTTCAAATTATGGGGCATAATATGGCCGTCGATGATCAGATTGGCGACAAGAGAATCCCGTTCCGGAGTGAGCTGCATATCCACCGGTGTCAGCGGCCGATTTCCGCTTTTCGGAAGAAAGCTGATGTGTCCATTTTCTTCAAGAATGGCAGATTCCAGTTGGGATATGTCAAAATAGCCATTGATCCGGCATTGGGACAGGAACTCATTTAAGTCGATTTTGGCTTTTCGGAAATTTTTTTCAAAGAGTTTTCCATTATTTAAAAGAAGGGCCGGATTTCCGGAAATGATGCGCCGGGCCCGGATGGATTTACTGCTCCACCAGGACAAAAGGATGGCGGCCAGAGCGTAGACGATCATGGCAACGAGAGGTTCCACAAAGCTGTCGTCCAGAGAGGTTGCCATTTCAGCGGCAATACTTCCAATGGTGATACCATTGACGTAATCAAACATACTGAGCTGGGAGAGCTGACGGTAGCCCATAAGTTTACATAAGATAAAAAGTTCCACGATGGATGCTGTGGAAAGTATGATAATATAAAGAATCTGCATAGGGATGCTCCTTTCACTGAAGAGAACTTATTTTTATGGAGAATAGTATGTATCAAATGCGGTGAAAGTATGCTAAAATAGGAAGGAATTCATGATGAAAATTTATGACTCGTCAACGGACAGCTTTTTAAAGGCGACCGGGTTGGAACATCTCCAGGCACCGGTGATCTCGATTGTCGGCGCCGGCGGCAAGACAAGCCTGATCGAAAGTCTATCCGAAGAATATGCATTTCGGAAGATTCGGCATGGAATTTTCACGACGACCCATATGTGGCCTGTGAATGACGGAAATTTTCGGCAGACATTGGGTGTTGTGACAGCATCGGGGAAAATTGGACCGCCGGAAGAAGCGGATGTTCAGACATTGATAGCGGAGAGAATCCCGGTTTTGATCGAAGCGGACGGCTCTCGTGGCTTACCATGCAAAGCGCCGGAAATGTGGGAGCCGGTACTGAGACCAGAAACCACCCATGTCATTGGGGTTTTGGGCGCTTCCTGTCTTGGAGGAAGCGTGATTGAGAGCTGCCATCGACCGGAACGGGTGATGGATATTTTAAAATGTGGGTCGGAACACCGGATAACAGCGGAAGATCTTGTTGAGATAGGCTCCAGTCCCAAAGGTTTACGAAAGAATGTTAAAGAGAGTCAATGGTACGGCCTTGTCATAAATCAGGTGGATAATGATTTTATCTATCATGAAATACAGTATATTCGAAAACAGCTTCGGCAAAAAGGAGTGGAACAGCTCTTTTTTGTACGGATAAAAAATAAATGAAACGGAGAAGTGGGTGTGAAGATATTGATCAAAGGAGCCGGAGATTTGGCGACAGGTATCGGCTGGCGTCTTTTCCGGGCCGGATACCGGGTATGGATGACGGACCTGGCGGTGCCAACAGCGGTCCGACGGAGCGTGTCTTTTTCAAGGGCGGTCTACGAAGGCAAAGCGGAAGTAGAAGGTATCCGTGCAAGGCTTGCAGATAGTCTGAATGATGGACAAAAGATATCTTCGGAGGGATGCATACCGGTATTTGTGGATCCGGAAGCGGTCATTCTGGAAGATTTTAAACCGGATGTACTCGTGGATGCCATTATGGCAAAGAAGAATCTTGGCACAAAGATAACGGATGCACCGTTTGTCATCGGTGTAGGTCCGGGGTTTACTGCCGGCATCGACTGTCATCGGGTTATAGAGACGAAACGGGGGCATTATCTGGGCCGGGTGATTGATTCGGGAAGCGCTATACCGAATACAGGGATTCCCGGAAATATCGGTGGCTACACGGTGGAACGGATTATTCGTGCTTCCGGAGACGGACGGTTCATGCCTCTGACGGCCATCGGCGACCGGGTCGAAGCCGGGCAGATAGTAGCCATGTCCGGGAATGTGCCAGTGAAGGCACAGATTTCCGGAATTGTGCGAGGCATTTTGCAGGAAGGGGTCCTGGTGACAAGGGGGATGAAGGCAGGAGATATTGACGCCCGGTGTGAACGGAATCATTGTTTTACCATATCAGATAAAGCCAGAGCTATCGGCGGCGGCGTGCTGGAAGCCGTCTGTGGCTGGGAGCATGGAATATAGGAGGAAGAGATGTATACCATACAAGGCTATGAAAAAGTAAAAAGCCTGGAAGAAGCTTATGAATTGAATCAGAAAAAGAGTTCTGCTGTCTTTGGCGGCGGTATGTGGCTGCGCCTTGGGAATCGTGCGATCGGAAAGGCCATTGATCTGAGTGATCTGGGGTTGGATAAGATTGAGGAGACGGAGGAAGCGTTTATTCGGCTGTATGACTTCCCTCAGAGATATCGAGTGCCATGAGGGAATGAACCGATATTTCCATGGAATGATGAAGGAGACGTTGAGGGGAATTGTCGGTACTCAGTTCCGGAATACAGCGACGCTTGGCGGCAGTTTATATCAGCGTTTTGGATTTTCCGATCCGCTGACGGCTTTTTTGGCGCTGGACACGACGATAGAAATGTATGCCGGAGGCAGGATTCCTCTGGATGAATTTGTTTCTATGGATTATGACAGGGACATTCTGGTGCGGGTGCATGTGAAAAAAAACGGACGGAAGGCGGCTTATCAAAGTTTCCGCAATACAAAGACGGATTTTCCAGTACTTTCAGTCGGTGTGTCCCGGTTAGACAGTCAGTGGAAAATCGCTGTTGGGGCTCGTCCGGCCAGAGCAGTGGTTGCAGAAAATTCAGGAAAGCTGTCGGAAATACTTTCAGAAAATTTAATGAAAGAGGCATCAGAAGCAGCTATCCGGCAGTTTGCGTCGGCAGTCAGTGAAAAGGTGCGTTTTGGAAGTAATATGAGAGCCAGCAGCGAATATCGTCGAATATTATCGGAGATTCTTATTTACAGAGCGGTACGGGATGTTTTATCCCAGTCGGAAGAAGGAAAAATGTAGAGGTGTCACAGCAATGAAGATAAAACTTTGGATTAATAATAAAGTATATGAGGATCATGTTGAGCCGGATACAATGCTGTTGGATTATCTCCGGGAGAAGGGGTTTAAAAGTGTGAAATGCGGCTGCGATACGACCAATTGTGGAGTATGTACGGTCTATCTGGACGGAAAGACGGTATTATCCTGTTCGGTTCCTGTGGTCCGGGCGGATGGACATCGTGTGACCACCCTGGAAGGTGTAGCAAAAGAAGCGGAGGAATTCGCCCGGTTTATGGCTGCACAGGGGGCGGAGCAGTGTGGTTACTGCAGTCCGGGATTCATTATGAATGTGCTCGCCATGGCAAAGGAATTGAAAAAACCGACGGAACAGGAGATTAAAGAATATCTTGCCGGAAATCTTTGCCGGTGTACGGGCTATGAGGGTCAGTATCGGGCAATTCGCAATTATCTGGGAGCAACCCGGGCGAATTATCAATTATTTGAAAAAGGGGAGGTCATTGAGGGTGTCCGATAAAAAATCTTACATTAATCAAAGAATTGTAAAAAAAGATGCGATGGCCTTGATGGCCGGAAAGCCTTTGTTTACCGATGATCTGACGACAAAGGATTATTTGATCGTAAAGGCGCTCCGAAGTCCTCACGCCTTTGCTAAGATTGTGTCCATCGATACGTCGAAGGCAAAGCTTGTTCCTGGAATCGAGTGTGTACTGACCTATGAGGATGTGCCGCATATCCGGTTTACGGAAGCGGGACAGACCTATCCGGAAGCCAGCCCTTATGATCGGTATATTCTGGAAGATATGGTCCGGTATGTGGGTGATGAAGTGGCCATGGTGGCAGGAACAACAGAAAAAGCGGTGAAAAAAGCATTAAAATTAATCAGGGTGGAATATGAAATTCTGACGCCGGTACTGGATTTTAGAAAGGCAAAGGATCATCCGGTGCTTGTACATCCGGAGGCAGACTGGGTTTCCATGATGCCGGTTGGTGCGGATAACCGGCGCAATCTCTGCGCCACGGATGGCTATACGGATGGAGATGTGGAGGCTGTACTGGCGGACTGTGCTTATGTGGTGGAAGGAACGTATCATACGCTGGCAAACAATCAGGCGATGATGGAACCATTTGTGACAAGTACTGCATTGGATGCTTATGGCCGTCTGGTGGTGACCAGTGCGACTCAGATTCCGTTTCATGTCCGTCGGATTGTTGCCCGGGCTCTTGGCATATCAAAATCCAAGGTCCGTGTGACAATCCGGGCCATAAAAGGTATAATCAAAGAACCGCGCAGCCGGGGCATTAGCGGCGGTTTCAGAGGTCTACCCTGCAATCGTCACCTGGCTGACAGGAAAGCCATGCAAGATGATCTTTACCCGAAGAGAAGTGATGATCGCTTCCACATCCCGTCATGAAATGGAAGTGACTGTTCGCATCGGCGCGGATAAGAGCGGACGGCTGCAGGCGATTGATTTATATACGTTATCGAACACGGGAGCTTATGGGGAGCATGGACCGACAACGGTCGGACTTTCCGGACACAAGTCCATATCCCTGTACGGACCATTAAAAGCCAGTCGTTTTACAGCAGAGGTGGTCTACACAAATACCATGTCAGCGGGAGCCTATCGGGGATACGGGGCTACTCAGGGGATTTTTGCTCTGGAATCGGCGATGGATGAACTGGCAGCCAAAATGGATATGGATCCGATGAAGCTGCGGGAAATAAATATCATACCGGAAGATGTGCCGGTAGCTTCTTATTATGGAGAAACCTTTAAATCCGTCGGACTTCAGCGGTGTCTGAAAAAGGCGAAAAAGATGATTGGCTGGGATGAAAAATATCCGGTAAAAGATATGGGCAATGGAAAAGTCCGGGCTGTCGGCGGCGCTCTGGCGATGCAGGGCTCAGGAATTTCCGGTGTGGACCAGGCGGCGGTGGAAATCCGCCTCGGCGATGAAGGAACTTATAATCTGCTCATTGGCGCTACAGATATGGGAACAGGCTGCGATACGATACTGGCCCAGATGGCGGCTGAATGTCTGGAATGTGATCTGGATAAAATATCGGTTCACGGCGTGGATACGGACGTTTCGCCTTACGATACAGGCTCCTATGCTTCCAGTACGACCTATGTGACCGGCGGCGCCGTCATCAAGACCTGTGAGACATTGAAAAAGAAAATGACGGTTCTGGCGGCCGAAAAAATGGATTGTCCGGTGGAACATGTGGAATTTGACGGTACACGGTTTTATTCGATGGAAGATGAAAAAGAGATCTCCCTGTCGGATTTGGCTGATGCCAGCCATTTTAATCGAAATGATGTCATGAGTGCGTCGGAAAGCTTTACTTCACCGGTGTCTCCGCCGCCCTTTATGGCAGGAATTGTCGAAATAGAGCTGGATAAAGAGACGGGGCAGGTGGAAATCATCGATTATGCAGCAGCTGTAGACTGTGGTACGCCGATCAATCGGAATCTGGCCCGGGTTCAGACGGAGGGCGGTATCGTTCAGGGAATTGGCATGGCGCTTTTTGAAAATATACAGTACAGAGATGATGGGATGATGATGAATAATTCCTTCATGCAGTATAAGATTCCAACACGGATCGATATGGGGAAAATTCAGGTAGAATTTGAAAGTACCTATGAGCCGACGGGGCCTTTTGGTGCAAAATCCATCGGAGAGATTGTTATCAATACACCGTCTCCGGCACTGGCAAATGCGATTTATCATGCCTGTGGCGTGCGTCTGCATGAACTTCCAATGACAGCGGAGCGAATTAAAATGGGCATGTTGGCCCTGGAGAAATGATGCGACTGGGAATTGTTTTGCTGGCCGCGGGTGCGGGAAAGCGTTTTGGAGGAAATAAGCTGACCGCTCAGGTTCACGGAAAGCCCATGTATCTGTGGGCTATGGAAAATATAGAGGAAATGAAAACGGAACTGCCGGCTGTCGTTGTGACCGGGACGCCGGAAATCGTCTCGGCGGCTGAGGCAAAAGGGATGATCGCCATATTCAATGGACAACCAGAGCTGGGGATATCCCTTTCAATTCGTCTTGGTATTGAAGCGGTCATTCAAGAAGACAGAAAAGTGGATGGAATACTTTTTATGGTCTGTGACCAGCCGTGGCTGGAAAAAACAACGCTGGTACGGCTCATGTCGGAATTTGACGGTGGTGTTCTGGCTTTAAGCTACGGAGAACGAAGGGGGAATCCGGTGATATTTTCGAGGGAATATTTGAAGGAGCTGAGTGAATTATCCGGAGATATAGGCGGGCGCCAGGTGATGGCGCGTCACAGAGAAAATGTTCGCTTTCTGGAAGTTAATGATGAAAAGGAGCTTCAGGATATTGACAAGCGAGAGCAAATAGAAGTAATAGAAAGACAGGAGGAAATCTAATGGATACAATTTATATGGATCAATTGACAACCCTGATACCGAAGGGGGATGGTGTGGAAGAAGCGATGGAAGCTGCTGTCAATATGGATATATCCGATATTCAGACGATGGCGGATGAGACAAGAGAACAGTTAAATAAACTGTTTCACGGGCCTGGGCCAGATTCGGTTGTTTTTACATCGGGTGTCGACGCCGCGTTGGATGGGTTGATTCGGGCGCTTTTTAAAGATGGAGACCATGTTCTCATATCATCGATGGAAAATGATACGGTCATGAATGCTCTGAATGCCATCGGACATGAGGCGGATGAGGGTGTATCCGGCGGCGTGGAATATACACGGATACCATGTAACGAAAAAGGACAGCTTATTTTCTTTGATCCCATAAAGGGAGAAAAGGGATTTGATGCAGTAGAAAAACTGCTTCGTCCGAATACAAAGGCAGTGATCGTCAATCATGCTTCAGAAGTTTGCGGTACCATCCTGCAGGCGAAAGAAATCTCAGAGTTTGCCAGAAGACATGGGCTTCTTGTGATCGTCAATGCGGCACAGACGGCCGGATGCGTTCCAATATTTATGAACATATGGGGCGTTGATCTGATGACTTTTTCCGGCGGCTATGGACTTTTTGCCTCGGAAAAAATCGGCGGATTTATTGCCAGTGAACGGGCGGCGGCCATGCTCGGTGGACCGGATATGCGGGAAAAATTTGAACAGAAGCCGTTAGATGCTGTGGCGATTGCCGGACTTCATAAAGCCTTTGAATTTATTGAAGAAAAGACACTGCATACGCTCAGCAGTATGGGACGGCAACGGGTGGAACAGTTCATACGCAAGGTTCAGCATGTTAACGGGGTCCATATTATCGGACCGGGTTATAAAGACCGGATTCCGGTAATTTCAGTTCAGACGGATTTTATGGAAGAATCGGAGTTGGAGGAAGCATTGAAAAACCAGTATGGCATTGTTATGTGTTCTGGTCTTCATAATGCAGAGGAAGCACACAAAACATTGGGAACCTACCCAAGAGGTACCGCAAGATTTTCATTTAATTATTTCAACACGGAAGAAGAGGTTGAAAAGTTGACCCAGGCGTTGTGGCAGCTTACGGTACACAGTGATAAAGTGGCCGATGTGAAACGGATGCCGAAGGAATAGCTATGAAAAAAGAGTATTCGGAATTGTTGAATGTATTGAGGCAGGGAAATCCGGCTATGTTGTGTACACGTAAAGCAGTCGATGGACAGACGATAAAATGGGTTCTTTCAAATCCTGGTGATCCGGCGGAGAAAGAGGCCGATTTTATGGAATATTACAAACCGGAAGAACGGCTGATCATTCTTGGCGGCGGTCATGTATCATGGCCGCTGGCGCTTTTTGGGGCGGAATGCGGATTTGCCGTGACGGTGGTGGATGACAGGCCTTCCTTTGCAAATCGGGAGCGTTTTCCGAAGGCCCGGCAGATTCTGTGTGAGAGTTTTGAACGATGCTTCGACAAACTTCATATAACATCCAGTGATTATGTGGCGGTGGTCACTCGGGGACACCGCTACGATATGGAGTGTCTTCGTAAATTGCTTTCCGGGAGAGAACCGGCATACGTGGGAATGATGGGGTCTAAGCGGCGGGTGGCCGGCGTCCGGGAACTTTTATTATCCGAAGGATACAAAAAAGAAGCCATTGACCGGATTCATATGCCGATTGGAATTTCCA
>OGYI01003201.1_pt1 | contig 10560 bp, 7 predicted proteins | sample 1576521 | NCBI WGS metagenome assembly OGYI01 (sample SAMEA3541484, study PRJEB24748) | human gut metagenome | biome: human gut; feature: human-associated habitat; material: faeces | place: China | collected 2012
GTCTTCAGATCACAGCTCCTACCGGAGTTCTTTATTCCTATTTTATAGAACCCGGGGAAAATGCTGTCATTCCGTTTACAGAAGGAGACGGAGACTACACGGTTGTCGGATACCAGCAGATTCAGGGAGACCAGTATGCAGCGCTGTACAGCGAAACACTGACGGTAGAACTGGAAAATGAATTTCTTCCGTTTCTTTATCCAAATCAATATGTAAACTTTTCGCCGGACAGCGAGACAAGCAAACTCGCACTGTCTATGGTTTCAGAAGATACCAGCGATATAGATGCGCTGAAGCAGATTTATAATTATGTAGTTAATAATCTCTCTTACGATTATGACAAAGCCGAGACGGTAGAAACCGGTTATCTGCCGGATGTAGACGAAACGCTTTCTACCAAAACCGGCATCTGCTTTGATTATGCCGCACTGACTACTGCCATGCTTCGAAGCTGTGATATCCCATGCAAACTTCAGATTGGATATACCGGAGATATTAAACATGCCTGGATCGATGTCTACATCCGTTCCAAAGGCTGGGTAACAAATGCTGTATCATTCAATGGTGACAGCTGGAGCCTTATGGATCCGACCTTCGATTCCAGCGCAGACTCCGATGACAGTGAGGCAATTCAGGATTACATCGGCAATGCAGATAACTATACTGTACAGTTCACGCGATAATGGCAAAAGGAGACCTTTTTATGAAACATAAACTTACCGCACAGGAACTCTGCAATTTCTGTCAACAGCTTGGAGTACTGATTCATTCCGGAATGGGGCCGCTTGAAAGTCTCCATATTCTTCTGGAAGAAAGTACGACCGACACAGACCGTGAAGTTCTTTCCAATTTACTGTCTTCCATGGAAAAAACAGGGTCTTTATCTCAGGCTGTCACAGATTCGGGATTTTTTTCTGATTCTATGGCTGCTTACATAAAAACCGGCGAGCAAACCGGGTGTCTTGACGAAATTCTGGACAGTCTTTCTGAACATTACGAACAGGAACAGGAAACATCCGAACAGATCAGAAGTGCAGTCACCTACCCACTTCTTATGCTTGGTATGATGGGAATCGTAATCGTTGTTCTTCTTGTCAAGGTACTTCCGATCTTCCGTCAGGTTTTCCAGCAGATGGGAATGGAAATGAACGGATTTTCCAGTCGGCTTCTGAATGCCGGAAATGTCATCACTCGTTATTCTGCCTTTTTTCTGATTCTGGCTGTGCTTCTGATCGGATGCATCCTGTTTCTTTGTCTTAATAAAAAAGGCCAGCAGACGCTTGCAAAAATTGTCCTGCATCTTCCGGTACTTCGTGACATTCCGGTTGCACTCGACTACAGCCGTATGGCACAGGGACTGGCGCTCGGACAAAAAAGCGGGCTCACACCGGAAACCAGTCTTGCGCTTGCTACACAGATGATTTCTCATCCTCTTGTTTTGGAACGTCTTCAAAAAGCTGCTGATCTTCTGAATACCGGTTGCACATTTTCTGACGCTCTGAAAGAATCCGGACTTTTTGGCGGCATGGAAATTCGACTGATCGTGGTTGCTTTCCAGTCCGGAACCGCAGATGAGGCTTTCGCAGATCTTTCCAGTCGCTATCAGAACAATGCTTCCGCACTGATCACACGCGTAATTTCTGTTATCGAGCCGACCATTGTCATAATTCTTTCGCTTCTGGTAGGTCTGGTTCTGCTTTCTGTTATGATGCCGCTTCTTGGTGTACTTGCAGATATCGCAATGTGAGGTGATCTGTTATGAAGCTTTTTGAAAGCCGTAAAGAAAAATTTTTTAAAAATATCACGCTTCTTTTCCCATTATTCCTGCTACTCTGCGTAGGCCTCGTTTTTTTCATTGCAATCGGGCAGACTTCTGATACAACGATCCAGAAAGAACAGAGTGCACTGCTGCAGACGCTGGAAAATGGTGCGGTTCGTACTTACGCACTGAAAGGGCAGTATCCGGAAAGTCTGGACGAACTTCTGAGTGATTATCACATCATCTATGACTCTTCCAGATTTGTGATTGAATATGTTCCTAACGGTTCCAACCTTCTTCCTTCTATCAGTGTTATCCCACTTACAGGAACAAATTTTGAAAGGAGGAATACTGCATCATGAAAAAGACAGCACAGACTTCTCATCCGATATCCGGACTTTTTTCGCTGTTGCTGTTCGGGCTCTTCGTACTGTTTCTACTGATCATGCTGTTATTCTCTGCACAGATTTATCAGTGATCCATCAAAAAAGCAGATTCCGAAACAGACCTGGGCACCATTTCCTCCTATATCACCACAAAATTCCGGCAGCATGATGTTCAGGATGGTATTTTTACGGATGAATTAAATGATATTCCGGCTTTATGTTTTCGTGATACCATAAATAATCGTGACTACATCACATACCTTTATCTGGATGACGGCAGCCTGAAAGAACTTTTTACCGCGTCCGGATCTTCTGCACAGGCAAATGCCGGTACCGTAATCGCATCTCTGTCAGACTTTCAGATAGAAGAAAAAGGAAACGGTTTTTATTATATTTTTCTTCAAAGCACTGTCGGAAACACATCTGAATTCTTTCTGCACAGCAGCGCAGATTAAAAGGAGGTAACATGAAACCGATACAATCACATTCTAAAAACAGTCTTTTTTTGATGGAAATGATTTTTGTACTCCTTTTTCTTGCACTTTCCAGTGCTGCATGTGTCCGTATTTTTGCAGCTGCCGCGGGGAACCATGTACAGGCTGTTGAAAGACGACAGATACAGGCGCATACTGTTTCTGTCAGTGAGATTATGGAAGGAAGTGACGGAAGTACAGACAGTTTTATCCAGTATCTTTTCGGAGGTATTTCCGCTGCCTCTTCTGTAAGCTGGTATTATGACAGCGACTGGGACATCTGCGAGAAACAGGATGCTTCCTATCAAATGCTTCTTGAACTGTCATCTTCCCGATACGAAAAGGCAGGAATGCTTTCCTTCTACCGGATGGATGCAGATCATGCCCTGCTTCATTCCACGGAACTTCGTTTTCCCTCCATCCAGTCTGCTCTTAAGGAGGAAGAATCATGAAACACAACCGAACATTTTTTGCAGCAACCGGTATTCCGTCGCTGTTTCTTATTTTTTCTGTACTTTGTCTCGCGGTATTGTCTCTTCTTACACTCGGGAAATCACGTGATGAACTGCAGGCCTCCAATTTTGCTGTCCAACAAACCGACCTTTATTACAAGACATGCGAAAAAGCCACAGGAACTGTCACAGCAATTCAAAAGCAGCTTACTTCTGATTACAATCAGGTTTCTGATCCAGATGCCTACTTTTCACTTGCCGGCCAGATTCCTGATGAAATTGACGGTCTCGCATACGATTCTTCTGCGAATGTTATTTCATTCTCGGAAGCGTTATCTGATACACAGAAGTTATCTGTAAAATTAAAAGTCCTGTACCCATCTTCGGACACAGAACCTTTTATTGAAATATTACAATGGAAAACAGACAATACAGCATCATGGACACCTGACACCCATCAGCCTGTATACAAAGGAGCTCAATCATGACAAATGAACAAACACTGGAATTTCTTACAACTGCCGCAAACCAGCATGCGTCTGATATCTTTATTATTGCCGGTCGTCCGCTGTCCATTAAAGTGGACGGTCATCTTACTGATTTTGGAGAACGTTTAATGCCGGATGATACAAAACAGATTCTCGAATGCATTTATCAGATGGCAAACAACCGCGACATCAATCACCTTCTGAATACCGGGGATGACGATTTTTCTTTTTCCATCCCCGGTCTTTCCAGATTCAGGATCAACGCCTATAAACAGCGCGGTTCACTGGCCGCTGTTATACGTGTGATTGCATTCCAGTTGCCGGATCCGTCAGAACTCTCTATCCCGGATGATGTTATGCAGACTGCTGATTATACCAAAGGCATGGTTCTTGTAACCGGTTCTGCCGAAAGTGGAAAATCAACAACTATGGCTTGCCTGATCGACCGAATTAATCATTCCAGAGAGGGGCATATCATCACTCTGGAAGATCCGCTCGAATATCTGCATCGACACGACCGCTGTATTGTCAGTCAGCGTGAGATCTGCACAGATACAGAAAACTATCTGACATCTCTTCGCGCCACTCTGCGTCAGAGTCCGGATGTTATTTTACTGGGTGAAATGAGGGATCATGAAACGATCCAGACGGCAATGACCGCTGCCGAGACCGGTCATCTTGTGCTTTCCAGCCTGCATACGCTCGGTGCCGCAAACTCCATCAGCCGTATCATAGATGTTTTTGAACCGGCGCAGCAGCATCAGATCATCGTACAGCTTTCCATGGTTCTGCAGGCAGTCATTTCCCAGCAGCTGATTCCTGATGTAAACGGAAAGGTTATTCCTGTGTTTGAAGTTATGCGCCTTACACCTGCGATCCGTAATATGATCCGTGACAATAAACTGCATCAGATTGAAGGTGTCATTGCTTCCTCCTCCCAAGACCAGATGCGTTCCATGGATTACAGTCTTGTAGAGCTGTATAAACAAGGGCGGATCCATAAGGATACCGCAATCAAATATGCACTGAATCCTGATATGATCCGCCACAAACTTGTATAATATATATCAACAATAATTTCTGATCACAACCTGTAACGTTCTTCTACCCTGATATTCATTGATTTCAGGGTAGTACGTTACAGATATGGTGTCATGCATTGAAACAAATCCTGCAAATTCATCTGCTTCACCAAAGAATACTGCATCTTTCCAGATGCCATTTGCATCTGTTAATGTCATTTTTGCTACATTTCTGTTTTTCCCAAAGATTCTCAATTTTGAAACGCACAGATTTTTCTGAGCAAACAACGGTTTTGTATTTCCCTTTCCAAAAGGTTCCAGAACTTTAAGTTCTTCGATAAGTGTTTCTGTCAGGTAAGAAATCGGCATCGGCACATCGATCATAACTGTCGGTATGAGATCTTCCTCACTCAATGTGCAGTTTTCATTAAGCCTCTTCCTGAATCTTTCAATATTTTCTTCCGCCATCGAAAGTCCTGCTGCCATCGGATGTCCACCGAACTGTGTCAGTAGATCACTGCATTTGACAAGTTCCTCATACATCGAATATGCTTCTATCGAGCGTCCACTTCCTTTTACCCCATTTTCCGCTTTTGTCAGCACAAAGGCAGGTTTATGGTACAGTTCACGGATACGCCCGGCAATAATTCCCGCAAGACTTTCATGACATTCCGAGAGGTAAACGACAAGAACCCGGTCTTTATTCAGTCCCCTGATCTCGATTTCTTCTATTGCCCGTTCTTTTCCCTGTTCTGTCATTGCCTTTCTGCTCTGATTCAGATCATAAAGATCACCCGCAAGCTTCTCAGCCTCTTCTCTTTTTTCCGCGCACAAAAGCGCCAGCGCTCTTGTCGCAGTATCAAGACGCCCACTTGCATTGATGCATGGTCCGAGTACAAATCCCACATGATAGGCTGTGATTTCTGCTCCTTCCAGATTATTTACCCTGATCAGCGCCTGCAGCCCCGGTCTTAATGTACTCGCCAGCTGTCTGAGGCCATGCTTTACAATGATCCTGTTTTCTCCCTGCAGATCCATCACATCACCAACTGTTGCAATTGCTGCCAATTCTGTAAAGTCCAATATCTCGGACTTGTCAATGCCAGCCTTTTCGTACAGTGCCCAGATCAGTTTCCATGCTACGACCGCGCCGCAAATATTTTTATTAGGGTATGAGCAATCCTGCTGCTTCGGGTTGATCACTGCATCCGCACATGGTATGATCCATTCACGTCCGTTTTCACTATCCCGGAATGGAACGTCATGATGATCCGTAAGAACCACAGTCATCCCTCTGCATCTGGCATCTGCGATCTCACCAGCTGCCGCAATACCATTATCACAGGTCACGATCGTATCAATTCCATCTTCCGACGCCTGATCGATCAACTGCTCATGAAGTCCATATCCGTCTTTGATCCTGTCAGGAATACATGTATCAGCCTGTGCCCCCAGTCGTTTCAGACCTTTCAGCAGAATACAGGTCGCCGTCACGCCGTCAATATCGTAATCACCAATGATACGGATTTTTTTGTTTCCGGCAATTTTTGTCCTCAGAATTTCCACAGCTTTATCCATATCTTTCATAAGCCATGGTGATGGAAGTTCTTCAAGTGTCCCATGAAGATACGACTGTATTGCCTCTTCTCCGTCTACATCACGGTTTCGAATCAGCCGGGCAATCACCGGATCGATTCCGAATTTCCTGCCAATCTCCTGAAAATCCGCCTTTTTGGCATATACCATCCATTTTTCCATATGTTCTCCTCTGCACACTTTGGAGTATGCACATTTCTTTTCTCCAGATAGAACAAGTCCCGGGGCAAATACCTGTCCCGGGAACCTGATCTCTTTTATTTCATTATTCGGACTTTTCTTCGCCGGAAGCATTTTCTTTCGCTGCTGCTTCCTGAGCTGCAAGTCTTTCCGCTACTCTTTTACGATTTTTCTTCTTTGGCTGTGTCGGATCCTTTTTGGCCGGCTGGCTGTTCTGTTTACCAGAGTTATTCTGTTTTGCAGAGGAAGCAGCTGTCTTTGCTGCAACTGCAGCCTGTGGAACCGGTTTTCTGTAATAACGTTTCATTACCAGCCACAAAGCACCTGTGATGCAGACAGAAGAATATGCACCGCAGATAACGCCCACCATAAGAGGTGCTGCAAATTCACGGATGGAAGATACACCCAGGATGTACAGAACTGCTACCATAACAAATGTGGTAAAGGAAGTGTACATACTTCTTGTAAGTGTCTGTGTGATACTTTCATTAACAATCTCATCAAGTTTGACTCTGCTGCCCTTCATATTCTCACGGATACGGTCGAAGATGACGATTGTCGCATTGATAGAATAACCTACAATCGTAAGCATGCAGGCAATGAAAGTATTACCTACGGAAATTCTGGAGATTCCATAGAATGCAAATACAACCAGAACGTCATGCAGTAATGCAAGTACTGCACTGCTTGCAAAACGGATATCCTTGAAACGGAACCAGATATAAACAAGCATACAGAGTGTAGCCACAATTACAGCAACAACTGCATCTCTTCTCATTTCAGAACTTACTGTGGAAGAAATACTCTCCGTAGCGATCAGAGATTCATCTACGTCGAACTTGTCAACCAGTGCCTGATCCAGTTTTTCACGTTCTTCCTGAGAAAGAGTACGTGTTTTGATCACTACCTGATTTGTTCCGACAACCTTTGTAGGCTGTACGTTCTTATCTCCGGTAACTTCCTCTACAACAGGAGTTACTTCTGAATCGATCTGCTTGATATCCATATCTTCGTTGAATGTTACAGTTGTTGCTGTACCACCGGAGAAATCAAGCGCATAGTTTAATGCTGTTCCATCTACATTATGATGAATAAGCATTGCAACCGGACCACTCAGAATCAGAACGATAGAAATAATAAAGAATACTTTGCGTTTACCAACGATGTTGAATATTTTACGCTGTTTTGCACGGCCGTAGAATTTTTCATCATGGAAGCCAACTGCATAAAGTGCATTCATTACAAATCTGGAAACAACCAGAGCTGTAAACATGGAAACAACAATACCAAGTGCCAGTGTATAAGCAAAACCCTTAACCGTACCGGAACCAAGCCACATCAGTACCAGTGATGCGATCAGGGTTGTAATGTTTCCATCGAAGATTGCACTGAACGCTTTGGAAAATCCTGACTTGATAGAAGCTCTTACAGAATTTCCTGCTGCAATTTCTTCCTGAATACGAGCATAAATAATAACGTTTGCATCGACCGCCATACCAATACCAAGAATGATACCTGCGATACCCGGAAGAGTCAGTGTAATGTCAAATGCATTTAAGGTGATCAGTACGATTGCCGTGTACAGAATCAGTGCCACACCGGCAACGACGCCCGGCAGACGGTACATAATGATCATAAAGACAATTACGATGATCAGACCAATCAGACCTGCCATTACACTTGTGGAAATTGCTTCTTCACCAAGCTGTGCAGCAACCACACTGGAACGAAGTTCTTCAAGCTCGATGCTCAGGGAACCGATACGGATATAGGAAGCAAGGTTCTGTGCTTCTTCTACATCAGCCATACCTGTGATCTGCGCCTGTCCACCTGTGATTGCTTCATTTACCTTCGGTGCACTTAAAATCTGGTTATCATAAACGATTGCGATCTGTTTGCCGACGTTTGCCTCTGTTGCATCTGCAAATTTTGTCTTACCCTCATCGGTAAGTGTCAGGCTTACGGCATATTCTCTGGAACTGTTTTTGTCAGACTGGAATGCACCACCCTGCGCATCCTTCACGTCTGTACCTTCCAGAACGACAGATCCTGCTTCACGGATCTCGTCAAGACTTCTTGCAAGTACATAACCGCTTCCTGTGCTGGTAAAGTTTGCATTGCCGTCGTCATCTTCTGCTGTGATAAAGCACAGGGAACCTGGTTTACCAAGGTCATTCAGGATTGCATCAGCATCTGTAACACCCGGGATTTCAACAGCGATACGGTCGTTTCCTTCTTTGTACACCTGCGCTTCAGTACTGTACTGTTCCACACGCTTCTGGAGCTTATATACAGTATCTGACATGTCTTCAGCACTCGGGTTACTGTCTTTTGCCTGATAAGTGATACTGACACCACCAGACAGATCCAGACCGGTCTTAATATTCGTCGCTGAACCGGTTCCGGTAGGTCCGATGCCTACTCCGGCCGTGTAACACAGAAAGACTGTGATAATGGCGGTCAGAAGCAGTACAACGATTGCTCTGTTTTTCTTCATTGTTCTTTCCCTTCTTACATTATTTTATTCCGCTAACGCGGCCTTTATCATGATTGCGCACTCCACTCTCTTACGCTGAAGTTCGCATCCGATACCATAATTGCCATTAATATCTTTCTGGAAATGATATGCATTGGCAGCACAGCCACCACTGCAGTAAAATCTTGCAAAACAATCCTTACAAGCTTCTTTTGTGTAAACGTTGCATTTACCGAACTGATCACGGATCTCCGGTCTGGTGATTCCCTCATCCACATTTCCCATAAGGAACTGTTCTTCACCAACAAACTGATGACACGGATAAAAATCACCCCACGGTGTCACAGCCAGATACTCGGTACCTGAGCCACATCCGGACAGACGTTTGTAAACACATGGACCACCTGTAAGATCGATCATAAAGTGGAAGAAATTGAATCCCTTGCCGGCTTTTTCCCTGGCTATCATTTCTTTTGCCAGTGCATCATATTCTTCCTTAATCTGCGGAATGTCTTCTTCTCTAATTGCATACTCCTCTGTATCAGCAGCCACAACCGGCTCTACAGAGATCTGTTTGAATCCGAGATCTGCAAGATGCAGAACATCCTTTGAAAAATCAAGATTGTGATGGGTAAAGGTACCACGCACATAATACTTGTCCTGATTTCTGGATTCTGCAAATTTCTGGAATTTCGGAATAATCAGATCGTAGCTTCCTGCACCTTTACGGAATGGTCTCATGTAGTCATGAACCTCTTTACGTCCATCTACACTGAGAACAACATTTCCCATTTCTTTGTTGCAGAATTCCATAACTTCGTCATTGAGAAGTACACCGTTTGTTGTCAGTGTAAAACGGAATTTCTTATTGTGCAGCTTCTCCTGCTCTCTTCCGTATGCCACCAGATCCTTGACAACCTGCCAGTTCATCAGCGGCTCTCCTCCGAAGAAATCGACTTCCAGATTCTTTCTGGAACCCGAATTCGCAATCAGGAAATCAAGTGCTTTCTTTCCTACTTCAAAAGACATCAGCGCTCTTCTTCCATGATATTCGCCTTCCTCGGCAAAGCAGTATCGACAGGCCAGATTACAGTCGTGGGCAATGTGCAGGCACAGCGCTTTGACTACTGTCTGTCGATTTTCAGTAAATTCTTCTATTATATTTTCGTATACATCTCTGGTAAACAGCTCTTCCGCATCGATCAGTTCCTGGATATCGGACATGGCATCGTCAATGTCCTGGGTACTGTATTTTTTTGCCAGTTCTGTGCGAACCTCTTCTGACATCTCCTGTGGGATCTGCTGAGGCTTCTCCAGTTCTCCCAGTTTTTCTTCCAGCATCGCAATGGCATCATATACCACGTCATCGACCACATGAATTGCTCCGCTGTTTACATCCATTACGATGTCATAACCATTATTTTTGTACTGATGAATCAAAACTTTTCTCCTTATCTAAACTCTGATGCCTGTCCCGACAGACACCTCGCATATTCATATTCTGCACTCCAGGTGCCTTATGTTATCCTGGCCAATCCCGTAAGAATTTCTATTATAACATAAAGCACCCCTACAATCCCAAGGATCGTAGGGGTTACCTGTTTGTTATCATCCCCGGCTCGATTAGCGATTTGCGTTCTCGCAGCTCTGGTTACCTACGGTACAGGAAGTCTTGCATGCAGACTGACAGGAAGTCTGGCACTCGCCGCATCCGCCCTTCTTCATGCT
>OGYI01003204.1_pt1 | contig 10543 bp, 9 predicted proteins | sample 1576521 | NCBI WGS metagenome assembly OGYI01 (sample SAMEA3541484, study PRJEB24748) | human gut metagenome | biome: human gut; feature: human-associated habitat; material: faeces | place: China | collected 2012
CACGGCAAGGGACAGACGGTTATCCTCACCGAGCAGGACCTCGATGAGCAGGCTGTCCGCGATGCGGTAAACGCTACCGGCTACACCGTTACGTCCTTCTCCAAGGAGCCATATGAGAAAAAGGGACTGTTCTCCTTTCTGCATAAATGAACAGAGTAAGGCCGCCTTGCAGCGGCTTTACTTTTCAACACAGGTTAGCAAAATCTAACCTGATAAACCGATATATACCAACGGAGGAAATTACAGTGCTGGAAACTCTGCTCAAACCGAATACCGGCGCAGCGCTGTCCGGCTGCGTACGCTGGGCCCAGCCGATGGATGGCGTGCGCGTGTGCGATTTTGACTGTGCGCTGACTGTGCCGCCGGCTTTGCCTGCAGAGCCATCCGAGGTGCCGTGCGAGGTGCTGTTCTGCCGGCAGGGCGGTCTGCGGCTGACCATGACCGATGGGCGGCAAGTGTTCCTGCAGGAGCACGAGGTACTGCTGCTGCTCGGCGCAAGTGTGAAGAGCCTTTCGGTCGCGGACGGCTTGTTTGGCGGTGAACTGGTGCTCATCGAGCAGAGCGCTGCGGCACCGTGCCGTCTGACGGTCAACGCAGCACGAATCAAAGCCCGCGTCACTTCGCATCTGGGCTGCGTAGTGCTGCGCAGCGCGGTGTGGATTGATAATCTGGCTGCGGCACTGCAGTCCGTTCCGGAGAGGGACAGAGCCGCCTACAGTGCAATCAAAGCCATTGAGCTGCTGTACCTGATCAGCACAGACAGTCCGCTGCTGACGATGCCGCCGGAATCCGTCTCCCGCGATCACTATCTGACCGATACGGTGCGGCAGGTGCAGGAGTATATGGTATCGCACCTGTCCGACCCGCTCACAATCGACCAGCTGTCCGCACGGTTCCGCATTTCGCCGACCGCCCTGAAGGATATATTTCGGCAGACCTACGGTCGGCCGATCCACCAGTATCTGCTCGAAAAGCGGGTGCAGCATGCTGCTGAACTGCTGCATCAGAGTTCGCTCTCCATCGTGGATATTGCGGCGGCGGTCGGCTATAACAGCGCCAGCCAGTTCGGCGTGGCGTTCAAGCGCCGCTATCAGCTGACGCCCTCACAGTACCGCCGACAAGTCCGAAAAAGTTAGCAAAATGCAACTATTTTGATGATAAAACTAAAGATTAGCGGCAACAAACTGCAAAAATGTCCGATTCCGTGCGTTTCGTGTCTAAAGCTGTGCGACAAGCGAGAAAATTTATGATATGATAATCGCAAACAAAAAACACACCATGTTTGGAGGTGTACTGTATGAAGCAGCATCGTTTTTGGGCATGGGCCGCGCTGTTCTGCATGGTAATGACGATGATTACCGGCTGTAAGCGCAAGTGAGATTGATAGGAGGAACATATTATGAAGAAGATTTACAAGGACATCGCCGTATTTGTTGGCGGCACTCTGTTCGGTTCCGCAGGTATCAAGCTGCTGAGCAGCAAGGACGCTAAGAACGTATATACCCATGCTGCCGCAGCAGTTCTTCGCATGAAGGATACCGTTATGAACACCGTTGACTGCGTTAAGGAGAACGCCGGCGACATCCTCGCTTCTGCAGAGGAGATCAATGAGAAGCGCGCTGCTGAGGCAGAGGCTGCTGCTGTTGAGGATGCAGACATTGAGGTTGAGCTGACCGATGAGGATCCGATAGCTGCTCCGGTTGAGGCATAAGAACCTGTCGCCAAACCACGGTTTGGCCGACAGGAGGAACGTGCTGTCGGCCGTTCCCAAGTCGTCCGAAAGTTCCCGTTCGGAAACTTTCTCCCTCTTAGGGAATAAAAACCAAGGCACATGTCCTCGGTTTTTATGGATTGCACAGCAATCCTGTTTCATGCGCGCTGCGGCGCGCAGGACGAATATCAAAGAGGGGCAGAGCCCCTCTTTTCCTATCTACCGGAAGTAAGCTGGAGGTAATTTTACTATGAAAGCATTCATTGAACACGAAAGCCGCGGACGGCTTCGCGTGCGCATGAAGCAGTACCGCATGACGCTAGAGCAGGCTGATCTGCTGGAGGCGTATCTGCAGAATCAGCCGGGTGTACTCAGCGCAACCGTGCACGAGCGCACCTGCTGTGCTGTCATCCGCTACATCGGTGACCGCGAGAATATCATCCGCGCGATCGCTCAGTTTAACTACACTGCACCGTCTGTCACGGCGCTGACGCCGACCCACAGCGGCCGTGCGCTCAACCGTGAGTATCAGGAAAAGCTGGTCGGCAAGGTTATTACGAAGTTTGCCTGCACGCTGTTCCTGCCAGCGCCGCTGCAGATTGCACGCACGATCTGGCTGTCGCTGCCGTTCCTCGGCCGCGGCCTCAAGCGCCTGATGCACAGAGAGCTGAAGGTTGAGCTGCTCGATGCGCTGTCCATCGGTGTTTCGATGGTACGCCGGGACTTCTCTACGGCAGGTTCGGTTATGTTCCTGCTGGATATTGGTGAGCTGCTCGAGGAGTGGACGCATAAAAAGTCGGTTGACGATCTGGCACGCTGCATGTCGCTCAACGTAAAACGAGTATGGCTCAAGACAGATGACGCAGAGGTGCTTGTACCGCTGTCCAACATCGCTGTCGGTGATCGTATTCTGGTTCGCATGGGCAACGTTATCCCGTTGGACGGTGAGGTTGTTGAAGGCGAAGTCATGGTTAATCAGGCGTCGCTTACCGGAGAATCCATGCCGGTTGCAAAGCGTCCGGGTACACAGGTTTACGCCGGCACGGTCATCGAGGAAGGCGACTGCGTGATCGAGGTCACACAGTCCTCCGGCGAGAGCCGCTACGACAAGATCGTTTCCATGATCGAGCAGTCCGAGCAGCTGAAGAGTGCTGCGGAGAGCCATGCCGCCAATCTGGCGGACAAGCTGGTGCCGTATACGCTGATCGGCAGTGCGCTCAGCTACGCACTGACCCGCAATGTCACCCGTGCACTGTCCGTGCTGATGGTTGATTTCTCCTGTGCGCTCAAGCTGGCTATGCCGCTGGCGGTTCTGTCCGCCATGCGTGAGGCAAGCATGTATCATATCACGGTCAAGGGCGGCAAGTTCCTCGAGGCTGTCGCGCAGGCAGATACCATTGTATTTGACAAGACCGGCACACTGACGCATGCCTGCCCGGTTGTTGCCAGGGTTATCCCGTTCGGCGGTCGCTCCGAAGACGACATGCTGCGCGTTGCAGCCTGCCTGGAGGAGCACTTCCCGCACTCCATGGCGAACGCCGTAGTCCGCGCTGCGCGTGAGCGCAATCTGGCGCACGAGGAAATGCACTCGCAGGTTGAGTATATCGTAGCGCACGGCATTTCCAGCATGGTTGAAAACAAGAAGGTCGTTATCGGCAGTGCACACTTTATCTTCGAGGATGAGAAGTGCACGGTTCCGGCCGGTGAGCAGGAGAAGTACGATGCACTTCCGGTTGAGTTTTCTCATCTGTATCTGGCGATCGGCGGTGAGCTGGCGGCTGTTATCTGCATCGCGGACCCGCTCCGTCCGGAAGCATGCGATGTGATGAAGGCACTGCGTGCCCTTGGCATTCAGCGCACAGTTATGCTGACCGGCGACAGTGAGCGCACGGCGGCGGCTATCGCGGCTGAGGTCGGTGTGGACGATTACCGCGCTGAGGTGCTGCCTGAGGACAAGGCGAACTTCGTCGAGCAGGAACGCGCGGCAGGCCATACCGTTATCATGCTCGGGGACGGCATTAACGATTCTCCGGCGCTGTCGGCGGCTAACGTTGGCGTAGCCATCAGCGACGGCGCAGCCATCGCCCGTGAGATTGCGGACATCACCATCGCAGCCGAGAATCTGTTTGAGCTGGTTGCTCTGCGCCGTATCGCACAGGGTCTGATGAGCCGCATCAACTCCAATTACCGCTTCGTAATCGGCTTTAACGGTTCGCTGATCGGTCTGGGCGTTGCTGGCGTGCTGGCTCCCGCAACCTCTGCGATGATGCACAACCTGTCTACGCTGGGCATCAGCCTGCGCAGCATGACCAACCTGATTGATTCCTCCGAGACGACCCGTCTGCTGGAGAGCCGCTAATTTAGAGTGAAAGTTTGAGAGTGGAGAGTGAAGCGCTTTCCACTCTTTCTTTTCAGGCATAACAAAACCCCGTCTTTGACGGGGGTTTGTGTTTCTATAGCTGTTTGAAAAACTGTATTTTTACTTCTGCTGCCACGCCATTCCGTAATCTTTTTCTCCGGTAGCTTCATCCAGGCCGCTGTACTGAATTTCAAATCCTTCTCTCTGATAAAAAGATATTGCTGGTGTGTTTTTTTGATATACATTCAAAATCAGTTTGCTTCTTGTATTCTTTACATAATTCAGCAGTATTTTACCGATACTCTGCGACTGCATTGCCTCAGAAACAAAAATGCCTTCAATATATTCGCCATTCAGCCCGATAAATCCTTGTATCTTCTGATTGTCCTCATAGACATAGACAGTTGCCTGCAGCAGCAGTTCTTTCACAAGCTCCAAATTACTTTTCCAATATTGGGCAGGGATAAAATAATGTGCCTTTATATTGGTATCCAGCCATATATCGGCAACTTGATTGATATCTGCTTTTCGTAATTCTCTAATCATAGCGGGGGACTCTCCTGCAAATTTGATTGTTACACAATAGAAGGTAATGTCAGATACGTTACCGGATGCGGAAACGTAAACAGCGGGCGCTGTTCGCCGCTGGCGTTGATCAGCGTGAGGGACAGCGTGCGCAGGTCATCCGTCGGCAGCGGCACAAGCTGTGTCCACTCGGTGCGGATAAACCGGTCCGGATCGGTCTCGGTCAGCGTGTAAGTTCCGTTATGGTATGCAAGGAACAGGGGCTGTCCCAGAGTAGGCTGCATTTCCAGAGAGATGGCAGCATTCCGATCTCGATGGATTGCAAAAAAGCGCGTCAGCAGCGCATACGGCGGCTTGAGTTTGTTCTGTCCGGTCAGGCGCAGTGTACCGCAGTCGCGCCAGCGCGGCACGGAACAGATATGCCGGGCGTCCCACTCGGTCACCGGATCAAAAATGTGCTGCCCGATGTCGGAATCGGCCATAAACCATTCAGTGTAGGGGAGACCATAGGCGTTTTCGCCGTCCGCGGAAAACAAAACCGAATAGGTGAATTCGTCGGTCTGTCCGCACGGCTGCAGGTGATACTCTGTGCCGTCAAATGTCAGAGAACCGGTTTCACCGTCCGGTGTGCGCAAGGTGAGCGTGCTGGGTTCGTCCGCTGCGGCAAGCTCATACAGTACAGAATCATCTATGACCTCGCGGACAGAGGAGATCGTCAGCGTGCCGAAATCAGCCGCCATAGCGGGATAAGCACATAGAACCAGCGCCAAAACGGCAGATAACAGGCGTTTTTTCATATAATCGTCTCCTTGGATGCTGCTTTATCTGCAATCACGTTCTTTTTGCTTTCCAATTCCTTATTTTCCTCTCCGATAATTTCTTTGTTTGATTAAACTGGAAGTTGTAAGTTTCTTTACTATCATATCTTTAAAACTTGTTTTGCTTTCGCATTAACAAATTGGATAATTGGGCCTGAAATGATAACTGTAATAAGCGTGCATACACCAAACTTTCCGCCAAACAAAACACCTGTAACAACAACCAAAATATCCAATGCCATTCGGACAAATTTAATCTGCCAGTGATTTTTTTCTGCTAAAGCAAAAGTGACTGCCTCATAGGAGCCTCTACCAAGGGATGCCGACGCATATAGTCCTGTTCCGACAGCAAACAAAACCACTCCTAACAACATAATTAAAAAATTGATCCACTTATAGGTACTGTAAATATGGCAGTTAGCAAACAAATCTACACAGGTACTGTATACAATCTGGTACAACACAGTTCCTATATGAATCTGACTTTTATCGTAAATGAGCGCAAACAAAATCATTCCCAATGCTACAACAAAAGATGCTGTGCCAATGCTTATGTGAAATGTTCTTGCAATCCCCTGCCACAGCACCGCAAGCGTAGCTCCGCCAAATCCAGCATACAGTGCAAGTGTAATTCCATAAGCCGCAATTATAGAACCTATTACAAGGATTGCCAATTTCTTTAGTGTTTTTTTATTGTTATTTTTCATTGACTTTTAATAATTCGCTCCTCGTATAATTTTCTTTGGGTTTAAAGCACACCGTTAGCAACCGCTCTAATTTATTTAATACCAGCAAATTACTCTCCTCCACAAATCCCGATTTATCATTCTACTGTGGCTTTACTATACCATGAATACTCCCGAAGCACAATCACCCATTGACACCACCGATATTCCGATAGATAATATAGGCAATAGGAAAATTTTACGCAAGAAGGGAAGTGCTTCAACGAATGAAACGCAGCTACGAGATGGACCTGTGCAGCGGTCCGCTGCTGAGCAAAATCCTGCTGTTTTCGCTGCCGCTGATTCTTTCGGGTGTGCTGCAGCTGCTGTTCAACGCGACCGACATTGTTGTAGTCGGCAAATTTGCGGGCAGCAATGCGATGGCGGCGGTCGGCTCGACCACCTCGCTGTTTAACCTGCTGGTCAACTCATTCATCGGTATTTCGGTTGGCGCGAACGTGCTTGTCGCGCGGCATTACGGTGAGCGGGATTACGACGGCGTACAGCAGACCATCCAGACGGCGCTGCTCACCGGCTTAATCGGCGGCACGATACTGATCGTGCTCGGCGTTGTGCTCGCACGTCCCATGCTGACGCTGATGGCCACACCGGACGAGGTTATCGACCAGGCCGTGCTGTACATGCAGGTGTATTTCATCGGCATGCCGGCAACCATGATCTACAACTTTGGTGCAGCCGTGCTGCGTGCCGTGGGCGATACCCGGCGTCCGCTGTACTTCCTGATGGCGGCAGGTGTGATGAACGTCCTCGGCGACCTGCTGTTTGTGTGCCTGCTCGGCATGGGCGTTGCCGGAACTGCGATCGCCACCGTGCTCAGCCAGTGTGTCTCTGCGGCGCTGACCGTGCTGTGCCTTGTAAAATCGGACGGCATGTGCCATCTCGACCTGCGCCGTCTGCACTTCCACATGGATAAGTTCCTGAGAATCATGCAGGTCGGTCTGCCTGCCGGTATGCAGAGCGTTATCTTCAATATCTCGAACGTACTCATTCAGTCCTCGGTCAACAGTTTCGGCGCAGTAACGGTTGCGGGCAACACGGCAGCCGCCAACATTGAGGGCTTTGTGTACATTTCGATGAACGCGCTCTATCAGACCTCCATCAGCTTCACCAGCCAGAATCTCGGTGCAAAGAATTATCACCGCATCGACCAGACACTCGTGCGCTGCATGTGCATCGTCACACTGATCGGTCTGGTGCTCGGCAACGGCGCACATCTGCTCGGCAATCATCTGCTGCACATCTACTCGGATGATCTGGAGGTCATTTCGTTCGGTATGCAGCGCCTGTCGGTCATCAGCGTCACCTACTGCCTGTGCGGCATGATGGATGTGCTCGCGGGCACAATACGCGGTCTGGGCTATTCCATGCTGCCAATGATCGTCTCGCTGATTGGCGCATGTGTGTTCCGTATCATCTGGATTTTTACGGTCTTTCGTGTGCAGCATACGCTGTTCATCCTGTATGCCTCCTACCCGATCTCGTGGATACTGACCATCCTGGCGCACTTTGTGTGCTACCTGATCGTGCGGAAAAAGGTTTTCCGGCCGCAGGAGACATGAGAGCGTGTTTTTCTCCGGAAAACGGTTGTAATTGACGGTTAAATATAGTATAATACTCGTGCAATGCGGGAATTTCCCGCGCAATAAGTAAATAAGCGAACAGTCGGTGCCGCTGTCTGCAAAGGAGCAGCGGGTAAAAGGGAAGCAGGTGCAAATCCTGCACGATCTCGTCACTGTAAGCGGGAAATGGACTGCCATTTACGTCACTGATATTGCGGTATCGGGAAGGCGGCAGTTCTAAGGCAACATCGCATGATGAAAGATGCGGCGCTTTGCGGAAATTTTGTGTCCTGACTTCGTTGTGATTTCACGGTAATATATCAAGTATTACCGCAAAACCACGCCTCGTCAGTACGCGAGAATTTACTCGCAAATCGCCCTTGTTCAATTATGTGGTATTGCCTTAAAAGCCGCAAGTCAGGAAACCTGCCGGTCTGTTGGTACGGGAAGCTGCTTCCGGGTCACGAGTTATTGATTGTACTGATACCGCATGATTTTTGATTCAGGCAGTCCCTTTCATCATATATTGATGGGGGGACTGTGTGTTTTCCGTACCCTTTTTCTTTCAAAGTGTGCGCTTTCGCTTTGCAAGCAAAACGAAGGAGGAAAACCATGAGCAAAGTAAGCAAACTGAAGAAGCTCGGCATTATGCTGATCGTTTCCGGCATGCTGATGTCCATGCTGACCGCTTGCGGCGGCAGCAAGACCGCAGCTGCGGACGACATGAAGGACAATAACACCACTGCACAGACCGATGCGCAGGATCAGACCGATCCGGACGAAAACTATGAAACGGGTGACGCTTCCTTGGACGATCCGCTGAATCAGGATGAAATTGGCGATACCGAGCTGCTCGTAGTCAGCTTCGGCACCAGCTATAACGACAGCCGCCGTGAGACCATCGGCGCCATCGAGAAGGCTATGCAGAAGGCGTTCCCGGATTACGCGGTACGCCGCGGCTTCACCAGCCAGATCATCATCGACCATGTAAAACGCCGTGATGATGTGACCATCGACAACGTAGGCGAGGCATTAAACCGTGCCGTTGATAATGGCGTAAAGAATTTAGTGGTACAGCCGACCCATCTGATGAATGGTCTGGAATATACGGATCTTTCTAATGAGCTGGCAGAGTATGCAGACGCATTTGAGAATGTGGTTCTTGGCGAGCCGCTGTTAACCTCTGACGAGGACTTCAAGGCAGTTGCAAAAGCAATCACTGACGCAACCAAGGAGTATGATGACGGTGAGACAGCCATCTGTTTTATGGGACACGGCACAGAGGCAGAGTCCAACCAGGTATACGCAAAGATGCAGCAGGTATTGAGCGATGAGGGCTTTGAGAACTACTATGTAGGTACCGTAGAGGCAGAGCCATCCTTAGAGGACGTCTTAAAGGCGGTTGGCGAGAAAGAGTACAAGAAAGTCGTATTAGAGCCTCTGATGGTGGTTGCAGGAGACCATGCCAATAACGATATGGCTGGCGATGAGGACGGAAGCTGGAAGACTGAGTTTCAAAAGGCCGGTTATGAGGTAACCTGTCTGGTAAGAGGACTTGGCGAGCTTCCAGAGATCCAGCAGTTATATGTAGAGCATGCACAGGCAGCTATCGACAGCCTGAAGTAATGAAAGGCCGGTTTACGGACACGAAGGCGTTATGCAGAATAGAACAAAAGAAAAGGCTGTTTGTGTAACGCGTGAACAGTAACAAGAAAAGACTGTCGGAGAGGTGTTGTCGGGCAGTCTTTTCTTGTATAATGGGAAAAACCTGTAGGTCAGAGTGTAAACAGAAAGATTTTGCAACATGAGGAGATTGATCATGAGAAAAACAAGAAAGAAAGCAGCTTTGGTATTATTAGCGCTGTTAACAGCAGCCCAGTTAAATGGCTGTGGTGGTAAAGAAACAACAGAAACCACAGCTGAGGGAACGGCATCTGTACAGACGACGGCTCATGGGGATGAAACAGGATCAGGGATGGAGACGTCTGCAGCTGACGGTGGAGCTGGAACCGCGGGAACGGAAACGTCCGCGGCAGATGGACAGACTGCAGGAGAAGGTGAGACCGTAGCGCCGGAGGAAGTAGTCGAGGACTGGATGGTGCCGATCGCCGGAGACCAGGTAAAAGACGGCGAGTATGATGTGGAAGTGAAGAGCAGCTCTTCCATGTTTAAGATCACTGACTGCCGGCTGACAGTGAAGGATGGGGAAATGACAGCCGTTCTGACTATGAGCGGAACCGGGTATTCCCAGTTGTTTATGGGAACCGGGGAAGAAGCGGTGAAGGCCGACGAAAGCGCTTATATCCAGGCGGTAGACGCAGATGGCAAATGTACCTTCGAGATCCCGGTAAAAGCCTTAGACGAGGCCATTGACTGCGCGGCGTTCAGCAAGAAAAAAGAGAAATGGTATGACCGGAAGCTGGCATTTTTAGCTTCTTCCCTGGGAGATGCGGTGTCAGTGGATGTGAAGATGACTACAGTTTCTGACCTGGCTTTGGAGGATGGTATTTATGAGGCAGATGTGGTCTTAGAGGGCGGTTCTGGCCGTGCTTCTGTGGAATCTCCAGCGAAAATCACCGTAAAACAGGGCGAAGCGACAGCGGAGATCATTTTCAGCAGTCCGAATTACGATTATGTGCGGATCGGAGAAGAGAAATATGAGCCGGTCAATACCGAAGGCAATTCTGCCTTTGAGATCCCGGTAGATGGTTTTGATTATCGGATGCAGATCGCGGCAGATACGGTAGCCATGAGCACGCCGCATGAGATTGATTACACGTTATTCTTTGATTCTGCAACCATCAAAAAGGCAGAGTAATAAACGA
>OGYI01003206.1_pt1 | contig 10538 bp, 9 predicted proteins | sample 1576521 | NCBI WGS metagenome assembly OGYI01 (sample SAMEA3541484, study PRJEB24748) | human gut metagenome | biome: human gut; feature: human-associated habitat; material: faeces | place: China | collected 2012
TCTGAATCAAAGTCATAGTAACGGCAGTTTGGACAGTGGTAATGAGGGCTTAAGGGATTTACCTCCGTGATACCCGACATGGTGGCCACAAAGGAGGAGCCTACGGAGCCACGGGAGCCAACCAGGTATCCGTCCTCATTGGATTTCCATACCAGCTTCTGGGCAATGATGTACATAACCGCAAACCCGTTGGTGATAATGGAATGAAGCTCCCGCTCCAGGCGGTCCACTACGATTTTAGGCAGGTCCTCCCCGTACATCTCATGAGCCCTGTCATAACAGATCTTGGTCAGCGTCTTATCGGAATCCTCGATGACAGGAGGACACTTGTCCGGCCGCACCGGGGCAATCTTCTCACACATATCGGCAATCTTCCTGGTGTTGGTGATTACCACCTCATGGGCCTTATCCGGCCCCAGGTAGGAAAATTCCTCCAGCATCTCCTCTGTTGTCCTGAGATACAGGGGAGCCTGGTCGTCCGAATCCTTAAATCCCTGGCCGGCCATGATGATTCTGCGGTATACCTCGTCCTGGGGATCCAGGAAGTGGACATCGCAGGTAGCGCAGACCAGCTTGTTAAACTGCATTCCCAGTTCCACTATCTTTTTATTTATCTCGATTAAATCCTCCTGGGACTTAACCGTGCTCTTCTCGTCCCGGAGCATGAACGCATTATTTCCCAGGGGCTGGATTTCCAGGTAATCATAGAAACTCACAAGCCGGGCAATCTCTGTATCCGGAGCGCCGCGAAGCAGGGCCTGGTATAATTCTCCGGCCTCGCAGGCCGATCCGATAATCAGTCCCTCCCGGTATTTCTCCAGCAGGCTCTTGGGTATCCTGGGCCTTCTGGCATAGTACTCCAGGTGGGACCAGCTCACCAGCCGGTACATATTCACACGCCCGATATCGTTCTTGGCCAGTATGATTACATGGTGGGTGGGGAGCTTGCGTATGGTATCCGTGTCCATGGTGCTGAGGGCATTGAGCTGGTTTAAATCATTTACATCCCGGTCCCGCAGCATCTTTACAAAGGCAGCGAATATCTCCGCCGTGGCTCCCGCGTCGTCCACCGCCCTGTGATGGTTCTGGAGCGAAATATTCAGGGCCTTGGCAACGGTGTCCAGCTTAAACCGGTTAAGATTAGGCAGAAGAAGCCTGGCAATGGCAACCGTGTCCAGCACCGTGGGGTCAAAGGGCAGTTCCAGTTTCTCTGCGAAATGGCCTATAAATCCCACATCGAAGCTTGCATTGTGGGCTACAAGGACCGCATCCCCCACAAACTCCAGAAATTGCGGCAGAATCACGTCGATTTTTGGGTATGGAAGCACCATGGAATCGTTGATGCCTGTCAGCTTCTCTATGTCAAAGGGAATGGGCACGTCCGGATTCACAAAGGTGGAGAATTTGTCCGTAATCCTGCCGTCTACCACCTTCACGGCGCCAATCTCAATAATTTTGTTCTTTTTAGGGCTGAAGCCTGTTGTCTCGATATCGAACACAACAAAGGTGTCCCCAAAATCCTGGCCCCTGGAATTCTCTACCAGCTGTTTGGTATCGTCCACCAGGTATCCCTCCACCCCGTAGAGGATTTTAAAGGTATCCCCCTTGTCCAGGGCGTGGTTGGCATCCGGGAAGGCCTGGACACAGCCATGATCGGTAACGGCAATGGCCGGCATTCCCCAGGATTTGGCTCTTTTAACAATATCCTTGACTTCAGAAACTCCGTCCATATCGCTCATTTTCGTATGGCAGTGAAGCTCTACCCGCTTGACAGGGCTGTTGTCTGTCCGTTTGCTGGTAAAATCATCATATTTTTTTATGCCCCGGATAGAACCGATGGTCAGTTCTCCGTCAAACCGGTCGATGGTGGTCATTCCCTGGAGACGGATAAAGGTTTTTTCTTTGATTGCGTTGTTTAAATCCTCCAGAGTGTCTTCGTTTGCGAATACCTTGACGGTAATGGTGTCAGTAAAGTCTGTAATATGGAAAATAATAATGGTTTTTCCGCTTCTCAGCAGACGGCTGTCCTTGTCAAGGATTTTACCCCGGATGGTAACTTCTCCGATTTCTCCCTCGATTCTTTCCAGCTCAATAAAGTCATCTTCAAAATCGCGTCCATAAAGCACATCGGGATTCTCTGATTTTTTCCGGTAACCTCCATGACTCCAGTCATTTTTCTTCTGAAATTCTTTTTTCCCGTTTCGCAGAGTACCCGGGCGTGACTCGCCTTTTGTAATACTGCCGCCGTTTTCTCCGCTGTTTCCTGCGGCTTTTGTTTTTCCGTTTTCCGGAGCTGAAGACGCACCGCTTTTTGTCTCCCGGGGACGTTCCTCTTCGGGGCTGTGGTGTTCCAGATACCGGGCAGCCATCTCCTCTGCCTGGTGTTTTGCCTGCATTTCTCTTTCCAGTGTTCCCTTGGCACGGACAGGCTCCACATATTCGTATTCGATCTCCACAGGAAGACCGCACCGTTCATGGAAAACTTTTTCCAGAACACGCTTCAGCTCACCGGCTTTTTCCCGGTTGACCATGGTGTTTTCTACGGTCATATGCAGCAGATCCGGACGCGGAAAGGTACATGTTGCTTTCCGGAAGATGGAATATTCGATAATACTGTAATTTTTTAATTCCATCAGAAGACTGTCACGATAAACCTGCAGAAGCTTTTCCGGTGTATACTGCTCAGACAGGCAGAACCGTTCAAAGATCCGGATCTGGATCTGTTTTCCGGGAAAAAGCTGCTCCCGGATTCCCCGTTCCAGATCCCAGATGTTTTTTTTATGAATTAACCGCGGACTGTTCAGATAAATACGAAGAGAGCTTCTGTCCCTGGGCATGGAGACACGCTCCACGCCTACCAGGGATAAAAGCTCCTGCATCTGGTCTGTCATATGCAATCCGGGAAATACGTCTAAAAATTCCTTCATTCACCTTTCTCCTGAGCTGCCGCCAGCGCTTTCAGCTCTTCACGCAGGGCAGGAAGCAGTTCTGACTCCGGCAGCTTTTTCACAATTTCCCCTTTTTTGATGAGAAGGCCTTCACCGATGCCTCCGGCAATTCCCAAATCAGCCTCTCTTGCTTCGCCCGGGCCATTGACCACGCAGCCCATAACAGCTACCTTTACATTCAGCTGGTCAAATTCCGTTACCATATTTTCTACCTGATTAGCCAGGCCAATCAGATCAATGCGGGTACGGCCGCAGGTAGGACAGGAAACGACTTCAATTCCTCCCCTGCGCAGTCCCAGGGTCCGTAAAATCAGTTTGGCAGATTTGATTTCCTCCACCGGATCTCCGGTCAGAGATACCCGGATGGTATCACCGATACCCTGGTGAAGGATCAGTCCCAGTCCAACTGCAGATTTGATATTTCCGGAGGTCAGGGTTCCGGCCTCTGTGATTCCCACATGGAGGGGATAGGAGGTCTGGCTGTGAATCAGCTCATGGGCTTTGACGCACATCATAACATCAGAGGATTTGATGCTGATTACCAGATTATCGTAACCCAGCTCCTCAATCATAGCAGTTTTTTCCAGAGCGCTCTCTACCAGTCCCTCTGCAGTGACTCCGCCGTATTTTTCGATCAGGCCCTTTTCCAGAGAACCGCTGTTTACACCGACCCGAATGGGAATATGAAGCTCCCTGGCCTTATCAACAACAGCCTTTACCCGTTCCCTGCTGCCGATGTTGCCGGGATTGATGCGGATCTTGTCAGCGCCATTTTCCATGGCTGCAATAGCCAGACGATAATCAAAGTGAATGTCTGCCACCAGCGGAATATGGATCTGCTTTTTGATTTCCTTCAGAGCGGCAGCAGCCTCCATTGTGGGAACGGCTACACGAATAATATCGCAGCCGGCCTGCTCCAGCTTGAGAATCTGGGAAACAGTTGCAGCCACATCCTCTGTTTTTGTGTTGCACATAGACTGGATCAGTATGGGATTTCCGCCGCCAATGACCCGGTCACCAATTTGAATTACCTTCGTTTTCATTCTTATCCACCTGTCCTTACTATCTTTTACAAAAGTCTCTGTACATCATGAAAGAGAACAAAGATCATCAGAGCCATCAAAACCATCATGCCTGCCAGATGAACCATTCCCTCCTTTTCCGGATCAATTGGTTTCCCGCGAAGCAGCTCAAGAAAAAGGAAGAAAAGACGTCCTCCGTCCAAAGCCGGAATGGGAAACAGATTCATGATTCCCAGACTGGAACTCAAAAGAAGAACCCAGTTTGCCAGAATTACCATCAGAGCTCTCGTTCCGGCATCCCGCCCCTGCGCTACCGTTTCACCAACCATGCTGACAATGCCAACAGGACCGGTTACGGCTTCTTCTACAGGAAGCTGTTTGGTAAAAAGCATGCGCAGGCTGTCAAAGGTAGAAACAATACAGTATTTTACCTCATAGGCGCTGCAGCGGATCAGCTCTGCAAAGCTGTCTGTTTTTTCATATCCGGCAAAAAGAACGCCAATCATGTAGGCCTGATATTCGTCATTAAACTCAGGAGTTAAAACGGCAGTCCGTTTTTCTGCCGCCCCCCTGTTTTCCCAGCTTCCCCCGGCAGGACGTTCATAAGAAACCGTCAGCTCCTGGCCCGGATGGGAAAGGGTGTACAGCTGAATATCCCGGTATGCGCTGATTTTCCGGCTGTTGATCCGGGTAATCTTATCTCCCGGCATCAGACCTGCCTCCTGGGCAGGAGAACCGTCCTCCACACCGATAAGCACCGGATTGTCATGACCTACCTGAGATACAATCAGGATTCCGGCAAAAAAGGCCAGAATAAAATTAAATACAGGACCCGCGGCAATTACGGAAATTCTTGCAAATACAGATTTGTTGTTAAATGCCTTGGGATTGGGATCTTCACTGTCCTCTCCTACCATCATACAGGAGCCGCCGAAGGGAAGCGCCTTCAGGGAATACCTGGTTTCTCCGTGGGTAAAGCTGGCCAGCCGCGGTCCCATGCCAATGGAAAATTCCACAACACCGATTCCGTTTAGCTTTGCCAGCAGAAAATGACCGAATTCGTGAACCAGCACAATCAGCCCGAATAAAAGAATTGCTGCCAGAATATTCAGCAATTTACCACCTGCTTTCTATATAATCATAAGTTTCCTGCTCTGCAGCCAGAATCTGGCTGACATCAGGATTTTCGACCACCTTGTGGTGCTCCATGGCGCCTTCAATCATATCAATGATGGTCAGATAGGGGATTTCTTTCTTTAAAAATCTGCCGACAGCGTATTCGTTGGCAGCATTGTAGACTGTGGGGAGAGAGCCTCCTCTCCGGCCTGCCTGGTAAGCCAGGGAAAGACCGCGGAAGACCTCCATGTCAGGAGCCTCAAAGGTGATTTTTCCCAGTTTTGCAAAATCAAGACGCTCGCCCGGCAGATACCTTCGCTCCGGATAGTAAAGAGCATACTGAATCGGCAGCTTCATGTCAGGAGTGCCTAACTGGGCCATTACAGCACCGTCTTTAAACTCAACCATGGAGTGAATGACACTCTGAGGCTGAACCACAACCTGAACCTGATCCATTTCCACACCGAACAGCCAGCGGGCCTCCATAACCTCCAGTCCCTTGTTGACCATGGTTGAGGAGTCAATGGTAATCTTCTGTCCCATAGCCCAGTTGGGATGCTTTAATGCATCTTCCACCTGAACGCTTTCCAGCTGTTTACGGGACCAGCCGCGAAAGGGACCTCCGGAAGCAGTCAGAAGAATTTTGTGAATCTCTTTTTTATTTTCCCCGTTTAAGCTCTGGAAAATAGCACTGTGTTCACTGTCTACCGGAAGAATCCGTACATGCATTTTTTCCGCAAGGGGCATAATCAGATGACCTGCAGTTACCAGGGTTTCCTTGTTGGCAAGAGCAATATCCTTTCCGGCCTCCATGGCTGCAATGGTGGGGCGGATTCCTATCATGCCTACCACAGCAGTGACGACAATTTCTGCCTGGGGCTCTGTAGCGGCCTCTAACAGTCCGTCCATACCGGAAACAACCCGTACATCCAGATCCCGGATCTTATCCCGAAGTTCTCCCGCCTTTTTTTCATCCCAGACACAGGCCAGCTTCGGATGAAATTTTCGAATCTGCTGCTCTAAAAGGACAATATTGCTCCCTGCAGCCAGAGCCGTTACCTGAATATCTCCGTTATGCTCTACAACTTCCAGAGTCTGCGTGCCGATTGAGCCTGTAGACCCGAGAATTGCTATTTTTTTCATCGGTATCCTCCTTCTCAGCTTTTATCCAAGAAATGTTACTGCAAAATAAATCGCCGGCGCAGTAAACAGCATACTGTCGAACCGGTCTAAAATACCGCCGTGACCGGGAATCAGGTTTCCATAGTCTTTGATGTTATGATTCCGTTTAATGGCAGAGGCGGCAAGATCTCCGATCTGGGAGATTGCTGCGGCAATGGCGCAGGCAATGGCACAGGCGGCCTGGGGATTGGATACAGAAGAGAACTTCCCGCCGAAAAGCCATGCAAAGAGAAGGCCTAAAAGTGCGGAACCTGCGATTCCGCCTACGGCGCCCTCGATGGATTTTTTGGGACTCAGTACAGGCGCCATTTTGTGTTTTCCAAAAAGCATTCCCACACAGTAGGCACTGGTATCACAGCCCCAGGAGCTTAAAAAGATCAGCCACACCAGGTACTTTCCGTCCGCCATGGCTCTTACCTGATAAAGATAAGAAAGCATGACTGCCACATAGAAGACTCCGAAAAATGCGCAGGCTACCTCCTCTGTTTTATATTTGGGGAACTGAAATACATAAAGGCTCATCATCACCATCAGCGCTCCGATGGCAAGAAGGGTTACATAACCGGTTCCCTCAAACCATACAAGCCCGTAATAGGCAGCGGCTGTCAGGTAGCCGATAACTGCCAGGGGACTTTTTTCCATATTCAGGACACGGTACAGTTCATACATGCCAATCAGAGAAATGGCTGTCATAGTGCCGTACAAAAGAATTCCGCCCTGCCCTACTATTATGATAGCAAGAATGACCAGAATAATACCACTTATCAACCGTTTTGTAAACATCAACGGTCCTCCTTTTTCTTTTTGCTGCTGTTACTGTTTATTTGACTCCGCCGAATCTCCGGTCACGCCGGTTATAGGCAATGATGGCTTTTTCCAGCTCGTCCTGATTGAAATCAGGCCAGAGACAGTCTGTCACATAAAGCTCTGTATAGGCAAGCTGCCACAACAGATAATTGGACAGCCGCAGTTCTCCGCTGGTTCGTATCAGAAGATCCGGATCCGGAATATCCGCAGTGTCCAGATAGGAGTTCAGCACCTGTTCCGTTACAGCAGAAGGCTCTAACTTTCCTGCACAGCAGTCAGCCGCCAGCTTTCTGACAGCGCGGGTAAGCTCATCCCGTCCGCCGTAGTTGACAGCGATTACAAAAGTAAGGCCGGTATTGTCCTTTGTCTCCCGTTCCAGCCGGTTGATGCCGTCAATAATGTCCTGATCAAAACGGGTGCGGTCACCAATCATTTTTACCCGCACATTATTGGCGGAAGCAATTTTTAACAGACGTACCATATAAAAACGGAAAAGCTGCATCAGCGCGCCCACCTCGTCAGAAGAACGCTTCCAGTTTTCTGTAGAAAAACCGTATACGGTCAGATACTCAATTCCCATGCGGGCAGCAATTTCTACAGTTTTCTCTACTGTAACGCAGCCCTCCTTGTGTCCCATGGTACGGGGAAGTCCCCGCTTTTTGGCCCAGCGGCCATTGCCGTCCAGAATAAGCGCCACATGTCTCGGGATCACCATGCCATCCAGATTCTGATTCATAAAATTCCTCCCTGCTCAAATATGAATGTATGACACAGCAGCGGGACAGGGATCCTTCCCTGCCCCGCCATACTGCTCATATATAAATCAGATTGTAATTGTTCAGGACGGGGCATCTTCTTGTCCGGCTTTGCCAGCCCTCCCGCCGTCCTGAATAGTTACATGGGATTATACAGTCATAATCTCTTTGGTTTTTGTTTCCACTGCCTTGTCGATCTTGTCGATCATCTTGTCGGTCAGCTTCTGAATCTTGTCATTGCCGTCTTTTAAATCATCCTCGGAAATGTCACCGTTTTTCTCCATTTTTTTCAGAGATTCATTTGCATCACGGCGTACATTGCGGACAGCAACCTTGGCAGCCTCGCCTTTTTTCTTAACGTCCTTAGCCAGATCCTTACGGCGCTCCTCTGTAAGCTCCGGGAAAACCAGACGGATCACGCTGCCGTCGTTGGTGGGATTGATGCCCAGATCGGAAGTCAGAATCGCTTTCTCAATGGACTTTAACAGAGATTTCTCCCAGGGCTGAATAACGATCATCCGTGCTTCGGGCACGTTAATATTGCCGACCTGCTGAATCGGGGTAGGAGTACCGTAATAATCCACCTTAATTCTGTCCAGCACATGGGGATTGGCACGGCCTGCGCGAATGGAACCAAACTCGTCCAGAAGCACGTCCAGTGTTTTTTCCATCTTACCTTCATAAACCTTTAATTCGTCCTGCATAAAAACCTCCTGTTATTCAACGGTCACAATGGTGCCGTTTATTTTTCCCTGCATTGCATTGGCAATGCCGTCTTTTTCATTTAAATCAAATACTGCCATAGGCATCTTGTGCTCCAGACACATAATGGACGCAGTGAGATCCACGACAGCCAGTTTTTTGTCGATCACTTCCTGAATGCTGATGGTATCGTACTTCTTCGCATCCGGATTCTTTGCCGGATCGCTGTCATATACGCCGTCAATTGATTTTGCCAGCAGAATGCAGTCTGCATCCATCTCAACTGCCCGCAGGGTAATTCCTGTGTCTGTGGAGAAATACGGATGGCCGGTGCCGCCTGCAAAAAATACCACTTCCTGGTTTTCAAAGCACGCATTGGCCCGATCCTTAGAGAACAGCTCCGTCATGGTGCCGCAGGCAAATGGTGTGAAAATATGGGTCTTCATTCCGGCATTGCGGAAAATCTCAGACACATAAATACAGTTCATAATCGTAGCCAGCATTCCGATCTGATCGGCCTTCGTCCGCTCAATGGCATCGCTGGTACGTCCGCGCCAGAAGTTTCCGCCGCCAATTACAATACCTACCTGTACGCCTGCATCTACAGACAGCTTCACCTGTCTGGCAACTTCCTTTACCGTATCTTCGTCAAATCCGGTTTTTTTCGGTCCGGCAAGAGCCTCGCCGCTTAATTTCAGAAATACACGTTTCATATCCATGGAATCCTTCTCCTTTGCTCTGCAACTCTGTACAAAAACACAGGATCCTGTCTCTGTACTCATTGCTTACGTGGTTATCTTACCACATCTTGTAGGTTTTGAAAAGAGAAAAAAACATTGGAAAGACCATCATCCGTCCCCTTCCGGCAGACAGCAGCCTGATATCCGGAAAATTCGTATTCCCGGAAGCATAAGGAAGGAAATTTTTCTCCGGTGTCCGTGTGCCATATCAGCTTCACAGGCGACTCCGAGGAAAAATCTGCAAGCTGCAGCTCAAAGCTGTCTAAAGGAAGGCGCATTCCTTCTCCCGTGGCCTTTAATACGCTTTCTTTCAGAGTCCAGTAACGGGAAAACAGCCGGTCCCTTTCCTCTTCCCGCTGTTCCTGTTCCAGAAACAGCTGCTCTTCTTTCGCAAAGTACCGGTGTACAAGGGCCATTTTTGTTTTCCGGATTTTTTCAATATCACAGCCGATTTCCCGATCCGAAAATGCAGCCATTACCATGGTGCCGGAATGGGACAGATTAAAAAAAAGCTCCGGGTGATTTTTTAAATAGGGTTTTCCATTGTGACGGTATTCCAGCTCCACCTCTCTCTCTCGAAGACCATATTTTTGCAGTCCCCTGTCCAGAAGCAGTCCGGCTCCCAGGGATAAAATCCGGTCCTCCGGAAAACGAAGCTTTGCCGCCTTTTCCTGCCGGCTCCGGGAAAGCTCTCCTGCCGCCCGTAAAAGCGCCTCCTCTTCCGGAACAGAGGAGGCATCCAGAAAATAGATTGCAGTTTTCATAATTTTATTCCTTCATTCGTTGTAACTGTTTATTTTGTTTTCCAACCCTTAAGTAAATGAAAAGTATCAGATAAAACAGATAAAAACCGCTGGAAAGAGTCAATACGGGATACAGATTGTGAATCTCTATAAAGTAGAAATTTCTGACAAAGGGCTGAAGCAGCAATATAATTATCGCTGCCAGATTGGACAGCAGCACAAGGAGTCCCTGAAACATCGAAAGACCTGTACAAATCTGTCTGCCTAACAGGGCCAGAAAAATCCCGATAAGCAGGGAAGGCCTCTATAACAATAGTATAGCATACCAAATGCAAAAGCGCTTTTTGTTTTTTTGAATTTTATCTTAGAATTTTTGTGTGACTGGGCTGCCGCATTTCTATTTGTTCAAATTCCCGGCCTTCAGGAGCGTTTGAACTTTCCTATGACAAGAAAGAAGCTCGCTCGCGAGATTCTCCGCCTGCGGCGGGTCGCTTCTGCGACATATTACCATTCCGCCGCAGTG
>OGYI01003221.1_pt1 | contig 10501 bp, 9 predicted proteins | sample 1576521 | NCBI WGS metagenome assembly OGYI01 (sample SAMEA3541484, study PRJEB24748) | human gut metagenome | biome: human gut; feature: human-associated habitat; material: faeces | place: China | collected 2012
TTTTGCGTTGTTTCGGCAGCAGGACTTTGAAATGATTCTGAAAATCCACCGAAGGAATGCCGCCGGCCGGAGTGCCGGAACCTTTGCCGGCTTACGTGCCGGATACCTTTGTCGGATGCCTGCATTTTACAAATAGGGAAAAGTGTGATATACTATATAGATACCCCGTTAACACTTGAACAGTATCTGTTCGGAAAGGTGGGAATTTGTTTAAAAAAGGAGAATATATTCTCTATGGAACTGTAGGCGTATGCCAGGTGGAAGGCATATCGAAACCTGACTTCTCTAATAATGACAAGGTGTATTACAGCCTTGTACCGAAGTTTGACCAGGATACCACCATCTATATACCGGTGGACAGCCCAAAGGTAAAGATGAGGGAAATCATGACCAGGCAGGAAGCAGAGCAGTTCATACTGGCCCTGCCGTCTGTTGAGGGAAAGCAGTATGCAAACGACAAGGAAAGACCCCAGGCATACAGGCAGATCCTTGAGTCCGGCGATTGTACTGAACTGGCATCTATGATTAAGGAGATATCAGAGATGGAGCAGAACCGCAGGGGAAAGGGAAAGCCCTTGTCCATCCGTGAGCGGGATGGCGTAAAGAGCGCCCGGAAGCTGCTGTTTGGTGAACTGGCCACTGCCCTGGATATCTGCCCGGAGGAGATACCGGACTATATTACCAGCCAGATTGGCGAAGCGTAATGAAACTGTGAAACATTTAACTATTTTAATTTAGTCTGAACTGTGGTAAAATCTTGAGTTGGAAGAATCAGATTCTTAACTTGGGAAAGGCGGCAGGAGAGATGGAAAAGAGTATGGGTACCCGTGGACAGATGTCGGAGGCTGTGTCAACGGGTATTTTTTTGACTTTATCCGGAGGGTTCCAGGATGCTTATACGTATTACTGCAGGGGAAATGTGTTTGCCAATGCACAGACAGGCAATATCGTTCTTATGGGAAGCCATTTGGCCGCCAGGGAGTGGAACCTGGCTGTGCGGTATCTGGCTCCTGTTCTGGCCTTTGCCGGCGGCGTGTATATGGCGGAGCATGTAAAACGGCTTCACCGGCAGGACAGAAGGTTCCATTGGAGGCAGCTGATTGTGGCTATTGAGATCATTTTGCTTTTTGTGGTGGGATTCCTGCCCCAGGATATGAATATGGCAGCCAATATCATTGTCTCATTTGTATGCGCCCTTCAGGTCAATGCCTTCAGGAAAATCAAGGGAAGCCCCTATGCCACCACCATGTGTATCGGAAATCTGCGCAGCGCCACGGAAAACCTGTACTGGTACCGCCATACGGGCAAAAAGGACCATCGGGATAAATGTATCCGCTACTATGGAGTCATCGGCATATTTGCAGTGGGTGCCGTCATGGGCAGTGTACTTACAGCCTATCTCAGGGAGCGCACCATATGGGTCAGCTGCGGGCTTTTGCTGGTCAGCTTCCTGATCATGTTTGTGAAAGAAGATATAGAAGGCGGGCGCAGGTAGAAGCTCCCTTGTAAAGAAATGGAGATATATGGAAAATAATCAAAAAACGGAACCGGACCGCTGTTTTGGCGGCTACGGTTTATCCGGTGAAATCACGGAGACGCTGGCGCTGTTAGGGTATGAACATCCCACCAGAGTGCAGGAGGAGGTGCTGCCTCATGTGCTGGCAGGCAGGAATGTGGTGGTGCGGTCCCAGACAGGAACAGGCAAGACGGCTGCCTTTGCCATTCCTGTCTGCGAACAGATAGTCTGGGAGGAAAACCTGCCCCAGGCTCTGGTGCTGGAGCCAAGCAGGGAGTTGGCCGTGCAGGTCAGCCAGGAGATATTCAGGATTGGCAGGAAAAAACGGCTGAAGGTACCGGCTGTGTTCGGCGGCTTTCCCATTGACAAGCAGATACAGACACTGCGCCAGAAAACCCATATTGTGGTGGGGACACCGGGGCGTGTCATGGACCATGTGCGCAGGGGGAGCCTGAAGCTGCCAGGGGTGAGATACCTGGTGATTGACGAGGCGGATCTGATGCTTGATATGGGGTTCATGGACGAGGTCAGGCAGATTGTGGGGCTCCTTCCTGAGAAACGGCAGACCCTTCTTTTTTCAGCCACCCTGGATGAGGATGTGAAGAACCTGGCAGAGGAAACGGTAAAGGATGCGGTTTCCGTTTTCCTGGAACAGGAGGGGGAGACGCCCCTTCCCATCCGGCAGTCAGTGTACGGCGTCGCACAGGACCAGAAGTATACGGCATTCAAGCGCGTTCTCATGAAGGAAAACCCGGAGCGCGCCATGATATTCTGCGGTACCAGGGAAATGGTCCAGGTATTATTCCAGAAGCTGAGAAGAGACAGGATATTCTGCGGCATGATCCACGGTGATATGGAGCAGAAGGAACGGCTTAAAAATGTGGATGCATTCAGGCGGGGAGGGTTCCGGTACCTGATTGCCACGGATGTGGCCGCAAGGGGAATTGATTTTGAGGACGTGGGCCTGGTGGTGAACTACGATTTTCCCATGGGAAGGGAGACTTATGTGCACCGGATTGGACGGACCGGGAGAAATGGAAAGGCAGGCAGAGCGGCCAGCCTGGTGACTGAGGATGAGACAAGGACGCTTCACAAGGCGGAGGCGTATGTGGGAGTGCCGCTGCCGGTTCTTCCCTGTCCGGAGACAGAGGAAGAGGAGGAAAAGGCTTTCTGGGCCCTCCAGAGAAAGAAGCCGGATCCCGGCCCCCATAAGGGGGAGAAGCTGGACCGGTCCATTACCAGACTGTCCATCGGGGGCGGCCGTAAATCCAAGATGAGGTCCGGCGATATCGTGGGCGCTGTGTGCAGCATAGAGGGCGTGGATGCGGAGGACATAGGAATCATAGATATCAGGGAAAGCCTCACCTTTGTGGAGATATTGAACCGCAAAGGCCCTCAGGTTCTGGCAGGCCTTCAGGACAGGACCATCAAGGGGAAAATCAGGAAGGTGAGAATTACTTCGCAGAATAATGGAGTATAGTATTCTGCGCGTTTCACTGTCATTTCAAGCAGATGGTTTCCATATCCGTTATGGCCAGGCTGCCGGTATCCGCAGGAGATACCGGCAGCCTGGCCATTCGTTTATTTATTGCAGCTGTTTTTTTGCATTTCCCATTCCCCCAGGATGTACGCGTGAAACAGAGACAAAAGGTGTAACAATTGCAACATCTGTGATATACACTTCTGGCAAGCGGAAGCGTTTCCTTCTACAATTATGATACAGGGAGAACGTAACAATTAGCAGGCAATAAAAAGAAGTGTAAGGAGGAAAACGTAAATGGTATAACCATTAACAGGCAAAAACGGAAATGTAAGGAGGAAAATGTAAATGGTATTACCTCAATTCGAGTATCTTGCTCCTAAGACCATCGGGGAGGCGTGCAATCTGTTCCTTGAGCTTGGAAGCACAGCCAGGGTTATGGCAGGCGCAACGGATCTGATTCCGCCAATGAAAGACAAGGTTATATCACCAGAGTATATCATTGACCTTAAGAAAATTCCAGGTTTGGATTATCTGGAATACGATGACAGGGAAGGTTTAAAAATAGGGGCGCTGACAACACTGCGTACCATAGAGACATCTCCTCTGGTTAAAGAAAAGAATCCGGCAGTGGCTCATGCCGCCAAGGTAGTGGCATCCACACAAATCAGGACAAAGGGCACCATGGCAGGCAATATCTGCAATGCGTCCCCATCCTGCGATACAGCCCCCAACCTACTGGCTCAGGGAGCGAAGATATTGGTACAGGGTCCCAACAAGGATCGGGTCATTCAAATGGAAGACTTTTTCCTGGGTGTCAAAAAGACTTCCCTGGAGCCGGGAGAAATCGTGACAGGTATCGTGATTCCGCCGCTGGCTGAGAATGAGAGGGCTGCATACATAAAACACGCGGTCAGAAAGGCGATGGACCTGGCCATCATCGGCGTCGCAGTCAAGATTAAGGTGGAAGACGGCGTCTGCACAGACGCCAGGATTGCCCTGGGCGCGGTTGCGGCCACGCCGGTACGGGCGCCCAGGGCGGAGGAAGCCCTGATTGGCAAAGAACTTACCGATGAAGTGATTGTGAAGGCATCGGAGGAAGCAATGAATTCCTGTCATCCAATCTCTGATATCCGCGCATCGGCCGAATACAGGAAGGATATGATCCGCGTGTTTACAAAACGTGCCATTAAGCAGGCCATGGAATGCTCATAACTAGGAGGGAGACAGGAATGAAACATAGTATAAGTTTAATCATCAACGGAGATCCGGTTGATGCTATTGTGAAGGATAACCTGACGCTTCTGGATTTTCTTCGTGACCAGTTGTTTCTGACAGGCACGAAAAAGGGGTGTGAGGAAGGGGAGTGTGGCGCCTGTACCGTGATGCTTGACGGTAAGCCGGTTAACTCCTGCTGTACCCTGGCCGTGGAGTGCGACGGCCATGAGATCATAACCGTGGAGGGGATTGCCAGGGAGGGGATGCTTCATCCCATTCAGAAGCAGTTTATAGAGAAGTGGGCCATGCAGTGCGGCTACTGTACTCCGGGTATGATTATGTCCGCCAAAGCTCTTCTGGATGTGAATAAACATCCTACGGAACTGGAAATCCGGGAAGCCATTGAGGGCAATCTGTGCCGCTGCACCGGTTATGCAAAGATTGTGGAGGCAATCCAGGCAGCCGCTGCGCAGATGAACTGGGAGGAGGAAGCAAAGAATGCATAAAGACTGTGACAAACATTATTTTAAAAAACCGGAATTTTACCGTCTGACCGGCGAGAACAATTATGTCAGGATTGACGCTGAAGACAAGGTAACAGGACACGGCCAGTATGTAGGTGACATCATGTTTCCGGATATGCTTACCGGAAAAATGGTCAGAAGCCCTTATGCATCTGCAAAAATCCTGTCCATTGACACCAGCGAGGCAGAGAAGCTGCCAGGTGTAAAGTGCATCCTCACTGCCAGGGACTTTGAGTGGAAGTCCCTGGTGGGAAATGGAGAATTTGCAGCTGAGTTCGCGGACAAGGAAGTATTGTGTTCTGAGAAGGTGCGCCAGGTTGGTGACGACGTGGCAGCCGTGGCAGCTGTGGATGAGGAAACCGCCCAGCGGGCCGCGGATCTGATTAAGGTAGAGTACCAGGTGCTTCCGGGGGTGTTTGACCCCTTTGAGGCAATGGAGGAGAATGCCCCCGAGGTAAACTGGGAGGGCAAAGGCATACACAATATCGGCATGCAGTCCGTGATGAAGGCGGGCACGGATATTGATGAGGAATTTGACCGCGCATCCTATGTGCAGCACAGGGATTACAAGACCCACCGTATGGTACATGCGGCCATGGAGCCCCACGGCGCAGTGGCTACCTACAGGAATGGGACCTACACCATCTGGATGTCCACCCAGATGTCCTTTGTGGACCAGTTCTGGTATGCCCGCTGCCTTGGCGTTGGAGAGAACCAGGTGCGGGTAATCAAGCCTCTTGTGGGCGGCGGTTTCGGCGGCAAGCTGGATTCCTATTCCTTTGGCCTTTGCGCTGCCAAGATGGCGGAGATGACCGGACGCCCGGTACGCATGATTCTGTCCCGCGAAGAAGTATTCCAGACCACGCGCAACCGCCACCCCATTTACATGCATATTGACACTGCCTTTGGGACAGACGGTAAGCTGCTGGCAAAGAAATGCTACCATGTGCTGGACGGCGGGCCTTACGGCGGGTCCGGTGTTGCGGCCTGCGCCCAGTCCACATTGTGGGCCAACTTCCCTTACAAGATGAATTCCGTGGATTTTCTGGCAAGGCGTGTGTATACCAATAACCCTTCTGCAGGAGCCATGAGAGGATATACAGCATGCCAGGTGCATTTTGCCCATGACCTGAACATGCAGTTCGCGGCTGACCAGATGGGCATTGACCCGGTTGAGTTCCGCAAGATAAGCGCGGCAGACCCCGGATACGTGGCTCCGGCCGGACTGGCAATCACCAGCTGCGCATACAAGGAGACACTGGATACGGCTGCAAAGGAAATTGGCTGGTATGAGAAGAAGGATAAGCTGAAAAAGGGAGAGGGCATTGGTTTTGCGGGCACCGGCTTTGTATCGGGCACCGGATTCGCGGTGCTGGAAGCGCCCAACCAGAGCTCTGCGTGCGTGACCCTGCGCATGAACAAGCGGGGCATGGCCACCCTGTACATCGGCTCCCACGACATAGGCCAGGGCTCCGATACGGTTATGACGGCCATTGTGGCCGAGGAACTGGGGCTTCCCATGGATATGGTCAAGACCTTTATGTCCGACACCTTCCTGACGCCCTGGGATTCCGGCTCTTACGGCAGCCGTGTTACTTTCCTGGCCGGCAATGCGGCCCGCCGCGCTGCCGTGGATGCAAAACGCCAGCTGTTTGAGGTCATTGCACCTATGTGGGGTGTGATGCCGGAGACATTAGAGTGTCTGGACGGAAAGGTAATCAGCAAGGAGAAGGCAGAGTATCAGATGACCATTGGAGACGCCATGTTCAAATATATGACGGTCAAGGGCGGCGATGAACTGATTGGCGTGGGATCCTATTACCACCGTACCGACAATTCACAGTATAACGGCAACAATACCACCAACTACGCGCCTGCATACAGCTTCTCCACCGGAGCAGCCCATCTGACTGTGGACGAGGAGACCGGCGTCCTGGATATTGATGAATTTGTATTTGCCCATGACTGCGGCCGCGCACTGAATAAGAGGGCCGTAGAAGGCCAGCTGGAGGGATCCATCGGCATGGGCCTGGGCTATGCTGTTTATGAGCACAATGTAACCAGGGAAGGAAAGATTCTCAATCCCAACTTCCGCGATTACCGGCTGCCCACTGCCCTTGATATGCCGAAGATGCGCACCTTTTACGACTTTACACCGGACGAGGAAGGACCTCTGGGTGCAAAGGAAGCAGGGGAAGGCTCGGCAGCGCCGGTGGCGCCTGCCATTGCCAATGCGGTCAACATGGCAACCGGCGTGTACTTCACAGAGCTGCCTCTGGACCCGGAGCATATCTGGAGAGCGCTGCACGGCATGAAGGATGACAGGAATTCAAAATAAAGGCAGTTCAGCGGATGATCAGATGAAACCAGGAAGGCGGCTTCATGCCGCCTTCTTTCAAAGATGGAAAGGAGGCTGCCATTATGGGCCGTCAATTAAAGAAAATGCGCCTGCCAAACGGCGTGGTAGCGGAGGAAAGGGCCTGCGGCGATTATGTCTGCAAATATTGCGGGGGCAAAGCCACTGCCTGTAATTTCGTGGCTGATATGTGCCTTCAGGTATACGCCCGCCATCAGGGCATGTGCGGGGCTTATATTGAGACTGAGAAGTATGTGGGGTATGTCACGGATTGCAGCACCTGCCATTACCAGGGCTTATCCGGGGAGTGCAGGTATGAAGGCAGGGCTGCCATGGGGCAGGGTGTCTGATTGAATGGGAATAGAGATAAGATTTGGATGATGCGGGCTTCCGGGAACAGGAGGCCCGTATTTGTTTGGCCGCAGGATCAAAATGAATGTGAATCAAGGTTGCATTTAAATTACAGTTGTAATATGCTGGTAGCAGATAGTTTTAAACATGCAGTAAGGACCAGGAGGAAAAAGAATGGACAGAGTATCACAGGCTGTAAAGGAGCTGGTTGAGGAGATACAGAGAATGCCGGAAGCGCCGGACCCGGCAGAGACTGACAGGCATGCATTTACCCTGCTGCTCAGCGGGATTGCCGCATGCCGCAGGGCGCCGGGGATACCGTGCCACATGGGGTACCGGACCCTTTACCGGTGTGGGGATGAACCGGCGTCAGAGGAGCTGAAGGCCCATCTGTTCCGGCTCTATGGTATCTATGACAGGGAAAGCCTTGAAAAGGTCTGTATGGAGCAGTTTACCTCGGGCAGGGAGTATGAGCAGTTTATGACCTTCTGGTGCGATGCGCCGCTGTTTGACCTGGAGGAGCTGGAGGAGAAGGGCAGACGGGCGTTTGAGACCCGGTTTAAGCGGGCCTCCCTGTTCCGTCCCTATGTGGGGGAGCGGGGGTTCTATGCATGGGACATCAATGAGAGAATCGGACTGGGACGCCTGGCCTGTGCCTGCGGCATCATAGACAGGGAGACATTTGATGAGCTGACCGACTATCAGGTCCGCAAGGCCCAGGTATTTTACCACACCTTTAAGGACTATGCCGTCAGCTGTATCTGCGGGGCTGTCTACGATGTGCCGGGCGGTGATGAGGAAGACATGCTTTCCTTCCTGGACCTGAATAAAAAGCTGGCCTTACACTTGCTGGAGGAGGGCGGAGCCTGGTACAGGAATGCCTGGTACGCGCCGGAAAAGCGGGAATGGGTCAGTCTTCTGCCCCATAATGGAGGCTGCATTGTTTCAAAGCAGATTGAGGAGGGACGGGCCATCGGATATATGTACAGGGACAGCCGGCCCAGCGAACAGTGGGCGGATACGGGATGGAGGTTTTTTGCCGGGGATGAGAGCGATGAATACAGCAGGAATCCGGACAACTTTACCATCTGGTCCCTAAATGATATATGCAACCTGGATGCCACCATCCTTGGCTATGCAGAGGCTAAGGAGGGCAGTGCCTTTGGCAGGAATGCAAAAGGGGAGTGGCAGAGGGAACGGTAGAAGGAACGCAGAGGAAAAATGAAAGGAAAAAGGGCATCCGCGCATGGACCAGTCACGATGCGGGATGTCCTTTTTGGCTGTTATTCCTTATTGAAACTGATTCTGGGGTGAATGAGGGGATTTAAGTTCACCCACAGCCTGCTTTGCAATCCTGATGGCTGCCTTTGTCACGAAAAATGCGAATACATAGCTGATGATAAACATGATGGGCCAGTCGTGAAGCACGCCCTGCACAAATGCGGTCAGAGTATTTGGCAGAAAACCGGCTGCCACGGCAGCCTCAATTTCCGGGTTGTGAAAGACATTGACTGCTGTGAGGACAATGGTGGCCGTGGTGTTAAAAAACAGGGTGGCCACAAAGTTTTCCACAAGTACATGGGGCTTCGGGCCTGAGTCCCATTTTCCTGCAAAGGGCAAAGGACCAGTCCGTCAGCGGAAAGGCCATTCCGGTCAATGATATCACCAGGAAAGCCGTGCCCCAGTTCTTGATGAGCAGGGGTAGCGTGAACGTGAGTTTGTCAACAAAGATTGCCGATGTGGCCATAATCAGGGAGATACAGATAGCCACAACAGAAGATATAATCATACCAAAATGATTTTTGTAAAAGTTCATAAAATACGCCCTTTCTGGTCTTTAATACAAAGCATGGCGTATCCTGGGAGATTCGCCATTCAATTTCTCTACAACCAGGGTTGGATAACCGGTGTCCGTCTGCACAGGCCGACAGCGTTGTACCGGCTGCTTGATTACAGCCCCGAAAAATTTACCTTTTCCATCCCTCCTTATCTGTACGCTGCCTGCGTATTCCCCAATACAGATGCATGCGTTTTTGGCGGCGGGCAGTTATGCGCTCTTTTCCATCCTCAAAACCGCCAGGTGAAAGCCGGAGCGTGCCGTGTAAAGCAATTGTAAGGCACGCCATAGGAAGAACGTAAAGGATTGGGCTTTTTTGCCTGCGGCTGCTGCCGTTTCCGGATTCCATAGGTCCGGAATCCATTTTTTATTCTATGATTTCCCATCCTACGGATGTACAATCATCACTGTGCCGTCTAAGTCTCCCACCGGAAGCATAAGAAGGGCGCCGTATCTGGTTTCCAGGTCCTCCACTGCTTTTGCAACGCCTCTGTACCGGGTGTCGCTGCATCCGCTTAAGAGGATGACGCCTCCTCTTCCCATGCGGGGAAAGAAAAATTCCAGGCCGGCCAGGGTGGGCTGGTACAGGCAGACGTCCATGCAGACCAGACAAAATGTTTCATCTTCAATGTCAAAGGCGGTTTCGGGAAACCATCCCTTCCGGATAACAACCTGTCCGGGCAGGGGCATCCGCTCCATCAGCTTTTCCTTGTCTGTCCCGGAATACAGGCCCGTCTGAGCGTCGGAGCATCCCAGCTTTCGTTCCATGTCAACATCCCGTTCATCGAACCCCTCAAAGGTGTCAAAGAGATACAGTTTCCGGTCCGGCATCAGCACGTTGAGCTGCCAGGAGGTGTCGCCCCGGTAACAGCCCAGCTCTGCCACATTTCCCTCCACCCCCAGCCCGGTGAGCCGCCGGCACAGACGCCGCAGCACGCTGCATCGGATGGAGAACTGCTCATGCAGGTCCCGGATGAAAACAATGTCGTTCAGGAATCCTGCGCGGATGGCCATGTATTCCAGGGCATGGCTTTTTTCGGAATCCGTGGCCGCGATGACCAGGACATCCGGCTGAAGGGCCACTGCCAGATCTGCCGGCATGATTGGCATTCCCTCTATTTCTTCCTTCAGTTCCCCTTTTTCCAGGTCTGAAAATACATTCCAGGTTTCCTGCCTGGTATCTCCCATACCGACCAGTTTCATTTCAAGATCGGAAGAG
>OGYI01003237.1_pt1 | contig 10447 bp, 17 predicted proteins | sample 1576521 | NCBI WGS metagenome assembly OGYI01 (sample SAMEA3541484, study PRJEB24748) | human gut metagenome | biome: human gut; feature: human-associated habitat; material: faeces | place: China | collected 2012
TTTTGGAACAATTTGTTCTTATTTGTACAATTTATTTTATAAACTGATTTCTTAATGTCCCTGGGACCTTAAGAATTTACTTTCTTTGAAATAGCTAGTCCTATCAGCCATAGACCTTTCGATTTTTTCAATAATTCTTTTTGATAGATTTAACAAATCTTCATCATTTGACATTCTGAAATCGTATCAAAGATTCCTTTATCTATCCAAAACTAAAGCAATGATTTACATCTACATCATATGATCTCTGAATGTCTGTGAGACCTTAAATCTTTTTGATCAGTAGTATCAAAACCAAAATACTGTTTTTTCTGCTGGTAGCTTATCTAATTTAGCAAGTCGTTCCAATTCATATTTGACATGTGATGATCCATATCCAACACTATTATGTTCAATAATTTCTTCATCTGAAATACGCATTTTCATAAATCCCTTAGGTTCTCTACCTTCAATATAATAATCTGCAGAAATATCGGTCTTGGTCTTTTTTATATTTTTCAAGATTACCATAATACTTACCTACTTCCTTTGGATAATCATCTTGTTAAGAAACACCTATTTGCAACGACTTTATATTTAACATTTTATTTCTTCGAATTGCCATGTTAAATTATTATTTTGTTTAGAATTTTTTGAATAATTCATTCTTGTTTATACAATTTATTTTATCGTGATTTCTTAATATCTGCGGAACGCTTAATATTCTTCTCACCACTGGAATATATCCGGTAATGAGGAGCCTTTTTCTTCTTTAGTCTTCCTCTGAGTAGTCACAGTTTGAGCATTGCCAAACTTCTCCATCCCAATGTAAACAACTGCCGCATTCAGGGCATGGACGAACTTCATCGTCGTCATCCTCTAATTCGCCTGAACAATATGGACAATGACTGTATTCAGATTCATCATAGACTTTATTACAAAATGGACACTGCTGCATAATTCCGCCTCCTTTCACATTAAATCAATAATCAAACTTAGTTGTTATCGTTCTGAGCAGATGTGGTTAATTCCATCATCTTCTGCGCATATGTATCACCATCAATTTCTTCACTGGCATACTGTTGCATAAGCTCGTCAATCTGTTCTTTCAATTCTTCTCGTGTCATTTTCTCACCACCTCCTCATATAATCAAGTGTTTTTATTGAAAATTCAAGGTTCTTCAACCTTTCATATCTCAGTGAATAAGCCACAGCTATGAGCATTTCGATGTATCAGGTACTGAAATAGCGGTTGAATGGTATACGAAATAAAACGTCATTGATTTTCGCTTTACTGGCCTTGTGTATACCCTTCCCTCTATGGTAGCTAACCTCCTATATCCACCAAGATCACTGTCTCCAAAGGTTCTAACTTCCTTCGTCCTGCCTGCCCATAACCAGAGTGTCAGCTATGCTCCCTTCCAGCGCTGTGATCAGTGGACGTTATCTGTTACATTCTGCTTGATTTAGTGACTGTCCACATGACAGCCTCCATTATAGTTACTTGTCTTTCTTACACAATCTGTAGATAAACTGCCGGTCTCTTGATGTCCCTAACCATCTTTTTCGGATCATAATCCACACCTTTAGTCAGCATCGCATAAAAGACTCGTATCAGCTTGGCTGCAATTGCCATAAGTGACTACATTTTCTTCAATGGATTCAACCTTCTGGTTGTGTGATTTCTTAATGTCCCTAGGATTAAGGATTTCATTATTCTAACAATAATATCTAATCTCACCAAACTGCTCAATCCATTTTTCAATTATCTGACCACTGTTGGCCTCAATTGATCTCATTAACTTCTTTAAGATTCTCACAGGTATTTGTGATTTATTATGACTCAAAATCGTTTTTCCTGTACTTGTAATCCATACTTTTGTTGCATTTGCTGTTGCCTTTCCTTCTGCTATATGGACATGTATAGGCTCCACTATAAAAAAAGGTTCATTAGAGGGATTCAAAGTAAAAAGTACAGAAATATTTTATTCTGCAATATCAGGAGTAGTTGATGGAGTATTGATGTCTACAAGATTAAAACGAAATGCACAAGTAATTGCGGGAAGTGTAAAATCGGCAATAATTTCATGTTTAAATAATAGAAAGCAAAATACATCGACGATAATTACCAATGCAGTGAAGGATGCAATAGCAGGTGGAGCTGCGGCTTTTATAGGAGGTAAAGATGGAGGATTAGGAAGAAGATATTGGAATAGAGGATTATTTAGAAAAGGAAGTTATACATATAAACATGTTACTATTAAATATGGAACAACAATAAAAATAACATCACGTAATTTTAGAATGACAAAACAAGTTGCTATAGAAAGTGGTAAAGAATTTCTAAAAGGAGCAGCAAAAACAGCAGTAATAACAGGAGCAAGAAGGGTTATAAAATTTTGTATGAAGCATTTTTCTAAAAAATAAGTTAGGAATGTAGATTGTAAGGCAAACGCATCGTAGTACGTATCAAGTCAAACAAAAGGTTATTTTCTGTGATTTCCTAATTGTCGTGTAAACGATGCGTTTATTATATAAAACAGATAATAAATTATAATGGGAGGTTGGTAACATGAAATTTTTTAGGATGGAAAAATGGGGAAAACGTTCATTTTCTCTTGCATTTATTTTATCTATTTTTTCAATAATCATTGTAGCGTATGTTGTGAAAATTTCGAAGGAATCATGGAATTATAGAATAGATGAAACACAATGTCATAAAAGAGAGGGGGTAATAGAAAAAGTTCAAGATGGAAAAGAAATTTCAAATGGAAAAATTCTTAAATTTATAAAAATTCAAAATGGTGATGAGATTTGTATATTGAGAAAAGAAGGGGAGTGGGATGAATATCCTAGTATTTCAAAGAAAGATCTTAAAACGATAACAAAAGGAAAAAAAATTAGATATTTAAAAGATCGAAAAAATATAATAAATAAATACAATTTAGCTTACGATTTACAATGTGGTCAAAAAAAATATATGCCTATTAAGCAAATGAAAAAGATAGAGATGTTGAATAATGTTAAAAATATAGGGCTAATAATTCTAATGACAATGTTATCAATTTCAATGATTGGTCTTACAATTTATCTTTATTGGTTAGCTGATACAAAAGATATGTATATATATAATTAGGAGATACGGTTCCTAAGGTTTGTTGAGCAAGATGTGATAAAAATTGTATATATTCATGAAAAATACTTTCTATAAATGAAGCGGTTATTTTTGAGATGTACTAGAAAGATACGACGCAGTATTATCTTTATAACAAAGGTATTCAGAGAAGTACCACAAGTCTGCTAAAAGAAGATGGAGGTGCAGATGCAACGTATCGGTATACAGACTTTGGAGAGACGACAATCAGTGGAGATGATCAGTCTGGAAATGAGGTTTGCTATACAATACGAACGTATTTTACTCTGTGAGCTAGAGCTTCCTGTGCATAGAGATCTTTTTTCTTAAGGATCAGAGGATAGATATTCCCTTTTCCAAACTGGATACAGCAATCCCCGATATATTTCAATATCGATTTCTTTGATTTCCCTTCTACAGAGCTATCGGAAGTCCTTGGTAGAAAGCGTACTTTTTTGGATTCTTTGGTGCGGATCTTATCCACTGCACGAAATGCCTGAGTTGCCAGTTTCTATACAATGGGTGCAGCTGGAGAACAGAACTCCCAGAACCTGATCGGAACGGAAGGAAACATCCTTGGGACCCAGAGATATCAGAAGGATACGCCCCAGTATTACCTATCTTTACAACAAAGATATCCAGGGAAGTACAAGCAGTCTGGTAAAAGAAGACGGAAGTGCGGATGCGACTTACCAGTATACGGATTTTGGAGAGACAACGATCCAGGGTGAAGATAAGGCGGACAATGAAGTATGTTATACGGGAGGGATCTATGACCAGACTATGGGACTGTATTACCTCAATGCAAGGTATTATGATCCAGAGGATGGAAGATTCTTAACAGAGGATACATATCGTGGAGAAAATGATCAACCGGATATACAGCATTTATACGTATATTGTGCGAATAATCCGGTGAACTATGTGGATCCTAGTGGACATTTTGCAGTAGCTTTACCTTGGGATGGACTATAGGAGAAGCACTTTTAACGGCATTTAAATATATTGTTATAGCAGGAATTGCTTATGTCTCAGCATCTGCAATTTCAATATTAAAACGGAAACAGCCTAAAATACATTATTATAAAGCAAAAATGATAAATGGAAAAGTATATATAAGTGATGCAATAAAAACTAAATCTAAAGCAGTTATAAGGTTAAAAGCAAATGGAAATGTAATGGAGCAAAAATAAAAATGCAAGAAAACAAATGCATGTGTATTGTTGGTTTTTAAAATAATAGGAGAATTATAGTTTTATGGAATATGAAGAAAAATGTGATTTTTGTATGAGTCAATTAGTGATAATAAAATATAGAGAGATATTAAAAATACTTGAAGAAAATAGCAACGTTATCATTTTGAAAATACCAATTGAGAAAGTAAAAAGTGAAGAAGAAAGGAGAAAAGAAGAAGAGGAAATTAAGGATTGCCTAATATTTAAAAAATTAAAACCATTTTTTTTGGAAAGTAGGTTATGTCGAGAGCATGGAACGATAATAAAAAGGAAAAAAAGTAAAAAGGGATATTATATGACAGACAATTGGTATTTCTATAAATATGATAGAAATGTGAGAAAAATATTACAAGAATATCCAACTATTTATTCAATGGCTGATTGGATAGATATATATTTTGTATCAGAAAATAAAATTATTCTAAAAACAATCGCACATGAAGAGATATGTTATGGGACAGCCAAGTTATTTAGAAGTTTGAAAACTCAATAGTTATAATAAAACATAGTTTGCCCCGACTATATTTATTTATAGAACGTTATGGACAAAGCACATTTGTACCGATTGTAAATTTTGTAAAGGGATTAAAAAAAGATATAGATGCAATAGAAAATGCGGTTGTCAGTCCATTAAGTAATGGTTTCGTTGAAGGAATTAACAATAGAACAAAAATGATCAAACGAGTGATGTATGGACGATGCGGAATAGAGTTAGTGTCAGCAAAAATTATATTACCTTATGCTTAAAAACGGATAAATGCGGAAGAACTCATTTTGAAAAATCATAAACAGAAATAAAGCAACCATTGACGACAAAGGGAATATATATGTTGCGATTGGAATGTTAGGTGTCGTTCAGAAATTTAACAAGAATGGTGACTTTATTAAGAGTATCTTAATTAAGGATGATATTGATATGATTAAGAATGAAAGAGATGGAATTCATGTATATGCAGGCAAATTTGATTATACGGATTATCATATAACAGAGAAAAAAATAATAGAAAAAAATAAGCGAAACAGATTTAGAGCATATAAAATCAGGACCCATTGAATTGGTGATTGGTAATTTCTGGATTTTCAAAGGTAAAATTACAATCTTGAAAAGTAGTTTATTTCCAATAGATCCTTTTATTATTATGTATACAGCTATATTAATGGAAATTATATTTTGGATAAAAGCAAAGATAAGCCGATTTAGAGAAAAACAAAGGTAGCAATAGTTTCGTGTTTAAGCAATAGAAAGAAAAATATATCGAAACTACTTACAAATGTGTTAGAAGATGCAATAGCAGGTGGAGCAGCAAAAATTGTAGTGATAATAGGAGTAAGGGGAAGAATGAATTATCTTGAAAGATTAATTAGGAGATATTAATATGAAATTTTTTAATATGGAAAAGTGGGGAAAATTTCATTTTCTATAGCATGTATTTGTTCTATCTTTTCTGTAATTATAGCAGTTTATATTATTAGAATTTCAAAAGAATCCTGGAATTATAAAATAGACGAGAAACAATGTTATAAGAAAGCTAGTATAGTAGAAGAAATTCAAAGCGGAAAAAGTATTCAAAATGGATATGTTCTAAAATTTATAAAAATGAAGAATGGTGATAATATTTGCATATTAAGAAAAGATGGAGAATGGAATGAATATCCTAATATTTCACAAAAAAATTTAAGTACCATAAAAAAGGAAAACAAATTACATATTTAAAGGATAAGAAGAATAAAATAGATAATTATAATGTAGCTTATGAAATAAAAATAAATGAAAAAATTTATTTTCCAATTAAACAAATGAAGAAAGTTGAAATGTGGAACTATATTAAAGATATAGGGGTAATAGCTTTTTTTTCTATATTATCAATTTTGATGGTTGGATTGACGGTTTATTTTTATTGGATAGCTGATACAAAAGATATGTATATTATGTAAGTTTTAAGCCTTTATTAGTATTGGGGCTGTCGCATTAAGTGATATGCTCCCTAAAAGGAGTTATGATCTATGGGAGCATGGGTGATTATTTTTTTAGTTATTTTTTCTACTATGAAGGACTTAAGTTCCCTGAGACCTTACGAAGTCAGAAAACAAGGAATTAACAATACAATAAAAGGGCCTAGAATGAAGAAATCAGAAAAGCAGAAGTAGTAATCTTAAAAAAGAACAAGATATGGAAATTGCCAGATAACATAAGGTCTACGGTATATATTTCGTTTGTGAAAGAAAATATTTCACAAGTGAAAGAAAAAATTTTTTTTTGAATATTTTATTTGATTATAGTATACTGTTAATAGTAATTGAAGTAAACGATATCAAACAATTTTAGAAAGGAGTAAGAAAAGCATGGGAAGATTCGTAAATCCAGATAATAGTGCATTTCAGGTTGCTCTGAATTCTAAAATATATATAGATAAGACAGGTTTGATCGAATATACAAACAGTGTTCTTGATACGTCAGATGCACTTATTTGTAACAGCCGTCCACGCCGATTTGGTAAATCTTATGCAGCGAATATGTTAGCTGCATATTACAGTAAAGGTGCAGATTCAAAAGAAATGTTCTCAGAACTAGAGATTAGCAAGGATGAAGATTTTCGAAAACATCTTAATAAATACGATGTGATCCACATGGATATCCAATGGTTTCTTGCAAACTGCAAGGATGTAAATTATATTGTAGAATTTATTACAAAGAATATATTAGATGAACTAAAAGAAATCTATCCAGAAATATTATCGGATGAGGTATCTTATTTGCCAGATGCTCTTTCAAGGATAAAAGATAAAACGGGACAGAAATTTATTGTTATTATAGATGAATGGGATGTACTGATTCGTGATGCGGTGATCAACCGACAAGGACAAGGTGAATACATTACCTTTTTACGAGGAATGTTCAAAGGGACGGAACCAACAAAATATATTCAACTTGCATACCTTACTGGTATTCTTCCAATCAAAAAAGAAAAAACACAATCAGCTTTAAATAATTTTGATGAATTTACAATGTTAAGTGCAAGTAAGCTGGCACCTTACATTGGATTTACAGAAGATGAAGTAAAAAAATTGGCAAAAGAATATCATCAGGATTTTGATGAGGTAAAGAGATGGTATGATGGCTATCTTTTGAAAGATTATCAAGTTTATAATCCAAGAGCTGTTGTTAGTGTTATGATGAGAGACGAATTTAAAAGCTATTGGTCAGAAACAGCATCTTATGATGTAGTTGTACCATTGATCAATATGAACTATGATGGATTGAAAACAGCGATCATCGAGATGCTTTCAGGTGCAGAAGTCAAAGTGAACACGGCAACATTTCAAAATGATGTAGAAGACATAAAAAGTAAAGACGATGTTTTGACATATATGATTCATTTGGGATATCTAGGATATAATGAAAAAAAGAAGACAGCATTTGTGCCAAATGAAGAAATTCGACAAGAGTTAACGACAGCGGTTGAGAGTACACATTGGAATGAAATGTTGTTGTTTCAACAGGAGTCAGAACAATTATTGGATGCAACTTTGGATATGGATGGTAAGGAAGTTGCGAAGCAGATTGAAAAGATTCATAATGAGTATGTATCCGTTATTCAATATAATAACGAAAACTCATTAAGCAGTGTATTAGCAATTGCTTATTTGAGTGCAATGCAATACTATTTTAAACCAATACGTGAGTTGCCAACAGGACGAGGATTTGCAGATTTTGTATTCGTGCCGAAACCGGAGTATAAAGCGGATTATCCGGCACTGATAGTGGAACTGAAATGGAATCAGAATGTGAGTACTGCATTAAATCAGGTAAAAGATAAAAAATATGTATCTTCAATATTGAATTATACGGGTGACATCTTGCTTGTTGGTATTAATTATGATAAGAGCAGTAAGAAACATGACTGTTTGATTGAGTCATATTCAAAGCAGGATTGATATATACTTTCGGACACATACTTGAAGGAGTCAGAGAAATCTGACTCCTCTTTTAACATAATGAAAGATAAACAAATCAACTATTCAGGAATCACCCCGCGATTCTCAACGATCGTAGAAAACACGATCATCGTACTAGTCTTTCCAAAGTGCTGCAATTTTCCAATAAATTCATCCAGTTCCATCGTACTAGGAAAAGCAACCTTCAGCAGTACAGAATAATTTCCAGTTACACAATCACATTCCAATACATTTGGGTGTGCTCGAAGAAAAGGATAAACTTCGGTTTTTTGTGCAGGGCTGATCTCAAGACTGATATATGCTTTAATATGATAACCGAGTTGGATCGGGTCAACAGAAGCATGAAATCCAGTCAGAATTCCTTCCGCTTCCAATCGTTCAATTCTGGCAGAAACAGCCGGAGAGGTGAGAAATACTTCCGCTGCGATCTTCTTAAGAGATATGCGAGCATCTTGTTATAGATACAATTAGAATACAAAAAAGAATGAAAAGTAAGAAGAGGCTTTGGAGAAATTCAGAGCTTCTTTTATTGCAATATCCTCTCGCACAAGATATAATACATAAATAGAACGTAAGTACGATTGGAGGATGGAAATAATGATAATAATTCTATGCTTAGACAACAACAACGGTATGATGTTTAATGATCGAAGGCAGAGTCAGGATCGAGGCTTGCGAGAGTATATTGCGGAGATGACCAAAGGGGAGAAGGTCTATATGAATGCATATACAGAGAAGTTATATGAAGAGATCAACGATTCGGTTGTTTGTGAAGATTTCTTACACAAGGCAGGAAAAGGGGAGACTTGTATTGTAGAGAATCTTCCATTAAAACCAGTGGTAGATCAGATCGAAGAGATCGTGATCTTCCGCTGGAATAAAGTCTATCCGTCCGATCAGGTACTGGATGTGAATCTTGAGGAATGGAAACTTGCAGAAGAAGAACAGATCGAAGGTTCCACTCACGAGATCACAAAACAGATCTATCTTCCAAAACAATAAGCTAGATCAGAAAAGAATATAACAAGAGGAGAAGCAGTTGATGATGAGAGTAACAAAGAAATTATATGCCCTGCTGATCGCAGGAATGATGGCGGTATCATTGGCAGGATGCCAGAGTACAGGCAATAGCAGTAATGGTGAAAGCACACAGAACGAACAAAGCAGCAAAGGAAGTACAAATTCTTCCACCAAATCTGTATCATCTGATAATATTCCAGATTTTTCAGGGAATATGACGGTTGCTGTTGACAATAATAATCCAGATTTTACATCCAAGGATCTGACAACAAAATCCTACGAGTCTTACAGCAGACTTGACTCTGAAGGAAGATGTCAGGTGGCGGAAGCGTGTGTTGGAAAAGATATCATGCCAAAAGGAAAACGCGGAGCAATCGGTATGGTAAAACCAACCGGATGGCATACAGCAAAATACGATAACGTTGATGGGAAATATCTATATAACCGCTGTCATTTGATCGCTTACCAGCTGACCGGTGAGAATGCCAATAATAAGAACCTGATCACAGGAACAAGATCTTTTAATGTGGATGGAATGTTACCATATGAAGAGATGGTCGGTGACTATGTCCGTGAGACAGGCAATCATGTATTATACAGAGTTACGCCAGTCTTTGACGGAGATGACCTGGTAGCTAAAGGGGTACAGATGGAAGCGATGTCTGTGGAAGATAAGGGCGAAGATATCAAGTTTAATGTCTTTGTATATAATGTACAGGATGGAGTGAAGATTGATTACGAGTCAGGAGACAGTGAAGCAGACAGCAGCGTGCAGGTAACAACAGAGAATTCAAAAGCAAGCCAGAAATACCACACAAACCAGAATTCATCTAATAACAGCAAAAATAACAGCAGTAACAAAAATACAACAGCGGCAAAAACAACTGCTTCACAGGAAATCCGTGGAAACAGCAGATCAAAGGTATATCACTGCCCAGGTCAAAGAGATTATGACCGTATGGGAACATCAAAATATTTAGTCACATTTAAGAATGAGAAAGAAGCAAAAGCAGCGGGATATCATAAGGCACAAAGATAAAAGAAAGAGTTAACGATCCATAAAGACAGACAGGAGGTGTTTAACTGTTAAAATAATCTTATAAAAAATTATAAATATGTGTTG
>OGYI01003242.1_pt1 | contig 10438 bp, 9 predicted proteins | sample 1576521 | NCBI WGS metagenome assembly OGYI01 (sample SAMEA3541484, study PRJEB24748) | human gut metagenome | biome: human gut; feature: human-associated habitat; material: faeces | place: China | collected 2012
GGGGTATAATAAAGTCAACAGGCCGACGACCGGAACTGGACAGCCTGCCTGTAAGATCATTCATAATTATGGAGGCAAAAATCATGAAAATGGCAAAGAAGTTTCTGGCCGTCGCCCTCGCCGGCGTTCTGGCACTGTCTGTTCTGACTGGCTGTGGCAATAGTGTCAAGAGCAAGGATGTCGCTAAAGCTCTGACCAAGATGGGCATCGAGGCCGAGCAGGACAAGGACATGGATAAGGCTGCTGAGAACACCCTGACGGCTATCGAGGCTATCATCAATTCTGAGACCAATACCAATGCTGACGAAGCGCAAAAGATCACTCTGGATAATGCTGTTGGGAAAGGTGGCAAGCTCATTGCGGAGAGCGGCGTCATGACTGGTGCTGACACCGGAAACAAAGTCCAGACGGCTCTGGGCATTCAGGCTGGCGGCGCAAACGAGAACAAGCTGGTCCGCGTTGCTCTGGTCAAGACCGAGAATGCCAAGAAGGACGCAAACCTGCAGGCTGGCATTGTGGTGAAGGGCCTGGTCACTGCTAAAGTTGCTGACACCACCAAGGCTGTTAATCCCGGCAAGCTGGGTACTGCCAAGACCAGTGACGGCAAGTACATGCTGGTCGTCATCGTCAACGAGATTTCTGACAACTGATTTTCTCTTCCCCATGTGAGGACCGCCGCAAGGCGATAGATTCCCCATAAATAACGATGACAACAGGCCCCGGAGTGGAAACACCCCGGGGCTTGTTGTTTGTTGTTTCTTTTTTGCGCAGCACCGGCTTTATTGTATCCAACCTTCCATACGGAATCTTACAGGATATTAAGGAATTTCTTAACAAACCGTAATGAGAAGGGCTTTGGGCTGTAAGTTTGAGCCTGTATACTGGAACCATAACGAACGGGAATGATTCCGGAGGAGAAAACGGAATGCATCCCCGGCAAATGAAAAAAGGAAAGGAAGTACAAACCCATGAGTGATACGATCCTCGCTCTGCTCGGCTTTGCAACGGTGATCACGGTCATCGTCCTGCTGCTGCGCAATGTCACGGTCCCTGCACTGGCATTCGTCAGCGTCTCGACCATCACCGCAGCCATTCTGGTGGCTACCGGTGCTTTCACCCTGGATGAAATGGCCGGCTTTATCAAGGAGGGCGTCAAGGGCGTCCACGGTACGGCAATCCTGTTCATCTTCTCCGTCCTGTTCTTCGGCGTCATGACCGACGCGGGCATGTTCGACAAGATCATCGGCGCGCTGATGAAGAAGGTCGGCAACAACGTCGTCGGCGTTGCCCTGATGACCTGTCTCATCGCCATCATCGGCCATCTGGACGGCGGCGGCGCTTCCACCTTCCTCATCACCATCCCCGCCATGCTGCCCGTCTACAAGCGCCTGCACATGCGCCGTGAGACCCTGCTGCTCATCTGCGTCACCTCAATGGGCGTCATGAACCTGCTGCCCTGGGGCGGCCCGACCATGCGTGCCGCCAGCGTTCTGGGCGTTGAGTCCAATGACCTGTGGAGTCAGATCCTTCCGATGCAGATCGTCGGCCTGGTTCTGGCTGTCGGCACTGCCATCTTCTGGGGCCTGCAGGAGAAGAAGCGCATTGCCAAGCTGGGCGATGCTGCCGTAGAGGATGTCGGCAAGTACGATGATTCGGATAGCGAAGAGAAGAACAATGAGCTGGCTCGCCCGAAGAACTTCATCTTCAATGTTATCCTGACTCTGGCCGTCATCATCGTGCTGGTCCTGGACATCTTCCCCTCTTACTACGTCTTCATGGTCGGCTGCGCTCTGGGCATTCTGGTCAACTACCGCGGCAAGAAGCTGCAGAACTCCATCATCAAGAGCCATGCGGCTTCCGGCCTGACCATGGCCTCCACCATTCTGTGTGCCGGTGTCTTCCTCGGTGTCCTGAGCAAGAGCGGCATCATGGAGAAGATGGCCATCATGATGGCCAGCGTCATCCCCGCCTCTCTGGGCCGTTTCCTGCCCGTCATCATCGGCGTCCTGAGCGTGCCTCTGGCTCTGCTGTTCGATACCGACTCCTACTTCTACGGCCTGCTGCCCGTCCTGATCAGTGTTGGCAACCAGTTCGGCGTCAACCCGGCTCACATCGCCATCGCAATGGTCGTCTGCCGCAACTGCGCTACCTTCATCAGCCCGGTGGCTCCCGCTACCTATCTGGGCATCGGTCTGGCCGGTGTCGAGATCAAGGACCACATCAAGTACTGCTTCGGCTGGCAGTGGGGTGTTTCCATCGTCTGCCTCGTCGCTGGTCTGATCCTCGGCGTCATCCACTTCTGATAAACTGAGCTCCCGCCCGGCTGCCCTTCGTTGGACGGCCGGGCATTTTTGCAGGATACTTTTTACCACTTTTTTCCCAAGGAGGCTGCTGCAATGCGTGAGACCCCAGTCTGCACCGCGGCCGACGCCATCTACAAGCTGGCGGCGGGCAATCTGAAATACCTGAACGCAGAAAACGGGAGCGGCGATATTTCCCGCCGTATCCGGATGTCCACCTGGACGAAGGGCCAGTCGCCCTACGCCATCATCGTCACCTGTTCGGATTCCCGGGTCATCCCGGAGAACATCTTCTCGGCGGGCATCGGTGAGCTGTTCGTCATCCGGCTGGCGGGCAACATCATCGACGACCACCAGCTGGGCAGCATCGAGTACGCTGCCGGCCATCTGGGCTGTCGGCTGGTGGTGGTGCTGGGCCATACCCACTGCGGCGCGGTGGATGCGGCCATCAACTCCGAGCCGTCCGGCTATATCCGCTGCATCACGGACGAGATAAAAAAGGCCATCGGGGAGGAGACCGACCCCTACAAGGCCAGCTGTCTCAATGTCCGGCACAGTGTGCAGGAGATCGAAAAGAGCCTGTGCATCCATGACATCAAGACGGAAACGGGCCTGCGGGTCGTCGGTGCGATGTACCACATCGAGGACGGCAGCGTCGAATTCCTGTAAGGAACTCCCAGCATTGCGGCGGAACGGCCCTTTCTCAGAACGGGAAAGGGCCGTTTTTGTGTTTGACAATCGACGGCTATCAGTTTATACTATCGCTGAAAAAGCGGATACAACAGGAGGACAGGACAATGGTTCAGGTAGACCTTATCACAGGATTTCTCGGGGCAGGGAAGACCACCTTCCTGCGCAGATACGCGGCATGGTGGGCCGGGCAGGGCGTCAAAGTCTGTGTGCTGGAAAACGACTTCGGCGCGGTGAACGTGGACGCCATGCTCCTGCAGGACCTCGAGGCCCAGGGCGTGGAGCTGGAGACCATCAGCGGCGGCTGCGACTGCGACACCCACCAGCGCCGGATGCGGACAAAGCTCATCTCCATGGCCATACGGGGCTTTGAGCGGGTCATCGTGGAGCCCAGCGGCATCTTTGACGTGGACGAGTTCTTCGACGTGCTGCGGGACGAGCCGCTGGACCGCTGGTATCAGCTGGGCAATGTCATCGCCATCGTGGATGCCCTTCTGCCGGAAGAGCTTTCCCCGCAGGCAGAATATATCCTCGCTTCCGAGAGTGCGTGGGCGGGCAGTGTCCTCCTGAGCCGCTGTCAGCTGGCCTCTGACGCGCAGAAGCAGGGGGCAGAAGCCCATCTGGCCCGTGCGCTGGAGGCCTGCAAGTGCTCCCGGAAGTTCGGCCCGGAGGAGATCATTGCGAAGGACTGGGCCGATTTGACGGCCGACGACATGGCCCGCATCGCAAAGTGCGGCTGCCGGCAGGCCAGCTGCGAAAAGCTCCACTTCGACGCGCACGATGCTTTCACCTCGGCCTACTTCCTCGAGCTGGGCCTGCCCCGCGCTCAGCTGGAAAAGAACATCCCGTCCCTCTTCACCGACCCCGCCTGCGGAAATGTCCTCCGGGTGAAAGGCTTCGTGGAGGAGGATGGCCGGTGGTATGAGCTGAATGCTGCCGCCGCCGGTCTGACAGCGGCCCCCATCCCGCAGGGACAGCAGGTGCTCATCGTCATCGGCGAGGGGCTGGACAAGGCCCGGCTGGAAGAAGACCTGAGACAATGAGTTTTCCACAATGAAGCAGAGAATTGTGCAATATTGATTGCGCTGACCCTCCTGCAGCGTTATAATAGAGAAAAATAGATCAGGAGGCCGTTTTATGAGCACTTCGACCACCCAAAAGCCGACTACCCGCCGCATCGTGGGCATGGTGGTGGGCATTGTCATTATTGGTCTGGGCATCGCCCTCTTCAAGCAGTCCCATCTCGGCAACGACTCCATCAGCGCGCTGAATATGCGCCTTGCCGAGCTGCTGGGCATCTCGCTGGGCGTGCAGAACGTCACCACCAACATCCTCTTCTTTGCGCTGGAATTCTGGTTCGGGCGCAAGTACATCGGCCTTGGCACATTCGTCAACGGCATCGGCATGGGGTTCATCATAACCTTCTTCTACGAGCCCATTGCCGCGGCCTTCGGCCCGGCAGCGTCCCTGCCGGAACAGCTGGTGTGGGTGGTGCTGGCCGTCCTTGTGACGGCGCTGGGCGCGTCCCTCTACCAGACGGCGGACCTCGGCATCGCGCCCTACGATTACCTCTCGCTGGGCCTGCGGGACTACACGCACTTCCAGTACTTCGGCTGCCGCGTCTTCACCGACGCCTTCTGCGCCCTGCTCTGCTGGCTCCTGGGCGGTCTTGTGGGTCTGGGTACCCTCATCTGCGCGTTCTGCCTCGGACCCTTCATCCAGTTCTTCAACGGCCTCGTCTCCGAGCGGGTCCTGCAGTATAAGCCCGAAAAAGCATGAGCATAACGAAAAAGACATCTGCCGACGGCAGATGTCTTTTTTGTATCTTACTCGAATTTGAACAGCGGCGTGCCGGTGGAGACGATGCCGCCCGCGATGATATGGAGCTTTGGCAGGTCGTCGGCGTTGGTCACGATGACGGCGGTGGTGGTGGGGTGGTTGGCAGCGCGGATGGCGTCCAGATCGACCTTCAGCAGAGCGGTGCCGGCCTTGACCTTCTGCTCTTCCTTGACCAGAGCGGTGAAGCCCTTGCCCTGCATCTCGACGGTGTCCATGCCGACATGGATCAGCAGCTCGATGCCGTCGTCGCTGGTGATGCCGATGGCGTGCAGGGTGGAAGCCACCTGCGTGATGGTGCCGTCAAACGGGGCGTACACGGTGTCGCCGGTGGGCTCAATGCCGCAGCCGGGTCCCAGAATGGCGGTGGCGAACGTCTCATCGGGGATCTGCTCCAGCGGGATCACCGTGCCGTCGATGGGAGCCATGACGGTCATCTTTTCGCCTGCAAATTTCGGGGCGGCATCGTGTTTGCCGCCAAACAGTTTATCAAAAAAGCCCATTGTGAAAATCCTTCCTTCCTGTCATCCGGAAAAATAATAGCGCAGAAGATCGTAAACTCAAAAAGGGCAAGGATACACGGTCTGGTGTATGCTTGCCCCTTTCTCGCATTCTGCATTGCTCTTTTTTAACCATACCATACCCGGCCGAAAAATTCAATCAGCATCCCGCACAAAGAGAATGCAGAAACTTCGGCGAAACGCCAAAGAAAAACCCGGGCATGGAATTTACATCAGAGCGATGAGCTGCTCGATCTCTTCCATCTTAGTGGCCCAGCTGGTGGCGATGCGGACGACGGTGTGGCTGTCGTCGAACTTCTCCCAGAAGCCGAACTTTGCCCTGCCTTCCAGCGCGGTCAGCTGGGTGTTTTCCAGCACGACGAAGAGCTGGTTGGTGGGGGAGTCCATAAAGAAGCGGCAGCCCTTGGCGGCGAGGCCCTTCTTGAGGGCGTTGGCCGTCTCGATGGCGTTGCGGCTGATGCGGGTGTAGAGGCCGTCGGTGAAGAGGACGTCGAACTGGATGCCCATGAGGCGGCCCTTGGCCAGCAGAGCGCCCTGCTGCTTGACCATGGTCATGAAGTGGGCCGGTGCGCCGTGGGGGAAGACCACGGCCTCGCCGCAGAGTGCGCCCACCTTGGTGCCGCCGATGTAAAAGACGTCGGTGAGCCTGGCGAGGTCTGCCAGGCTCACATCGGTGCCTTCGCTCACCAGCGCGTAGCCCAGACGTGCGCCGTCCACGAAGAGGGGCATGTGGTAGGTGTGGCAGACGGCGGACAGGGCCTCGAGCTCAGCCTTGCTGTACAGGGTGCCGTACTCGGTGGGGTGGGAGATATACACCATGCCGGGGAAGACCATGTGGTCGTGGTTCGAGTCGGCGTAGAAGGTCTTGCAGAAATCCTCCACCGTGGCGGCATCCAGCTTGCCGTTCTTCTGGGGCAGGCCGATGACCTTGTGGCCGGTGAACTCGATGGCACCCGCCTCATGACCGGCCACATGGCCGGTGGCGGCGGCGATGACGCCCTCCCAGCGGCGGAGCGTGGAGGCGATGACGATGGAGTTGGCCTGGGTGCCGCCGGAGATGAAGAAAACATCTGCCTCGGGGCAGGCGCAGGCGGCGCGGATCTTCTCCTTTGCGCTGGCGCAGTAGGGGTCGGTGCCGTAGCCGGACACCTTCTCGAAGTTCGTTTCCGTCAGCTTCTGCAGGATGGCGGGATGCGCACCCTCGCAGTAGTCGTTCTCAAAATACAGCATATTCTTTCCCTTTCCTTTATTACGATAAAAAGATGATCCTATTGTGAGCCAGGAACGCGCTTTTGTCAACCCTTTGGAACCATGGAAAAATGCCCACCCTTTGCTGTATCTTTAATTTATTTGTGGTATACTTTTACAGTGGAACCGAATATAGATCGGGAGGGACAGCAAATGAAGCAGATGCTCTGGAAAAAGGACGTCCGGGTATTTTTGGCGGCGCTCATCGGGGCGTTCGCCTGTGTGACGCTCATCCAGCTCATCAGCGGCCGCATCGACGGTGTGGCCTCGATGGTGTTCCTGCTGGCGGTGTTTTTTGTTTCCATGTACACCGACGGCTACTGGTGGGGCGTGGCCGGTTCTGTCATCAGCGTGCTGGCGGTCAACTTCGCGTTCCGCACGCCCTACTTTGCCTTCAACTTCACCATCCCGGAGAACATCTTCTCCGGCGTGGTGATGCTGGTGGTCTCCTTTATGACGAGCACCCTGACCACCCGCATCAAAAAGCAGGAGCAGCTGCGGATGGAGAGCGAGACGGAGAAGATGCGGGCCAACCTCCTGCGGGCTGTCTCCCACGACCTGCGCACCCCGCTGACGTCCATCTACGGGGCCTGCTCTACGGTCATCGACAACTACGACTCGCTGGGCCGGGAGCAGAAGATAAAGCTCCTTTCCGAGGCCTGTGCCGACGCCCAGTGGCTCAACCGGATGGTGGAAAATCTGCTCTCCGTCACCCGCATCGACGCCGACGGCGTCGCCATCCAGAAGACGCCCACCGTGCTGGAAGAGCTGGTGGATACGGTGCTGGTGCGGTTCCAGAAGCTCCACCCCGGCGTACCGGTGGAAGTAAAGCTTCCGGATGACTTCATCGTCATCCCGATGGACTCCATGCTCATCCAGCAGGTGCTGACGAACCTTTTGGAAAACGCGGTGCTCCACGCCAAGGGGATGACCCGCCTGACGCTGCGGGTGTTCACGCTGGGGCAGCGGGCGGTGTTCGAAGTCATTGACAACGGCTGCGGCATCCCGAAAGAGCGGCTCAAGACCCTCTTCACCGGCACGACCCTGACGCAGGATACCTCGTCGGGCGGCAAGCACGGCATGGGCATCGGGCTGTCGGTATGCGCGGCCATCATCAAAGCCCACGGCGGCGAGATAAAGGCCGAGAGCACGCCCGGCGAGGGTACGACCATCCGGTTCTGGCTGGAGACCGAAGAAGTGGATACGGAGGAAACAGAGGATGAGCAATAATAAATTCAAGGTACTTATCATCGAGGATGAGGCGAACATCTGCAGCTTCATCCAGACCCTGCTGGAGACCAACGGCTATCAGGCACTGGTGGCCCAGACCTGCGTGATGGGCATGACCATGTTCATCTCCTATAACCCGGATCTCGTCATCCTGGACCTCGGCCTGCCCGACCGGGACGGTCTGGACGCCATCCGCTCCATCCGGCAGAAGTATCTGACCCCCATCATCGTCCTGTCGGCCCGCACCACCGAGCAGGATAAGATCGAGGCCCTCGACCTCGGTGCCAACGACTATATCACCAAGCCCTTCGGCACCGGTGAGCTGCTGGCCCGGGTGCGGGCTGCGCTGCGGGTGAACCGCTATGGCGGCGGCAGTCTGCCCGGCGGGGTGTTCAGCGCACAGGGCCTCACCATCAACTACGAGCGCCGCAAGGTGTTCGTGGACGGGCAGGAGGTTCGCCTGACCCAGACGGAGTACAATATCGTGGCCTTTCTGTCCGAGCACGCCGGGCGCGTGATGACCTATGCGGCCATCGTCCGGGCCATCTGGGGCGACACGGACGCCAGCAGCACCAAGAAGCTGCAGGTAAATATGGCCAATATCCGCAAAAAGCTGGGCAGCCGCCCGGGCAGCAATACTTATATCCTCAACGAGCTTGGCGTGGGCTATCGGATGATAGAAGAAGACGCAAAGCCCATGGAACCTGCGGAGGAGACGAAATGACACTGGCGCTGAGCCTGTTTGTCCTGTTTTATATCTTGATGCTGGCGGTGCAGCAGTACCGCCCCTGGGTCGCGCTGGGCGGGGCCGGGGCGTTCCTGCTGCTGGGAAAGCTTGGCGTGTATGATTTCACGCTGGCGGACGCCGCCCGGGCCGTAGACTTCAATGTCCTGCTGATGATGGCGGGAATGATGGGTACGGTCTTTCTTTTTATCCAGAGCAAGATGCCCGCCCGGCTGGCCGAGGAGCTCATTGCCCATGTGCCGGATGTCCGGTGGGCCGTGTCGGTGATGGCGCTGCTGGCGGGGTTCATCAGTGCCTTTGTGGACAATGTGGCCACCGTGCTGATGGTGGCTCCGGTAGGGCTTGCCATCGCCCGGCGGCTGAAACTGTCGCCGGTGCCGGTGCTCATCGCCATTGCGGTGTCGTCCAATTTACAGGGCGCGGCAACGCTGGTGGGGGACACCACGAGCATCCTGCTGGGCGGCTTTGCGGGGATGAATTTCTTCGATTTCTTCTGGATGGAGGGCCGGCCCGGTATCTTCTGGAGCGTGGAGCTGGGAGCGCTGGCCTCGCTGGGGGTGCTGCTCTGGCTGTTCCGGGACCAGCGCCAGCCTGTCCATGTCACGGTGGAAACGGAGGTGGAGGACGATGTCCCCACGGCGCTTCTCCTGCTGACGGTAGGTCTGCTCATCGCGGCGTCCTTCCTGCCTGAGCCCTCTGGCGGCGTGCTGCTTCTGCTTTATACCTTGCGCAGCGGACTCGTCTGCATGGGGCTGTGCCTCTTCGGTGCCGCCCGTGCCTGCTGGCGCAGCCGCTCCCTGAAGCCTTTGGCCGAGACGTTCCGGGCGCTGGATTATGACACCCTGCTGCTGCTCTTCAGCCTCTTTATTCTGCTGGAAGGAGTGAGCAGGGCGGGTGTCATCGACGCGGCGGCGCAGCTGTTCCACTCCGCAGCCGGAGACGAGCCGCTGCATCTTTACCTGCTGCTGGTGGCCGCGTCGGTGGGGCTGTCGGCCTTCATCGACAACATCCCCTATGTGGCGGCCATGCTGCCGGTGGTGCAGGGCGTCGCCGCCCTCATGAACGGCGGCGCGGGCATTGAGCCGGAGCTGTTCTACTTCGGTCTGCTTACCGGCGCGACGCTGGGCGGCAACCTGACTCCCATCGGCGCGTCGGCCAACATCGCGGCCATCGGCATTCTCCGCAAGAACGGCGAGACTGTCCGTACCCGGGACTTTCTGCGCATCGGCGTACCCTTCACACTGGCGGCAGTTCTCGTGGGGGCGGGGAGCCTCTGGCTGTTCTGGGGTATCTGAGAAAATTCAGGAAAAACTGCAAAAGAAGACGATCTCGGAACAAGAGGAAAACTTAAATGCTTCGGAAGCTGCATTAAACGAGGGCGAGCAGAAATTGGCGGCCGCAAAGGCCAAGCTCGATGAATCCTACAATCAGCTCGCCAGCGGCCAGGCCCAGCTTGACGCGGCCAAACAGGAGCTTGCCGATGGCCAGGCTCAGCTTGCCAGCGCCAAGACTCAGCTTGCCGACGGCCAGAAACAAATTGATGAGGCAAAAGCAGAACTTGAGGAAGGGCGGACGGAGCTTGAAGACGGCTGGAAAGAATATGAGGACGGAAAAGCTAAAGCTGAGGAAGAAATTGCTGACGGCCAGGAAAAGCTTGATGACGCTAAGGCTGAGGTAGAGGATATTGCCTATCCTAAGTGGTATGTTTCCGACCGCTCTGCCCTTTCGGGGTATGGGGAGCTGGGAGACAATGCGGACCGAGTAAGAGCAATCGGCGAAATTTTCCCGGTGCTGTTCTTCCTTGTGGCCGCATTGATTAGCCTGACGACCATGACCCGCATGGTTGAAGAAGAACGTATACAGATCGG
>OGYI01003248.1_pt1 | contig 10414 bp, 6 predicted proteins | sample 1576521 | NCBI WGS metagenome assembly OGYI01 (sample SAMEA3541484, study PRJEB24748) | human gut metagenome | biome: human gut; feature: human-associated habitat; material: faeces | place: China | collected 2012
TCTGTGGAACAAACATAAAGGCACCAGAACCTGCAGTTAAAGGGACGCCTCAAAAACAGCTACGAATCCCATGAACTGGAATAAACATAAAAATACCCTATTAAATCACTCGATGATAAGGCCGGGTATCTATAGACGAAAAATTAAAGTTTTAGGTGACGTTTTTCCGAAATTTTAATGCTTGAAATCAGGAAATGTCACCTATATAGTAAAAATTGCTTTTCCAGATACCGGTTTTTTAGAAAAAGCGGTATCTGGAAAAGCAATTTTTGATCTATAGAGACCTTCCGGTATCTGAATGTTAAATTTTCAATATATAGATACCACAATGGTATTTTTTACATGAAATTTATTGGGATAGATACCACGATGACATCTTTCCTATGAATTTTGATTATATAGAACCCATCCTTTATTTATAAGTTTATAATGCCCGAACATATAAAGACTTTAATAGAACTATTGTTTCACAAAATACCGGCAATGAAATTTCCACCTATTAGCATGTCAGGATTCCAAAGTATTTATCACTTTACCGTAAACGCTCATTGCACGCATTTCCTTCCGGGAGAGCCTTTAACTGCAAATTCTGGTGCCTTTATATTTGTCACATAGACAGGATTTGCGGGCATCATCCTTTTACTTATAGTTTTCCAATCCACAGGAAGAAGGGGGACATTTCTTTCGGAAGAACAAATTTGCAACTGCGCCGTAGTTCCATCACATAACGCTAATAGCATAAAAGTAAAATATTTATCAAAATTATCTGAAATCAATATCGGCGTTAATTTGCAAATTTTTCTGTAGAAAGAGAATGCCCCCCTTCTTCCGTCGCATCGAAAAAACTTATATTTAGAACAATCCCCGCAAATCCGTCCCACTGAAAACAAAAGGCCCCAGACCACGCAGTTAAACAGCAATTTAACTGGCTATAAAAATCCACGTATTGAGATTCAAGCAAAATTCAATCTTTCCATGGTACCGTAGAAAGAAAGGAAAATTATTCCTACAATACCTATTGACATGATAGGAATTAAGGGGTATGATAAACGAAAGTCAAGGGAGGCGGAAACATGAAGCGAAAATCATTTTCAATGGTAAAGAAAATAGCTGTACTGTCCATGGCAGCAATTCTGTTGATTGGATGTACCGGATGCGGAAGCAAAAAAAGTCATGTACTGACAATCACTAACGTCTCCTACGATCCGACAAGAGAATTTTATGAAGCATATAATCCTCTGTTTGAGAAATATTATAAGGAAAAAACGGGAAAAGAAGTGGATATTATTCAATCCCACGGAGGTTCCGGTGCACAGGCACGCTCTGTTGTGGAAGGATGCAATGCTGATGTCGTTACACTGGCACTGGAGCATGATATCACACTGATCGAGCAGACCGGACTGATTGAAAAAGGCTGGGAACAGGAATTTGCCGATGACAGTTCCCCATACACTTCGACGATTGTTTTCCTCGTCCGGAAAGGCAATCCGAAACAGATCAAAGACTGGGACGATCTGGTAAATAAAAAGGTCGAGATCATCACCCCGGACCCGAAGAGCAGTGGTGGTGCCTGCTGGAACTTTTTAGCAGCACTTTCCTATATAAAGGAGCAGACCGATGATGAGAAGGAACAGAAAGCATTTCTGCAGAAACTTTACTCGCAGGTTTCCGTCATGGATTCCGGAGCGCGCGGTTCCACAACCACGTTTGTGGAAAACCAGAAAGGGGATGTACTGATCGCGTGGGAAAATGAGGCAATTACCACGATGAAAAGTTATCCGGATGAATATGAGATGATTACGCCGAGTGTCAGTATTCTGGCACAACCGAGTGTGGCGATTGTGGATGACAATGCGGATGCCAACGGCACGCAGGAAGTGAGCCGCGAGTACCTGAATTATCTGTACACCGATGATGCGCAGCGGCTGGCGGCAGAGTATGGTTACCGTCCGAGCAATGAATCAATTCTGAAGGAATTTTCCGACCGTTTTGACCTGAATGTGAAATTATATACGATCAAAGATTACGGCGGCTGGAACGAAGCATATAAGAACTATTTTGACGATGGAGCAATGTTTGATGAAATCTACGGCAACGAATAAGACAAAAAAAGTACGTGTGATACCGGGGTATCACCTCACATTGGGAATTACAGTGACAATGCTTTCCCTGATTGTGCTGATCCCGCTGGCATCTGTGATGGTTTCCGCATTAAAACTGCGTCCGGCAGAGTTCTGGTCCCTGATCACGAAGCCGACCGTGCGGCATGCATTTGCGACCAGCATCGGATGTTCGTTTATTGCGGCACTTATAAACAGTGTGTTCGGTGTGATCATTGCCTGGGTGCTTGTAAGATATGAGTTTCCGGGAAAACGTATCCTCGATGGCTGTATTGAGCTTCCGTTTGCACTGCCGACTTCGGTAGCAGGTATCACACTTTCTAAAATGTATTCCGAAAACGGAATCCTTGGGACTCCGCTTGCAAAACTTGGCATCAAAGTATCCTACACACATCTGGGACTGGTCATTGCACTGGTGTTTGTCGGAATTCCGTTTGTCATCCGTGCCGTGCAGCCGGTGCTTGAAAAACTCGACGGACAGTATGAGGAAGCGGCATTTATGCTTGGAGCCAACCGGTTTCAGACCTTCCGCAGAGTGCTTCTGCCGGAGATGATGCCCCCGGTTTTAACCGGATTTGGGCTTGCCTTTGCCAGAGGGATTGGTGAGTACGGAAGTGTCATTTACATATCCGGAAACAGTGCAAGGGAACATACGCAGGTGATCTCCTATGTGATCATGCAGAAGCTTGGGTATATTGATTATGCGAGTGCCACGGCAATCGCGCTGGTAATGTTGATTTTATCGTTTGTTTTACTGCTTGCTGTGAATATCGTACAGATGAAACAGGCAGCCAGAACCAACAATGTGTAAGTACAACGGGAAACCAGCCAGTTTGTTTTAAGAAAGGAAGTTCGTTTTTATGGAACAAAAGAAAAGTACGAAATACATCTTAATAGCCATCAGCGTTCTTTTCATATTTGTTATGCTGATTCTTCCCCTGTTTTCGATTCTCTTCAGTGCATTGAAAGAAGGATTTGCTTTTTATCTGCAGGCGGTCACAACCGAATATGTGCGTTCGGCTCTTTTGGTTACATTGCTTGCAACTGTGATCGCGGTAGTTGTCAATACGTTTTTCGGAATCATGGCGGCATGGCTTCTGACAAAGTTTTCTTTCCGTGGGAAACAGGTGCTTGCCACGCTGATCGATATCCCGTTTTCGATCTCTCCCGTCATTGTAGGTCTTGCCTTTTTGATGACCTTCGGACGACTCGGCTGGACGTATCCGGCAATCCGGGCGATCAACCAGTTTTTCGGAACAAACATCCGCATTACGTTTGCGTTACCGGGTGTGGTGCTTGCCACAATTTTTGTCACTTTCCCGTTTGTATCGCGTGAGATCATCCCGATCTTAAATGCACAGGGCAAAGACGAAGAAGAGGCTGCAGCATTGATGGGAGCCGGGGGATTTACGATTTTCCGGAAAATTACCCTTCCCCAGATGAAATGGGGACTGATCTATGGTATCATTTTATGTACGGCGCGTGCGTTAGGCGAGTTTGGAGCAGTCAATGCACTCTCAAAGACCAGAGGGCAGACATTTACCCTGCCGCTGGAGATTGATGCCTTATATATGTCGGGGACGGATACTTCCATCACCTCCGCATTTGCAGTATCTTCCATTCTGGTCATTATTGCGGTGATCGTGCTGATACTCAGAAACATTTTTGAATACAGAAGCAAAAACAGTAAAGGCATACAGTAAGGAGTCAGGCTATGTACGTGGAAATGAAAGATATTTGTAAAAATTACGGAAACTTCCGGGCTTCCGACCATGTCAGCTTTGGCATTGAAAAAGGAAAATTAGTCGCACTGCTTGGACCTTCCGGAAGCGGAAAGACCACTCTGCTTCGCATGATTGCAGGGCTTGAGACACCAAACAGCGGTGATATCTATATTGACGGGCAGCGTGTCAACGATGTGCCGGCGGCAAAACGAGGCATCGGTTTTGTATTTCAGAACTATGCATTGTTCCGTTATATGACCGTCTACGACAACGTAGCTTTTGGTCTCGAACTTGCCAAGGTGCCGAAAAAAGAAATCAAAAAGCGCGTGACCGAACTGTTGGAACTGACCGGATTAAGTGGAATGGAAAAGCGTTATCCGAACCAGTTGTCCGGCGGGCAGCGTCAGCGGGTGGCATTTGCCCGCGCATTGGCACCGAATCCGCAGGTACTTCTTCTCGATGAGCCGTTTGCGGCAATCGATGCAAAAGTCCGCACTGAACTTCGCAACTGGCTTCGCGAGATGGTTGTAAAGCTTGGCATTACAAGCATTTTTGTCACCCATGATCAGGATGAAGCCGTCGAGGTGGCCGATGAGATTATCATCACAAACCATGGACATATCGAGCAGATGGGAACGCCGATGGAAATTTATAAATCACCGGACACCCCGTTCGTGGCACAGTTTATCGGCCGTTCCTCGATCGTAGAGCATTATGAGCGTCTGCTTGGATTTGATCCGGTCGAGGGCGCAACCCACGCAGTTATCCGTCCGGAATTTGTCCGCATGTCCAGAAGCGAGCCACCGCAGCATATGAGTGCCGCCGAGCGTGGAATCGTAAAAGATGTGATATTCCGAGGAAATCATCTGGATGTTGTCGTTGATGTGGGAGGTATCCCGATCGTCACCGAGCGCTCACTTGAAAAAGATCCGGTAGAGATCGGAGAAAAAGTGTATGTCTTAATCTACCGGCTTTACATATTTGATGAAAACCAGACCTATCTCGTAGAAAATAAGGAAATGCAGGAAGGTGAGGTCTTCTACATTTAATCACAAGGAAGGATTACTTATGAAAATCGAGGGAAAAAAAATACTCCATACGGATGTCCTCATCATCGGCGGCGGCACAGCAGGCTGCTACGCGGCAATGACCATCCGTGAACAATCCGATTATTCCATAATCATAGCAGAAAAAGCCAACATCAAGCGCAGCGGCTGTCTGGCAGCCGGAGTCAACGCGCTCAATGCCTATATCACCAAAGGTCATGTTCCGCAGGATTACGTGGACTACGCCACAAAAGATGCCGACGGCATCGTCCGGCAGGATCTGCTTTTGACCATGTCCGAAGGACTCAACCGTGTGACCGCCAAAATGGAACAGCTTGGTCTGGTCATCTTAAAAGATGAAAACGGCGAGTATGTGGCAAGAGGAAACCGCAATATCAAGATCAACGGCGAAAACTTCAAGCCGCTTCTTGCAGATGCTGTCAGCAAATTAGACGATGTGACCGTCATCAACCAGTTAAACATTACCGATTATCTGGTAAACAATAATAAGATCGAAGGAGCCGTCGGTTTTTCCATTGCAGACGGTACGGCCTACGAGATCCGCGCAAAAAAAGTGCTGATCGCAACCGGAGGAGCCGCAGGACTTTACCGCCCGAACAATCCGGGCTTTTCCCGTCATAAAATGTGGTATCCGCCGTTTAACACCGGTGCCGGATATGCCATGGGAATGGAAGCCGGAGCCGAGATGACCACATTTGAGATGCGCTTTATCGCCCTGCGCTGTAAAGATACGATCGCTCCGACCGGAACGATTGCACAGGGTGTCGGAGCAAAGCAGATCAACGCACACGGAGAAGTGTATGAGACAAAATACGGTCTGACTACTTCCCAGCGTGTGTACGGAACTGTTGAAGAAAACGTACAGGGACGCGGACCATGTTATCTTCGCACCGAGGGCATCTCCGCAGAGCAGGATGAATCGCTCTTAAAAGCATACTTAAACATGGCACCGGGACAGACCCTCAAGTGGGTGGAATCTGGGAAAAATCCAAGTGAGCAGAACGTGGAAATTGAGGGAACGGAGCCGTACATCGTAGGTGGTCATACCGCCAGCGGTTACTGGGTAGACACCGAACGCGAGACAACGATCCACGGACTCTATGCTGCCGGAGATGTGGCAGGCGGCTGTCCACAGAAATATGTAACCGGCGCACTGGTGGAGGGCGAGATCGCAGCCCATTCCATCGTGCAGAAATTAAACGAAGAACAGGTGGCAGATATGGCGGCTTCTGATGAAGAAGCGGTTCTTGAAAATAAAATTGCCGAGTATGATGCATTTCTCACAAAGCAGGACCCGGCATTTACCGTTGAGGAACTCGAGGAAGCCATGCAGAAAGTCATGGACCAGTATGCAGGCGGAATCGGAACCCATTACCAGTTCAACGAAAAGCAGCTTGCCATGGCGGAAGAAAAAATAAAGAAATTGCAGATCCTTGCAAAAGGACTTGCGGCAGCCGATATGCATGAACTGATGTTTATCTATGAGCTGAAAGAACGCCTGACCGTGTGCCTGACTGTGATCGCACATCTGCGTGCACGCAAGGAGACACGCTGGCACAGTTTCGCGGAGAATCTGGATTATCCGGAGAAGAGTGATGCATGGCTCTGCTATGTAAACTCGAAAAAGAACGGGGACCAGATTACGATGATCCGCAGAGATCTGGTGAAAGGAGGAGAAACCTATGAGCATCGCGATTGATTCCATGAAATGCAGGGCATGTGGAAAATGTCTGGATGTCTGTCCGGGAAGCCTGATCGTGCGCGGCGAAGACAAAAAAGCCGTGATCCGGTATCCGAAGGACTGCTGGGGATGCGCCTCCTGTATCAAGGAGTGTCCGTTTGAGGCAATTTCCTATTACCTGGGTGCCGACATCGGCGGCATGGGAAGCCAGATGACCGTTCATACGGAAGGAGATCTGTTACACTGGCGAATTAAAAAAACAGATGGTACAATAGAAACAATTGTTGTGAATAAAAAGGATTCGAATAAATATTAAGGAGGAAGATCATGAGTCAATTATCTCATCTTGATGCACTCGAAGCGGAAGCAATCTACATTATCCGTGAGGTAGCGGCAGAGTGTGAAAAACCAGTAATGCTTTATTCCATAGGAAAGGACAGTTCGGTAATGCTTCATCTTGCCATGAAAGCATTTTATCCGGAGAAGCCGCCATTCCCATTTTTACATGTGAACACGACATGGAAATTCAAGGAAATGATTCAGTTCCGTGATGAGACGGCAAAGAAACTTGGGATTAACATGATCGAGTATATCAACGAGGACGGTGTAAAGCGTGGCATCAATCCGTTTGATTACGGCAGCCAGTACACCGACATCATGAAGACACAGGCATTAAAACAGGCGTTGAATAAATACGGATTTACTGCAGCATTCGGCGGCGGACGTCGTGACGAGGAAAAATCCCGTGCAAAAGAGAGAATTTTCTCTTTCCGTAATGAGAATCATGCATGGGACCCGAAGAACCAGAGACCGGAGATGTGGAAACTTTATAACTCCAAGATCAACAAGGGTGAGAGTATTCGTGTGTTCCCGATTTCCAACTGGACGGAGACGGATATCTGGGAGTACATAAAGAGAGAAAACATCGATATCGTGCCGCTGTATTTTGCAGCAAAGCGTCCGGTGATTGAGCGTGACGGACAGATTATCATGGTGGATGATGATCGTCTGAAACTTCGTCCGGGTGAGAAAATTGAATACAAGAATGTGCGTTTCCGTACCTTGGGATGCTATCCACTGACCGGTGGAATCGAATCCAACGCGACCACATTAGATGAGATTATTGACGAGACCTTGAGTGCTGTAGAGTCTGAGCGGACCACCCGTGTCATTGACAACGAGGCAGCCGGCAGCATGGAACGAAGAAAGAGGGAGGGTTATTTCTAAAATGAGCGGATTATTGAAATTTATTACCTGCGGTAGTGTAGACGATGGAAAGTCCACACTGATCGGACATATTTTATACGATTCCAAACTGCTTTACGCAGATCAGGAGAAAGCGTTGGAGCTGGATTCCAAAGTAGGAAGCCGCGGCGGCGCAATCGATTACTCCCTCCTTCTGGACGGACTGATGGCAGAGCGTGAACAGGGTATCACCATTGATGTGGCATACCGTTACTTTACAACCGAAAAGAGAAGCTTTATCGTGGCAGATACTCCGGGACATGAGGAGTACACAAGAAACATGGCAGTCGGTGCATCCTTTGCAGACCTTGCCGTTATCCTTGTGGATGCAAAGCAGGGCGTGCTCGTACAGACCAGAAGACATGCCAGAATCTGTGCACTGATGGGAATCCGTTACTTTGTATTTGCTGTAAATAAGATGGATCTTGTCGATTACAGTGAGGAGCGTTTCAAGGAGATCGTTGACCAAATTCAGGAACTTTCCAAGGAACTGCATTTAGCGAGTGTCAAGATCATTCCGGTATCTGCAACCGAGGGTGACAATGTCACCACCCATTCCGACAATATGCCATGGTACACGCAGGAGCCACTGCTTGCTTACTTAGAGAATATCGATGTGAGCGAAAAGAAGCAGGAAGAAGGCTTCTATATGCCGGTACAGCGTGTCTGCCGTCCGGATCACACGTTCCGTGGTTTCCAGGGACAGATCGAGAGTGGCGCTGTATCGGTCGGTGATACAATCGTGACTCTGCCAAGCAATGAGCATGCAAAAGTAAAGAGCATTTTAGTCGGAGATAAAGATGCACAGACTGCAGATGCAGGCCGTCCAGTTACCATCCAGCTTGACAAGGAAGTGGATGTATCCCGCGGATGTGTTCTCGCAAAAGATACGAAGCTTCCGGTCAGCAAGAAATTTACCGCAACAATCCTCTGGATGGACGATGAGGAACTGACCGTCGGCAAAGATTATCTCGTAAAACTCGGTACACGTACGATTCCGGGTATCTTAAAGAATATCCAGTACAAGATTGATGTCAACACCGGTGAATTTATTCCGGTTGGCCGCCTGCGCAAGAACGAGATTGCAGTCTGCGATCTGGTATTGCAGGAAGAGATCGTCATTGATGCTTTTGCAAAGCATAAGACATTGGGAGAACTGATCCTGATCGACCGTATTTCCAACATGACCTCCGCATGTGGTGTTGTGGAAAATCCAACGCTCGATGAGACGAAAGACTTAAAATGCGCATTTGCCCACGGAAATCTCAAGGCAAACGGAGATATCTTCGAGGAATATTACTATGACCTTGAGGCGATGAACGTCTTTAAGGTACAGCCTTCCGATAAAACTTACACGATCGGTGATGTGATTCCGGTCAAGGGTGAGACGTATCAGTATCCGGACAGCTTTGATGTGGTTGTTCTGCGTGAGCAGGTAGCGGTATCCATCCGTGACCAGAAGGTTACTGCAATTATTCCGCTTGCTGACTTTGCATACAACGATGTGCCTATCATCAACGGCCGTGGATTTGCAGTTCATGTAACAAGTGCCGCAGATGTGGATGCGTTCAAGAAGGAGCTTTCCGCAGAGGGCAGTGAGATCTCTGAGAACTTCTTTAATAAGTGGGTTGATTTTGAGACTTACCGCCGCATCGTATTTAAGGATGAGCACTGGACAGAATAATCATTTTATTATGAGAATGGAATCCCTGCTGGTTTTAACCAGCGGGGATTTTTTTGATGGAAAAATAAGTGGAAATAAAAGGTTGACAATAGGGTATGATTGCGGTATATTAACTATAACATATTAAACCTATTAGATAAGTATGAATTAGGGGAAATGAAATGGGATTCAACACAGAACTACTACATGGTACAAAAACCGGAGATCCGGTGACCGGAGCCACACTTACCCCGGTGTACCAGTCCAGTGCTTTCTTTCAGCCATCGGCAGAGCAGCATGAGAAGCTGTTTCACAACAAAGCTGCTGGATATTCTTACACAAGAATCAATAACCCGACCATCGCAGCATTTGAAGAACGCATGACGGTTCTGGAAAAAGGTGTGGCATCCGTTGCCTGTGCATCCGGCATGGCGGCAATTACCAATGCCCTTCTGAATATCGTAGGAAGTGGTGATGAGATCATCACAAGCACCAGCCTGTATGGAGGAACGATTGATCTTTACCACGATCTGGAAGCGTTTGGGATTACAACAATTTTTGCAGATACGAGTGATCTGGAAGATCTCGAATCCAAGATCACGGATAAGACGAGAGTCATCTTCGCGGAGACGATTGGAAATCCAAAGCTGGATGTGACCGACATCCCGGCACTTGCAGAGATCGCAAAGCGGCACAATCTTCCGCTCATGATCGATAATACGGTAGCTACCGCGTTTCTCGTTCGTCCGCTCGAACTTGGCGCAGACATTGTAATCAATTCCACATCCAAATACATCAACGGCAACAGCAGTGCCATCAGTGGTGTGATCACCGATGCGGGAAGATTCAAATGGGATCTGGAGCGGTATCCGGGCATGAAAGACTATAAAAAGTTTGCAAAATTTGCCTTTACT
>OGYI01003256.1_pt1 | contig 10379 bp, 10 predicted proteins | sample 1576521 | NCBI WGS metagenome assembly OGYI01 (sample SAMEA3541484, study PRJEB24748) | human gut metagenome | biome: human gut; feature: human-associated habitat; material: faeces | place: China | collected 2012
TAAAGTGTAATTAAGGTTCGTGGCGAGACGAACAATTCCTTAATTAATAGGTCGCAAAGCGACCTCACTTTTAGGAGGTTTTGTCAAGTACTTTTTTGTAAAAAAAGAAAAGAATTCATTCAAATGCCCATGAAATCAGGGCTGAAGGAATTCTAAAATTTTTCTAAAATTCTTAAGTTGACCACATTGATTCTGTAGATAATAAAAAATTAATAAAATATAGAGATAAAAATTTTAATGTATACTATTATGTTTCGCAAGCCGAGTCTGTACACTTTTTGAAAAGAACAATTACTGATAGAAAAAATGCTATGAATGTACTGTTAAATACAGGTTTTATAGATGAAAGAAAAAAAGTAGTATCAGATCTCATTGGGAGTAGAAATGGAATCAGTGGTCATCTTATTAATGATGAGATTATAACATTGGATAATGAACTGAAAAAGAAGGCTGTAAAACTAAAAGCATTATCGAAGCGTAACATGCATGCTGAGATTGAAAACATAGAGTATGTAGATTTAGGTTTGTATAATAAAGATTCTAATTTGTATTTTTGGGATAGTTTAAGTATTGCAGAGTTAGATATTTCTGAGATTAAGAGGGGATTAAATATATTAGAGGGCATAATTTCTTTTTGGGAGAATGAAATTGATTATAGAAATTATCGCTGGAATGAAGATATATCAAAAATACTTAAAGGGAATTCGATAGGAGATTATATAGAGTATAAAGAATATATAATTAATAATGCAGTGTCGGTGCAAAAAGTTGAACAGCAATTGGAAAAGTGGGATTCTACTGTACAAATATATAACCGTACGTTGTTTTTTAGACAGGAAATCCCAGAGGCAGATAATTACAAAGATGAGGATGTTATCGCTTTAAAGAAATGGATTCCAGAATTGGAAAAATATGATTTTTCGTTGATTAAGAATATTACGAGTGAAATTCTTAGTTTAAAGAATACGTTTTCTACAAATCAAACAATAATAGACAAGCTAGCAAGTGCTCGAAAGATTTAAAAAAATGCCAAGGATGAATATGATGAACAGGGAGCGACATGCCCATTTTGTAATACAAAATTTGCTGATGTAACTTCTTTAAATGATGGTTTTGAGGACGTAGACAAATTGTTGCAAATCGAGAGTGGAAGCATGGGAGAAAGAATGGCACTGAAAAGAAAGGAACTGGAAAGTGCGGTTGAAAAGGTAAAGGAGATAGTCCATCCATATGTAGATGGATTAGACGAGAATACTATTGAATTGTTAATACAGAGAAAAACGTCATTAAGAGGATTTGTTAGTGATTCTGGGAGGGTAGCTAATGTTGAGAAGGTAGTAAAATATCTTGCCGATGCAGATTATATGTCTGAAACAGAGGGAGATAATAGTGTAATAGATATACAAAGAGTGTTATCCGGATTGGTCAAGAATATAACGAATCAAGAATTTGATAATCTCAATATCAAGCACAAGTTTGAAAAAGTAGAGGAGATATATGGCGAAGGTATTAAGGATATAAAGAAACAGATGACAGTAGAAACATTAAAGAAGAAATCCCAATATCTAGAAAAGGTTGTCTGGGAAAAAGAAAATACTGAAATTCATGAAATTAAGAAAGAAATGAAAGACTTAATTGTTAGAAAAGAAAAGATGAAGAATATTCGTCAACAGTTGAATGAACTTAGCAAGATATATGATAAATCAGTAGATGATTATAAGAATATTACTTTGAAATAATTGAGAGTACCTTTGTTGATATATACAGGGAAAATTTTGCAAGATTATCAAAATGGATTAGGGGTATTTGTAAGTAAAGATGAAATGCGGTTTGTCTCAAATGGAGATGCTAAGCATGATATATTAAATACATTTAGTTCGGGGCAACTTTCTGGATTTGTTTTGGCATTCCTTTTTGCAATGAATAAACAGTATATAAAAGCTTCTTCTGATGATATCGGATTTATTCTTATTGATGACCCAGTACAGACTATGGATGATATAAATATATCTTCTTTGATTGAAGTGCTTCGAAATGATTTTTCTGATAAGCAAATAATATTGTCAACGCATGAAATGGATAAAGAAAATTATATTTTGTATAAATTCTACAAATATAATAAGATTGGGCAATCTTTTAATGTGAAAGAAGAAATATATGGGTAAAAGTACAATGCCATATGCAAGAGTGATATAGTAAAAATTGGAGGCGATAGAATGACAATTGAATTTATGGGAGACTTGCTTTCAAAAGATGAAAAAATAACAGTAGAATACAAAACCTGTCAGCATGGCGTTCAGGAAGATGTGTATGAAACAGTATGCTCTTTTTCTAACAGATATGGTGGATATATCATTATGGGTGTGGAAGATGACGGGACACCAATAGGTATTAAACGGAATATGGTCAAGGATATGAAGAAAAACTTTGTGAATCAACTCAATAATCCGGATAAGATGTCCCCAACACTATATCTTTCGTTAGAGGAATTGGAATATGAAGGAGTGTTGCTTCTGTGGGTATATGTACCGCCGACATCTACAGTCGAAAAATGTGTGAATAGGATTTATGATAGGAATGAAGATGTCGATATGGATATTACAGATTCGCCGATTCAGTTGCAAAATATGTATAACAGAAAGAGTAATACATATGCGGAGCATAAGATATTCCCATATGTTACAACGGAAGATTTATGCATGGATTTGCTGGATAAAGTAAGAAATCTTGCAAAGAGCAAAAATCCGGATCATCCTTGGTTGAAAATTTGGATAGATATGATGATAGATTGCAGGTAACAACAAATCTGATAGAGGCATATGAACTTTTGATGGATTTTGTGGCAAAGCATACTTCTGATAAGTTTTGCCTGATTGACAATGTGAATACAAGTATTAGAGGTATTATTTCCAGAGAGGTAATCGCAAATATTCTTGTGCATAGAGATTATTCCAGTGCATTTCCAGCAAAGGTAATTATCGAAAAGGATTGGTTAAAAACGGAAAACTGGTGTATACCAAGACGTCATGGAAATATTATGAGTGATGAATTTACACCATATCCTAAGAATCCGTTGATTCAGCAATTTTTTGCAAATATTGGCAGGACAGATACAATTGGTTCCGGTGTACGAAATTTATACAAATATACACTGATATACTCTGATGGTGGTAAGCCGGAATCGATTGAAGATGATGTGTTTAGAATAACCATTCCTTTGGATAAAGTGGCTGCCGACGAGGGAAGAGAACAAAAAATTTATAATATGATTTGTGAAAACCTGCACTTATCGGTTGAACAGGTAATGGCAGAACTTGATATATCAAGAGCAACGGTTTTCAGAGACTATGCTAAAATCAAAAAAGTAACAGGTGCAATGTATGACAAAAAGACATCGACGTGGATTTTGGATTGATAGGATTGACTTAGTCTCAACATAGTCTCATGAGATTTGATACCGGATGAGACTGAATAAATCGGCAGAAATGTGATAAAATCGGCATTATTTCAAAAAGTAAGAAAAAATCAGTCTCAAGTTAGTCTCATTTTGGAGATGAGATTTTGAGACTGAGTTGAGACTGGGGAGTATTATGAGTGAATATTAAGAATCGTACATTCGATATTAAGGACTATATTTTGTTAAATTATAGGGGAAATATTATTAATATGACAAAGGCGGAATTATATGTTACCGATATACTTAGATATTGTAGATGAAGCAAAAAGGGCAATTAATAAAAATATTTGGTATATGTTTGAATTGTTAGAATCAAATTGTGCTGCATTAAGTTATGAGGAAATATTGAGTGATATTTTCCCACAATATATTATAGAAACAAATTTTGAAAAGTGAGTGATGACAGTAAAAGCTCTTCACAACATGGTTCAAGATAATTATGATAGAGATGAACTACCCTCTTTTTTTGAGCTTACATTATATCACACGATTTCTTGGTGGATTGACGTAGCAAACGATATTCCATTAGATGAACTACCAAGAAATTTGTGTATCAATAAACAAGGAATGGATATGTATGATTATCTGAATAATGTAAATAGTTATTTGGATTTTATGTTTCAAGATTTGGATTTTTTACATCTAGAGGAAATGTATTCATTATACAAAAAGAATCCGAAGATATTAGAGGAATTTCTACATATTGATATTGAACAATATATTGGGTTAATGCCAATGGACATACAAGAAGAATACAATATGCAAACGGAAAGGAAAAAATGGGATATGAATAAAAGAAATATGACAGTAAATATAAGTGGCGGACAAGTTAATATTGCAAAAGATAATGCAACGATAAATGCTATACAAAATAATGGGCTGGATGGAAATGAGTTTGAAACAATTATTCAAGCAATTAAAGATAATTTGTCAGGTTTAAAGAAAGAGGATGGCGATGAAATATTAGATGTATTGGAACAGGTAAAAGAGGAAATAGATAAAGAAAAACCGAAGAAAAGTCGTTTGCAGAATTGTTTAAAACTTATTGCGCCGATGATTACTATTGCAAATGGTATTCCAGTATTGGCTACTAATTTGCAAAAGCTACATGATATTATTATTCAGTGCATAATGAATTTGTAGAAATAGATAGGGGTACTCTATGAGAAAAGACAGTGAAATATTTTTGAGAAAATGTTTACAATACAAGACAGAAATTGGAGAAGATGCATTTGAACTAAATATTACCTATTTTGGAGAGATTCCTAACATAGAAGTTGAAATCGATGAAATTATCAATGAATTAAAAACACTTAAATGTATATCTAAGAAAAGTGAAATTATAGGAGAAACAATACAGATATATCTAACCTTGGATGGAATAACCTATTTTAGTAAACAGAAGATAAATGAAAATGGGATTACGATAAATTTTAACGGTGATCAGATAAATGTTGTCACAGATAATGGACGAATAGACGCTAAGAACTATGAAAAAGATATTGATAATATTCCTAAAACCATAGTGGTTGAAGGAAACAAGAATAGTAGAGAGGCTTCATCTGGTGGATCAGGAAATCAATTGTTTTGGTTAGGATTAATAGGGATGTTAGTTCTTACAGTGTTTTATTTGGATTATCGCATTAAAGTACAATTATGTTTGGTGCTTGCGTCGATAATTATAGAAGTTGCTACTGTTGGGGCATATTATAATAGCAGGAAGGCACAGGTGATATATGGAAAGAATATAAAAGAAATGTTATATTTCAATATGGTAGGAATAATATGTATTCCGCTTTTGATAGGAATTATCAATATGCCTTTATATACATCAAAAATAGATTTAGAGGACTTTAAGAAAATCGTTGATATGGATGGAATAATTAAGGCGTTTTTAAATTCTGAATATGCATCTTATGCCTTTTTTCAAATGGTGGGAATGATATTACTGGCATTTTTCATGTTCTATATAGTTTGTTCGGACTTTTATATTATCGCAATAACTAATATTGTAATTGGTAAAAAAGCAAAATGGTTTTGGAACAGTTTATTTAAATTGACATATAAAAGAGGAAAAGATTGGAAAATTCATGTGTCGATAGGCATATTATTTTTAGTTATGTGCATTTTGTGTGTTATTGGAATTGTTCCTTACATAATAGATGTGCTAAGTAATATTAATGCAAACAATCTTTCAAAAATTTAGACGGGGAAGTACGGAAGTATAACATTACGAAAGTCCAGCTAATAAATGTCAATAGATAAACAAAAAATATTTTTTGCCTAAAAAAGGGCAGATTTTCCCCTTGGTGAAAATATCGTTTTTTTGAAAGATATTGATTCTTTGGATTTACAGTATTTTATGCAGCTATGTCGCATTTGGCAGCATTGTATTGTTTGATATGCTCCTGAGGAGCAATGATTTTAAATGGTTTGTTGTCTCTGAGTATTGCAAATATCATGTTGCATACTTTATGTGAAACAGCCCCCATTGCTACGAGTTTTGGTTTTGAATCACACTTCTTGAGATAGTATTCACGAAGGACTGAATTTTTAGCTTCTCCATTACGGGAGATACTGATGCTTTGTAAGGTTAACGTGTGAATCACACGTCTGGCTATGGCAGACCCACGCTTAGACATTTGAACTTTGGTGCCTTCAAAGTAGGCATCCAGTTTTTCACGGATTGAAGCATTTAATTCTGCAAGAGAGAAAAACTGCTCATTGCGAAGGGCTGCTGTTATCCATGTGGATATCTTTCCTACTGATCCCTCTACATTCGGTTTATCCTTGGGTTTCCGGATTCTGGCCGGAAGGATGGCGAGATTGTAATGTTCTGCCATCTCATGATAAGTTGTGTTTAAGGCAGTGTTGTACCAGTCACTCTTTTTATGATTCACTGCGGTTGTACAGTTATCAGAAACGAGCATAGGTGTGACACCTCCAAAGAAATCAAACATCTGGACATGAGCTTTGATCCAGTTGTCGATTTTCTCATTCATATATGCTTTTACAAAAGCATACTGACTGTAAGTTAATACACCTACAAATATCCATGCATCTGTGATTTCTCCGGTGTCCGGATCAATGATGTGGGCAGGGTCACCGGCCCAGTCAACTTCAATCTGTTCACCTGGTTTTCTGGGGATACGCATGGTAGCCCTGCGTTTTTCTTCATCCTTCTGGATGTAGTAGCAGAACTGAGAATACATTAGAGGCTCTTCGCTGCTCATGCGGCACTCCTCACAGTATTCTACCCAGAGAAGCTTTTTGTTTACACCATTTCGCAGAAGTTCTTTGCGAATGTAGTCAAAGTTTGGCATGCGTTTATTCGTTGCCGACTTATCCTTAGGAAACATCAGCTCCTCTAGTGCGCTGTCGGTCATGTCGAAATCCAGCGGCCATGAAAGCTTGATTTCCGCTGCCTTTTTCAAAACCTTAGCGACTGTGTTTCTGGATACACCGCAACTCTGTGCGATGTTCCTCTCACTGAATCCTAAGCTTTTCAAGCGTAGGATTTCACGATACTTGGTCATAACTTATGACCTCCTTTATCTGTATTCACACCAAAGGTGTGTATTTACAGTATAAAGGAAATATATGTAATAGAGCCAAATAAGGTGGCTCTGAATTACCGGAATATATGGCTCTCATTCTCCGGAATGGTGGCTCTCAAAGTCCGGACAGGTGGCTCAAAGAGCCCCGGAATAATCACTATCAATGATACATATACAGGCACGCCTCTTACTATCAGTTGTGAAAATGCAATTCAGTTGTCTTACTTGATTCCCCCGATGATATTGTGTATCTATACCGACTGGCACAGGAAAATCTTCTGCTGTATGCTGAATTGACTTGCAAAACCAATGGATTACAGGAATATGTGGATGCTATGAATGAATTTAATTAATTTGGGCTATTTAAACTATATCAAACTGCAATAATGATAGTTCAGATAACTCAAACTAATAAAATAGCTTTCCAACACTTTTTCGTCGCTTTTTTCGTCGCTTTTTCAACGAAAAAAGCGACGAATTATTTTAGTCTATACAACTTACCTTTTGTTTTCCCATTATCAATGAGTTTATCAAGTGCAATTAATTCCTTTAACAATTCCTTTGTCCTAGTATCCTTTAATCCCAGATTATCAGCTATTTCCGCTGTTTTGTGCCATTCACCATCATTTAATAATTTTAAGATTTTTTCATATTGTTCTATCTTTTTCTTTGATGATTTTTTCGTCGCTTTCTCATAGCTATCTGGCAGCAAAACTTCACCATCCGCTTCCAAAAATGCCGGGTGAATTGGAATCCTTATTCTCATAGCTCGTCTATCTTCATCGGTAAAGAATTCCGCTCTAGGGGAACCATTCTTTTCAAGTTCTTCCTGTATAGTTGGGATACCGGAAGAATGACCTTCTGATAAATCAAGTTCTTTTAAAAATTCTCCAAGTCTCCTATTTCGATAATATCTTGAGACAAATCTTTTTCCTTCTGCTATTGTCTTTTCAGAAATCGATCTGTCTATACCTGGGAAGTTCATAATGTTTATACAATCAGGTTCTATTTCTATAGTTACCGGCTCATACGACATATAATCTCTGTGATAAAAAGCATTTACCACAGCCTCCTCGATTGCCTGATATGGATAATTGAATATCCTTAACGCCTCCATCTGATTTGGTACTTTAATTACCTTTTCTCGAATAATCAAATTACGAAATCTTTCCATTGTTGCCTGAATCATCTGAGGGACCGAACCTGTAATATTGGGAAAATCTTCACTAATACTTGGATTCTCAATGCTTCCTTCAGGAAAAGAGGTCATCTGTACATAAGTATATCCAAAGAATTTTTCTGGATGCTCACAGAACATCATAATTGCCACATTCTGAATATATCTGAGTTCTGGCGGACCAACCAATAGCTGCATATCATTAAGTATTTCCTCAACACCACGTTCCCTTACCTGTTTAGCAAGCTTACTACCGGTTTTTCTCAAATGATCTTCTAACAGCACCGGTGAAATATCCTCAAATGTTGCCTTATGGTTTGCTCTGCAATCAAACGGAGTTTGATCTGACATATTAATCAGTTCTCACTCCTGTTCACTATTTGCCTTAACAGAACTTGTCTGATAACGAATATAATAATTGTACTTCTTTTCTTTCTTACTTGTTACATGCTCTGGTGATTTATAAGGTCGCTGCTGTCCTGTTCTGACAACAATTACAAAAATCCATTTTCCATCCACTTCTGCTGGTATCCCCTGTGGAAAGTAGGGTGGAGAAATCAAATTATTGTACCCCAACATATCTTTCTGTATTGAATCCAACATATATTCAGGTAAGCCCTTTACCGGACGCTTGGCAACACCATTTTCTTCCTCAACGCCTACAACAATATAACCGCCGCCATCATTATTATAATCATTTGCGAATGCACAGACACTATGGTAGATATCATCAGGATTCCACCCCGTCTTAAACTCTATTCGGTCTGATTCTAATTTTCTTTTATTTAATAAATCTTCTATATCCATTTCAAGTTCCATAGTGTCATCTCCATTCCTACATAGCTATATTCTAAACATAATTATCATTTCTAATTTTCTTAATATCTTATTTAATTCACTCAATCAATATTTCTAAAGATTCTGATTTAACAATATTTTCAAATTCAATGCTTCTTCCTCAGTAAGTGTAACACCTTTTCCCATCTTTTCATGGTTCGGAGCCCAGTCCCGTAAATCATACTTAGCAATTCCACCATTCCATGATATCTTGTTCAATTCTTTTCTTCAACTTTTAGAGTTTCCTGATAGTACATCAATTTCCTGCTTTATTACAAATTTGATATCTTTATTTCTCCACTATTAATCAGCATAATATTCTGCCATAAATCGCATACCATTTTCTTCATTATCCTGAATATACTGTAATAGTTTCTTATCAAACCTATCATTCATATATTCAACAATTATTGGACATACCCAATATTGACTTCCCTCCTGAGGTTCCATATCCATTTCTAAAGCATCAAGATAATCCGAAGAATGAAATTTTATACTATCTATAACTGACAACAAACTCAAAAATATATCTGTAATATTTTGAAGTGTCTCTATAAGTTCTTTATCTTTATCTTCCTTTTTGTTCTGATATATATAATTATCCATTACAAATCTAATGCCATTCGCATGGACATAATTATTTAACTTTCTGTCCTCTCTCAACCACTTATCTACAAGAAAATTATCAAAAATATATTTGACCTTTTCATTATTACTTACCAAATATGATTTGTATTTTGATGTATCAAAAAATTGTTTTCTATCCTTATTGTTTTCTGAGCTTTCCAATACATTATAAATCCATTTTTCCATAGCTAGTTCTGCGTCTGTTTTTCTTTCACCTGAAACCAATATAGACACATCTAACTCTATCATTTTCATCATAGATTCCGAGTTTATGTTGAATTTTTCTGCTTCTTCATCCGTTAAACCATGTTTGTTCTGTATAACATTCAATACAAATAAATACTGCATTAAATCATCTCTACACTTCCGTAATAAAGTATACGCATCCGAATAGGCATCTCTATTACAACAAAAATCAATAGTCTCTAGGGTTTTACATATTGACATCATTGTCTCTCCGGATAACATATATGGTCCTTTTTTTCCATAAGATACATCTACAGACGAAAATGCTGAATCTGCTAAACAAAAGAATATATACCATATATTTTCAATATCTTGGGAATAAAACTTATAATTAGTGTCTTCTATATCATCCATACGTTCTCCTTCGCATCCATTCAAACAATTTATTTATATTTGCCACACACCTTCATTCTTACCATTTCTTTCATAACTTCCTCTATCTGCTTTGCCTTATCATGGGATTCAATCAAGAATCCCA
>OGYI01003258.1_pt1 | contig 10371 bp, 11 predicted proteins | sample 1576521 | NCBI WGS metagenome assembly OGYI01 (sample SAMEA3541484, study PRJEB24748) | human gut metagenome | biome: human gut; feature: human-associated habitat; material: faeces | place: China | collected 2012
ATTTTGATATAGTCTGAGCAGTCGATTATCGCTTGCTGAACTGCGGAGCGCGACGGGCTGCTTTGAGACCGTATTTCTTACGTTCTTTCATACGTGGGTCACGTGTTAAGAAACCTGCTTTCTTAAGAACTGGTCTGTAATCGTTGTCTGCTTTCAGTAATGCTCTTGCGATACCATGTCTGATCGCACCGGCCTGTCCTGTAAATCCACCGCCATGAACATTTACGATAACGTCGAATTTATCTACTGTATTTGTAGCAACCAATGGCTGTCTTACAATAACTTTTAAGGTTTCAAGACCTAAATAGTTATCAATATCTCTTTTGTTAATGGTGATATTACCTGTTCCAGGTACAAGGTATACTCTGGCGATACTTTTTTTTCTTCTTCCTGTTCCGTAATATTTTACACTAGACAATGTTCTTCTCTCCTTCCGATATTATTAGTATTTAATTTCCAATACTTCTGGTTTCTGAGCAGCATGGTTATGTTCCGGACCTGCATACACATGAAGTTTTTTGATCATCTGTCTTCCGAGCGGTCCCTTTGGAAGCATTCCTTTAACTGCAAAATTAATAACATCTTCTGGTTTTTTTGCCATTAACTCTTTCAGAGTCGTTTCTTTCATACCACCAACATAATCGGAATGTCTGTAGTATACTTTCTGATCTAATTTCTTACCTGTAACTTTAACCTTATCAGCATTTACAACAATGACATAATCACCTGTATCCATGCTTGGTGTATATGTTGGTTTATTTTTACCTCTTAAAACGCTGGCAACCTGGGAAGCTAAACGACCTAATGTCTGGTCTGCTGCATCAACTACATACCATTTTCTTTCGATTGTTGCTGGACTAGCCATGTAACTTTTCATGGTTTGGACCTCCTTAATGTACTAAAAACAATGTATTCTTTAATAAATGCTACTTACCGGGGCTTTGGATTTCACATTTTTAGACATATCGTCACAATTAAATATTATATGGGAAATAAAAAGTACTGTCAAGCATTTTTATTCCAAATATTCAATATTTATCAGGGTTAAGCCCTGGGGCGGGGCCGTTGGGCCAACCACATACCGCTCACTGGTTTCAAGACTTTTCCGGATATCCGCCGCCGTCTTTTTATGAAATCCGACTTTCAATAATCCACCTACAATGATGCGTACCATATTATAAAGAAAACCATCACCTGTAATCCGAAGACAGATCATATCCTCTTCTCTGGTCAACGTCAGATTCGTAATCGTCCGCACAGTATTTGTCACCTTTGTCTTGACCGAACAAAAATTGTGAAAATCATGGGTACCGATAATTTCTTCAGCTGCTTTGCTCATTGCCTCCAAATCCAGGGGCTGGGGCACAAAATAACTGTTCAGCCGTTGGTTCGGCAATGGCACCCGGCGATTTAAAATACGATATTCGTAGGTTTTTAATGTCTTTTGATATCTCGGATGAAAATCAGCCGCCACTTCTTCCGCTGACTGGATCACAATATCCTTTGGAAGCCGCTGGTTCAGCGCCGGAACAAACCGCTCCGCCGGCCATGGTCTTGACGTATCAAACACCGCCACCTGACCAAGGGCATGCACACCAGAATCGGTCCGACTGGCGCCGGTAAGCATAATTTTTTCTCCAGTCAGAGCCTCGATATGTTTTTGAAGCATCGCCTGAACAGATACGCCGTTAGGCTGTACCTGCCACCCACAGTAATTCGTACCGTCATAGGCCACTACAAGCTTGATTCGTCTTAAAGCCATACCTTCACCCCGGTCCAGATAAGGATATAAACTAAAATGAGCAGATAAGCCAGATAATCCCGCAGCGCATAAACAAGCGGTTTCATTTTCGTGCGGCCTACACCTCCATGATAACAGCGGGCTTCCATTGCCATTGCCAGGTCATTCGCCCGTCGGATGGCCGAAATAAACAGGGGCACAAGAATCGGTATCAGGCTTTTCATCCGCTGAATCAGATTACCGCTCTCAAAATCAGCACAGCGGGCCTGCTGAGCCTTCATGATCTTATCGGTTTCTTCCATTAAAATCGGTATAAACCGCAATGCGATCGACATGGTCATAGCCAACTCATGCACCGGAAAATGGATCTTTTTAAGAGGCCCCAATGCCTTTTCCAGTCCATCTGTTAAATGGTTCGGCGTCGTTGTCAACGTCATGATCGTAGAACCCACAATTAAATAAATCAGACGAATGGCCGTCTTTCCGGCAAGGACAAGACCCTCTTTTGTAATTTTTAAAAATCCTAAATGGACAAGTTCTGTTCCCGGCGTCAGAAAAATATTGAGAAGAACTGTAAAAATCATCAATATGAAAATAGCTTTAAGCCCTTTTAACATATATTTCAAAGGAACCTTTGAAAGTCCGATAACCGCCGCCAGAGCCACAGTCGCCAAAGCCAGCCCCATCAGATCATTTACAAAAAATACAGTCACAACAAAAACAATGGTCCCCAATAACTTGACCCTTGGATCCAGCCTGTGAATCACAGAATTCGCCGGATAATATTGCCCAATTGTAATATCTCTAATCATTTATCCGCCTCCAGGCAATGTAGTAAAGCTTCCTTCGCTTCCTCTACAGTCGTAACATCCTCCGGCAATTCCGGAAATATCTTATGAAGCTGCCGCATGACATAGGTTACCTGAGGCGCTGCAAGACCGACTCTCTCCAAAGCTTCCGACTGACGAAAGATTTCCTTTGGCGTGTCGTCCATAAACACCTCTCCCCGATTCATAACGATGATTCGATCCACATATTTTGCCACGTCTTCCATGCTGTGGGATACAAGAATGATGGTGATTCCACGAGCCTTATGAAGCTCTGATATCTGATCCAGAATCTCGTCCCGGCCTTTGGGATCAAGTCCGGCTGTAGGCTCATCCAGGATCAGGATTTTGGGATTCATGGCAAGAACGCCTGCAATGGCAACTCTTTTTTTCTGACCTCCGGAAAGTTCAAAAGGCGATTTACTGAAATTTTTTTCTTTAAATCCAACCTGAAGAAGCGCTTTTTTTGCTTCAGCCTCTGCTTCTTCACGGCTCATTCCCTGATTCATGGGGCCAAAACACACGTCAGAAAGCACATCGCTCTCAAAAAGCTGATGCTCCGGATACTGAAATACCAGGCCAACCTGACTTCTTAACTTCCGCCTGTCATATTTTTCTTCCCAAACATCTTCCCCATTGTAGAGAACAGAGCCGGATGTAGGACGGATTAGAGCATTCAGATGCTGGATCAGTGTGGATTTTCCACTTCCAGTATGACCGATCACTCCGATAAACTGTCCGTCCGGAATTTCCAGATTAATATCCTTCAGCGCATGGATCTCATAGGCAGTTCCCGGACTGTAGGTGTATGTGATATTTTTTAATTCTATTGACATAAGCAATTCACCAGCTCTTCCGTAGTAAGGATTCCATCCGGAATATCCACCCCGGATTTTTTCAGTTCATGGGCAAGGAGCGTTACCTGAGGTACGTCCAGTCTGTATTTTTTCAGCATGTCCACCTGAGAGAAAATCTCTCCTGGAGTTCCCTCCATTACTACATGGCCCTCGTCCATAACATATACATGGTCTGCGTCAATGACTTCCTCCATGTAGTGAGTGATCAGAACTACTGTTACTTTTTCCTGTCTGTTCAGCTGATGCACTGCTTCCAGAACCTCTTTCCTGCCGTTTGGATCCAGCATAGCTGTAGGTTCGTCAAGTACAATACATCTTGGACGCATTGCCATGACTCCTGCAATGGCAACCCTCTGCTTCTGTCCGCCGGAAAGCTTGTTGGGCGAATGGTGGCGATATGCTGCCATTCCGGTTTTCTGAAGACTTTCATCTACCCGTTTCCAGATATCTTCTGTGGGAATCCCCATATTTTCCGGTCCGAATCCCACGTCTTCCTCCACAACAGTTCCAATGATCTGATTATCAGGATTCTGAAATACCATTCCTGCTTTCTGCCGGATCTTCCACAGCTCCGGCTCCTTCATGGTATCCATGTTATCGATCCATATAGTTCCCTCCGTAGGAAGAAGCAGTGCGTTAATATGCTTGGCAAATGTGGATTTTCCGGATCCGTTATGTCCCAGAACAGCCACAAACTCACCTTCCTGAATATCCACGCTCACTTCGTCCACAGCTCTCTGAGTCTCCTGTATGTTTCCGTCGTCATCATATTTAAAATAATCAAATCCCAGTTTCAATGCTTTGATGATTCCCATATCCGTATCCTTTCAGACTTCCTCAGAAGGCTCTTTGCCGTCTGTAAGAGATTCGATCACTTCCCAGATTTCGTCTCTTCCCTGCTTGGTTTCAGCGGAAAAAGGAATCACTGTGCTTCCTTTTTTCAGCTGAAGTCCTTCTTTTATCATTTTCAGATGCTTCTGGATCTGACTTCTTTTTAATTTATCCAGTTTGGTGGCTATGATGATCGGTTCATAACCGTTATGGAGAATCCACTCATACATCTGACAGTCATTGGCAGACGGTTCATGACGGATATCGATCAGAAGAAACACGGCTTTCAGATTTTTTGAAGTATGAAGATACTTCTCAATCATCTTTCCCCATTTTTCTTTTTCCGCCTGAGATACCCGGGCATATCCATATCCGGGAAGGTCTACCAGGTACCTTTCGCCATTGATCTTATAAAAGTTGATGGTCTGTGTTTTGCCCGGCTGTCCGCTGGTGCGGGCCAGAGACTTCCGGTTCATCAGACCGTTGATCAGGGAGGATTTCCCCACATTGGATTTTCCGGCAAACGCCACTTCCGGCATTCCCGTATCAGGAAGTTTGCTGGTAATACCGCAAACAATATCTAATTCCGCCTGTTTTATAACCATTTGTTTCCTCTCCTGTCCGGCTCCTTTCACGGACCCGGGATCTTGTTATTTACTCAGCGCTCGGTGAAGCACATCTGTCATGGTATCTACAAAAGAAATCTTCAGACCGTCAAGGATCTCCTGATCCAGCTCTTCCACATCCACTCTGTTTTCTGCCGGAACAAGGACTTCTTTTATTTTTGCATATCTGGCTGCCAGAAGCTTCTCCTTCAGCCCGCCAATAGGAAGCACACGGCCTCTCAAAGTAATTTCTCCTGTCATTGCCACGTCTGCTCTTACTGGCTTTTTGATAATCGCAGACAGCATGGCTGTGGCCATGGTGATTCCGGCTGAGGGACCGTCCTTTGGAACTGCTCCCTCCGGAATATGTACATGAATGTCGTTTTCCTGGAAAAACTCCGGTCCTATCTTATACTGGTCTGCAATGGAACGGATAAAGGAAATACCTGCCTGCGCGGATTCCTTCATCACATCTCCCAGCTGTCCAGTAAGAGCCAGCTCGCCCTTTCCAGGCATCACATTGACCTCTATCTGCAGCGTATCGCCGCCGACCTGTGTCCATGCAAGGCCTCTTGCAATACCGATCTCATCCTTTTTATTTGCCATCATATAGGAATAATGGCTTTTTCCCAGGAACTTATCCAGATTCTTTGTGGTGACCTTTACCTTGTCCTGTCCGTTTTCCATGATCTCACGGGCTGCCCTGCGGCAGATCTGCGCGATCTTTCTTTCCAGAGACCGGACTCCGGCTTCTTTGGTATAAAGATTAATGATTTTCCGAAGAGCTGGCGTCTGTATGGACAGACTTCCCTTTGGAAGTCCGTTGACCTCCATCTGCTTTGGAATCAGATGATCCTTTGCAATATGTTCTTTTTCATTTTCCGTATATCCGGAAATCTCCAGAACCTCCATACGGTCAAGAAGAGGACGCGGTATCTCCTGAATATCATTGGCTGTGGCAATAAAAAGAACCTCAGAAAGATCCTGTGGCACCTCCACGTAATGGTCATTAAAGCGGCTGTTCTGCTCCGGATCAAGAACCTCCAGAAGCGCTGAAGCTGTATCGCCTCTGTGGTCGCTTCCGGTCTTGTCTATTTCATCCAGTAGCATCAGAGGATTGCTGACTCCTGCCTGCTGCAGAGCCGCCGTGATCCTTCCCGGCATGGCACCTACATAGGTTCTTCTGTGCCCTCTGATCTCAGCTTCATCCCGGACACCGCCCAGACAGATGCGGACGTATTTTTTGTGAAGAGCCTCTGCCACAGACTTCGCAATGGAGGTCTTACCGGTTCCCGGAGGTCCCACCAGACAGAGGATAGGACTTTTTCCGCCCTTTGTCAGCTTTCTCACAGAAAGAAATTCCATGATCCTTTCTTTGACCTCTTTCAGTCCGTAATGCCCTTCTTCAAGGATTTTCCATGCTTCTGCCAGATCATCAGAATCCTCAGAACGGCTGTTCCAGGGAAGCGCCAGAAGTGTTTCAATATAAGTTCCAAGTACAGGACTTTCTGCCGAGTTGCCGCTCATGGAGCGGTAACGGCTGATCTCCTTTGTAAGCTTTTCCTTTACTTCCGCAGGAGCATCCAGCTGTTCCAGTTTTTTCCCATACTCATCCGCCATATCGGAAACACTTTCTTCTCCAAGTTCCTCACGGATCAGCTTTAACTGTTCTCTCAGAATATATTCCCGCTGGTTTTTATCAACCCTGAGCTTCAGTTTTTTCTGAAGATCCTGTCCTACCTTAAAAACTTCAATTTCATTCTGAAGGATCCCTCCAAGAACTTCATACCGTTCCTCAAGAGTAGCGGCCTCCAGAAGCTTCTGCTTGTTCTGCCAGGTAAGGGAAATATTTACGGAAATCTGTGTCATCAGCTCTTCAAGGTTTTCGATATTCATGATCTGGGCTGCCAGCTCCCGGCTGACCTTGCCGCTTTCCATACAATACTGATGAAACAGACCATGAATTCCTCTGTACATAGCCTCCCGCACAGTGTCTGCATATTGAGCCCCTTCCTGCGTGGAACCGGATATTTCCGCTTCCAGAAACGTTTCTTCCTGAACAAGAGATAAAAGCTCGGCTCTCTCCCGGCCTTCTACCAGAACCCGCAGAAGATCATGGGGAAGCTTTACTACCTGTTTGATATATGCAATGGTGCCCACTCTGTACAGATCTGAAATTCCGGGATTCTCTGTTTCCGGATCTTTCTGCGTCACCAGAAAAATCTCCTGTCTGCGAAGCATTGCCGCTTCTACAGCTTTTATGGAACGCTCTCTGCTTATGTCAAAGTGAACGATCATTTCCGGCAGGATCGTTGTTCCCCGAAGGGCGATCGCCGGCAAAGTGTTAATTGGCTGCGTCATTTGCTGTCATTTCCTTCCTCAGGCTGTTTCCGGTTTGCCCTTTTTCCTGGAACGTGAATTTCTTCTCGCGGAAGGCTGTGCTGCCGGGGCTTCTCCATAAATGATCTCCGGCTCTCCTGTTCCTTCAACAGCCTCTTTTGTAATAATTGCCTTACGGATTGTATTGTCTGAAGGCGCCTTATACATCAGATCCATCAGGGATGTTTCCATAATGGAGCGAAGTCCTCTGGCGCCTGTTTTTCTTTCCAGAGATTTTTTTGCCACCAGCTCCAGAGCCTCATCCTGGAAATCAAGCTCTACTCCATCCAGCTCAAACAGCTTGTGGTACTGTTTGGTAAGAGAATTTTTCGGCTCACGGAGGATACGGATCAGAGCTTTTTCATCCAGTCCGTCCAGAGTGACAACAATAGGCACTCGTCCGATAAATTCCGGGATCAGTCCGAATTTTATGAAATCCTCCGGCATTACCTGCTTCAGAACTTCGCCTACATTTCTTTCCTCTTTTGCCGTAACCTCGGCCCCAAACCCAATAGCTTTGGTATCCTGACGGGCCTCAATGATCTTTTCGATTCCGTCAAAGGCGCCGCCGCAGATAAACAGGATGTTTGTTGTGTCTATCTGAATAAACTCCTGATGCGGATGCTTTCTTCCTCCCTGAGGCGGAACGCTGGCAACAGTTCCCTCAAGGATCTTAAGAAGAGCCTGCTGTACACCCTCTCCAGATACATCACGGGTAATGGATGCGTTTTCAGCTTTTCTGGTGATCTTGTCAATCTCATCAATATAAATGATTCCGTACTGTGCCCGCTCAATGTCATAGTCAGCTGCCTGGATGATCTTCAGAAGGATATTTTCCACATCCTCTCCTACATATCCGGCTTCTGTCAGGGTGGTGGCATCAGCGATTGCAAACGGAACGTTCAGAAGGCGGGCCAGAGTCTGAGCCAGAAGAGTTTTTCCGGAACCTGTTGGGCCAAGCATCAGAATATTGCTTTTCTGAAGCTCCACATCCAGATTTCTTGCTGCGGTAATTCTTTTATAATGATTATAAACTGCCACAGACAGAGCTTTTTTTGCATCCTCCTGTCCGATTACATAATCATCCAGGATTTTGTGGATTTCCTCTGGTTTCAGAAGGTTGATATCCGTGTCAAAATCATCCTCCGGACCATACTGGGCCAGCTCCTCTTCCATAATCTCCGCACAGATTCCGATGCATTCATCACAGATGAACACTCCCTCCGGGCCTGCGATCAGCTTCCGTACCTGATCCTCGGATTTATTACAAAAAGAGCATCTGACCTTTCCTTCTCTTATCTTATCTGCCATGGATATTTCTCTATTCCTTTCTATATTGATATGCTGAGATAAAAGCAAGACAAGACTCCCTGTTAAAGGAGTCTTCTCTTTAGTCTTTTTTATTTATGTTCAACAACGCCGTCAATCAGACCATATGCCTTTGCTTCTTCTGCAGTCATATAATTGTCGCGGTCTGTATCCTTTTCAACCACTTCAAGAGGCTGTCCTGTATTCTCAGCCAGCATTTCATTTAAGGTGCGCTTTGTCTGAGCGATGTGATCTGCCACAATCTGGATTTCTGTAGCCTGACCCTGAGCGCCGCCGGACGGCTGGTGAATCATAATGGTAGAGTGCGGAAGAGCAAATCTCTTGCCCTTTGTTCCTCCTGCCAGAAGGAATGCGCCCATGCTGGCTGCCATTCCAAGGCAGATGGTGGATACATCGCACTTAATGTATTTCATGGTGTCGTAAATTGCCATACCTGCGGTAACAGAACCTCCCGGACTGTTGATATAAAGCTGAATATCCTTGCCCGGATCCTCTGCTTCCAGAAACAGAAGCTGTGCCACAATGATACTGGCGCTTACGTCATTCACTTCCTCACCCAGAAAAATAATCCTGTCTTTCAGAAGTCTTGAATAAATGTCGTAGCTTCTCTCTCCCCTGCTTGTCTGCTCAATGACATAAGGTACTAAACTCATATATATGCCTCCATTCGTCGCGTCACAGTGGATTCAAAAGATGTCCGCTTGCGCTTTTTACGCTTCCTTTGCCTCGTCTGCTACAAGAGTAACTGCTTTCTGTACAGCCATGTCTTTCTTCATCTGCTCTAATTCACGGTCTCCAAGAAGCTCTTTTAATTTGTCAGCTTCCATTTTGTACATTTCAGCCATCTTGCTGATTTCTTCGTTTACTTCGTCCTCAGAAACCTCAATGTTCTCAGTCTCTGCGATCTTTTCAAGAACAAGTCTTGTCTGGATTCTCTTCAGAGCCTGCGGTTTCATCTCTTCCTGCATCTTCTCTGCTGTCATTCCTGTGAACTGGAAGTACTGCTCCATAGTCAGACCCTGAGACTGCATTCTGGATGCAAAGTCATTCATCATCTGACGAACCTGTGTGTTGAGCATAGCGTCCGGAATTTCCATCTCAGCGTTCTCAATTGCTTTATCTACTGCTGCATTTTCTTTTGCTGCGCGTGCTTCTTTTTCTTTTTTCTCTGTAAGGTTTTTCTTAACGTCCTCTCTGTACTCTGCAAGAGTGTCAAACTCGGAAACGTCCTGAGCGAAATCGTCATCAAGCTCCGGAAGTTCTTTTGTTTCCACTTTATTCACATCGCACTGGAATACTGCTGCTTTGCCTGCAAGCTCTGCTGCCTGATATTCCTCAGGGAAAGTTACGTTTACTTCTACGTGATCGCCTGCTTTAGCGCCTACAAGCTGATCCTCGAATCCCGGAATAAAGGAACCGGAACCAAGTGTCAGCGGATAATCTGTTCCTTTGCCGCCTTCAAAAGCAACGCCGTCTACAAATCCCTCAAAGTCGATTGTTGTGATATCGCCGTTCTCTGCTCCGCGATCCTCAACAGTTACAGTTCTGGAGTTTTTCTCCTGCTCTTTTTTGATCTCAGCATCAATGTCCTCGTCTGTTACTTCTGTCTCAGACTTCGGAACCTCAACACCCTTGTACTCGCCAAGTGTTACTTCCGGTTTTACAGCTACTTCTGCTGTGAAGATGAAAGCTTTTCCCGGCTCAGCCTGAGTTACGTCAATCTCCGGCTGGGAAACAATCTCAAGGTCGCACCAAAATTATGATTCGCCATATTGATTCGATGCTGGCCTTGTACGAGACGT
>OGYI01003261.1_pt1 | contig 10358 bp, 7 predicted proteins | sample 1576521 | NCBI WGS metagenome assembly OGYI01 (sample SAMEA3541484, study PRJEB24748) | human gut metagenome | biome: human gut; feature: human-associated habitat; material: faeces | place: China | collected 2012
TGCAGGAAAAGAGCATGGGCATGCCGGCGGATACCCTGCAGTTCCTTATGCGGAAAAATGAAGCGGAGGCAGCCCGCCCCATGAAAGAGACTGACAACCGATAAAAGGGGACTGGTATGGATGAGATACAGCTGATTCATGAACTTTCGGGAAGATTAAGGCCGGGTGGACATAAACCGGATTCCAGGCACATCAGGTACCTGAAATACAAAGACAGCTTTCTGGACAGCGTGTACCCGGATACGCCTGCCTATTATATTTACAGCGGAAACCTGGATTCCTCAGACCGGCCGGACGGGAATGGCATACGGCTTCTGATTGTGGAGGATGAGTCACTGGATTATGTAGTTGCAGAAGAATGCCAAGGCATATGGGAAGGCGGTGTAATCCGTGAAGGTATCCGGGAATGCTGGTTTGATGCCTTCTGGCCGCACTTACATTGGATTCATGAAACTGTCTGGTATCGGTTTTATCTGTGCAATATCCTATACGCAGAAGATAATCCAGGAAAAAGGGCATTCAGCGGTTCGGTCCGTTATGAAGGCGCCTTTAACCGCTGCGGCTGCATGGAAGACCCACATGGATGCGTGACCATACATTTCTATATTGATTACATCAGAAAGCTTCTCCGCGAAGAGGGCTCCATGGTACTGAAAGGTGAATTCAAGGATGGAAAACTGCTAGAGGGCAGCTATAAAGGGCCTTTCTGGGGCTTTAGCAGCCTTATGGATAAGAATGCCGTTTACACGGGCACATTTAAGGATAATGTAATCGAAGGAATGGGAGTCCTCCATTACAACTTAGGCGGGGGATATACGGTACAGGACCGCATGGAGTGTGCCTATTATGGGCATATGGTATCCGGGAAAAAGCAGGATGACAATAGCTCTGAAGAAATTCACGATACGGATTACGGCACAATCCTCACAATTGAGGGATGCCGTTATGCTGAAAACATGCTGACCGGTTTCAGGAAAGCATACGTGGCAAATGAAAATGCCAGCGTGGTTGGATTTGAACCCTGGCTTGATGCATGTAGGGCTGCAGAATTCCGTAAAATGGAGGACGGAGAAAGGGAACATATCATACCGGATGACATCCAGGATATCTGGGGCATCGGGGCATTGGCCATAAATGTCAATGGCAGGTCCTATCTTTACAAAAATTATGGTTTGGATAAGCTTGATGGGAATTTCCGGTACCAGCAGGGACGATTCATCTTAAACGGTACCTTCATGGTGCTGGACGAAACAGAACATAGCCTTTATTTAGAGCAGTGGCGGGGAGGTTACTGTGTTGGCGCTTCCGCCAGATGCAGCGGCACAGTTAACGCGGAATCCAAAGAAGCCCATTCCCTCTTTCTCAGTTTCCTGGACAGCCAAAAGGAATATTGGCAGACATCCGCCCTTTCCCTTCCCACGGATAATGGGACCTCTTGGGGACCGTCCTGGGTCCTGCACTCCCTCATAGGGTTGATTGCATTCCTGATAAAAGAAAAGGCCGCGCCCGGACAGCTGAACAGAAAAAAATACCGTCAGATTCAAAGAGAGCTTGATTATGCGGTGAATCATATAAAAGGGATTCATAAAGAAATCCAACTGTTCCGGCATCACTCCAGGGAATGGGACAGCCAGGCCAGGGACACCGGGAATTTTATGGGAGGCAAAAAGGGGGAGATTTATCTGGAATACATGGAGCAGGCGTCTTTTCATGACTTCATACATTTCATGTTAGATGAATACCGGGAGTGCGATGATATCTTCCGTTCCCTGACCCGCCAGTTTCTCCGGGAACGGGACTTTTTTGAGAACTGCATCCATATCTCGGTTGATGATTTGGAACGCAGCTGGGAGGACTATCATGAGGACTATGGCCATTTTAGCGCGTTCCATGATTTACACCGCAATGACCTTATGAAACACAGGGACAGCCTTACATCAGAGCTTAAACAGGTGGAGGCTTCATTTGAAAGGATGCTGGCCGGGATCAGCGACAAATTAGTCCGGATGCAAACCTTTTACTCCTGCGGTTAAGCCGCAGGATACGTCAAAAATATACTCTTTTTTCACATTTTCACTACCCTTTTTCCCCAATCTGACTTATAATATCATATGGCATGACGGCCTGGTAAAATTATCCAGGCCTTTCTATGATTGCGCCCTTCCATCCATCTTCCAAACAGATCCGGGCGCGGAGAGGATAATCAGGAATTATGAAAGAATCACAAAAGAAGGCCCTTATCCAGGTACTCCTTTGCATACGCAACACAGCCGTCGGCCTTTTGGGCATCATTGGATGGCTTCTCCACACCCTGCTGGCAGTCCTTACCGTGGGACTTTTAGGCGCCGCCCTGGTGTGTATCCTTATCTATGCAAAGGTCAAACCACAGCTGGATGAATGCCGTGAGCTTGCATATGACAAGCTGGCCCAGATGGAGAGGACGGATTTCTCCATGCTCTCTGATACGGTCATTTACGACAAGGACGGCAGGCAGGTGGGACTCATCAATGCCGGGCACTACCAGTATGTGGACATTTCCCATATCAGCATGAATATCCAAAATGCATATATTGCTCAGGAGGACAGGCGCTTTAAGAGCCACACAGGCGTGGACTGGATTGCCACCTTGCGCGCAGGGCTGGCCCTTATAAAGCACAACGGACAGGTGACCCAGGGCGGAAGCACCATCACCCAGCAGGTAATCAAGAACACCTACCTGACCCAGGAACAGACCTTTACCCGAAAGATTGTGGAAATCCTGCTGGCCCCTGAGATTGAGAAGAAATACTCCAAAGCAGATATCATGGAGTTCTACTGCAATACCAATTTCTATGGCCACCAGTGTTACGGCGTGGAAGCTGCCAGCCGGTATTATTTCGGCAAGCATGCAGCTGACCTGCGTGTGGACGAAGCCGCTGTCCTGGTTGGAATCAGCAACAGTCCCTCTGCCTATGACCCGGTATCCCATCCAAAGGCATCCCTTGAAAAACGCAATGACGTATTAAAAAGCATGCATGAGATCGGCGGACTGTCCGATGATGAATACAGCGCAGCCATAGAACGGCCCCTTACGGTGGTAAAACAGGAATCCGAGGGAACGGACGAGAACTACCAGAGCAGCTACGCCATCCACTGCGCCGCCCTTGAGCTTATGAAGCTGGACAACTTTGACTTTCAGTACACCTTTCAGGATAAAGACAGCTACACCGAATATATGGACCGTTACAAGACCGTATATACAGAGAAGTCCGACCTGATACGCGCAGGCGGTTTTAAGATATACACCTCCCTTGACAGCAATCTTCAGGAAATGCTCCAGGCTGATATTGACCAGGGCCTTGCCTCCTACACTGAGCTTCAGGAAAACGGCAAGTACGCGCTTCAGGGAGCCGGCGTCATCGTGGACAACCGTTCCAATTACGTGGTTGCCATCGTGGGCGGCCGCGGCAGCGAAGACCAGTTCAACCGGGCCTACCTAAGCGCCAGGCAGCCCGGAAGCACCATCAAACCCCTGATTGACTACGGACCTGCCTTTGACACCGGGGAGTACTATCCCACCCGTATGGTAAATGACCACAAATGGGAGGACGGTCCCTCCAACAGCGGCGAACATTACTACGGCAATGTGACTGTCCGGGAAGCCTTAAACCGCAGCCTGAACACCGTTGCATGGCAGATTCTTGAAGACATCGGGGTCAACTATGGCCTGAATTACCTTGGGGAAATGGAATTCCAGAAGCTGACCTATGTGGACAACGGGGTGCCCTCCTTAAGCATCGGCGGCTTTACCAACGGGGTCCGGGTTGTGGACATGGCCAAGGGATACAGCACCCTGGCCAACAACGGCATATACAATGACCGCACCTGTATCACCAAAATACTCCACGAACATGACGGCGAGATTACCAAGGACATGAAGGCCTCTACCAAGCAGATATACCGCGACGACTCAGCATTCATGCTGACCGATATCCTCAAAGGGACGCTTACAGCCCCTTACGGCACCGGACGCGGTCTGGAACTAGACGGCGGCATGCCTGCCGCAGGCAAGACAGGGACCACCAACAGCAGTAAGGATACATGGTTCTGCGGTTATACGCGCTACTATACCGCCGCTGTCTGGGTTGGATATGATATACCAAGGAATATGCCGGGCATCTACGGCGCCACCTACGCCGGGAAAATATGGAAGAACATAATGAACCAGATACACACAGGACTGGAGCCATGGGACTGGGAACAGCCCCAGTCAGTGGAACGCCGGGCAGACCCCAAAAACGGCATTGAGGATTATTTCAGCACCACGGCTGAGATGCGGGCCCAGCAGAGCCTGCACGACAAGGAGCAGAAAAAGCTCACCGATGAACTGGAAGCAGACGTGGCAGACTTCACCACCCGGGAAATCAGCACGGTAGAAGATACATATGCGGTCAAGAGCCAGTATCAGGCCATCACCTCTAGGCTCCCCCTGCTGGATGACGGGGATTTAAGGGCGCGTCTGCTGGATCAGGTGGAAAACAGATACGACTACTTTGAAGGAATCATGGGACAGATGTCAGACACCATTGCCCTGTATGAAAAGCAGAAAGCCATCGATGCGGCCAAGGCACAGGAAAAGGCCATGAAGGACGCGGAAGAACAGCGCAGGCAGGCTGAGAAGGACACCAGGAAAAACGAGTTCCTCCAGGCGCTGCAGACAGTGGAGGCCCTGGAATACCAGCAGCCCAATGCCCAGGCACTGGTCCAGGATGCCATTGCAAAGCTGCCCCTGGTGGCCGGGGACCCGCAGCAGCAGGCCCTGGCGGACCGGCTCCAGAACGCCATCAGCCGGATCAGCACCCTGCCTACCCAGGATGAGTGGACTGCGTCCCAGGCCGCGAAGCAGGCCGCTGAGGAACAGGCCCAACAGGAAGCGCAGCAGCAGGCCCAAATCCAGCAGAACCAGCTCCGCTCCACCCTGGATAGGGAAAAATTTAAATGGAACAATCTGGAATACTACGGACCGGGAGGGAGGCCAGAAAATGACAAATAAAAAAAACAGTATTTTGAAAATAGCCTCCCGCCCAAGGCGGCTAAAGGACAGAAGCGGCGATATGGAAGAAAGCAGGGACAAAGGGTTGAATGAAGGTTACGCCATGCCGCCCCGCACCTGGTTCTTCACCTTCATGTGCATGAACATCCCTGTTGCAGGCTGGATTTACCTGTTACGGCTGGCCTTTGGAAAAAAGGACAACCAGCTCCGTGATTTTGCCAGGGCTTATCTGCTGTACAAGCTGGTATTCCTGATCATCAGCCTTATTTTACTGGGAATCTTAGTCTATATAGGGTTGGATATTGTTGATAAAGTACTGGCTTATATGGAAATGCTGTAATTAAGAAGTGAGATAAAATGAAGCGTACAACGCATTAAAACACCCCCTGTTATATCCCATCCGGGCCGGCGGGCCTGGCGGATATGCAGGGGGTGAACTCTATTTCCCATGTCCGGAACAGCTTAATTTCCCAATTTCATCCATTCCTCCCTGCGCCAAACTTCCTCTCCCCTATCCCGGATAACCCTTCGCCTGCCTCCATCTGATACACCAAATGCCTTCTCATGTGCATCCCCGCCGCTGACATATATCTCATTGCCATCCCATTCCAGGTCTGTCAATTCCCGCCCGTACCTGATTACGTGCTCTGTATCAAGGCCGCAGAAATCACCTGCACCCCAGAAGGGATTCCCATCCAGTGTTTTTGCTGTCCACACCTGGTATTGATAATCCGGCTCCACATCCTTAGGATGTCTGGAGGCCATAAGGCGCTCCATTTGAAAATTATATACCATTTACATCTTCCTCCTACACTACCTCCACACAGAACAGACGCTCCCCTCCATCCGCAAACGCGGCCCGCGCACTTCGGAAACAATACATCTCCATGGGCACGGTGTCCCCGTTACAGACAAACCCGGCATCCTCCGGCCTGCCTAACCGGTTTCCCAGGATACGGAGCATTTTCATCTTTCCATGTTTTCCGTATCCACTGTCCATAATAATGCCCATATGGCTTTTCATGATCAGGAAGGAACTGCTGCCCTTGACATCCGGGCGGAACACCCACTCTGAATCAAAGTCTGTTTTTACCAGATTAAAATCATCATAATAGTAATACCACAGATTATCCTGTTCATCCACATTCATGGCATAGCAGTCCGCGATGAAATGCTTTGTATCCTCCCATACCTTCTGTCCATCCCGGTTCCAGACCACAAGCCCCTTATCCCCCAGCGGCTTATCCCATCCGAAATTCCCAAACACTCCCTCGTCAAAATAGCCGGTGACAATCCTGCCGTCCCCCAGCACCATGCAGTCCTGGATTCCATCCCCAAAACATGTGACGGACAGGATCTTGCCATGGCGGGTCAGGAACACCGCATTCTGGTCCGGTATCCCATTTTTATACATCATGGACCTGGCGCCCAGCAAAAGGATATCATCCCCAATGGGCTGTATGAAATGGAAATTCATCTTCCGCACACCGAATTCCAGAACCTCCTCCCCCAGAAGGCTTCCGTCCTGCCAGTCAATCAACAGGCACAGGGCGCGGTACTCCGTGTTGGCCTGGGTATCCACGAACATGCCCTGGATGCGTTCCGGCACCCGGGCTGAAAAAAGCAGGTATAGGGCGTCGTCATACCCGATCTGCATGTTCACCATGGTGTATGGTTCCAGTCCGTACCTGCGGATGATACTGCTTAGATTGATGCATTCCTTAACCGGTATCTTTTTCATTTCCATTCCTCCTGCCCGCCTGATCCATTTCCCTGCACATCCTTTCACCCCATTATACCGCCAAACCCCGGCCGGGACCAGGGCCTGTTTGGAAATCCGGCCAGTAACCATAGTGACAGGCCGGATGGAGCACTGGCAAAACCGCCGGGAATATAAAAACCAGGGCGTCCCCGGGGCATGATGACCAGCCCCGTGAACCGCCCTGTACTTATATACCCTGTTTATTATCATGGAATGATTTCCGCACATTCCTGGGCCTCAATGGCAACCTTCATGGTATCAAATATATGCTCCTGGGTGATGGCGTGTTCGGTCCGGTCCAGACAATCCCTGATCAGCTGCCCGAAAAATACGAATCCCATCTTTCCGGTTACCTGTTCCCTGTGCTCCCCTTGCCGGTCCACCCAGATGACATGGTCGCCTTCCGGGGAAGTTCCGGGGTCAATGTATTTGCGTATCTCAATGCTCCCCTCCGTACCCATGATGAACACGCGTCCGTCCCCCCAGGCCCCAAGCCCATCCGGCGTGAACCAGTCCACCCGGAACCAGCAGGTGGCTCCGTTATCAGCCAGTAGGGAGGCTTCACCAAAATCATAAAAGTCCTTTTTATCCCTGTTCCCATAATTGGCAACCGCACTGTGAAGGACCCTGGCGGTTTTGGCGCCGCAGTAGGTCAGGAACTGCTCTATCTGATGGCTTCCCAGGTCCGTGATGATCCCGCCGTTCTCCTGTTTCTCAAAAAACCAGTCCGGACGGACCGGGCGGTTCAGACGGTGGGGTGCAAGGATGGTTACCTGAAGCACCCGCCCAACCGCTCCCTGCCTGATCAGCTGCTCTGCAAAGACCGCGCCTTCCACGTGGATGCGCTCCCCATAATATACCACATATTTCCGTCCCGTGTCCCTGCATGCCTGGGCCGCCCGCCCTATCTCCTCCATGGTCAGCATCCCCGGCTTATCCACAAAATAATCCTTATTGTGCCCCAGCACCCGGATTCCCAGGCTGCACCGCCTGGAAGGGCGGATGGCGCTGGCAATCATCTGGATGTTCCCGTCCTTAAGTATCTCTTCCTCACCCGATGCCATGACAGCCTGGGGATACCGTTTCATGAACTCCAGACATTTATCCGGGTCCGGGTCCCAAACACTGGCCAGCTGGGCCCCTGCTTCCAGCAGCCCGTTGCAGATTGCATATATATGTCCATGATCTAATCCGATTACACCAAACCGGAACTCCCCCGGTGCGCACACCTTCTCAACAATTCCCTGTGATACGGGCGCATAATTCATTCCGTCTGATTTCTGCATCCTGCTTTCCATGTTTACAGCGTACCGCCTACCTTTATTCCCGTGTCAGCATAATTTTCAACGCTTTTTTTCTTTTCATTGAACCTGGTTGCCTTCCCAAGAAGCCCTTCCCGGGTATAGAAAGGATCTTTTGCACTCATGGGCAGCTGAACCCTGGTTCCTGTAAATGCAGACTGGTATACAGCTGATATGAATTCCACGGTCTTGCGGCCCTCGGTTCCGCTTATCAACGGGTCTGTCCCTGTTTCTATGGCATGGAGCATGTTCTCAATCTGTCCGCAGTGCTCTGTGTAGCGCAGGGCTTCCCCGCTGTCAAACGCCGTTTCAAGGGCCTGTCTTGCATCCTCGTCATCCTCCGGATATCCGTTTGGCATCTGCCTGCTGACACTGACCTTGTGCGGAATCTCAATGGAACCTCTTTCACCGTCAATAATGATCTTCTGCTCCTCCCCGTGATGAAGAAGGGAAGCAACCATAAGGCCCACGGCCCCGTTCTTAAAGCGCAGGGTGCTCAGGGATACATCCTCCACCTCGCTGTTATGGTGGTTCTGGTTGGCAACCATGGCGGATATCTCCTGAAGATCCCCCATAAGCCACAGGAACAGGTCAATGTGATGGACCGCATGGATGAAGGTGCATCCGCCGCCCTCCTTTTCCCAGGTCCCGCGCCACCACAGGTCATAATAATTATCGCCCCTCCACCAAAGGGAATCCGCCTGGGCAAAATACAGCTGTCCCAGGACACCGCTCTCAAGCATCTGCTTTGTTTTCATGATGTCAGGCTTGAATCGGTTCTGGGCCACCACTGACAGCTTTGCCCCGCCTTCCTCCGCGGCCCTGATCATGCGGTCGCATTCCTCCAGGGACGGAGCCATGGGCTTCTCACACAGCACATGTTTTCCCGCCTTCAGGAAATCCACTGCAACGCCGCAGTGGGCAGCCGGAGGCAGGCAGACGGATACCAGGTCCACATCCTCCCTGTCCAGCAGTTCTTTATAATCCGCCACCACGTCACAGTCCAGCCCGTATTTCTGTTTCTTTGCCTCTGCCTTGTCCGTATATATGTCTGCCAGCGCCACAATGCGGCAGCGTCCGGCCAGCTCCTTATATGCTTCTATATGTACATTGGCGATATCGCCCGCACCTAATATTGCTACTCCAACCATACTTACACCTGCTTTCTGTCTTGTCTGTTCCTTCAGGCCCAAAGCGTGTCTGAAAGTTCAATCCTGCGTCCTTCCCTGGCCGAACAGTACGCACCGTAGATGATCCGCACCGTGTCATATGCCAATGAAAAGCCGGACTCAGGTTCACCCTTCCTGCCTGCTGCACACAACAGGAAATCCCTCAGTTCCCCCACATATCCCCTTGCCATGTCCTCGCACAGGAAAATGCTCTGCCAGCCCTTTTTTGTCTCCACCTTTTCCGTAAAATACTGGCCGGACAATTTCTCATCGTCCACATGATACGTGGTCATCTGGTCACTTGGCGCGATCCTGCACTGATAAACGCCTCCGGTGGTATAAACCTGGATTTCATTGCGCACCCCGCCAAGGATCATGTCCCCGGCCGTTATGAGGGCCTTTGTCCCGTCCTCAAAGGTAAGGATTACATTGGCCAGGTCCTCCACATCCTTTGGCCTGGCCTGGATGTTCTTACGTTCCTCCTCATTCAGGGTGGGCACGATGTATCCCATATCCGCCATCACGTCCACTGCTTTTGCACCCTTTCCATTCTCCAGCTGTTTCAGATACAGAAGGGCGGACAGCGGATGGCAGCCCTGACGGATCAGGGAGCCGCCTCCGTTCATGCTCCACAGGGCGGCATGCCCTGCATGGGAACCGCTGTGGGACTCCTCCCCTCTCATGAACAGGATGTGTTCGCCGGCCGCCCGGATAAGGGAAGCGCTTTTCTGCACCGCCGGGGCGTATATGAAATTCTCAGCGTAAAAGAACTTCCGGCCGCTTCGTTCCACCACGCGGCGCAGCTGTTCCAGCTGTTCCATGACCTTTTTAGCCATGTCCGGTTCAGCGCTGTCCCCAAACCACCCGGTCAGCGGTTTCTCACAGATAACATGGCAGCCAGCCCCCATTGCAGATCCTATCATGGGCGCGTGAAGGCTTGGAGGGCTGCATATGTCCACCACATCCGGCCGTTCTTTCCGTATCATCTCTTCCATACACCGGTACACGGACGGTATGCCGTATTCCCTTGCAAAATCCCCTGCCCGCTCCGATGGGGATGCCACTGCCGCCACCCATGGTTCAATCCCATAAAC
>OGYI01003271.1_pt1 | contig 10321 bp, 8 predicted proteins | sample 1576521 | NCBI WGS metagenome assembly OGYI01 (sample SAMEA3541484, study PRJEB24748) | human gut metagenome | biome: human gut; feature: human-associated habitat; material: faeces | place: China | collected 2012
CTGAACTCCTTTCTTCAATTCCTATCCACTCCTTACGCTCACAAAATATCACATCACTATACGGTTTCGGTGGTGCTGTAAAATGTTCCGTCTTTGCTGCGGATACGTTGTAAAACTTATGATTTACTTCTACTTTGGGAGTGCGGTCCTTCCCTGCATCCGCCGGGTTTTCTATAGCAAGTCCATCCTCATTCTTAAAGCATTCCTCATACAGTTTCCAACCGATCTGTTTGATCACTTTTCCTTTTGCTTTAAATATTTCATCCTGACATCGTACTTCCACCTCTGTCTCCATGAATACATGATCTTCTTCCATTGCTTCTACGGTATGTACTGCGATCAGGAATAAAATCTTCTGTTCCCATTCTCTTAGCTTAGAGAAGTCAAATTCTGCAAGTTCTACCGTAGGAATGATTGCATGATGATCCGATACTTTCTTGTCATTCAGTACCTTCTTTACCTCCGGTGTTTTTGGCTGGTCAAACGGTCCCAGCAATTGATATTTTTCATGGATCTTACGGATCACGTGTTTCGCTGTTTCTTCCATATCACTTGTCAAATACTGGCTGTCTGTACGCGGATAAGTGATCAGCTTCTGCTCATATAGGCTCTGCGCCGCATTTAATGTCTGCTGAGCAGTCATTCCATAGATACGGTTCGCCTCTCTCTGTAGGGTTGTCAGGTCATACAGTTTCGGCGGTTTTACCGTCTTTTCCTTTGACTCCACCTTTTCCACAATCGCATCACTGCCCTGACAGGTTTTCCACATTCTTTCTGCTTCTTCCACATCGAAGATTTTCTTCTTCTCTGCGATCAGTCCATCAAAATCCAAAACTACATTAAAATATTTTTCTTTTTTGAAACCTGAAATCTGATTCTGTCTTTCGACAAGCATGGCAAGTGTCGGCGTCTGCACGCGTCCTACTGTCAGCTTTTTAAAATATTTTGTTGTGTAAGCTCTTGTCGCATTCATACCGACAAGCCAGTCTGCCTGTGCCCGGCAAACCGCCGCTTCTGCCAGATTATGATAGGTTTCTCCAGCTTTCAGATGTTCCATCCCTTCTAAGATCGAAGAACTTTCCAATGAACTGATCCATAATCTCTTGACCGGCTTTTTACTTCCGGACAGATCATATACATGCTTAAAGATAAGTTCTCCTTCCCGTCCGGCGTCACAGGCATTTACCACAAACTCGATATCCGGGCGGTTCAGCAGCTTTTTCAAAATATAGAACTGTTCTTTCTTATCTTTGGATACTGCTAGTTTCCATTCTTCTGGGATGATTGGAAGATCCTCATACAGCCATCTGGTGAACCTTTCATCATAAGAATCCGGTGAAACATATTCTGCAAGATGGCCAAAACACCAACTGACAATGCAGCCCTTTCCTTCCAGATACCCTTCTTCTTTTTTTGATGCCCCGATCACTTCTGCAATCGCTTTGGACACGCTTGGTTTTTCTGCAATTACTAAATACATAACTTATTACCTCCTTCATATAACGAAAGGAAACGCCCCAAAAATACAGGGCGTTCCACTCATTTTTTTTATTTTTTATTCATTTTCTTCTTCCCGGTCTTCAAATTCATCCTCATTGATGATTTCCAAGCCATCACTTGTTTCCAGTCCTTCCTCTTCAAAATCATCTTCTTCCTCTTTCTTTGGCTTATAGATCTTGAAGTAGTAATAAGCTGCAACTCCACCTAACGCAAGAATAAGGATTGCTGCCATTGCTCCCATATTCGCTTGTGGCATCTTCTCTTTTTCTGGCTTTGCTATCTCTTCTTTTTTATCGGTTTCTTCGGTTTTATTTTCATCGATGACTACCTGCGGAGTGGGTGTGACAGTTGCCGGCTCTTTTTCCTGATCCACAAATTCCTTCAGATCATTTTCATCTACCTGAGATAACAGATATACATTCTGGGAGGTAGAACTGCGGTCAATCACAAGATAAAAGGTATTGTTATTCTTTGTTGTGATCGTAAGGAATTCTTTACTGGATCCATTCTGGATATCATCCTGGACTTCCCCATTTCCCGGTTCTGTAAAAGCATCTTCTTTCTTCTCTGTTTTATTATTTTCCGGCAGAACCCCCTCATCTGCCGGCTTTTCTGTTTCTTTATTCTGTACCGTCTCCGTCTGTGCCGCTTCTGTATTTGTCGTCTCTGCCGACGGATCCACATATGCAAAGGCTGTTGTGGATGCAGAAAAAAGCACCATAACGCCTAACAATACTCCTGCCACTTTCTTATTCAGTTTTTTCCATTTCACCATACGGATGTCCCTCCTCTTTCTTTTCTGTAAATACAAAGGAGCCTGTTCCTTCTTCCTCAGACTCCTGGCTGACCTGAAATTTTACGGTTCCTTCCTGGATTCCATTCAGAAGATCATGCAGGGCATGACTGTCTAATTTCATTCCACGGATGCTTTTGATCATCTCATTATCTTCTTCCTGTTTTAAAGCAGCATGAAGTCCTTTGAGATACTGCTGAAGATCAGCGATCTTCTGTTCTGTCTTATGGATCTCCTCCATATATTTCTTGATTTTTTTATTCAAATCTTTCACTCTCCTTTTCTTATGGCAATCTGCCAAAACACATAAAATGTTGCTGCCAGTATGCTGTACCGATATTGGAATAATGGATCGGATCTCCACAATGGATCATCATGTTATTTCCCACATAGATACCCACATGGCTTGCTCCTGGCGTACTATACGTTCCCTGGAAAAAGATCAGATCTCCCGGCTTTGCATCGCCCGGAGAAACAAACGTACAACTGTTTCGCAATCCCTCTGCAGTCTGTCTTCCCAGGTTCCATCCGTTTCCACAATGATTGATCACATAGGATACAAATCCGGAACAGTCAAATCCAGAAGGGGAATATCCTCCCCATACATACGGGACTCCCAGATATTTCTCAGCTTCCCGGATCATCCGGGCAAATTCTTCATCTTGTAATGCTTCCGGCGGTATCTCATAACTCATTCCGTCCGAACCGGAGCCTGTGGAGATATTTCCTATATCCCACAAGTAATTTCTGTTTCCATAGGTGGTATTCAAAGCATTGTATAGGATCATCTGTTCTTCATTCAGATTAGCTCTTGCGACTGCATCAAATCCCGTATTCCCTAATGTCACATACAAGATCTTCTTCGTTGTCGTATTCGTTACTGTCACTTCATTGCTTCCGTTACTATCCGCAATAAACGCTTCCCAGGTCTTATGACCATGTGCGGATGCTGCGCTATGATTATCATAGTAAACATCGAACTGCACTCCATATCTTGCAAAGGCTCCCGTATCCTCTACGGTATATTCCACGCCATTCATCACAATCTTTGTTCCCATCGGAACAAATGGATCAGAAGCATCTACCGCGATCGTATGGTTTGCGGTTGGATAAACGCCACTCGCTGTAGGACCGCCTGACCATTGCCCGCAACAGATCGAACAATTACAGTAACCGCTGGTAACTACGTTCCCTAAGGATTCCCCTACCCGTACTGTCTTCGTTTCTGTCACGGTTTCTGTTTTGCTTTCTGTATCCAAGCTGTACTGTGCTTCAAATAAAGCCTGTAATTCATCCTTGATGTCTTCAAATTTCCAATCCCCATATTTTGCTGTCAGATAGGAGATCAGATGATACGGATTATGAGCGATCTCGCCTACGTTGTACTGGTATTCGTCATAGTCCGGATGAGTGGTTTCCATCTCATTGATCTGCTGGTTCAAAGCTATTTCCAAAGAAACATAGTAGTTCTCAGCTGCATAGATATCTTCATCTGTTCCCGGATATGTGGTGATCTCGATCACAGAGCCTCCCCCTTGTATGGAAGCGCTGCAGCTTCCCAAAGATACTGCCACGATCAGAAATAAAAGCACAAAAATACCGGCGCCGAAAAATACAGCCCGATTCCGCTTCACAATCTCTTTTAATGCGATCTTCGCTTTCACGGTTATATTCTCAACGCCGGCAACAGTTGCCGCCCCGCCTGCACTGCCTGCAGATTTTCCTGTTCTGGCAGCCCGATAGGCATCCTTATATCGTTTTCTCTGGAAAAAGCGGTTCAAAACCCTTTTCTTCTCTTCCGACTTTTTGGCCGTTTCCTCCGCCCCTGCTTTCCCCATGCTGTCACTCATACCAAATTTTAACTTTTCTCCGGTTTCATCCAGATGATATCCTCTCCGGTTTGCCTTTACATCTGCACGCTGGCTCCGATGCTGTGCATAGCACAGACCTCTTATTGCTGTTTCGGTCCCTCTTTCTGCAAACTGAACCGTTTCCGTTGCAACATCCTGTTCCTCTTCTTCTGGATCCGATACCCCTTTTGAAACTGCATCTCTTACCGCATACCTTCCAATGGTCCTGCCCGGTTTCATCCCCGGGCCTTTTACCATCTGATTTTCCTCATCATCAAAGGATAATCTTCCGGATTTTGTCTGCTCTTTTCTCATCTGTTTTTGGATCTGCTTTTTCCGGATCTTTTTCTTCTGTCCTGTCAAGGAGTCATCTTCCGGTATCTGTGCATGTTCCCGAAACTTTTTCTTGTATTTGGGGGATTCTCCAAAAACGTTTTTCTCTCCAGTTCCTTCTCCATCTAACACAGATTCTTCTAAAATAGGTTCTTCAGATATTGCTTCTTTTCGCAAAGAGGATTTTCGGATCTGCTTTTTTTGCAGATTCCGTTCCTCTCCTTGTCCATCCGACTGCTGGGCTTTCTTCTTTTCCCGGTCAAAAACAAAGTCCTGTTTCATTTCCGGCGGTCTGCCCCGGCTTTTATGGCTGATATCTTTTACGGAACCATCTGCCAGATTTTCTTCCGTCAGACCGTCTCTTGTCATTTTACTTACAACTTTCTCTCTTCCTTTCAGTTCTTTCCCTGCCAAGATTTCCGCCTCCTTCCTTTTCTCTTTGTTCCACTTCTTCCGGCTTTGTTGTCATCAGAGAATATAACTTCAGGGACTTATCAAACTTATCCTTAAACGGAATGATCGTTGTCCCATAAAAGAGAAGTCCTTCTCCTTCCCCGGAATTCGTAACATAAGACAACTGATACGGTGAGATATTTAATTGTTTTGCCAGGATCTGCCGGTCACCTGCAGCCTGATTTAACATCAAAATAAAATCACTATTGTCCAAAATATTTTCAATCTCCCGGCTAGCAAGAAGGTCCTTTATATTCTGCGTGATTCCTGTCGGAATGCCCTGCCACTTCCTAAATCTCTTGAAGATCTCCACCGAATAAGATGCGGTCTGCTCTTCTTTCAGAAGAAGATGGAATTCATCGATATAGTACCAAGTAGACTTCACGCCTCGGTTGACAGTCACCCGGTTCCATACCTGATCCTGTATGATGAGCATTCCAAGCTTTTTCAACTGCTTTCCAAGCTCCTTGATATCAAAACAGACAATCCTGTTATTCAGTTCTACGTTGGTCTGGTGATTGAACACCTTCAAAGATCCGTTGACATAGATTTCCAGAGCTGTGGCAATCCTCTGTGCCTGGGGTTCTTTCTGTTTGCGGAGACAATCATACAGATCTCCAAGGATCGGCATATTTTCCGGTTTCGGATCAGAAAAATAGTTCTGATATACAAGCGGAAGGCATCGGTCAATGACAGACTTTTCTTCTGCTTCAATTCCATCCCGGCTTCCCATGATCAATTCACAAAGGGATAAAATAAAGTCAGATTTTACTCCCAGCGGATTATCATCCTCAGAATAATTCATGTTGATATCCATCGGATTGATGTAATCCTTACTGTTTGGGGAAATATGGATGACCTGTCCTCCCAAAGCATGGACCAACGGATAATACTCACCTTCCGGATCTCCAATGATAATGTCATCATTGGTTGTAAAAAATACATTCGTCATTTCCCTTTTTGCTGCAAAGGATTTTCCTGAACCGGGTGTACCGAGGATCAGGCCATTAGGGTTTTTCGACTTCTTTCTATCTACCATAATCAGATTATTGCTGGTAGCGTTCAGTCCATAATACAAAGAATCGCCGCCCATAAATAATTCCTGTGTGGTAAATGGTACAAAAATCGCTGTACTGGTCGTTGTCAGCGCTCTTTTTATCGGAATATGGCTAACCCCAAGGGGAAGGCTGCTCATCAAGCCTTCTTCCTGCTGATAATCCAGACGCTTTAACATACAATTATATTTCTGTGCGATACCGGCTGTCTGAAAGATCGCATTATCCAATTCCTGCTTGCTTTTTGCGGTATTTAAAAAGAGCGCTGTTACAAGGAACATACGCTCATTTCGTGACTGCAGATCTTCCAAAAGCCGTTTTGCTTCCCCTCCATAGGTATTCAGATCCGACGGAATGATATCCATATCGTACCCTGCTCTTACTGCTTTTTTCTGCTCTTCAATTTTCATTCTGTTGATATCCGTTACTTTACTTTTTACCAGCTTGATCGCTTTCATCTGATCCACAGACTGAATATGCAGATTTACGATCAAGTCCTTATCAATATCCAAAAACTCTGCCAGCATCTTGTCTGTCAGCTCCGGAGCCAGAATCTGTAAATAAGAAACCGCCCCCATCGTATTTCCCATCTGGAAGGTCTTCCCTTCCTTAAAGACAAAACTGGTAGGCGCTACATAATCTTTTGTGTTTAAACCAGTTTTAATCATAGAACCATAATCAAACTGGAAATCCACCGTAGAATCCGGATTAAAGGTTTCATACAAAATCCGTAATCGTTCTTCCCCATTCAGAGGATACGCCATCACACCAAGGATCTTAAAGTTATTTAGGATATCGGATTCGATACGCTCCAGCTTCGGTTTTGCTTCCCGGATATTTTCCGCTTCAATGGAAAAGGTGATGTATTTCGTTTTCACCAAACCATTGTTTCCTCTTGCAAGCTGTTTTTTCAGCATATTGGCATATTCCATACGGATATCATCATAAGCATCTCCCTGTGGACTGATCTTGATCACCTGCTCAAACTCCTTCATGCTGCTCTTATGATTGATAAAACTGAGCTGAAAATGTATGCTGCTGTCAAAATAGTTCAGGAAATCACACCAGTTTTCAAAGATCGCATTCTTGTCTTCATTCTGCGCCAACTGGTAGTTGATATCGTAAAACCGGATACATTTGGAATAGACATTTCCCTGCACCCTGCAAATACCATCCCTTCCCATTTCTTTGTAGGCAATGGTCTGTTGAACGGTAAGTTTCTTTACATCTTTTTTTCCATTCTTCTTTTTATTTGCGGCCTTTTTTCTTTTTCTTACCACCACTATTTCCCCCTTTCCTTTCTTCCTTTCTCATCGTTTTCTGATCTTCTCCATCTGGATCCGATTCATAATAGTTTTCAGTTTCATATTTTCTGACAGATGGCCGGATAAATTTCACCCGGATCACATGCATCAATACGTCTTCCAGATGCATTCCATCTTTCTCATACATGGCAAACAAAAAGGCCGGCAGCATCATAAGTACCATAAGGACTGCAGCATTATTGATTCCAAGAGCATTTCTAAAGAGAAAATAACAGGGAATTCCCATAGCTGCTCCAATGCCAATACAGATCAATTGCCTTTTCGTAAGATTAAATGCCACTTTATTTTTTACCTTCGTTAAATCTTTCGGCACACTCACATACGCCATGTGTTTCACTTCCTTTCTTTTTAATGTGCATTAAAGATTGACTTACTAAGTGATCCTGTCTTGAACAGACTGAAACATAAGATCACCGTATATGCCATTACACCAAATAATGAGGAACTCAGATTATCTGAAAACTGGATGCCGGCCACTAATACTGCATAAATAGCAACACATACCATCATCAGAAATGCCTGGAATGCCAGGGCAAAGAGTCCTCTGAAATAATTCGTTCCGATCTGTCCCCACTCTCTGTTGCTCATCGTTGCGAATGGGATCGGTGCAACTGAGGTATAAAGGTAAATTTCTATCATACGGACATACAAGATAACCGTAATGAGTACAGACATGATCTTCATACAGAAACTTACGATCAAAGTTTCCAATGCCAATATCACAAGTTCTCCGATCTCCATGCTTTCTAATGTAGCAGATAAATCTGTGATCGCAGAGCTGATATCAATGGATGTATCTCCTGAAACCAGCCCTGCCGCCGAGTTTACGACGTTTTGTCCTACATCAAAGACCGCCATCGTAATGGTAAACGTATTGCTTACCAGATAAACGGCAATCCACATTTTTACAAAATACTTAAAGAACATCCATGTATCAATATCATGCATATTATTTCGCTCTGTCAGCATGGAGATCAGTTCATAACACAGTACAAATGTTATGATGATACCTGCAATCGGCATGATGACTGAATTTGACAGTCCTTCGATCATACTAAAGATACTGCCATTCCATCCTTGTGGCGTCTGTCCAACCTGGCCCGCAATCTCACTTGTCTTCTGATTGACATCCGTAAACATACGGTCCAGGTTAGAACTGATCATACCTGTTAGAAGTTCCCTCATCCATTCCTCAATCGCATCAAAAATTTGATTGAACATGGATCTCTACTCCTTTCCTTTAACCAAATAATCCACTCAAAAGCGGAATCAACTGTGTACCGATCAGGATCACACCACCGCCACTCATAAGCTGCTTAATTCCCTGTGATTTTGCGCCCGGATTATCATTTCCGTAACCTTCCATCAGGTTGATAACTCCCCAGACACCAAGACCTGCACCAATCGCTACGACTAATGTCTGTAAGATTGTAATTGCACTTCCGAAAAATCCCATATTCTTTTCTGAATAAACGCTGTTTCTATGGTCTGTCAGCGTTTCCTCTCTCCTTTCCCTATTATTCAGACCTCTTTTTTTACCTGTTTTATTTGCAAGGTGATCTTATTTTTATCTTCACTTTTTTCTCCTTTCTGCCTGATCATCAGGACCTTTTCTTAAAAAAACGCAAAAAAAGAGCACATAGATGGATATCTACATGCTCTAACGCTTTTTATTCTGTTTTTCTTATGAAATTTGATTTATCGTTTTTTATATGTGAATACAATTCCAATGATTGATCCCGTAAGAAGAAATGGGGCCAATCTGATAAATAAAAACTCAAAACCATGTAATAGAGTACCTACGATTGCCAACTCTGGATCATTAAAATCCCAAGTCAAATATTCACCATTCATAGCAGCAAAAGCAATAAAAATTATTGTAATAATTGCACATAATGAAATAAGCAAATAACGGACTGTATGAATTCTCATAGAACTTCTTTTAGCAAGTTGAAGATTGATAACTTCAAGCTTCTCTGAAATGCTCTTCATATTTTCTTTATCCAAACATTCTTCCTGTACAGTTTCCCCAAGTAAGGTGCTTACAGATGTATCTAATTCCTCTGCTAATGAAATAATCATACTTGAATCAGGAACGGATAATCCTTTTTCCCATTTGGATATTGTTTGCCTTACTACGTTTAACCTGATAGCTAGTTCTTCTTGCGAAAGTCCTTTTGATTTTCGCAAATTTCTAATATTCTCGTTTAACATACCCTGTGCCTCCTTTGTTTTGATACAATCATTAAATATCAAAACAACCATTGCCACAAGCAACGCAAATTAACATCTCCCATTATTGCATCAAATTCATATTTTTCAGTTCTACAAACTGAAATTTGTCTTTGCGTGTATCTCCTCCTCAAACTGAAACCTGCTTGACTTTATCGTAAGCCTGAGTAAATTATAAAAACGCCAAATAAAAATACTAATAAAGCAACAACCTCTATACGAAAATCAAAGCATTTGAAAACCTCATTTCCATATTTTTCATTCTTAAATACAGAAATTTCTTTTCCAACCTTCCTCTTTCCCAATGATAAAAAGAAACAACCATGTGCAGTATAATACTTTTTGTTTTTAATCTTCACTATATAAGCATGCTTTTTAACATTAACACCACCTACTGAATAACCAGCATTTTGTTCTACAATGTCGATTATTTTCCCTTTGCATTTTTCGCCAGTAAAAACAACCCTATATTTTAGATATAGAACTAATAGCGATGTGATTATAAAAATACTCCCTAAAAGCCACATTTAATACACTCCTATAATTAAATCTTATTCTTATTAAATTCCAATTTGTTATTCTCATTTTACCATACTGCTCCTGTGTTTTCTATACTTATTAGATGAGGACAATCAGTTTTTATCTGACTGCCCTCATCGTTATTAAAAACTTTATCTTTCCATATTGAGTTCTGCAAACTGCAATTTATCTTAGAAATTACAGCGATGTTATTTTGATAAACTTTCAAGAATTGAAATATCATGCTTATCTTTATCTCTT